>Ga0164293_10000193_pt1 | contig 44116 bp, 37 predicted proteins | sample GEODES118metaG_FD_111487 | JGI IMG/M metagenome (GOLD analysis project Ga0164293, IMG submission 111487) | Eutrophic lake water microbial communities from Lake Mendota, Wisconsin, USA - GEODES118 metaG | ecosystem: Environmental > Aquatic > Freshwater > Lake | place: USA: Lake Mendota...
GACCTCAGGGTTATGAATCCTGCGCTCTAACCAACTGAGCTACCTCGCCATTCATCCTTATGGGCTGCAAATATAGGGGGTTTCGGTAAAAAGAAAAAGGCTAGTAATCCAACAATTTGCTTATTCGCTCTGCAACCTTGTTGGCTGTAGGTAGCATGGCAGATTCCAATTCCAGATGAATAGGCACTACCGGAAGGTTTTTAGCTCCCATTACTTCCACCTTTGCATCTAAGAAATGATAACAATCATTGGATATTCTTAATGATAATGCTTCTGCAAATGAGTTATTTTGCTGTTCTTCGCTCAATACCAATACTTTTCCATGGCGTTTTACCGAACTAAGCACCATCTCTTCATCTATTGGAAACAAAGTTCTTAAATCGAGCACCTCTATTTGACCTGGAAATCTTTCTGCAGCTGATTTGGCCCAATATACTCCCATTCCATATGTAATAATACAAACCGTCTCCCCTCTTCTAACCTTCTCCATATCAGCCTGTAATATCACATTGGCCTTTCCTAACGGAAGTACATAATCTTTAGAAGGCTCAATTGTTCTAGCATCATCTGTTCCAGGAACCTTACTCCAGTACAATCCCTTATGTTCTAACATGATCACCGGATTAGGATCTAAAAAAGCAGCTTTCATCAAACCCTTCATATCCGCTGCATTTGATGGGTAGACTATTTTTATCCCTTTGATAGACAATAAGGTACTCTCAATACTTCCACTATGGTAAGGTCCACCCCCTCCATATGCACCCACTGGTACACGCAACAACATTTGAACAGGAAACTTTCCATTGGACAAATAACAAGACTTGGCTACTTCGGTAACCAACTGATTTAATCCCGGATAGATATAATCTCCAAATTGAATTTCTACAATCGGTTTTAACCCCATAGCAGATAACCCTACAGTAGATCCAATAATATAGGCTTCTTGAATAGCTGTATTGAATACCCTGTTGTCTCCATATTTTTCAGCAAGCGTGGCTGCTTCTCTAAATACACCTCCGAGTCTTCTACCTACATCCTGGCCATATAAAACAGCCTCTGGGTGTTGATCCATTATTTCATCAATGGCATGCAATGCGGCATCTACCATCATTACACGTTCTCCTGATTTAGGGGTTCTTATTCCTTTTTCTTCGCGAACAGTTGTTGGTGCAAATACATGCTCATCTACCGAAGATATATCTGGCTCTGCAGCAGCTTGTGCCAAATTAAAATCATTCAACACCAATGCAAGTGTATCGCTTTCGATTTGATTGATTTTATAATCGGAAAACCCAATCCCATTCAACAACATTCTTAGTTTAGGAATTGGATCGTATAAACCATGCTTCAATAAATCTTCTCTGCTTCTATAAAACTCTTTTCTTACGCCACTTGTATGATGTCCGAGCAATGGCACTTTTGCATGCACAATAACTGGCTTTCGCTCGTTTCTTGCGTAACTTACTGCCTGTTCCATGGTTTCGTAACAACGCATAAAATCACTGCCATCTACCTGCATTCTTTTCAATCCTTTAAAACCAGATGCGTATTCATAAGCATTCATGGTTCTAATTTCATCTGCACTTGCACTTATACTCCACTGATTATCTTGAACTAAATAAACAATAGGCAATTGCTTTAATACGGCAAACTGCAATGCCTCACTTACTTCTCCCTCACTCATTGCACCGTCTCCTATAGAACATACAGCCACTGGAGATTTTCCATCAGCCGATTTGCGCAATGCATTTGGATTGGATTTTTCTAAATACTGTATACCCTGTGCAACACCTGTAGTTGGTATGGCCTGCATACCTGTTGCGCTACTTTGATGAATGATAGAAGGCCTATTTTCATCTTTGCTACTAGGGTGGCAATAATAAGATCTACCCCCAGAAAAAGGATCATCTTTTTTGGCCAATAATTGAAGCATCAATTCATATGGAGTGAAGCCAATTGACAACATCAAACTATCATCTCTATAATAAGGGCTCACCCAATCGCAGGGTAATAAATGTAATCCTGTTGCTATTTGAATGGCTTCATGCCCTCTCGATGTGGAATGCACATACTTACATATAGTACGATTTGCATTGTAAGTTTCACTCATAGACTTAGCAGTCATCATGAGTTTATAGGCGTGTAAGAGTATGCTGGGTGTTAGCATTATTTAATTTCGAGTTCAAACATTTTTTGGGTTTCAAAAAATCCTTCTAGCAGATCACCCACTACGCATTCACCTACTCCAGCAGGCGTACCTGTGTAAATCATATCACCAATATTTAATGAAAAATAATTGGATATATGCGATACTATTTTGTTGAAAGAAAAGATCATATCGCTTGAATTACCCATCTGCACCATTTCTTTATTTTTCAATAGAGTAAAATGTATTGGATTGCTTAAAATTCCATCTGTTAAAGGAAGCCAATCTGCAACGATAGCCGAATTATCCCAAGCCTTGGCTTTCTCCCAAGGCAATCCTTTCTTTTTTAATTCTGCTTGAATATCCCTAGCAGTAAAGTCGATGCCTATTGAAATAGCATCGTAATAATTTTCAGCTTGATCTTCGGGAATCTGCTTTCCATTTTTGGATATGCGTAACACCAATTCCAATTCATAATGTAATTCATTGGAGAATTCCGGATAATAAAAAGGCGTGTCAGACTGCCATAAAGCAGTCTTTGGCTTCATGAAAATCACCGGCTCTTCCGGTATGGCATTGCCTAATTCTTTTGCATGATCGGCGTAATTTCGGCCAACGCAAAAAATTTTCATAGTACTGTTTCATTTAAGTTAGAGAACGGACTTCCGAAATGATATTTCTACACATTAAACTACGAAATAACCTTTTTTATTATGTGAAGGATGAATTATTTGCCGTATTCATGGCTTTTTCGAGGCCCAAAGCAGCAAACTGCTCAATGATATCGCAACAGGCCTGAATTTTCTGATCTACAATGGCTTGTTCTGATGGCAACCATTTGCTTAACACAAAATCGGCTTGCTTACCCTTTGGGAAATCATTGCCTATTCCAAACCTGAGTTTTGCATATACATCGGTACCAAGCATTAATTGAATATCTTTTAATCCATTATGACCTGCATCAGAACCAGCTCCCCTGAGTCTTAGCTTATTAATAGGAAGTGCCAAATCATCTACAATCGTTAGGGTTGAGGCGATATCCAGCTTTTCTTTATCCAGCCAATACTTAAATGCTTTTCCACTTAAATTCATGTAGGTGGTAGGCTTAATGCAAATAAATGTTTTTCCTTTCCATTTTACTTCGGCTACTTCAGCAAGACGGTCTAATTTAAAAAACCCATTTTGTTTGCGAACAAATGCGTCTAATACATCAAATCCAATATTGTGACGAGTATGTCTATATTCATCACCAATATTACCCAATCCGATAAGTAAAAATTTATGCATACTATTTACAAAAATAGCTTTTTGATTGATTGCTAGTTCATAAAAAAAGCCCGTTTAGGCAAACCCAAACGGACTTCTTGATCGTTTCTACTTGAATTATTTCTTCTTTTCGTCTTTTGCAGCAGATGCTTCGTCCTGCTTTAATTGACGTGTCATCACCACAGAAGCGATAGGAATTCTAGGTGAGTTTAAAATTTCGATATTAGGTGTTTTTACATCTTCAACACGAATATTACCATTCAAATCTAAATTGGTAATGTCTACATTGATTGTTGCAGTAAGGTCTTTAGGCAAAGCCTTAATTTTTAAAGACTTCATTTTAGTAACCAACTTACCACCACCTTTAACTCCAACAGAAACGCCTGTGAATTTTAATGGTAATGTAGCGATTACTTTTTTGTCTCCTACTAACTCCAACAAATCAACATGGATAAGTTGATCACTTACTTTGTCAAATTGTAGATCCTTCAAAATACACTTGTATTTTTTGTTACCTACACTAACTTCTGCTAACTGAAATTCACCAGTGTACACCAATGGCTTGAAAGCCTTAGCTGGAGCGTAAAAATTTACCTCCTCAGCACCCCCGTAAATTACACCTGGCACGTTTTCTTGAGAGCGAATCTGGCGGGCGGCTTTTTTGCCATGTTCGGTCCTCAGAACACCTTCGATTGTAATTGTATTCATTGTTTAAAATTTTGGACGGCGAAGGTAAGGAAAATTATGAATTATGAAAGATGAAATAAGAGATATGAGATATCAATTATGAAACAGGAGATAAGGACTAGGAATTTTGGGTTAAGCGTAGAGTAAAAATAAAGAGGAAAATATTCATAAGTAACTGAATTTCAATTACTTATGAATAAACTGAAATGACCAAGTCACTGATCATTTTTATGAGCATGGTTTCCTTACTTATCCCTACTCTTCAATTGAGAATGGATGAATAAACTGGTAATACTTTTATTTTCATAAGCATTTCTAATAGCGATGGCAAATAAATCAGCCACCGATATCACTTTTATTTTGCTTGATTCTTTTTGTAATGGAATTGTATCGCATACAATCAATTCTTCTAAAACACTGTTCTCAATATTCTCATATGCATTACCAGAGAGCACCGGATGCGTAATCAATGCTCTAACACTTCTTGCACCTTTTTCTTTCAATAGACCTGCTGCTTTTGCCAATGTTCCACCTGTATCGCAAATATCATCTACCAATACAATATCCTTATCGGTTACATCTCCAATTACCACCATACTGGCAATTTCATTGGCTCTTTTGCGGTGTTTATCACAAATCACCATTTCTGCATTGAAATAGCTGGCAATTTCTCTTACACGATTGGTACTGCCAACATCAGGAGCTGCAAATGCAAGATTAGCTAGTTTTAATTGCTCTATATATGGAATAAAGATGGCAGAACTGTCTAAATGATCTACTGGCACATCAAAGAATCCTTGAATTTGTGCTGCATGTAAATCCATGGTGATGATACGATCTGCGCCAGCTGCTTCTAATAATGTGGCAATCAATTTTGCGCCAATAGCCACACGTGGCTTGTCTTTTCTATCCTGGCGGGCAAAACCATAATAAGGAATTACTGCAATTACTTTGTAGGCACTTGCTCTTTTAGCTGCATCAATCATCAACAAGAGTTCCATCAAATTTTCTGTTGGAGCATATGTGCTTTGAACTAAGAAAACATAGTCGCCGCGAATACTTTCCAGAAAAATGGGTTGAAACTCACCATCGCTGAATTTTTGGATATTGATTTTTCCAATGGTGGCGCCAAAACGTTGAGCAATTTTTTCAGCCAGCTTTTGAGAACCCGTGCCGGAGAATATCTTAACAGAAGGATTCATAAGTGTAATATGTTGCGCGAAGATATTAAACCGATTAACAAATTGTAAATTGATTTTGCAATTGTTTATAACATGAGGAAATATTCTATCAAAGACTGGGCAAATGAAGATCAACCACGTAAAAAACTTATAGTTAGAGGCGAAGCTGCATTAAGCAATGCCGAATTACTCGCTATTTTAATCAATTCCGGTAATTCAACCCATTCTGCTTTGGATATAGCAAAACAATTACTCTTATTAGTAGGAAATGATTTAAATAAGTTGGGCACCATGGGTTCAAAAGAAATAGCCAGTTTGCCAATTAAAGGCTTGGGGGAAGCAAAAGCCATTGCCATCAAGGCTTCTCTAGAATTAGGCATTCGTAGAGATATTGCCAAACATACAAAAGTGCAAATTACCAGTAGCCGAGATGTTGCACATTTTCTCAAAGCCCATTTTCAATACCATCAACGAGAAGTATTTGCTGTTTTATTCTTAAACAGGGCTAATAAAATAATTCATTTTGAAGTAGTGAGTGAGGGAGGAATAACAGGCACAGTAGCCGATCCCAGGATCATTTTGAAGAAGGCTTTAGAACATCAATCCACAGGAATAATTCTATGCCACAATCATCCCAGTGGCAACCTCAAACCCAGTACTGCCGATGAAATTCTTACTAAAAAGATAAAAACCGCTGCATCATTTATCGACATTTTAGTAACAGATCACATCATCGTAAGCAATGAAGGCTATTTCAGTTTTGCAGATGAAGGAATGATATAAATGATTCTATTATCATGAAGAAGTGTTATTGGAAATGTTTGGAGAGAATTAGAAATCAACTATTGCATGGCACATTGATTTTACACAAGCGAACCTTTGAGAAATGCAGTAATAAGTAACTCTCCAATTGTAGCAATGCATTTCTCAGCAGAGAGCGTTGCAATATCTATAAGCATATATAATTGGAGCGAGTTATTTCATTGTAGCCGAACGAAAGAAATTATAGGTATTTCTCTGCGTGAATTTGACCAAGCGATAGTGATATTACCAATTATTAATAATATGGTAGAGTGAGGTTGGAAAAAAATACTGAGTGAACATTTTATAAATACCGTTAAGTAATTTTTGAGAGAGGCGTGAGCAATGAAATCTGTTTGAGCCCCTACGGGGCGAGTTATTTCATTGCAGCTGAACGAAAAAATTATAGGTATTTATAAACGTGAAAGAAGTGTTTTTTCAAACCTCACTTTAAACTAATTATTTGTTTATAAGATCAATTATGCTTGCGCAGTAGGCCCTCCAAAATGCATGGGGATTTCAATTTGTTCTAAATCTTGAACAGCACCATTTGCAGCTTCAAAACGTTGAATATTTTCTTCCAAAGCCTTCATAAAACGCTTTGCATGCATAGGCGTAAAGATGATACGAGATTTTACTTTGCTTTTGGGGGTTCCTGGCATCACATTTACAAAATCTATTACAAATTCAGCGTTGCTATGGGTAATAATAGCCAGGTTGGCATAAGATCCTTCAGCTACTTCTTCACTGATTTCAATATTTAATTGATTGTTGGGTTGTTGGTCCATTTTTGGTATTTAAAACACAAATGTACCTTTTCTTGCTTTGTTTAACCATAAACTATAAATATTTAATGCAATAAAATAACAAATTCAGATAGTTTTGCACCCATGATATTATTAGATGGAAAAATTGCCGCCGCATCGGTAAAAGAAGAATTAAAAAGAAAGACTGCATCAATTGCAGCTACAGGCAAACCTGCCCCACATTTAGCAGCGATACTTATTGGCAACAATGGAGCCAGTGAAACTTATGTTGCTAGTAAAGTAAAAAGCTGTGAGGAATGTGGTTTTAAATCTACATTAATTCGTTTTGAAGATGCAGTAGATGAAGCCGAATTGCTATCTACTATCCAAGCATTGAATAAAGACCCAGACATCGATGGAATATTGGTTCAACTTCCACTTCCCAAACATATCAGCGAACAAAAAGTAATTGAAGCAATTGATCCTTCTAAAGACGTAGATGGTTTTCATCCTTCTAGTATTGGGAAATTGGTACAAGGATTGCCCACATTTATTCCAGCAACTCCTTATGGAATTTTGTTGATGCTCGAGCATTTTAATATTCAAACCAAGGGCAAACACGCAGTGGTGATTGGCAGAAGCAATATTGTTGGAAGACCGATGAGTGTTTTATTGAGCAGTAATATCCCTCAAGGAAATTGCACTGTTACAATCTGTCATTCGCATACACATAATTTAAAAGAAATTTGTTTACAAGCAGATATCATTGTTGCTGCATTAGGCAAACCAGAATTTGTTTTACCAGAAATGGTTAAAGAAGGTGCAGTAGTAATTGATGTAGGTATAACCAGAGTAACCGACGCAACAGCCGCAAAAGGATTTAGAATTAAAGGAGATGTGCATTTTAACAGTGTAGCGCCAAAATGCAGTGCCATCACCCCTGTTCCGGGAGGTGTTGGATTAATGACCATTGCAGGTTTATTAAAAAATACCATGCAGGCATATCTACACAATAGAGATTAATTTTGCAATTATTCAAAACGATATGACAACTAATTTGGCAGCAAGCTTACCAGTAATGGAAGCCTTTTATACTTTACAAGGCGAAGGCTTTCATCAAGGAAGAGCGGCCTATTTTATTAGGCTAGGTGGCTGTGATGTAGGCTGTTTTTGGTGCGATGTAAAAGACAGTTGGGATGCCAACAAACATCCTCAAATCAATATCAATAATATTGTAAATGAAGCCAATCAGCATCCTTCAAGATTAGCAGTAATTACAGGAGGCGAACCTCTATTGCATGATTTATCTCAGCTTACCAATCAATTAAAAGAAAATGGTTTCGAAACAAATATAGAAACATCAGGATCTTCTCCATTAACTGGTACTTGGGATTGGATTTGTTTGTCTCCCAAAAAATTCAAAGCACCCTTGCCAGCGATTATTGCAAAGGCCAATGAATTAAAAGTGGTTGTTTACAATAAACACGATTTTGAATGGGCAGAAGAATATGCAGCCTTGGTAAATAAAGATTGTTTGTTATACCTGCAACCTGAGTGGGATAAGGCGGCAGAAATAACTCCATCCATTATTGAATATATACAATTACATCCTAAATGGAGAATGAGCAACCAAGTACATAAATACCTAAACATTCCTTAGGCATAATTGAATTGTCACAGTTTAGTCAATATTCAAAATAGTCTTCTCGTTCTACATTTTCATGACAATTGCCTTTTACAGCTATTGCACCTTTGCAGCAGAAATAAGGAATATGTTGATGAAGAGGCTCCTTGGTATGGTTGTAGTTTTCTCATGTTGTACGCTAACAGCGCAAGTGTCTGATACGCTGTTGGGCATGGTAAATGAAGTGGTTGTAACAGCCACAAAAACAGAAAGAAAATTAAGCAATGTTGCAGTTCCTGTTACCATCATCAATCAAAAGAAAATTCAACAAGCAGGGTCGGTTAGATTAAATGATATTTTACAAGAACAGACAGGCATTTATATGACCAATGGATTTGGAACTGGGGTTCAAATGCAAGGCCTTAACCCAGATTATACACTAATCTTAATTGATGGAGAGCCATTGATTGGAAGAACAGCTGGAGTACTAGATTTAAATCGAATTACTGTTGGGAATATTAAACAAATTGAAATTGTAAAAGGACCTTCATCTAGCTTATACGGCAGTGAAGCAATGGCTGGAGTGATTAATATCATTACTGATAAGCCCAATAGAAACACGCTGAATCTTTCTGCACGTTATGGGAGTTATAATACATCCGATATCAATTTAAATGGAAGCATAAGAAAAAACAAGTTGGCTTACCAAGGATTTTTGAATAACTACGCAACGGATGGATTTAGCATTCGGCCCAATAGCGTTGAAAGATCAATAGCGCCAATAAAGCGCTTTACCATGCAGCACAATTTAAACTACTATCTATCTGATAAAACGAACGCCTCTTTAAACTTTCGAATAAATGATGAAAAAATCATTAATATCATTGCGGTAACCAATAATGGTATAGTTACTACTTCAAATGGTATTGAAAAAAACAAAGATCACAATACAACTTTTCAACTAGCACACCGATTCAATAGTCATATAAAAAACACTTCACGGGTTTACGCAACAAGGTACGAATCATTACAAGAATTGGTTACTTCCAATGGAGCGCCATACACTGATTATTTCAAGCAACAATTTGGTAGAATCGAAAACCAAACAGATTTTATCATCAACGATTTATTGGAAGTAAATACAGGGGTTGGCTATATAAAAGAATCAGCCAATAGTACCCGTTATGACAAAAGTGAGAATACCAAAACAAATCAAATAGGTTATGCTTTTTTACAAACTGAATGGAAGCCATTTACGCAATTAACAGTGATAGCAGGTGCAAGATTTGACAACAATGAATTGTACGCAGCTGCATTCAGTCCAAAGCTAGCTGTTCAATATAAACCAAGTAGCGCTTTCAATCTAAAAGCCTCAATAGGAAGGGGTTTCAAAGCTCCGGATTTTAGACAACTCTATTTAAATTTTACCAATACAGCTGCAGGAGGATACAGTGTATTTGGTACAGTTGAAGCACAAAAAATTATTACACAATTAAATAGCATCGGACAGATTGCTAGTTTAGAAAATGATTTTTACAGACTTGGCGAATTACAACCAGAATTTTCAACCGGAATCAATTTCGGAGGAAGTTTTAATCCCAATAAAAAAATACAACTAACATTCAATTTGTTCAGAAACAATATTGAAAACTTAATCGATAATAGATTGGTAGCATTCAGAACGGGGGGCTCTCAAATTTTCAGTTACCTCAATTTAAAAAACGCATATACCGAAGGTTTAGAAACAGATGTTCAATTTCAATTTTCCAATACATTTAATATCAATGCTGGATATCAATTTTTACTATCAGGGGATAAAGATGAAATCAAAAAGATAGAAGAAGGAAAAGTATTCACCAGAGACGAAAATGGTTTTAGTAGGTTAATGCAAAAAAGTGAATATGTTGGCTTGCCCAATAGAAGCAAGCACATGGGTAATTTAAAACTTCAATACGAAAAGAACAATGCATTTGCAAACATTCGATTCATCTACAGATCTAAGTGGGCTGTTACAGATACCGACGGAAACGGATTGTTCAATACCAACGATGCTTTTGCCAAAGGATTTGTTCAGATAAATACAGCCATTGGAAAAACAATTGCCAAAAAGTTGAATTTACAAATCGGGGTCAACAATCTGCTGAACTATACCGATATCAATAATTTACCAAATATGCCAGGCCGCATTTTTTATACCACTATCACCTATCAATTTATTCAAAAAAACAAAAAATAGACATATATGAAAAAGGGAATCTACATGATTGGATTGATCATCACATTGGCTTCTTGCAATAAAGCAACAGAAACTGCTACAAGCAACAATACGCCAACCAGTTCAATAACAGTTAACAATTTGGCGGCCGACACCATTATCGGATTAACTCCACAGGGTATCCCATTTGGATCAGGCAAATACAGTTTCTATAGTTTAGAAACCAATAAAAAAATTACAACTGCAGATAGTGCAACAACAAAATGGGATATTGGGTTCAGGGGCACTTCTATTATTATCAATGGTGGAAATAGTGGACCAGGTTTAGGTGGAGGTTTTGTATTTGTTGGTTTGTACAACAATCTTAGCGCTGTACCTGCAGACTCTACTTTTAAAGTAGACAATGCGCCCAGTTCTTTTGCCATACCTGCCGGAAGCAATAGAGGTTGGTTTGTTTACGATGCAATCAATAACCTGGTAAATCCAATTCCAGGAAGGGTATTAATGATCAGAACCGCTTCGGGAAAATATGCAAAACTAGAAATCTTAAATTATTACAAAGGTGGTGTAACCCCTCCTGCATCAGCATCTGACGCAATCAAACTATCCGAACAAAGATACTATACCTTCCGTTATACCTATCAACCAAACGGAAGCAAGAATTTTTAAAACCATTATTAGAATAAAACCCTGCAATCTAAAATTGCAGGGTTTTATATTTTAACAAATTACTGCCTATATTTTACCGATATTGTTGATTGAAATAAGATGAAATCACTTTTTACAATAGTCTTTTTTTTGGTGGGATTTTCTACCCAAGCTCAACTCAACTACAATGCAGATCGGGTAAACCCTAAAATATTGGCAAACTATGAAAAAGCAATTTCGCTTTTAAGGGATGATTCATTTAAAGAAGCTGTTCCATTATTGCTGAATACAGTAAAAGAAGATCCCGATTTTTTAGATGGTTATCTATCGCTTGCTGGAGCTTTTGGAGAATTAAAACAATACCAGCGATCAATTCAATTTTACGAAATAGCCAAACAAAAAGACTCTATTTATTTTGCTGTATATCAACTTCCCTATTCAATAAACTTGGCCGGTAATGGTCAATTTACAGATGCGTTATATGCAGTGAATCGATTTCTTCAAATTCCCAAATTGAATGATAGGAGTATTAAAAGTGCCAAATTCAGAAAAAAATGTTTTGAATTTGCACTTGATTATGCTGCAAAACATCCTATCACTGATTATCAATTTAGTCCAATCAATTTAGGCGACAGTGTAAACTCACCTGCTGCCGAATATTTTCCATCTGTAACTGTTACAGATAGTTTATTGGTTTTTACCAGAAGAGGAAATCAAATACGAGAAGATTTTTATCAGAGTACAATCAATGGAAAACAATTGGGCAGAGCAAGTTTAATTAAAGGAGATATTAATTTCGAATCGCAGAAGGGCGCAATCACTGTTTCGCAAGATGGAGAATGGATGTTATTTACAGCTCGATTTACAGAAGGGGGCTTTGGTAATTTTGATTTATATATTTCCAATTATACACCACAAGGTTGGAGTGAACCTCAAAATTTAGGTGAAGCCATCAATACTGAATTCTGGGAAAGTTCTCCCACAATTAGCCCAGACAAAAGAGTGCTTTACCTTAGCAGCAACAGACCTGGTGGTTTTGGAGGATCAGATATTTATATGAGCAATCTACAATCCAACGGTAAATGGTCTCCTGCCATCAATATGGGGTCTACCATTAATACTGCTGGAGATGACCAAGCTCCATTTATTCATGCCGATAATCAAACCATGTATTTTACATCCGATGGTTTACAAGGATACGGCGGATCCGATTTATTCATCGTTAGAAAAAACAGCAAAGGCGAATGGGGTATTCCAGCAAATTTAGGATACCCTATTAATACCATTGAAAACGAGGGCAGTTTAGCAGTTTCTGCTGATGGTTTAACCGCTTATTATGCAAGCGACAGAAGCGATAGCAGAGGGCAACTGGATTTATATAAGTTTGATATGAGACCTGATATCAGACCAAATAGAACATTGTATGTAAAAGGGAAAATTACGGATAAGAAAACGGGAAAAAGATTGCCTTCTTCTGTTGAGTTGATTAACAATGCAACTGGCAATGCGTTGATGAAGATTCAAACAGATGAAACAGGTGAATATTTTATAACACTTCCTATTGGAAAAGACTATACTTTTTCTGTTAATAGAAAAGGATACTTATACTTTAATGAATTGTACCAATTAAGCAACAAAGCAGCAGACAGTGTTTATCAAAAAGATATAACCCTTCAGCCAATCGAATTGAATGCCAGTTTAACATTTAGAAATATAGAATTTACAAGTAATTCATTTCAACTACCAGTAGATGCTACTATTGAATTGAATAAATTATTACAAGTACTAGTAGAAAACCCTTCCATTCAAATATCCATCAATGGGCATACAGACAATATTGGTAAACAATCAGACAACCAATTACTTTCCGAAAATAGGGCAAAAGCCATAGTAGATTGGCTGATCAACAAAGGCATTAATACCAATCGACTTCGATTTAAAGGTTATGGCGATTCACAACCCATAGGAGACAATAAAACCGAAACAGGAAGATCTAAAAACAGAAGAACCACCGTTACAATCACGCAGCTTTAAGGTATAAATACCTAATCAATTTATCAGAAATTGATGCATTTTGGATGAAACAAATGCATGCATCCAGATTTAAAGTATCAGATTGCACTTACCATGGTTCCGACCATTGGCCCTGTTTCACAAAAAAAATTATTGGAACATTTTGTAAATGCTAAAGACATTTTCAAAGCAAACAAAAAAGAACTTTGTCAGATTGAAGGAATTGGCGAATGGAGTGCTAATAAAATAATTGCTTGGAATGATTTTAAACGAGTTGACGAAGAAATTAATTTTATAGAAAAGCATTCTATAAAACCCTTATTCATTTTCAACAATGAATATCCACAAAGATTAATCAACTGCCATGACGCTCCAATACTACTATATTATAAAGGAAACGCTTCTTTGAATGAAGAGCGCATAATCAGTATTATTGGAACAAGAACAAATTCTAGTTATGGTAAAATGATTACTGAAAGAATTGTTGAACAATTGCCTGCAAATACATTGATCATTAGCGGCCTAGCATTTGGAATTGATGCAATAGCACATAAAGCTGCTCTAAGGAATCACCAAAATACCATCGGAGTACTTGCACATGGATTGGATGATTTATATCCATCACTGCATCGATCTTTGGCAAATGATATGATAAATCATGGAGGGCTACTAACCGAATTCAATTTAAATACACAACCTGATAAATACAATTTCCCCAGAAGAAATCGCATTGTTGCAGGCATGGCCGATGCTACTATTGTAATTGAAACCGCAACAAAGGGAGGGAGTATGATTACTGCAGATCTTGCCTTTCATTATAACAGAGAATTATTTGCAGTACCTGGTAAATTAAACGACCCAAAAAGCAGTGGTTGTTTGAAATTGATTCAAGAAAACAAGGCCATATTGTTTTCCAATACCGAACATTTATTAGAAACATTAAATTGGAAAACAAAGAAAGATCCCATAACAAAACAAGCAGAATTATTTAAAACACTTTCTAAAGAAGAACAAACGATTATTGAAATTTTACAAAACCAATCAACGTTTTCGATGGATGAATTATTGATTAAAACAGGATACAATAGTAGTAAAATGGCAAGTATTGTTTTGAATTTAGAATTATTGGATATTATTCAAACTATTCCGGGGAAGAAAATTGCTTTGGTTTAGCTGAATTATGCCACCGAATAAGTAAGCCAAATGCAAGCAATGCAAAAAAACCAGGCAATAAAAATGCATAGGTAAAATACTGCGCATTGTTATTGTAAATCCATGCAGAAAAAATGGCCCCTGCTCCTATTCCAATCTCTAATGCGATATACATTGAGGCAATGGCTTTCCCCCTATTTTCTGGAGCACAAAGATCTACCGTCCATGCACTTAAGGCGGGGCTATTGATGCCCCAACTCAACCCATAAACAACAGAACCAATCATCATTAATACAACCGAATTGGAAAATGCCAAAACAATTAATGCGATCACCAATACAAAAGAAGATACGATTAATACAGGCACCCTTCCGAATCGATCCGAAACTTTAGCAGCAAGTACCCTTATGAGTAAAGAAGCAACTGTAAAAAATGCAAAAAACAATCCTTTATTATGCAATCCCAAATGTTCACTTAAATCAGGCGCAATGGTTAAGATCGTTCCAATAGAAAAACACAAGAGTAAAGTAATGAGCGCTGGCCTCCATGCAGTTTTTTCGAATATTTCTATTCTGTTGATCTTCAATAATTTCAGTGTAAATGGTTGTGGGTCTTTTAATGTTTCTTTTACATTGTATAAAATTCCCACAGATGCAAGTGCAAATCCTGCAGATACATAAAACATGACGTTATAACTAAAATAGTCTACTAAATAACTGCCGATCATAGGCCCGGCTGAAGATCCCAAAGTATAGCCAATAGATAGTGCCCCCAATGCTTCTCCCCTTCTAGATTCATGCACCACATCTGCACCATATGCTGATGTTGCCGTTGGCTTGAATCCGGTTGAAAACCCATGTAAAAATCGAAGGAATAAAAATCCAACAACTGAGGTAAGCAAAGGATAGAGCAAGCTGCATATTACACAAACCAAGGAGCCAAAAATCATCACTGGAACCCTGCCTATTGTATCGGTTAGTTTGCCGCTGAATGGTCTTGACAATCCCGCCATTAAAGTAAATAAAGCAATAATCAACCCTTTGTATTCGGCACCACCCAATAAAGTAAGATACCCTGGCAATTCAGGAATCATCATATTAAAACTGGTGGCAAACAAGAAATTACTCAAACAAAGTAGCGCAAACTGAAAAGTAAAATAAGGTGTTGTTGCAGTAGGCTTCAATACAGACATTGTTTGGAACTATCCATTTTAGGAAAGCAGCAAAGTTACTATAAATATTTTTGGAGGGAATTTGGTCACAAGACTATCTTTGCACATGGCAACAAACCTCAACCGCTCCACAAAAAGCAAAAACAGCTCCCGTTTATTTGGCGAGGGACTTACTTTTGACGATGTTCTGCTGATGCCTGCATTCAGCGAAGTACTTCCTAGAGAAGTTAACATCAGTGCTCATTTAACCAAAGACATCATTTTAAATGTGCCTATTTTATCCGCTGCAATGGATACTGTTACAGAAGCCAATTTGGCCATTGCACTTGCAAGAGAAGGCGGTTTAGGTATTTTACACAAAAACATGTCCATCGAAAAACAGGCCGAACAAGTGCGTAAGGTTAAACGCAGTGAAAGCGGAATGATTATCGATCCAATTACTTTATTGGTGGATGCTACCATTGGTGATGCATTGTTTTTAATGAAAGAAAATAAAATTGGTGGTATTCCAATAGTTGATGGTGGAGGCAAATTGGTAGGCATCTTAACCAACAGAGACCTGCGTTTTGAATCGGATAAAAAGCGCAAAGTAAAAGAAGTAATGACCAAAGAAAACCTCATTACTGCACCAGAAGGTACCGACCTTAAAAAAGCAGAAAAAATACTTCAAAATTATAAAATCGAAAAGCTACCTGTTGTAAATAAACAAGGTAAGCTGATTGGTTTGATCACCTACAGAGATATTTTACAAATTCGGAATTTCCCCAACGCAGTTAAAGACAATCTTGGAAGATTGCTTGCAGGTGCAGCTTTAGGCATAACCAAAGATTTAATGGATCGTGCCTATGCCTTGCAACAAGTAGGTGTTGATGTTGTTACGTTGGATAGTGCCCATGGCCATAGCAAAGGAGTAATTGAAGCATTGAAAGCATTGAGAAAAAATTTCAAACAATTACAAATCATTGCAGGAAATGTGGGAACTGCTGCAGGTGCAAAAGCATTAGCAGCTGCTGGAGCCAACTGCGTTAAAGTGGGCATCGGACCAGGTTCTATTTGTACTACAAGAATTGTTGCAGGAGCAGGAGTTCCTCAGCTTACCGCTGTTATGGAAGCTGCATCTGCACTTAAATCGATGGGCATTCCAGTAATTGCAGATGGCGGTATCAGGTATACAGGAGATATGGTAAAAGCATTGGCAGCTGGTGCCAATATGGTGATGATGGGAAGTGTTTTTGCAGGAGTTGAAGAAAGCCCTGGCGATACCATTATATATGAAGGAAGGAAATTCAAAGAATATAGAGGTATGGGAAGTTTAGGTGCCATGAGCCAAGGTAGTGGTGACAGGTATTTTCAGGATGTAGAAGCCGATATCAAGAAATTTGTTCCAGAAGGAATTGAGGGTAGGGTTGCATACAAAGGAAGTTTGAGTGAAATCATTTATCAATACGTTGGGGGATTAAGATCTGGAATGGGTTATTGTGGTGCAAAAAATATTGAAGCATTACAAAAAGCAACTTTCATCAAAATCACCAATGCAGGTATGAAAGAAAGCCATGCACATGATATTGATATTACCAAAGAAGCGCCTAATTATAGTAGGAAATAACTACTTCAAAATAAACTTGTTTGAAAAAAATACATAAGCTTGGACTCTCTGTGCTTTCGGGTTTGCTGCTTTTTGCTGCATGGCCTAATTCGTATTTAACCCTTTTGATTTTTATTGCTTTTGTTCCACTGCTTTTTGTTGCAGATCATACAAAAAGCCCAAAAGAACTATTTGGTTACACATTTATCACCATGCTTATCTGGAATACCTCCACCACTTGGTGGCTTTGGAATTCAACAAGTGTAGGAGCTATCGCTGCCATCATAGCCAATAGCTTATTAATGTGTTTACCTTGGTGGGGGTACTCCATTTGTAAATCCAAATACCCTAAACCATTTTCTTTGGTTGCATTGGGCTTATTTTGGTTATGCTTTGAATACATTCATTTGAATTGGGAGCTAAGTTGGCCTTGGCTTACACTGGGCAATGTATTTGCAAGTCATCCCAGCTATGTGCAATGGTATGAATATACAGGAGTTGGTGGAGGAAGCTTATTGGTATTGTACTTTAATTTAGTGAGCTATGCATTCAGCCATGATCTTAATAAACGAAGAACAAAAAAGGTTGAGCTAATCCAATTATTGATTTTACTTTTTCCAATTGCCCTAACAGGTATTTTTAATCAAAATGTGTTAAGCAATCAAGAGAAAAATGCTACTAATAAAAACATCATTGTTGTTCAACCCAATATAGATCCCTATCAAAAATTTGAATTAAGCAATGCGAATCAGCAAATCGATTTATTGATTTCGCTTTCAAAATCAAGTATAGATAGCAATACGCAATTAATCATTTGGCCAGAAACAGCTATGAGTGTTGCAGAATGGCAAGAAAACATTACCAGTAATCCTTATTATCAACCCATATTTGAATTTGCAAAACAGCATCCAACGATTACCATTCTTTCAGGTATAGAAACTTTTAAAAATTATGGAGTTGTAAAAGAAACGCCTACTGCACATACGAGTTCTTCTGGAATGTATTATGATGCATTCAATGCGGCCATTGCCATTAAAGCAGGTGAACCCATTCAACTATACAATAAAAGCAAATTGGTGCCAGGTGTTGAATCATTGCCTTCTTTTCTGCGATTCATGAGCCCGGTGTTTGAACAATTTGGTGGAAGCACAGGTGGTTATGGGAAATCAACCAATTCGGCTGTTTTCAAAATGGCTGGAACTGGAATTGTTTCGGCTCCCATTATTTGTTACGAGAGCATTTATGGCGAATATGTAAACAGTTATGTTCAACAAGGAGCCAACTTATTAACCATCATTACCAATGATGGTTGGTGGGGCAATACACCCGGGCATAAACAACATTTGTCTTATGCTAGATTACGGGCCATCGAAACAAGAAGATGGGTTGCAAGAAGCGCCAACACGGGTATTTCAGCAATCATCAATGACGTTGGCCAAATTGTAGAACAACAGCCTTGGAATAAAGCTGCAATCATTAAATACAATATCCCACTCAACAATAAAATCACTTTCTATGTTAAGTACGGAGATTATATATTGCTGACTGGGCTTTTGGGCACATTGTTATTGGCACTGTTTTTTATTTATAATTTTATAAAAAAACGATTCATTTAATTTCATGCTCATTCAAATCAACAAATGAATCATAACCAAACAACATTGCAATACAATACATACGGCCAAGGATTTCCGGTTATTTTATTACATGGATTTGGTGAAGACAATACTATTTGGAATAATCAAATAGTTGTTTTAAAAGACTTTTGTCTACTTATTATTCCTAATCTTCAGGGAACAGGTTCATCCCCTTTAATGCAAGGCAAATCAACTTTAAGCATTGAAGACATGGCTGATGATATTCAATTGTTATTAGAGAAAGAAAAAATTACCGAATGTATTCTATTAGGCCATAGCATGGGCGGATATATCACCTTAGCATTTGCCGAAAAATATCCGCAATACCTCAAAGGATTTGGCTTAATTCACTCAACAGCATACCCCGATAGCGAAGAGAAGAAAAAAAACAGGTTAAAAAGCATTGATATCATTGAAGAATATGGTGGTTATTCTTTTTTGAAAAATACCATTCCAAATCTATTTAGTGTACGATTTAAATTCAACAATGAAGAATCGGTTGATGAATTGATTCAAAAAAGCAAAAGTTTTAGCAATACATCTTTACAAGCTTATTGTCAAGCAATGATGAATAGGCCAGATAGAACCAAGCAGTTAATCAACACTACAATTCCCGTGTTATTGATTGCAGGAACCGAAGATATTGCAGCTCCTTTAAAAGACCTAAAAGAACAATCCGATCTGTCCAATAAGATTGAATTTCATATTTTAGAACGTGTTGGTCATATGGGTATGTGGGAAGCACCACAAGAAATAAATCAGTTGATATTATCATTCATTAAAACATGTCTTTCTTAAATTATATTCTAATTGATTGATTAATTTTACAACATATGAGTAAAACAATTTTAGTTACTGGAGCAACATCGGGTTTTGGAAAAGCCATTGCAGAAACATTTGCAGCAGCAGGTTGGAACTGCATTATTACTGGTAGAAGAGCCGATCGATTAAACGAATTGTCGCTTGAACTTTCCAATAAATTCAATATAAAAGTGCTTGCATGCTGCTTTGATGTACAAGACAGAAAAGCCGTTTTTGATTCTATTGAATCATTGCCCGCAGAATGGAAAAAAATAGATGTATTGGTAAACAATGCCGGACTAGCACTAGGAAGAGATAGTTTTGAAAATGCATCTCTCGATGATTGGGATACAATGATTGATACAAATCTAAAAGGTTTGATGTATGTAACTAAAGCTGTATTACCCATTTTTATAGAACAGCAAAATGGTCATGTTATTAATATTGGCTCTACTGCTGGCAAAGAAGTATACAAAGATGGAAATGGCTATTGTGCTTCTAAACATGCAGTAGATGCAATTAGCAAATCAATGCGTATTGATTTATTGCCTTATAAAATAAAAGTAACAGCAGTGCATCCTGGGGCCGCTGAAACAGAATTTTCACTGGTTAGATTCAAAGGCAATGAACAAAAAGCCGAAATGGTGTATGATGGATACAAAGCATTGGCTGCAAAAGATGTTGCAGATATTGTTTTTTATACCGCCAACTTACCAGCCCATGTATGCATCAATGATTTAACGGTTACCTGTTTATCGCAGGCCAACTCTTTTTATTTACATAAATAAAAAGCCCACTTTTACAATAGAAAATTGGTAAGGGATTGTAAAGTAGCATTGTATTCTGCTACTATTTCTTCAACTATATCAGCAGCAGGTTTTATTGTTGTAATAAGCGATGAAACCTGCCCTATTTCTAATTCTCCTTCTACCATATCTCCTTCAAACATACCTCGTTTTGCCCTTGCTCTTCCTAGAATATCCTTTAATTGATTTTCATCTGCACCTTTTAATTCTGCTTCATTCACTATTTTAAAAAAATCATTTTTTAATAAACGAACTGGCACCAGTTTTTTCATGCTTAACTGCGTATCACCTTCTGCAGCATTAACCACTGCATTTTTAAAATTTTCATGAGAAGAAGCTTCTGGAGTACACACAAACCTGCTCCCAATTTGTACAGCATCTGCTCCAAGTACCATAGCAGCCAACATTTGTTTGCCGGTTGCAATTCCACCTGCTGCAATTAATGGAATAGCAATAGCAGCTTTAACTGCTGGTATCAAAACCATCGTAGTAGTTTCCTCACGACCATTATGCCCCCCTGCTTCAAACCCTTCTGCAACCACAGCATCGCAACCTGCTTCCTGAGATTTTAAAGCAAATTTGCTGCTACTTACCACATGTACTACTTTAATACCATGTGATTTTAAGATGGGCGTATAGGTTTTTGGATTGCCCGCACTGGTAAAAACAATGGGCACTTTTTCTTCAATAATAATTTGAATGATTTCTTCAATATTGGGATACAATAATGGCACATTTACCCCAAATGGTTTTTCAGTTGCAGCTTTGCATTGCTGAATATGTTCTCTTAAAACATTGGGGTACATACTTCCAGCACCAATCAAACCCAAACCACCAGCATTGCTAACAGCACTTGCGAGTCGCCATCCACTAGCCCAAATCATTCCGGCTTGAATGATTGGGTATTTGATATTAAACAGCGTGGTAATTGATGTTGGTTTTGCAGATTCTAATTGATCCATATCCTGATCATTATCTTTTGAACAATAAAACTAGCTAAACCTGTTGAAAATCAAAATTGAAAATGCAGATACATTAACCAAAATCAATTTCGGTATTATCGCCAATATTTAAACTCCTGCTTAGCCCTTTCACAGATGCATCACTTCCAATCAAAGAGTTATCTAAAACAACTTCAAATAAATTGGTATAGGAACCAATAATACTATCCCGAACAATGGAATGTTTAATGCTGGTATTTGCCCCAATGGCTACATGCGGGCCAATAATTGAATTTGATATATCGCAACCAACACCAATACTCACTGGCGGAATGATAATGGTATTTAAATACCCATGATCGTATTCTGTATTGCCGCCAATTTTCTTTAATAATGTTGCATTGCTCTCTAATAAAGATTCTTTTTTCCCGCAATCAAACCAACTCTTTACTTTGAAGGGTTTAAACTGAGCTCCACGCTTAATCATACAATCGAGGGCATCCGTTAAATTATACTCTCCCTGTGTTTTGATGTCTTGTATAAACAAAGAGTGCAGGCATTCAAACAAAAAATGGGTTTCTTTTATTTTGTATAACCCTACTAACGCCATATTGCTTTTCGGAATAGCAGGTTTCTCCACTACTTGGTCTATAAAGCCTTCTTCATTGATAGAAGCAACTCCGAAATTTCTTGGGTCGTCTACTTTTTTTATACCCAGCATACTATAAGGGCTATTCACTACTTCTTGCACATCGTATTCGCAAATGGTATCGCCCAATACCACAAACACCTCATCTGATCCAACTATGGATTTAGTTAATTCAATGGCATGCCCTGTGCCATGTCTTTCATTTTGGAATACAAAATGGGTGGTTAGTTCTGGATACGTATGTTTTACATAATCCTGAATTTTTTCTCCCAAATATCCCACGATAAAAATAAATTCATGAATACCGGCCTCCCTCAATTGATCTACAATAAAACTTAGAATCGTTTTACCTGCAATAGGAATAAGGGCCTTAGGTTGAGTATAGGTATGTGGCCTGAGTTTGGTTCCAGCACCAGCAACGGGTATAATTGCTTTCATTTTTGGTTCTTTATCAATCCAAATGACACAATAATTAACATGTACAAGTCACACAAAAGCCAAATGGACTGTGAAAATAGCAAATAAGCCGAATTAACCAACTATTGTGGGGAAATCATGGTAAAAAATGCTTATTTTAATTGAGGTTCGGTATACTCCTTGAATTAACTTCGCAAAAATATTTTACATGCAAAGAGATAGCTTGGTTTTCGACCTTATTCGAAAGGAATTAGAAAGACAACGTCATGGAATTGAGTTGATTGCATCAGAAAACTTCACCAGTTTACAGGTAATGCAGGCAATGGGCAATGTGATGACCAATAAGTATGCCGAGGGCTATCCGGGTAGAAGGTATTATGCTGGTTGTGAAATAGTAGACCAAACAGAACAATTGGCAATAGATCGTTTAAAACAAATTTTTGGAGTAGAATATGCCAATGTGCAACCACATAGTGGGGCGCAGGCAAATGCGGCGGTTGCATTAGCTGTTTTACAACCTGGAGATGCAACACTCGGATTGGATTTGAGCATGGGCGGACATCTTACGCATGGAAGTGCCGTAAATTATAGCGGTAAACTCTATCAACCTCATTTTTATGGTGTTGTTAGAGAAACTGGTTTGATTGATTATGACATGCTTGAATCACAAGCAAGAGCTGTAAAACCAAAATTAATTTACTGTGGCGCTAGTGCTTATAGCAGGGATTGGGATTATGCACGCATTAGAAAAGTAGCTGATGAAGTGGGCGCATTGGTTTTAGCGGATATTGCACATCCAGCTGGATTGATCGCTAAAAAATTATTGAATAGCCCATTTGAACATTGTCATTTTGTTACTTCTACTACACACAAAACCTTGCGTGGCCCAAGAGGCGGCATCATTATGATGAATAAAGATTTTGAAAATCCATGGGGGCTTAAAGATGTAAAAGGGAATATTCGAATGATGAGTAACTTATTGGATATGGCAGTATTTCCTGGCATTCAAGGAGGCCCACTTCAACACGTGATTGCTGCGAAAGCAGTCGCTTTTGGTGAAATTTTATCAGATGAGTTTTTGGTTTACCAGCAACAAGTGCAGAAGAATGCACAAGCCATGGCAGCTGCTTTTGTTCAGAAAGGATACCATATTATCAGTGGCGGAACAGATAACCATTTAATGCTAATTGATTTGCGCAATAAAAATATCAGTGGCAAGAAAGCAGAACAGGTTTTGGTTCAGGCCGATATTACTGCCAACAAAAACATGGTTCCATTTGATGACAAGAGCGCATTTGTTACTTCAGGTATTCGTTTTGGTGTACCTGCAATTACTACCAGAGGTTTCAAAGAAGAGCACATGCAATTTGTAGTGAATGTAATTGACAATGTATTGATGAATGCTGATGACGCCAATGTTATCAACACAGTAAAAAAACAAGTGAATGCATTCATGGAGCAGTTTATTTTGTATCCTGAAATGGGATAGATCGAGGAGATAAGAGATAAGAGATAAGAGATGAGAGATAAGAGATAAGAGATAAGAGATATGAGATAAGAGATAAGAGATAAGAGATAAGAGATGAAAGACATTAAATTGATATTATGATACAGAGAATTCAAACGGTTTGGTTAATCGTTACTGCGGTATTAGCTGGAGCTAGTTTTAAGCTGTCTTTTTTTAGTGGCAACAAGTTAAATGCAACCACCAATGTAAAAGAATGGATTGAATTCACAGCAAACCAAACTGTGTTTACCATGATTATTGCTGTTGCTATTGCAGTTGCAGCATTGATTGCAATATTCATGTACAAAGATCGCAAGCGTCAAATGCTTGTAACCCTTTGTACAGGAGTTGTATCTATTGTTCAGATTTTTTTATACTTTAATGCGAAATCAACATTTACAGAAGCCAATCTCGATTTAGGTTCTTTAATAAGTTTCGCAATACCTGCTTGTTTAATGCTTGCTTCAAGAGCTATTTACAACGACGATAAATTGGTGAAAAGCGCCGATAGATTAAGATAGCATAAACAACAGTTGTCAATCGATAAATTCAAGCACCAATATCGAGCTTGGCAAAAGTGAAATAAAAAAATTATAAATAAGGCGCAGTTACACTGCGCTTATTTTTTTTGATACCAGCTGGCACTCCTGCGTAAACCAGCTCCCCGCCTGCATCTCCAGCCTCAGGACCCAGTTCAATTAACCAATCCGCCGATTTAAGTACATCGGTATTGTGTTCAATTACAATCAAAGAATGACCTTGTTCTATCAATGCATTGAAAGAAGACAATAGTTTTTTAATATCATGAAAATGCAAACCTGTAGTTGGTTCATCAAAAATAAACAGTACATGCCCTATCCCTTTTCCTTTGCCTAAAAAGCTGGCTAATTTTACACGTTGTGCTTCACCCCCACTTAATGTATCGCTGCTTTGCCCTAATTTGATATAGCCCAAACCTACATCCTGTAAGGGCTGTATGGATTTTTGAATGGCTTTCTCTTCTTTAAAAAATTCAATGGCTTCGTCTACACTCAATTCCAGTAATTCAAAAATAGATTTGCCATTGTATTTTACTTCTAATACTTCTTCTTTAAATCTCTTCCCACCGCAAGATTCACAAGTAAGATGCACATCCGCTAAGAACTGCATTTCAACCACTGTTTCACCTTCGCCTTTACAGGTATCACATCTTCCACCATCTACATTAAATGAAAAATGTTTGGGCAAGAATCCACGCATCTTTGCTAGCCCCTGTTTCGAATACAAATCTCTAATAGAATCGTAGGCTTTAATATAAGTAATGGGATTGCTTCTTGAAGATTTACCAATTGGGTTTTGATCAATCATTTCGATCAAATTAATTGTATCGATATCGCCCGAAATTGTTTTATGTAGCCCCACTTTATCTGCAGGAGCTCCCTTGATTTTCTGCAATGCAGGGTACAAAATTTGTTTAATCAATGTTGTTTTCCCACTTCCACTAACGCCAGCTACAACTGTTAGCGCATGTAATGGAAACTCCACTGTTATATCTTTTAGATTATTTTGCCTTGCACCTTCAACAGAAATACTGCTAATCCATTTTCTAACTTGCTTAGGAGCTTCGATACGTAATTTGCCAGTGAGGTACTTGCCTGTTAAACTATCCGGATGATTTATGATAAAATCATAATTACCTGCTGCAACTACTTCGCCACCTAAATGAGAAGCCAATGGCCCCATATCGATGATATGATCTGCTTCGCGCATCATCATTTCATCATGCTCTACCACTACCACAGTATTGCCTAAATCGCGTAAAGATTTTAACACTTGAATTAAGCGGGCAGTATCTCTGGAATGCAAGCCAATGGATGGCTCATCTAATATGTATAGGGAGTTGGTTAAATTACTTCCTAAACTTCTGGTTAATTGAATCCGTTGACTCTCTCCCCCACTTAAACTATTGGCCAATCTATTTAAAGTAAGATAGCCCAAACCCACATCTAATAAGGTTTTTATGCGTTGATGTAATTCTAATAAAATTCTTTTTGCAACTTGCCCATCATGCTCAGAAATAGCCAATTGATCGAACCAGATTTGCAGATCACGAACAGGCATCTCACATAGTTGAGCAATATGCTTATCGCCCACCATAACATACAATGCCTCTTTGCGCAATCGATATCCTTCACATTCATTACACGTTGTTCTTCCCCTATATCTACTCAACAAAACACGGTATTGAACTTTGTACAAATTAGATGCTACTTCCTTAAAAAAATCATTGATTCCTAGTGCACCAGTTCCCCCATTCCACAATTGATCATATTGTTCCTTGGTTAAATCCATAATGGGTTTATGGATGGGAAAACTCATTTTGGTAGCTCCTTTAATAAACTGCTCTTTCCACCATCCTAGCTTCTCGCCCTTCCAAGGTGCAATGGCACCTTCATACAATGATAAACGTTTATCAGGTATTACTAAATCAGCGTCTATTCCTAATACTTGACCGTAACCTTCGCATACAGGGCATGCCCCATAAGGATTATTAAATGAAAATAAATTAGGGGAGGGTTCTTCAAATACAATTCCATCAGATTCAAACTTATTACTAAAATGCACCAATTTTGCAGCATCAATTTCAATGTTCATTTCGCCATCACCTTCATAAAAAGCAGTTCCGATCGAATCAGACAAGCGATGTATATCTTCTTCATCAAAATCTTTCACTACTACACGGTCGATGAGTACAAAGAATCTAGATCCAGCTTTTGAAACCTGGTCTTTTAAAGCAGAGTCAGATAGTTCAAGAAGTTCTTCTATACGTTTTACAATTCCTAATGCTCTATTGCTATCTTTTAATTCATCTTTCTTAGTTCCTAATTCCCTAAGGTACATTCTTGAAAAACCTTTCTGCATTAATATATTCAACTCTTCTCTGATAGCTCTATTGGCATGTTGCTTAAAAGCAACCAGCATAATCACTTTGGCACCCGCTCTCAATTGTGTAATTGCATGCATCACATCGCCTACATCATCTTTTTTAACTTGCTTTCCGGTTACAGGAGAAATTGTTTTACCAATTCTGGCATACATCAATCTTAAGTAATCATAAATCTCTGTCATGCTTCCAACAGTACTTCTGGGAGTACGGGTAATTACTTTTTGTTCAATGGCAATTGCCGGACAAAGCCCTTTGATATAATCAACATCAGGTTTAACCATTCTCGCCATGAACTGCCTTGCATAAGCACTCAAGCTTTCCGCATACCTACGTTGGCCTTCGGCAAATAAGGTGTCAATGGTTAATGATGATTTACCGCTGCCAGAAACGCCAGTAACTACAATGAGCTTATTCCTAGGAAAACGAACAGAAACATTTTTCAGATTATGTGTTCTAGCACCTGTAAGAACAATATCTCCATTTAATGTATTGGCTATTACCCCAGCTTCAGGTACTTTTTTTGTTGTCATATTGAATTGTCCTATCGGTACAAAAGTAACAGATTATTATAGCTTTAGTTGAGCAACACAAGAATAAGTATCTTAAATGAACCCTTAAGAATGTGTATAACATTGCCGATCGAAAATATGATTTCCACAAAGCAATTGTGAATGTAAAAGAATTCTAATTTGTTCTCGATTCGAAAACCGTTATCCAATATCCTGATTTTTTGAACATCCTAACCCAAAAACCCAAACGATGAGAACAATGGACCATGCGTCTGATAATGAGTTGATACGGGCTTTTCAAGATGGCGATACCGATGCCTTTGAAACACTTATTTACCGCTATAAAGACAAGATATTTTCTTCCATCCTCTTTTTTGTGAAAGACACTTATTTAGCTGAAGATCTTTTTCAGGATGTGTTTATAAAAATAATCGACACACTGAAAAACAAGCGCTACACCGAAGAAGGTAAATTTTTACCTTGGGCATTGAGGATTGCGCACAATCTATGTGTAGACTATTTTCGAAAAGTAAAACGCACACCAGCTATCAAAACCAGCGACAACAATGAAATTTTTGATGTATTACAAGTATACGAAGAAGCCCCAGATGGAAAAATCATGCAAGGTCAAAGTCACAACAGGGTTCGGAAAATGCTCGACCTTTTACCTGAAGAACAAAGAGAAATAATTGTACTAAGGCATTACGCCAATATGAGTTTTAAAGAAATAGCCGAAATCACCAATTGTAGCATTAATACAGCCTTAGGAAGGATGCGGTACGGACTTATTAATCTTCGAAAGATAATGACCGAAAAACAAATTGCACTTTAACAAAGAACCCCTGTGAGTAACGGGGGTTTTTTAATGCTAGTGGATCTGCTGTTCTGCCGACAATCCTTTTTTTACTTCTTATGCTGCTCAATTATTCAGCATAATTATCTGGTAGGTGTTTTTTCAAAACTTGCTTTAACCGCGTCTAAATGGCTAATGAACAAGTTGATATCTGGATTATACCCATATTTAATGGAACTAATTGGCTTTCCATTGACATCTAGAAACATGTACAAAGGCTGTGCGTTGAATCCAAATTGAGTGATTTCATAATCTAAATTTCGATCTCCTTCAGTAATTACTTTATCGCCATCCTTTTTAATGTATTGCTCATTGAGTGGCAATTCTGTTGATTCGTCTACATATAAACTAACCAATACAAAATTCTCCCTCATTCTTTTTAATACTTCAGGATCTTTCCATACTTCTTTTTCCATTTTTCGGCAATTGGCACAACTATGACCAGTAAAATCGAGCATGATCGGCTTATTCAATGCTTTTGCTGCAGCTAGACCTTCCTCTAAAGTAAAATAGGCGGTAAGGTTATAAGGAACATGTAATTTATCCGTTAGCCTTTTTGGAGCTGCTGCTAAAGAAGCCGTTTTAGCCGCATTTGAATGACTATTTTGTTGGTATTTGAGTAAATCTAAATTGAAGTCTTGGGTTTCATCTGGAGGTATGAATCCACTTAAATGACGCAGAGGTGCACCCCATAAACCAGGAATTAAATACACTACAAATGAAAATGTTGCGATTGCAAAAAACAAACGTGGCACGCTTAAATAAGGCAAATCACTATCATGCGAAAATTTGATCTTACCCAAAAGATAAACGCCCATTAAACCAAAAATCACAATCCACAAAACCAGAAACACATCTCTATCTAAAAGGCGCCAATGATAAATCAAATCAACATTAGAAAGAAATTTTAATGCCAATGCCAATTCAATAAATCCAAAACATACTTTCACTGAATTTAACCAACCGCCACTTTTTGGTAAAGATTGCAATAGTGTAGGGAAAAAGGCAAATAAAGAAAAAGGCAAAGCCAAACCGGCACCAAAACCCAACATACCTATAACAGGTGCCGATGAAACTCCACCAGTACTCGCTTGACCCAATAAAGTGCCTACTATCGGACCTGTACAAGAAAAAGAAACAATTACCAGCGTAAGTGCCATAAAAAAAATACCCACTAAACCACCCTTGCCTGCTTTTTGATCGGCTTTATTGGCCCAACTATTGGGCAATTGAATTTCGAAAACGCCAAAAAATGAAATGGCAAAAACAAGGAAGATAGCAAAGAAGACCAAGTTAGAAACCGCACTTGTAGATATTTGATATAAAACATCATCGCCAAATATTAATACCAAAATGAATGTGGGGATAGTATAAATTAAAATGATGGATAAGGAATACCAAAGCGCATTACTCAATCCTTCAACCTTTGTTTTGCTTCGTTTTAAAAAGAAACTAACTGTTACAGGAATCAACGGAAAAACACATGGTGTGATAACGGCAATTAATCCTGTAATAAAACACAGTAGAAATATTTGCCAAATTGATTTTCCTTCAACAGCACCTGCATCATTGTTATTTTCTTTCGTTTCAGATTGAGGCAAAGGAACAGTGAAAGCAATTTCACCACTTGGAAAATCATTGTCTGATTTAGCCAACCAAACAAATTTTCCTTTGATTAAAACACTGTCTTTTTGATTGATGTGCAATGGGAAGATAAAAATTACACTATCAGCAAACAAGCGATAAGCAGATTTACTGACATTGGTTTCCGGTACCAGTAAAAGGCTTCCTTGCTCTGTTGCAGTATCCGAATTGATTTGATAAGAAGCACATGTACTATCAAGTTGCATTGCAGAAACAAAAGGATCATCCTCCCCTCTTTTTTTTACAGAAAAGATTTGAGCGCCTTTATCAATGGTTGTTTTTACTATTAAATGAACAATAGAATCATTGATTCTATTGGCACCAAAAGCAATTTGAACAGGTTGTTTTTCCTGCGCAAAAATTGATGTCGACAACATCAAGATTGCAATAAAAAGAACAAGGCTTTTTTTCATTTATCAATTTTCGTAAGCTTATTGCAATTTCAGATCAAAAGTTTTCTTAGTAGGAGGCAAACACTGCGTATCGTCACAAACCATAAAACTTACAGTACCAGAAATATTGGTACTTAAGCCTCCTTTTACTTTTACAACTTGAGTATAAACTACTTTTCCAGAATAATAAAAAACTTTAACGCCAAAAACTTTATCATCCACTTTTTCCATCTTACCAGTTTCTTTCAACTTCCCATCTATTGCAATTAATGGATTATTATTGAAAGTAATTTTGGTAGGCACTGGCCCCCCGGAGGGAGTAGTTTGAGAATACATATGCCATGGCTTTGGAATAGCTGCAGTAATTACAACCTCATAAACTCCTTGTGCTTTTTTATTGGCTTTATACGTCCAGGTTACCGGATCTTTAATTTGGCTTTGAGCACTTAAAAAAAGCAAGCAGGCCAATAACAAAAAAAGCACTCTTTTCATAGCTATGTTGTTTAGTTGATATTTAAAATCTCAAAAACTTTTTTTCCATCGATATTGTTCAATAGAGAAGAAGTAGCTCTTTCGGGATGTGGCATCATACCATATACATTGTTATTATGATTACGGATGCCAGCAATATTCCTTACAGCACCATTTGGATTGGCTATTTCATTGATCTCTCCCAATTGGGTACAATATCTAAAAATGACTTGATCGTTTTTTTCTAATTGATCTAAAGTGGATTCATCTGCATGAAAACGTCCCTCGCCATGAGCTATAGGAATTTTTAATGCTTCCCCCTCTCCGTTTTTTATAAAAACATTTTTACAAATAAATTGCTGATTGGCGTTTTGCAACAATACACCAGGCAATAAACCACTTTCGCACAATATTTGAAACCCATTACAAACACCCAATACCTTTCCTCCACGATTGGCAAATTCGATAACAGATTGCATCATTGGACTAAAACGAGCAATTGCTCCACATCGCAAATAATCTCCATAAGAAAAACCACCGGGCAAAACGATGCAATCGTTTGTTGTAAAAGCAGATAAATCTTTGTCTTTATGCCAAAGCATAATCACTTCTTTATTCAAATCATTTTGCAATGCATCTTGCATGTCTCTATCGCAATTTGAGCCAGGAAAAACGACTACTCCAAATTTCATGAGTTCTATATATTTTGAAGATCAAAGGTACAAATCAACAATTGAAACTGTGCTTAATTATTGACCAAATCCCAATAATTATACACAATTGCAAGAATAAAGAGTAAAAAGAGGAAATTAGGGAATATAGGCCGTCTTGGATACGAGAATGCATTGGAAACAATTGCCGATACTGGAACAATGCAGATAAAACTAGCTTCGAAACCAACACTTTTAAAAACAAAGGGCACGCCAATTAAGAACAAACTCATCAATAAAAGCACTGACCAATTTTTTCTTGTCTGAATAACCAATCTGCTGTTAAACTGTTGCCAATAAATAAATCCGGCTAAAAAACTTACAACAAATACCGACAGGCTAATTATAAAACTTTTATTAAAAATGAATTTTGGAATTTCAAAATCCAACTCAGGTAAATACTGAATAATGGCATTTAATTGATCCGTTACAAATAACCAAGCACCTAAAAAATAATAAGGAACCAATATCCCCATTATTAGCACAAACCACTCTTGTAATTTAAATGGCCTCAATATTGCCAAAGCAAATACAATTACCATCATCATCAAAGCAATTGGATGATACGCAATCATGGAGATGCCAGTTAAAATACCAATATTAAATAAAACTTCTTTGGGGTTGGGTTGATTGTATAATTGAACGATTTTAATCACCAACCAAATCAATAAAAAGTTAGCCAATAAAGCTGGCGTGATATTACACCATGGCAAAAACAATCCAGAAAGCAATACATAGGTCATTGCCACAGTATAATCAGCCTGTTGAAAAAGTTTAACTTCAATGAACAAAAAATTGAGTCGAATGGCTTGGATCAATAATGCAGCCATATAAAGAATGAATAAAAAATTAGGATTGATATTGGTTAAATACCTTTGCATCAATAAGGGAAGTACGCCATCATTTGTATTAATTAACAATACTGGATTGCTTGTAAAAAAATGGAAGTGTACTCCAATGCTTAACAAAACAAGGAAAAGTATATTTACAACAGATTTGTCTTTAAATAAAAAAACCACAGAATTATTTTAAAAGTCAACTTTTACAAAACAGGTATACCCTCTATACATACAAGGCAGTACAGCTTGTCTTAATCCAACTTGTTTAATATGCCTTGGCATAAAATCATATCCTTTGTCTAAATTTTTTATTGTTGGATTGCGATCAATTTGACCATTGGGCATCATACTTTGATCGGTTAAAACATTGCTTCTTTTTTCTTGAAGATTAAATAAGAAATGAATCTGATCGCCACTATTTACAAGGCCATAGCCAATAAAATTATCTGTGTTGTCATCGTATTGCGTTTTTCTAATAACATTACTCCATTCCATTTTACCGTCTGGCTCAAAAGAAATGATGGCCACATTATCTGCATAATATCTATTAACATTATTACCCAAATTATTACCCATCATACCGAAATTATTAATGCCTCCCCAAGGATAATACCCCATTCCCCCATACATTGGATAATAGTTCATTGGAGTTCCAATAAACCCACCCCCAAATGGATTAAAAAAAGGATTTCCATTCATATAATCCCATCGATTGAAGGTATTTCCTCGATTGGTTACGTAGGCCGCTTCGGCAATAATCATAAACCCGCCATCTTTTCTCAAAATCAAATTTTTGAGAAAAAAATCATTAAACGCCATTTTTTGAGGTCCATCACCTTTCACATCAGATCGATATTCTTCTGAAAAAGTTGTAGTTGCATTTAATAATTCCTTATTGCCTTCTAAATCCCACAATGTATAATACAATCCATCTATATTTCCTCTTCGCATTTTACTAAAAAAAGAAGTGATGATACAGTGCCCATTTCTATTGTCAATTTTAACTCTCGTATCATCCAAAAAAATCTTGTTTATTGGGAGGTTACTTGTTTTATAATTGATAGCGCCAAAAGGCTTTATTAATAAGCTAACTTTATTAATATTGTCATTCTGCCCAGTCCCAGATTGTCTTAAGCAAACCATATTCCCATTATTAGCCACACCAAATTCTCCTAAAAAATCATTTTTTTCTGGCATACTTATAGGAACACGTACTTTCTCTATTAAGTTAAGTGACTTATCGAAAATGCAAGAAGTTACCGCATGTTCTTTTTCATTCTTGGTACTGATTTTAAAAGCAACAATTTTTTGCTTATCCTCACTATTGATGAAAGTATAAATTTTGCTATCAACATTAAAATTTAAATTAGATGTTGTATCTAATACAACTGGATCGCCTAGTTTTTTACCGTTGCCATCAATTTTAACAGCCATGGCAAAAACAGTATTTTTTTGCTGAAATTGATAGAGTAGGTAAATAAAATCAGAATATTGAATAAAATCGGTGCTTAAAACTTTGCCCTTTTCGGTAAGGTAATCCATTTTCAGTTTGTCCACCAGTTTCATTTCCATATCATAAACTGCCATTTGATGTAAATCTCTGGCATTTTTATAGATCAGTATTTTCCCATCTATTTTGCCCAATATTTCAAAATTTAAGTTCCGGGCATCGTCTTTTTCAGGCTCCGAAAAAACCAGTTGCTGGGCATTCACCATTACTATACTCCCCAAAAAAAGACTTAAAAAAATGGCTATTCTATATTTCATTGCAGGTTAAATCTTTAATATTCAAATGTACGGCAGAGCAGTTTATTTACGGTATTGAATTTACCCATACATTTGTTAAAGCAAATTAGCATTTAAGCTTCAAAGTACTTTTGTGAGTAAAAATTTAAACAAAGTCACCGCAACTGGTCTGATCATTGCCTTAGGGATTATTTATGGAGATATAGGAACTTCTCCTTTATACGTTTTCAACGAAATAATAAGCAATAAAACAATCTCAGAGGAATTGATTTTTGGGTCATTATCCTGTATTATTTGGATTATTACTCTACAAACTACCCTGAAATACGTTTTACTAGTGCTAAAAGCAGATAATAATGGCGAGGGAGGCATTTTTGCACTGTATGCTTTGGTTAGGCGAAGAAGAAAGTGGTTGGTCATCCCTGCCATGATCGGGGGAGCCGCCTTATTGGCCGATGGCATCATTACACCCCCAATTTCTGTAACGTCTGCTATTGAAGGATTAAAAGAACTTCCAGCACTACACTATATCACAACAAATACGATTGTAATAATTGTATTAATCATTTTGTCTTTATTTTTTTTCATGCAGCAATTTGGTTCTGCAAGCATTGGAAAGCTTTTTGGACCAATCATGTTTATTTGGTTTACCATGTTGGCTATATTAGGAAGTTATGAAATAAGCCAACATCCGGGTATATTAAAAGCATTGAATCCTTATTATGCTATTCATTTATTAGCAAAATATCCAAATGGGTTTTGGTTATTGGGGGCAGTTTTTTTGTGTACCACAGGAGCAGAAGCATTGTACAGCGATATGGGACATTGTGGCCGTAAAAACATCCGAATCACTTGGATTTATGTAAAAATATGCCTATTACTCAATTATTTTGGTCAGGGAGCATCTTTATTGGCCAAACACAAAGGACTTCTGGTTACATCAGCGGCAAAAGAATCATTGGGAATAAATGCATTTTATGATATTATGCCGCAATGGTTTATCCTTTGTGGTGTGATAATTGCCACTTCCGCAGCCATTATAGCAAGCCAAGCAATGATTTCTGGTTCATTCACGTTAATCAGTGAGGCATTGAGGTTGAATCTTTGGCCAAAAATGAAAGTACGTTATCCTTCGGAAGAAAGGGGTCAACTATTTGTACCAGGAATTAATTTATTACTATATATAGGATGTGTAGGAGTGGTACTTTATTTCAGAGATTCTTCTAGGATGGGAGCGGCATATGGTTTAGCCATCATAGTAACCATGACTATGACAACTATCTTATTTTCTAATTACATGGTATTAAAAAGAACATTTTCTACTTGGATTTATCTTTTTTTAATTGTTTACTTAATAGTAGAAAGTTCCTTTTTAATTGCTTTGATGGAAAAATTTATTCATGGTGGATATGTAACACTCATTATTGGTGGCGGCTTGTTTGCAGTAATGTATGTATGGTATAGGAGCAGAAAAATTAAAAACAGGTATGTTGAATTTGTAAGACTTGAGCACTACATACCAATGATTCAGGAATTAAGTAATGATAAAGTAATTCCAAAATTTTCTACGCATTTGGTATACATGACAAGTGCTAATAACCACAATGAGATTGAGCATAAAATTATTTATTCAATATTGAATAAAAAACCAAAGCGAGCGGATATTTATTGGTTTGTTCATGTTGATGTATTAGATGACCCCTATACATGCGAATATTCTGTAGAGCATATTATACCTAACGATATTATTAGAATAGAGTTCCGCTTAGGATTTAGAATGGAGCAAAGAATAAACCTTATGTTCCGTAAAGTAGTAGAAGATTTGGTAAAAAACAAGGAAGTAAATATTACCAGCAGATACGAAAGTCTTGAAAAAAATAATATTGTAGGCGATTTTCAGTTTATCGTTTTAGAAAAATATTTAAGTCAAGACAATGAGCTTCCTATTTTTGAACGCATCGTAATGAAATTGTATTTCTGGTTAAAAGAAATCAGCTTGAGTGAAGAGCGAGGTTTTGGATTAGATCCTAGCAATGTTTCTGTAGAGAAATTTCCTTTAATTGTTGCCCCAGTTTCTAAATTGAATTTAAAGAGAATTTTTAACGATGAGAGTGAATATCGATGACCAGCATTTCTCCCTCCGAATTAAAAGCCATCTTACCTGATTCAGGTTTTTTTCTCCTAGATGTTAGAGAAAAAGATGAACATGATGAGTTTAACATTGGCGGCATTTTAATTCCTTTGGGTGAAATTGTTGCTAGAATCAATGAAATACCAACCAATCAAAAAGTGTTGGTGTATTGCAAAAGAGGCATCAGAAGTATGATTGCCATCCAAAAGTTGCTTTTAAAAAATCCGAATTTGCAATTGATGAATCTTGCTGGTGGATTGGAAGCCTGGAACACTACTTGTTAATCTGGTAAAAAAATCGGATATTACTGATTGATTCATTGCCATAGTTTGTCCACTACCATTTTTTATATTATTCTAGGCTACTTGATCATTGTTGTTGTAGCATATTTGCTGCAAGAAAAAATGATATTTAAACCCGAGAAACTTGCACAAGATTTTACGTATCAATACGATGCGCCATTTGAAGAACTTTTTTTTGATATAGAACCTGGTGTTCGCATCAATGGACTACATTTTTATGTACCAGCACCCAAAGGACTCATTTTATATTTTCATGGTAATTCGAGAAGCATTAAAGGCTGGGCAAAGTATGCCAAGGATTTTTTCAGGTTTCAGTACGATGTATTATTAGTTGACTATAGGGGCTTTGGAAAAAGTACTGGAAAAAGAAGCGAAAAAGCCATGTTGGCTGATATGCAATTTATTTATGAACGTTTAAAAGAAAAATACGACGAGCATCATATTCTTGTTTATGGCAGGAGTTTAGGAAGTGGATTTGCAACAAAAATTGCAGCAGATAATACACCTAGATACCTGATTTTAGATGCACCCTATTATAGCTTTATTAAAGTAGCTGAAAGATTTACTCCATTCATTCCTCATAGGCTTATCCTCAGGTTTAAGCTACAGACCGATAAATGGATTAGAAAAGTCAATTGCCATACCTATATTATTCATGGCACAAAAGATTGGTTAATACCTATCAAACACAGCGAAGAATTGCAGCGATTTAATCCGCATAAAATTACTTTGATTAGAATTCATGGTGGAGGTCATAATAATTTGCCTTCTTTTGATGAATACCACAATTTCATCAGAGATATTCTAAAGTATTGATTGCATCTACCTAATTTCGCTGTGTGAAATCAACTAAGAAATATACCTGGATAAAAATTGTATTGATTGTATATGCATTAATCGGAAGTGCTTTGTATTTATTACAAGACAAACTGATATTGCATCCCGTTATTGTTGATAGAGATAGCACTTATGCATTCAATCAACTCTACAAAGAAAAATTTATTGCAATTGATGAAACCTCCGAAATCAATCTTATTCAATTTACACCTGCCGACAGCTCAGCCAAAGGGGTTGTATTGTATTTTCATGGCAACCGAACCAATATTAGCAGATATGCCCCATTTGCTAAAAATTTCACTTCAAATGGTTATGAAGTTTGGATGATTGATTATCCAGGTTTTGGAAAATCAACCGGCAAGTTCACAGAAGCAATTGTTTACGAAGCTGCTTTACAATTGTACAAATTAGCAAGAACTACATACAGCCCACAACAGATCGTTGTATATGGCAAATCTTTGGGAACTGGTATTGCATCGCAATTAGCTTCTATTAGAGATTGCAGGCATTTGATTTTAGAAACCCCTTATTATGGATTAGCCGATTTAGTAAAGACTTTATTTTGGATCTACCCTGTAGACCAAATGATGCATTATCAATTTCCAACTTATACTTACTTACCAAAAGTTACTGCACCAATAACTATTTTTCATGGAACAGATGATGGAGTAATCCCTTTACGGAATGCAAAAAAATTAAAACCATTGCTCAAGCCCACTGATCATTTTATTGAGATAGAAAAAGGCAGTCATAATGATTTAAATGATTTTAAAATAATGCAGGATTCTTTAAATAGTATTTTACAACTCTTTTAGCTGAATCGCTTTTTTTGAAACCGAAAGTAGATGCTCTATTCCCACTTTCAAAGCTAGATTTTCTTTTTCATGACTCACCGGAAATTCAAAGCAAACCGGATAATTGTATTCGGCAACATGTTGCAAAATGAGTTCAGGAATAGTTTGTCCAAAAGGTCTTGGATTGTCTTTAATCTCTGTAAACTTTCCAACAATTAATCCTGCTAATTTTTTCAAATGGCCTGCTCTTTTTAATTGAAGAAACATTCGATCAATATTATAAATGTATTCTCCAATATCCTCTATGAATAGGATCTTCCCATTTGTTTTATAAGCAGATTTTGTTCCACATAAATGTGCCAATAAAGCCAGGTTGCCGCCAATTAATTGACCACTTGCTTTGCCAATTTTATTTTTTGAATTTGGCGCTGCTGTATAATTTGATTTTATCCCTTTTAAAGCTTTCTGTAATGATTGCACATATATACTCTTATGTCCCCCTTCATTAAATGCATTGGCCATGGGAGAATGAATAGAAGCGGTATTTAACTGTGTATGTAGATGTGCTAAAAAAACAGTGATATCACTAAAACCAATAATCCATTTTGGATGCTTTTTGAAAGTAGAAAAGTCCAATTGATCAATAAATCTACTAACACCATAGCCCCCTCTTCCGCAAAGAATAGCATGAATATTTTTATCATCTAACATCGCCTGAAACTCATCCCTTCTTGCTGAATCCGTTCCGCTGAAATAGGTTTTGCTTTTACTTCCAATGGTTTTACCCACCATCACTTCATAGCCCCAGTTTTGAAGTGTATGAATACAGTTTTGTACTTTATCCAATTCCATGTATCCTGCTGGGCAGGTAAGGCCAATGGTGCTGCCCTTACTTAAATAAGGCGGTACTTTAATCATACTGCAAACTAATTAATTTCCTGCAACGAAACGGCGTCTTGCCCAACAGTTAACCGATGGACAAGTCCACATTTCAATGCAAAATTATTTTTCTGATGACCCACCGGAAAATCAAAGCAAACAGGATAATTAAATTGATCTACTTTTTCTTTTACAATGGTAATAATATCTCTGCCAAAGGGAGAATCGGGTGTATCTGTTTTAATGCTAGTAAATCCGCCAATAATCAATCCTTTTAAGTTAGCTAATTTTCCTGCGCGCAATAGATTGCATAACATTCGATCTATATTATACAAAGGCTCACTTACATCTTCTACAAATAGAATTTTACCATCCGTATTAATAGAAGAGATTGATCCACTCATATTCTCTAATATTTTTAAATTACCACCAACCAATACGCCTTCTGCTTCACCAATTCGATTATTGGTGTTGGAAATAATTGGGTAAACTATTTTTTCTCCTTCTAAAGCTCGCTTAATAGATAAAATAGTATTTACTTGTATCTCATCTGCGATTGCCCAATCTTTTGGAAAACTTCCACACATTTTTGAATGCAAGCTTGCAGTATGAACTACCTGGTTCAAATGACAATGCAATACGGTGATATCACTAAAACCAATAATCCATTTTGGTTTTTTCTTGAATCGAGCAAAATTGAGCATATCCACCATTCTAACGGCACCATATCCACCTGTTGCACACATGATGGCTTTAACAGAATCATCATCCATCATTTGTTGAAAGTCTGCTGCACGTTCTGCATCAGTTCCACCAAAAGTGAAATCTCTTTTACCAATGGTTTGCCCCAATTTAACTTGATAACCCCAACTCTCAATTTGAATAATGGATTGTTGAATATCTGCCATGGTAGAATATCCCGAAGGGCAGCAAATACCAATACTGTCTCCTTTTTTCAAATAAGGAGGGATTTTGATGCGATTCCGATTCGAATTATTTTCTTTGGCAGCGAATGATCCAAAGGGGAGCATCCCCATTGAAGCCAACTGCAAAAATGATTTTCGTTGCATCTCGAAAAATACAAAAAAGACCAATAAGTTGGGCCATGAAGGGCATTTCAATATGAATAATCGATACTTAGCCCTGCTTTGCTTATTTTTGCTGCTTTCTACACCAATTATATGAGTAATCAAGAAACACCTAAAAGATATTTAATTACCGCCGCTTTGCCTTATGCCAACGGCTTGAAACATATTGGCCATTTGGCGGGCGCCTATTTGCCTGCAGACACCTATGTAAGGTATTTAAGGGCGCAGAAGCGTGATGTGGTATTTGTTTGCGGAAGCGATGAGCATGGAACAGCTATACCTATTCAAGCTACAAAAGAAGGTACTACGGCACAAGCGATCATCGATAAATACCATCCAATTATTGAGCAAAACTTCAATGATTTAGGCATATCATTTGATATTTATCATAGAACCAGCGATCCAATTCATCACGAAACAGCCCGGGAATTTTTTCAATCGCTCAATGATAAAGGCGATTTGATTACCAAAGAGTCTGAACAATATTTCGACGAAAAAGCTGCTAGTTTTTTAGCGGATAGATATATTAAAGGCACTTGCCCAAACTGCGCTTATCCAGCAGCATACGGAGATCAATGTGAGAATTGCGGAAAGAGTTTAAGCCCAGATGAATTAATCAATCCGGTAAGTACATTAAGTGGAAATGCGCCAATCAAAAAAAGCACCAAACATTGGTATTTACCACTGGATAGACATGAAGCCTTTTTACGCAAATGGATTTTAGAAGAGCATGCCAATGATTGGCGTTCTACCGTAGTAGGTCAATGCAAGAGTTGGATTGACGGCGGATTGTTGCCTCGTGCGGTTACCCGCGATCTGGATTGGGGTGTAAAAGTTCCTGAAACGGTGGAAGGCAGTGCAGGCAAAGTGCTCTACGTGTGGTTTGATGCACCGATCGGATATATCAGTGCTACCAAACAATGGGCTTTAAATAATGACAAAGACTGGAAGCCCTATTGGGAAAGCAAAGACACCAAACTGGTTCACTTTATTGGAAAAGACAATATTGTTTTTCACTGTATTATTTTTCCGGTAATGTTACAATTGCATGGAAATATTTTACCCGATAATGTTCCCGCCAATGAGTTCATGAATTTAGAAGGCGATAAAATGAGTACCAGTAGAAACTGGAAACTCGAAATGGAAGATTATATCAATGATTTTATCAAGCCAGAAAATGGCGGTAGCCAAATGGCTGATGTACTTCGTTATTACCTAACATTGATTGCTCCCGAAAGCAAAGACAGTGAATTTACATGGAAGGGATTTCAGGATGCCAATAACAGTGAACTGGTAAGCATATTCGGCAATTTCATCAATCGTGCTTTGGTATTGATGCATAAATTATGCAAAGGCAAAGTGCCTCCATTGCATGCCGATGTATTGGATGAACTCGATAAAGAAGCAGTGGCCAATATCAAAGCCACCAAAGAAAAAGTAGAGAAGCTTTTAGAAGAATATAAGTTTAGAGATGCTTTATTCGAAGTGATTAATCTGGCCAGAATCGGTAACCAATACATGCAGAAAAAAGAGCCATGGATTGTTGCTAAACAAGTAGAAACAAATCCTGAAGCCCAGAAATTAATTGACAATTGTTTGCATATTTGCTTACAGTTAACGGCCAACTTAGCCATATTAATTAATCCGTTCTTGCCTTTTACTGCAAAGAAGATTTGCTACTTATTAAAAGTAGTAGATAAAATATTGGATTGGGAAAATGCTGGCAGCATGAAATTATTAAGTGTGGGCTACAGTTTGCGAGCACCAGAATTATTGTTCCGCAAAATTGAAGACGAAGAAATTATTAAACAGATAGAAAAATTAAAAGCAGCAGCAGTGAATAAAGAACCACTGGTCGGCACCCTGCCGAAGGCTGGGTCAGACCAAGATAGCATTACATCAATAAACAAAGTGTCGGAAGTTAAGCCAGAAATTGTATTCGATGATTTTGCTAAAATCGATTTAAAAGTTGGAACCATTGTTGCCGCAGAAAAAGTAGAGAAAGCCGACAAACTTTTAAAACTTCAGGTAGACCTTGGTTTTGAAACACGCACTATTGTATCAGGCATTGCCATGCACTTCAAACCCGAAGATATTGTTGGCAAACAAGTAACCGTGGTTTGCAATTTAGCACCTCGCAAAATGCGCGGAATAGAAAGCAATGGTATGATTTTAATGGCCGAAGATGCAGCTGGTAAATTGCATTTCATAAATCCGGAAACAGCGATTGATAATGGATCTGGTGTGAGTTAATCATAACTCACACATTCTTTCAATTCTTTTTCGGTATAGGATAGTTTGTATTGCTTCAACACATCAGCTGGCACTCCGTTCCATTGATTGGGTACATTGCCCATATAGCCCACATCTTTCACGCCAATTTCAGAAGTATAAAAACCAGTTGCTACTAAATCGCGGATAGCTGAAAAGAAAGCAACACCTTGCTTTAATTCAGGCTTAGCTTTTTCGGGATAGGCAATCGAATCAACCACAGCAATTTGTTGCATTGCATCGCAATTGACAAATGCTTTTTCATATAATTTATAGCAATGCAGATCCAACCATTTCAATCCACCACGAATAGGTGTTTGATGTGATGGCATATCCTTCACAATAAACTCAATGAACTCCGGCACTTTAGCATCACTGGCAGATCCGCTCACTTCATCCTTCGGTATGATGATATCTCCCAACACAGTGATAGTGGCCATTTCATGCGCATCAAAGAAATTGGCTTCCTTGCTCAGCTTGCCTAAATAATCTTTCTCTTCTTGCATGCGATATTCCAAAGAAGCATCAGCAGCATTTGCGATTGCTTTCTTATCGGCATTTTTACAAGCTTCTACCAAAACACCAGCACCTACAGTGCCGATCATTAAGGCTTTGATCGATTTTCTCCTATCCATATTAAATATTTTGTTTTTTCATTTCGTCGATGATGTATTCACTTGCGCGCATACTCAAAGCCAAAATAGTCCAGGTAATATTTTTATCTGCTTGAGAAACAAATTGAGAGCCGTCCACACAAAACAATGTTTTACAATCATGCGCCTGACTCCATTTATTGAGGGCCGAAGTTTTTTTATCATTCCCCATTCTTACTGTGCCTGCTTCGTGAATAATATTGCCCGGGTTAGATAAACCATAATTATTGGAAGCATCATCTTCAGCACCCCAGGTGATAATTGCTCCCATATTGTGCATGATCTCTTTGAATGTTTCTTTCATGTGTTTTGCTTGATTGATTTCATACTCCGAATTTTTAGCATGAAAACGCAAAACTGGAATGCCATATTTATCTACAACAGTTGGATCTATTTCGCAATAGTTATTACTATTCGGAACAGATTCTCCCCTTCCTGCCATACCAACACCTGCTCCATAAAAAAAGCGCATATCTTCTTTTAATGAAGCGCCATACCCACCTGCCTCTTTAGTTTTTCCATTCACTTGAAATTTTCCATTCTGTCCTTGTATGCCCATTCCAAAACCATAAGCAGGCTGACTCATTCCTCCCCAATATTCTATATGATATCCACGAGGGAAATCCAATTTTTTATTGTCTTTCCACCATGGAGTATAAATATGCATACCGCCTACCCCATCTTCGTTGTAACGCTTTCTGCCAAAGAGTTCTGGCAGTACGCCACCCATGGCTGCTCCAGTAGAATCATGTAAATATTTTCCTACTACATTGCTCTCATTAGCCAATCCATTGGGATGTCTTTTCGATTTTGAATTGAGTAATAAACGGGCTGTTTCACAAGTGCTTGCGGCCAAAATTACTACCCGACCACTCACTTGATATTCTTGATTATCTAATTTATTTACATAAGAAATGCCTGTTGCCAAACCTGCTTCATTGGTAATTACTTCACGAGCCATTGCTTGTGTGATCACATCAACATTGCCTGTATTGATGGCGGGCTTTACAAGCACAGAACCTGAAGAAAAATCGGCATAGGCTTTACAACTTCTATTGCATTGTGCACAATAAAAACA
>Ga0164293_10000194_pt1 | contig 44073 bp, 37 predicted proteins | sample GEODES118metaG_FD_111487 | JGI IMG/M metagenome (GOLD analysis project Ga0164293, IMG submission 111487) | Eutrophic lake water microbial communities from Lake Mendota, Wisconsin, USA - GEODES118 metaG | ecosystem: Environmental > Aquatic > Freshwater > Lake | place: USA: Lake Mendota...
CTGAAACAGGGCCAGCCGGCTTGACGGGAACCACTTTGCGGCCCATGTGCCGCTCTCTGGTTTCCCTCGCTGCCAGTCGTCCAGCGCCGCGCGAAAACCTACGCCTCGCAGGACCGTTTGCCGGCTGGACTTCTGCCCGTCAGGCTCCTGACACCCGCAACGTTTCTCGCCTGCCTCGTTCTCTTTTCGCCTCCTGTTTCCATGTGCCGCCGCGCGCCGCATCCTGAAAGTCACGACCATGCTTCGCACCACGATTGCCGGAAGCCTGCCCAAGCCGCTCTGGCTGGCCGAGCCCGAAAAGCTCTGGGCGCCGTGGAAGCTGGAGGGCGAGGCGCTCGAACAGGGTAAGCGCGACGCCACCATTCTCGCCGTCAAGTTGCAGGAAGATGCCGGGCTCGACATCGTGGGCGATGGCGAGCAGGCCCGCGTGCACTTTGTCCATGGCTTTCTGGCAAATCTTGACGGCATCGACTTTGCCAAGAAGACCATGATGGGCATCCGCAACAACCGCTACATGGCGGAAGTGCCCACAGTCGTCGGCCCGATCCGCCGCAAGGGCTCTGTACATGGCATGGAGGCCCGCGCTGCCCGCGCCCACACGCGCCATCCGCTCAAGTTCACGCTGCCGGGGCCGATGACCATCGTCGACACCATCGCCGACGAGCATTATGGCCGGCGCGCCGACCTTGCCATGGCATTCGCAGAGGCGCTCAACGAGGAAGCCAAGGAACTCGAAAACATCGGTGTCGATGTCGTGCAGTTCGATGAGCCGGCCTACAATGTCTACATGGCCGAAGTGGCCGACTGGGGCATCGCCACGCTGGAGCGCGCAGCCCAGGGCCTCACCTGCACCACGGCGGTCCACATCTGCTATGGCTACGGCATCAAGGCCAATATCGACTGGAAGAACACGCTCGGTGAAAGCTGGCGGCACTATGAGGACACCTTCCCCGTGCTCGCCGCCAGCAGCATCGACCAGATCTCGCTCGAATGCCGCAACAGCCGAGTGCCGATGGACCTGATCCGGCTGCTCAAGGGCAAGGACGTTCTGGTCGGTGCCATCGATGTGGCCTCGGACCATATCGAGAGCCCTGAGGAAGTGGCTGCCACGATCCGCGCAGCGCTGGCCGTCGTCGATGCAGAAAAGCTCTTTCCCTGCACCAATTGCGGCATGGCCCCGATGTCGCATGCCGTCGCCTATGGCAAGCTCGCGGCGCTCGCTGCCGGCGCTGCCCTCGTGCGCCAGGAACTCGGGCGCTGACGGAACCGGGTCTCTGATCTTCGCCGAAACCCGATTGAAGGAGTAAGCCTTGCCGGACCAGTCGCAGCCTGTCGGACAACTGACGATCAAGATCAGCGCCATGCCGGCGGACACGAACGCCAATGGCGACATCTTCGGCGGCTGGGTGATGGCCCGCATGGACCAGGCTGGCGGCATCGCCGGCGTCGAGCGGGCGCAGGGGCGCGTGGTCACGGTCAAGGTCGACACCATGAACTTCATTCGCCCGATGAAGGTCGGCGATGTGCTCTGCGTCTATTCGTCGATCGGCGAGATCGGGCGCACGTCGATGAAGATCCACATCGAGGCCTGGGCGCAGCGCTTCCGCACCAATGTCATGGAAAAGGTCACCGATGCCACTTTCACATTCGTGGCCGTGGATGATGACGGCAAGCCGCGGATGATCCCGCGCTGAGGCGCGTATGGCCGGCAGCCTTGGCCCGGCAGAGACACGACAGCGTTGCCAGAGTCTTTCTGCAACATCGCAACAATTCTAACGATTGAATGAACGCGTCTGTAAACCGCCATCGGCATGGTCACCTCGAACAAGCAAGGTGCAACCATGATCCAGAGCCTGTCTCTCTCCGGACTCGAAGACTTGGCCGCTGGGGATTATTCCCCGCGTCGCGATGCAATTCTCTCGACCCTGACCGACCAGTATCTCGAACTCGAGCCGCGCCTTAGCGACCGGCACATCGAGCTTTACGACAATGTCTTTCAGTTGCTGGTCACTGGCATCGAACTGCATGCCCGGCTCGCACTGGCCGAGAAGCTGGCGCCGATGAAGCGGGCTCCGCGCGAGATCGTGCGCGACCTCGCCAATGATGACTACGCCATCGTGGCGTCCCCGATCCTCCGGCACTCTCCCTTGCTCGATGAGGCCGATCTTGTTGGCATCGCCACCCGCAAGAGCGAGGCCCATCGCGCGGCGCTCGCCCAGCGACCCAACCTCAACACGGCAGTCACCGACGTGTTGGTCAACAAGCGCGAGCAATCGGTGCTGGTCGCCCTGATCGGCAATGATACTGCAAAGCTGTCATCGGCCGGTGCCACGACCTTGACCGACATCGCCAGCCAGAACGCGGTCGTGGCACAATCGCTGGCAAGCCGCCTGCAGCTGCCGGCCACGGCTGTGACGCAGATCCTCATCGCAGCGCGCGCCGTCGTGGTGAGCACTTTGTCCCACGCGGAGCCCGATGCCCGGGCCAGCGAGATCACCGGGGCGGTGCGCAGGGGTGTCGAGGCAGTCGGCGCCTTGCCCGAGACCATGTCGGACGATGTCAACGAGCAGCAGATCGTGACCCTCTATGGGCTGGGTCAGATCGAGGACGTGGTGCTGGGACTTGCTCGCCGCGCCGAACTTGATCCCGCGATCGTGCGACGCGCGCTGGAGGTGCCCTGCACGGATGCGTTGCTGATCGTGATGAAGGCTGCCGGCTTCGAACGACAGCATGCCCAGGGCATACTGTCGGTGAAGATGTCCGTTGCGCTCAACTCGCCCGCGTTGCTGGAACCGCTCGGCCAGTATGACCGCATCAACGCCGCCGATCCAGCGCGCATGCTGGTGTTTGTGCTCTCGCGGCATGTCACCGCCGTGGCGCACTGATCCGGGCATGGACAACCGCCGCAAGAGTTGAGAAGGCTGGGGCAGGCTGGCGCATTCAAGGCATCCCATCGCGCCGGCAGGGAGCCTGACGATGCTGCGCCTTGCCTATGACGATCTGCACACCGCTGGAGAGCCGGTCCGCATCCTGACGGCGGGTTATCCGGAACTGGCCGGCACCACCATCCTCGAGAAGCGCCGCGATGCGCTGGCCAGACACGATCACCTGCGCCGCGCCATGATGCAGGAGCCGCGCGGCCATGCCGGCATGTATGGCGTGATCCCGGTTCCCTCCGCCATGCCGGTTGCCGCCTTCGGCGTCCTGTTCACCCACCATGCCGGTTACTCGACCATGTGCGGCCATGCCACGATCGCGCTGGCGAAATGGGCGATCGAAACCGGGCGCGTGGCGCTGACGGAGCCGGAAACCCGCTTTGCCATCGAGGCACCGTGCGGGCTGATCCGCATCGTCGCCACGATCGAGGCTGGCCGCGTCAGGTCCGCGAGCTTCGAGAGCGTGCCGGCTTTTGTGCTGGCAGCGGGGCTCAGCGTCGACGTGGCGGGCCGCGGCAGGATCAGCTGCGACATCGCCTATGGTGGGGCTTTCTACGCGATCGTCCCTGCCTCCGGGCTCGGCTTCAGGGGCCCGGCGCCACTCGAGGAACTGGTCGCGGCGGGCGCTGCCCTCACCGATGCGATCAGGGCCTCGGTGCCGATCGTTCACCCGCACGAACCCGATCTCGGCTTCCTCTATGGTACCATTATCACCGACGATGCGGCGGACTGCGACGACAGCAGCAATCTGTGCATCTTTGCCGAGCGGCAGATCGACCGCTCTCCGACCGGCTCGGGCGTGACCGCACGCATGGCACTCGACCACGCCAAGGGGCTGGTCAGGGCAGGTGAGATGCGCCGCTTCCGCAGCATCACCGGGGGCGTGTTCACTGGCCAGGTGATCTCCGAAGCCCGTCTGGCTGGCCATGACGCAGTGACCGTCGCCGTGGCGGGGGTGGCTCACTGGATGGGGCAGGGCAGCTTCATCATCGATCCGGATGACCGTCTCGGCCACGGCTTCGAACTGCCGGCAGCCATGGTGCTGTGAGGAGACAAGTCTCCTGTTTGCAGGAAACTAGCGCGCCACCAGCACGGTCCGGCATTCCGCAGGGAGAGCATCGACCGACATGGGCGGCTTGGGCCGCGCCGGAGCCCCTCCGCCGGGCTTCTTCGGCGCGAAGATCGCCTTGTACTGGGTGTCGAGCCAGTCGGTCAGCTCCTTGCCGCAGCCATCGCCACCCGGCGGCGTGTCCTGATCCTGGCAGTTCTCCGAGCCAGCCGGGCAGGCCATGCGGATATGGAAATGGAAGTTGTGGCCCCACATCGGCCTGACCTTGTTCAGGCCGGCCCGGTCTGCGCCGGCATCACGGCACATCGCCTTCTTGATGGCGGGATTGACGAAGATCCGGTGCACGCGCCGGTCGCGTGCCGAGTGCAGCACCAGCTTTGTGTGGTTCGGCGTCCAGACCGCTGGGTTCACATCCATCCAGTCGGCGCGCACCATGTTGGTCGCGGGCATGTTCTCGCGTTGCTCCCGGCTGAGCTTGCTGCGCGGCATCGGTGTCAGCCAGATGTCGGCATCGAGCCCGATCTGGTGCGAGGCATGGCCGGTCAGCATCGGCCCGCCACGCGCCTGACTGATATCGCCGACAAGGATACCGTTCCAGTTGGCAACCCGAGGCGCCGCTTTGGCGAGGCTTTCGAGATAGGCGATCAGGTCAGGGTGCCCCCACATGCGGTTGCGGTTGAGCCGCATCACCTGCCAGGTGTCTCCGTCGACGGGCAGCGCCACCGCGCCGGCGAGGCAGCCGCGCGCATAGGAGCCGATGGCCCGTGCTTCGAGGCTGGCAGCCGGGGTGTTGCGCTTGCCAAACTGCACCTTGGCCGCCCATTCCGGCGTGTTTTCCAACACGCTGGCGCGCCGGTTCGCTTCTTCCTCGGCTGTGGCCTGCGCCCATGCAGGTCCCGGGGGCAGCAAGCCACCTGCGAGCAAAAGGCCGATGGCGACAACGAGGATGGCGAAAGCGCGAAGTAGCATGTGCGAATCTTGCCTGCTTCTGATGCTTTCGGCAAGCTTGGATGGGGGCTGGTCCAGTCAGCCCGGCATTGGTGCCAATGGCCCCGGCTTGCCATCCGCCCGCACCAGCCCCGCGAGGAACTGGTCCGTCGCCACAGCCCACGAATGCCTGAGGGCAAAGGTGCGGCAGGTCTCGCGAGTGATGGCCAGAGCCTCCAGCGCGGCGGCCCTCAGATCATGGCTGAGCACGCCGACAGGGTGATCTCCGATCACGTCCTTCGGCCCCTGAACCGGATAGGCAGCGATCGGCAAACCGCAGGCCGCTGCTTCCAACAGGACAAGGCCGAACGTATCGGTCAGACTCGGGAAGACGAACACGTCAGCGGAGGCATAGAGCGCGGCTAGTTCAGCCCCGGCCTTGAACCCGGTGAAGTGCACGCCGGGATAGCGGGCTTCGAGTTCGGCCCGGATCGGGCCATCGCCGACCACGACCTTCGAACCCGGCAACTCCAGATCGAGGAAGGCATCGAGGTTCTTTTCCACCGCTAGGCGCGCCACGGTGATGAAGATCGGGCGCGGCAGATCGAGCACGGGAGCGTGATGCGGATTGAACAGCTCGGTATCGACGCCGAACGTCCACATCGCCAGCCTTCGGAAGCCGATGGCGGCCAGCTCCTGCATCATGGTTGGCGTTGCCACCATCATGGCCGCACCCGCGCCATGGAAGCGCTTGAGCAGCGCATAGGACCATCGCTCTGGCACAGGCACCCGCGCCCTCACATACTCAGGGAAGCGCGTGTGATAGCTCGTGGTGAAGCTCAGGCCGAGCTTCTGGCACACGCCGCGCACGGCCCAGCCCACTGGCCCTTCCGTGGCCACATGGACCGCATCATACCGCCCGGCCTTCAGTTTCTCCGCCAGGGTTCTGCGCGAGACCATCGCCAGCCTGATTTCTGGATAGGATGGCATCGGCAAGGTCCGGAACTGGTCCGGTGAGACCACATCGACCTCGGCCCCCCGCCCTGACAGTTCGCTGATCGTCGCCTCAAGGCAACGCACCACGCCGTTGACCTGCGGCGCCCATGCATCGGTCGCCAGCATGACCCGCATCAGGCAGCAGCCTGACCCGTGCTGCGACTGCCGATGGTTGTTACCTTGGTGTCATGGCCGGCGCTGATCCGCTCCTGACGCCACGCGATGATGCGGAAGCTGCCATCATGATCCTCGGCCAGTGCCGTGCAGCTTTCCACCCAGTCGCCGCAGTTCATGTAGGTCACACCCTGCATCTCCCGGATGGTGGCATGATGGATATGGCCGCAGACAACACCATTGGCTCCGCGCCGCCGTGCCTCATCCGCCAGTGTCTTCTCGAAACTGCTGATGAAATTAACGGCCTTCTTGACCTTGTGCTTGGCCCACGCCGAGAACGACCAGTAGGGCTGGCCCATGGCGCGGCGCACGGCGCTGATCCGAGCATTGATAGCCTGCGTGGCCCGATAGGCCCAGTCGCCGAGCTGCGCCAGCCAACGCGCATGGGTCACCACCGCGTCGAACTGGTCACCATGAATGATCAGATAGCGCTTTCCGTCCGGCCCGGTATGGATCGCATCGTCGACGATCTCGATACCGCCGAAATTCTGGCCGAGGTGGTTGCGGGCAAATTCGTCGTGGTTCCCGGGCATGAACACCACTTTCGTGCCATTGCGGACCCGACTGAGCATCACTTGCACCAGATCGTTGTGCGCCGGCGGCCAGAACCAGTTCTTCTTCAGCCGCCAGCCATCGATAATGTCGCCGACAAGATAGATCGTATCGGCACTGTGCCTGTCGAGAAACTCCAGCAGCATGGATGCCTGGCTGCTGGTTGCACCCAGATGGATGTCGGAGATGAAGAGGGTGCGGAAATGCGTGACCATGACAGAGCCTGACGAGGGAACGAGGCCTTACAGTGGCAAAGATGGCATAGTTGTGACACTCTGCCAGTAGCATCAAGGTCACATGTGGCGAAATGTTGTGCATGCTTGCCATTCAGCATGGCAATCTTGGCCGGAATGGCCGCGCTGGCGGGTCTGGCGAGGAAAACGGACACCGTTCCCGACACAGCTCCGGTGAGCAGGCCGTCACGGCTCTGGTCAGCCGCGCCAAGCTCGCTATCATCCAGCCGTGCGGATGAGGCAAGGAGACGACCATGCGGCGGTGCGGCTTACGGAGACTGGGGTTGGCAGCGGCGTTGGCAGCTGTCTGTGTCGTTGGCGCGTGGTTTCCCGGCCTTCCTGCGGGCTGGCAGTCCTCCGGCCTTCTGGGGTCACAGTCTGCCATTGCCGCCGAGCCGGGTTGCCGGCCCGATGTCGCCGTCTTCGGCGCGCCGGTCCAGCGCGTCTCGCTCAAGGCCGACGAGGCGCGGCTCACCTTCGTCGGCCATGCCACGTTCCTGATCGAGAGCGCGCAGGGCATCAGCGCCGCCACCGACTACAACGACTATGTGCGTCCGCGCGGCACGCCGGTCATCGCCACCATGAACAAGGCGCATTCGACCCACCATTCGCGCGACCCCGACAGCGGCATCGCCCATGTCCTGCGCGGATGGGATCCGGCAGGCGGCAAGGCCGAGCATGATGTCACAGTGTCGGACATGCGGGTGCGCAACATCCCGACCAACATCCGCTCCTTTGGCGGCGCCACCGATTATGACGGTAATTCGATTTTCGTATTCGAGGTCGGCGAGTTATGCATCGTGCATCTGGGGCATCTGCATCACACGCTGGAGCCCGGCCACCTCAGGGCCATCGGCCGCGTGGATGTCCTGCTCGTGCCGGTCGATGGCAGCTACACGCTGGACAGTGATGGGATGTTCGAGGTCCTCAAGACCTTGCAGGCGCGCATCATGATCCCGATGCACTTCTTCGGGCAGACCACGCTGGATCGCTTTCTGGCCAAGGCGGGCACGTTCTGGGCTGTCGAGCGGCGTGACGAACCCGTTCTCACCGTCTCGCGCGCCGGTTTGCCACGCCAGCCCACGGTGATTGTCCTGCCGGGGCGTTGAGCAGGCGGTCAGCGGCTGGGCTTCCGGGCCTAGCCGTCCTGTCGTGCGGTGTGCCGCCCGGCTGCCGGTGCACCCGCCCGGTGCGCGCCCAACAGGCTGGTGACGAGGGTCACGATGGCCTCGGCATCGAGACCGGCCTCGCGATACATCGCCTCGCTGGAATCGTGGTCCTGGAAGATGTCGGGGAGCACCATGGTCCGGACCTTGAGACCGTCATCGAGCAGGCCCATGTCGGCGAGCGCATGCAGCACATGCGCGCCGAAGCCACCCACCGAGCCTTCCTCGATGGTGATTAGAACCTCGTGGTCGCGGGCGAGGTCCGCGATCAGGTCGCGGTCCAGCGGCTTGGCAAAGCGGGCATCGGCGATGGTCGGCGTGATCCCGAAGGCCTCGAGCGCGGCTGCAGCCTTGCGGCATTCGCCGAGCCGGGTGCCGAAGGACAGCAGCGCCACCCGCGAGCCCTTGCTGATCATGCGCCCGCGCCCGATCTCCAAAACCTGACCATCTTCGGGAATCTCAATGCCGACGCCGTCGCCGCGCGGGTAGCGGAAGGCGATCGGCCCCTCATCATAGGCCGCCGCCGTGGCGACCATGTGGACCATTTCAGCCTCGTCGGAGGGCGACATGATCACGAGGTGCGGGATGCAGGCGAGATAAGCCACATCGAACGCTCCGGCATGGGTCGGACCGTCGGCACCGACGAGACCAGCCCGGTCGAGCGCGAACCGCACGGGCAGTTTCTGGATCGCGCAGTCATGCACGATCTGGTCATAGCCGCGTTGCAGGAAGCTCGAATACACCGCGCAGAACGGCTTGAGCCCCTGCGCCGCCAGCCCCGCCGCGAAGGTGACCGCATGCTGTTCGGCAATACCGACATCAAAGCAGCGGTCGGCGAACTCCTTGGCGAACTGGTCAAGGCCGGTACCGGTCGGCATCGCCGCGGTGATGGCGATGATCGAGGGGTCCTTGCGGGCCTCCTTGATCAGGCTCTGGGCAAAGACCTTGGTATAGGATGGTGCATTCGACGGAGGCTTGGCCTGCTTGCCGCTGGCCACATCGAACTTCACCACGCCATGCAGCCGGTCGCTTGCCACCTCGGCGGGCTGGTAGCCATGGCCCTTGCGGGTGATGACGTGCAGCAGGATCGGGCCTTCGGTCGTAGACTTGAGGTTCTTCAGAACCGGGACCAGCACATCGAGGTTGTGCCCGTCGACCGGGCCGATGTGATAGAAGCCGAGCTCCTCGAACAGCGTGCCGTGGGTGATGTAGCCGCGCGCATGTTCCACCGCGCGGGTAACACTGTCCTCAACGGTCTTGCCGAACTTGGCGGTCAGCCGCTTGCCCATGTCACGCAGCGACATGTAGCTCTGGCTGGAAAGCAGCCTTGCGAGATAATTCGACAAGGCCCCGACCGGCTGCGAGATCGACATCTCGTTGTCGTTGAGGATCACGATGAGCCGGCTGTTGCTGGCCCCGGCATTGTTCATCGCCTCATAAGCCATGCCGCCCGACAAGGCGCCGTCACCGATCACCGCGACGACGTTGAAATCCTCCCCCTGGAGATCGCGGCCGATCGCGAAGCCGAGCCCGGCCGAGATCGAGGTCGAGGCGTGCGCAGCCCCGAACGGATCATATTCGCTCTCGCTGCGCTTGGTGAAGCCTGATAGGCCACCGCCTTGCCTGAGGGTGCGTATACGGTCGCGCCGGCCGGTGAGCAACTTGTGCGGATAGCACTGGTGGCCGACATCCCAGATCAGCTTGTCGCGTGGCGTGTCGAAGACATGGTGCAGGGCGACCGTCAACTCGACCACGCCGAGCCCCGCGCCAAGATGTCCGCCGGTCACCGAGACCGTGTCGATGGTCTCTTGCCTGACATCGTCGGCCAGTTGCTTGAGATCGGCAATGGAAAGATCGCGCATGTCGGCAGGAAGCCGAACCCGATCGAGCATTGGTGTATACGGCATGACATGTCCCCTGTAGGCGGAATGCTAGTGTCTGTTCCCGTGGACGTCTATCTGGGTGAGACACGTAGCCGCTGCAGGTGCGCCGCGCAGCCACTGCCCTGCCGCGCCGGTGCCGTGCCGTCAAGGCCGGCGCAGCCGGTGGGCGATGAGCCGCAGGCGATGACGCAGGCCCGCACCCAACCGTTCGGCGTGGCCCGCGATGCCGGCACCAAGGTCGAGCGTGGCGCGTGCCATGTCTCGTCGCCCGGACCATGGCATCAGGTCGGGGCTGCTGAACTCGGTCATGCCGCTGTCGAGGCTGGTCCGGCCGCTGGCAAAAAGCCGGCGCGTCACCACCATGTTGAGCAGCATCCCCGGCCCGAAGCGGCTGAAGGTTTCGTCGAAAGTGGTTTTCCAGAGCATGTTGTGGCCGTTGGCTTCGACAGTAAGGCCGATGGCAATCGGCTTGCCGTCCAGCCGGATCTGATCGACGGCGATCTGGTCGGAAGCAGCAAAACGCGCGACGATAGCACGGAAGTAGCTGAGTCCATTCGGCTCGTTGGCGAGTGCGGTCCCGGCCTGCCCCTTCCAGCCACGGGCTTCCAGCGCGATATAGTCCTCAAGCCCGGCCAATGCCGCTTCGCCGCGCAGCGAGACCAGGCGCAATGTGCCGGTCGCCTCCAGCTCTTCCAGCCGCTTGCTGCGGATCCGGTAATTCCGGCCCATCGCCGCCTTGAGATAGGCCTCAACATCGGACGTCTGCGGGCGGGCCAGCACAGCCCGCTGCCAGCGTTCCTCGGCTGTGACAACGACATGCGCCGGCAAGGTTGCATCAAGGTCACGCGGCCAGTTGGTGGCCCGGATCACCTTTGGCAGGTCGGGGCAGGCTTGCAGGTAGCCTGCGAAGGCCGCCATCACCGGATGCCTGAGCGCCGTGTCGATCACGGGATCAGAGATGTTGTCGTAGGTTGGCATGGCCGGTGTCTCGATCACCCGGCAACCCATGCTCCACACGGTGCGCCTCAGTCTGAGCACCCAGACGCCGGAAAGCCGCCCATTGTTGTTTCCTGCAACGGCGGCCAGCACAACGATCTCCGGATCGGGCACAAGGCTTCCAAATGCCGCCACGGCTGCAGGCGACATCAGAGGGTTGGGTGAGGTCGCGCGTCGTGCAAGATCGGCAAACGCCTCGCCCATACCGGCATAGTCGGCCGCCTTCAGCCGTGTAATATGAAGCGGCATGGCAGTGGCAGCCGCAGTTGTATTTGACGACCCGGAAGGCCCGCTCAGCGGTGTTGCTTCCGGCAAGGGCAGCAGCAGGCTTGCCGGCGAGCGAGCCGCCCGTCCTCCGCTTCCGGTCGATGACGCGTCGCTGATCATCCGGGTGGTGTAGCACGGCGCGCTTAAGGAAGCGTCGCGCAGTTCGGTTAACGCAGTGACGGCTCAGCGCGCATGCCTGCGCAATTGCAGCACGAAACCGATGACCTGGGCAACGGCCTTGTAGAGATCCTCGGGGATGTGATCGTCCAGTTCGACGGAGGATAGCGCCTCGGCCAGCAGGGCATTCTCCTCGATCGGCACGCCCGCTTCCCGCGCCGATTCGATGATCTTTTCGGCGACCAGACCGTGCCCCTTTGCCGTGACACGTGGTGCGGCCGAACCGTCGTAGTGAAGCGCGACAGCCGTGCGCCTCTGGGTTACGGTCCGGTTCTGGCGCGCGATGCTCATGAGCGGCGATCCAGATAGTGGCCGGCGCGTGCGGCGCGGCGTATGGGCTGGCCTGCATGGACCTCGATCTCGGCGCGCTCGAAATCCGCGTCGAGCAGGGCGGCCTTGAGATCAGGGGCATGGTCTTGCATCAGCCTTGAGGTCGCGTCCCGCTCGGCCCAGACGCTGACGCCGATCGTGCGGCCCTGCATGGTCACCATGGCATGGACCGGCCCCATGGGTTCGGCATCGAGCGCAAAGCGGACGCGCCACAGCTTTGCCTCCACACTGCCGGGGGCGGGGCCGCCATGGTCCTCTTCAATTTCCAGAGGCAACACGGCCGTGCGCCCATCCAGCGACATCGGCAATTCGATGAACCAGCGGTTGATCGGCGCGCTCTGGGTGGCCTCGGACCCGGCGGGTAGGGAGGCAAACTGGCCAAGCGTCAGGCGGTCGAGCACCGCTTCCGTGCGTTCCAGCGTCTTGCCGACCACATTGGCCACGCTGTCTGTGGCAGGGTCGATGCTGGACAGGGCGATCGGCTGAGGGCTGGGCAGCCCGTCGCGCAGCGGTGCCTGAGGGCGGGTGTTCGCGCCAGCGGGAGCCTTGTCAGCCATCGGCAGCGGCGCATCCCGTTCGGTGACGATCTCTGGCAGCGCGGCCTTCAGAATGTCGCGCAGCATCAGGAGGGCCGACTTGAGATCGCCGCCCGCCTGAACCGGATCACCCTTCGCAATCCGCGCCTCGTGGAACACGCCGGAGGCCTTGACGCCAGCCTGAAGATCATCCGGGGTCACCACATCCTGCGTGGTTGGCAACCTGAACCCCAGCACGCGCAGGGCCGCCGAGGTCACGGGCGGCGGCACAAGGCCGGGCGCGCGCACCACGGCTGCAAGGTCTGCAAACAGCGGGGCCATCCCATCCTGGTGGGCAAGGGCAGCGCCGGCCAGTGGCCCGGCAGCGGCGCGGGCTTGCATCGCGTGGCTGGCAGCGGTGCTCGCAGGAGCGCCGGGCGCAGGTGCCTGCGCGGCCCTGGTCTCCTCGCTGCCGCTGGTCTTTGCGCCATGTCCCTGAACGCGCGCCTCGCCGATCGCCATCAGCCGCACCTGCGCAGGGCCGCTCTCGGATTGCGCATTGTCGACCTTCAAGGTCAGCACCGCACCGGGTTGCAGGGCAACCTGCCGTTCAGGCGTCGCCGCGATCAGCAACGTCAGACGCGTCGTGCCGATCTCGACCTGTGCCTGTGCCTGCCCTTGCGTTTGTGCCTGTGCCGGCGCGCCGGCTGGCTGGCCAGTGGTGGCCGTCAGGCCTGGCTGGCCGGCAGGCGGCGTGGTCCAGCCCAGGAACCTGGCCTGCACGATGTCACCCGCCGCCAGCGGCTGATCGGCCATCTTCATGGCGTTCAGCAGCGTTTGCAGCATCTGGCTCTGGATCGCGGCTGCGATGGGAAGCGACATGGCGGTTGTTAGGCTCTCCTGCGCTGAGTCGCGCTCACCGCAGAGCATGACGTCAATCCTTGAGGATTTCTTTACTGGATAGCCGGGTGGTGTTGCTCAGTCATAGAGCCAGCGGGCGTATTCGTAGTAGATCGGGATGCCGACCACTAGGTTAAACGGCAAGGTCACACCGAGCGACGCAGTCAGATAGATGCCTGGATTGGCCTGCGGCAGCGCCGCGCGGCAGGCTGCCGGAGCATCGACGAATGAGGCGCTGGCGCTGACGGCTCCCAGCACGAAGGCACCGCCGAGCGACAGCCCGATGCTCCAGCCCAGCGTGACCCCGACCGCACCCCAGACCAGCGGCGAGATGATGGCAAAGCTGGTCATGAACACGCCGACCTGCGCGAAACCCCTGATCTGGCGCACGGCGGTCATGCCCATTTCCAGCAGGAACAGCATCAGGAAACCCCGGAACAACTGCTCGTAGAACGGCGCGATCTGCCGATAGCCCTGCTCGCCGATCAGCGCCCCGATCGCCATGCCCCCGGTCAGCAGGAGGATGCCGCGGCCCCTGATCGTGTCGAGGAACAGCGTCCTGCCGGAAAGTGTGCCGCTCTCCTTGCCCATCGACCAGCGTGCCAGGAACAGCGCCACAATCACACCCCACTCCATCAAGGCCACAACCGCCGGCATGTATCCCTCCGCCGGCGTGTCCATTGCCCGTGCAAACGAGAGCGAGGCGAAGAAGGTCGCGGTCGAGACCGATCCATAGTGCGCCGCCACCGCTGCGGCATTGGCCGCATCGAAACCGGCTATTCGTCTGAGCACCAGGAAGCTGACAACCGGGATCAGGACCACAAGTGCAGCCGTGACCACAAGCAGCGCCGAGATCTCGGAGAACCTCACCTTGGCCAGTTCCTGCCCGCCGGTGATGCCAATCGAGAACAGCAGATAGATCGAGATCAGCTTCAGGACCGCGTCAGGCAGTTCCAGTTCCGATCGCAGCAGGCCGGCCACGATGCCGAGCACGAAGGCCAGCACGATGGGGGATAGAAGGTTGGTCATGAGAATCTCGGCGCCGGCCATGATGCGTCTCCGTTGTGTAAGCCCGGTGCCGGCTATGGCGATGAGGATATCATTTTTAAAATAAATTCAAAATATGATTAGCATTACTTTTTATAATGGTTGGCACCCGACAGCGGCGCACGCTCATTCAATCCTTGTTCAGCCTGTTCGGTTTAAGGACCGTGCGTCAGTTCGAAGCACGGCAATCTGCCGTTCAGATTTCTACGTAGAATTGACGGGTAGAAGATGATGTTGCCTTATGCGGCAACATAAAACGGAGGATTCCCATGCGTTCAGCGATGTTTTTGTCGGGTGCGGTTGTCGCGCTCGGCCTGATGGCTCAGTCTTCTGCATTCGCTCAGGATGCGGCAGCCGGGGAGCGTCTGTTCAATCAGTGCCGCGCCTGTCATCAACTCGGCGAAACGGCCCGCAACGGCGTCGGCCCGCAGCTCAACGGCCTGTTTGCCGGCCGCAAGGCTGGGACTGCTGCCGGATACACCTATTCTGAAGCCTACAAGTCCCTCGACAAGGCCTGGTCCGAGGATAACTTCCGCGTTTACATCAAGGATCCGCGCGGCGTCACGCCCGGCACCAAGATGGTCTATGCCGGCATGAAGGATGACACCCAGATCACCAATCTGATCGCTTTCCTCAAGCAGTGGGGCGCGGACGGCAAGCGCACCCAGTGAGCCTTGCGCTCACTCACACTCGCCAGCAGGGCCGGTTCGCAAGCACAAGGCCTGTGCCGGCTGCGTGCTGATCTTGGTTTCGCAAAGTCTGCCGATCATGAAAAAGGGCGCTGGTGACAGCGCCCTTTCTGTTGTGAAGGATCGTCGCTGGCAGCGCCCTTTTGCGGGCGTGGTCCCGTCAACTCCGGTTGAACATGCCTTCGTCCTGCCAGACCGCTTGCAGCGCCTCGACCAGATGGTCGATGTCGGCATCGCTGTGCATCGGGGTCGGCGTGATGCGCAGGCGTTCGGTGCCGCGCGGCACGGTCGGGTAATTGATCGGCTGCACGTAGATGTCGTGCTCGTCCATCAACCGGTCGCTGATGCGCTTGCACGACACCGGATCACCAACCATCACTGGCACGATGTGCGACTGGTTCTCCATCATCGGGATGCCGGCCTTGGCCAGCCGCGCGCGGACCTTGGCGACATTGGCCTGCTGGCCCTGCCGTTCGGCAGCGCTGGCCTTGAGGTGCCGGATGCTGGCCGCCGCACCGGCCGCCACGAAGGGCGGCAATGCGGTGGTAAAGATGAAGCCGGAGGCAAAGCTGCGCACGAAATCGCACATCGCATGCGATCCGGCGATATAGCCGCCAACCACGCCGAAGGCCTTGCCCAGCGTGCCCTCGATCACTGTCATGCGATGGCTCAGGCCTTCGCGGTCCGCGATGCCGCCGCCGCGCGGACCATACAGGCCGACCGCATGCACCTCGTCCAGATAGGTCATCGCACCATAGGCATCTGCCACATCGCAGATGGCCTCGATCGGCCCGATATCGCCGTCCATTGAATAGACAGATTCGAAAGCCACGAGCTTCGGCGTGCGGGGATCGAGCGCCGCCAGCCGGCGTTCGAGGTCGTCCACGTCATTGTGCCGGAACACCTGCACCGGGGCACGGCTGTGACGGATGCCTTCGATCATCGACGCATGATTGCCGGCATCCGACAGGATCACGCAGCCCGGAATCTGCGAGGCCAGCGTCGAAAGCGTCGCCCAGTTGGACACGTAGCCCGATGTGAACAGCAGCGCCGCTTCCTTGTCATGCAGATCCGCGAGCTCGCGTTCCAGCAGCACATGGTCATTGGTGGTGCCGGCGATGTTGCGCGTGCCGCCGGCGCCTGCGCCGCTGCGGTCCAGCGCGCTGTGCATCGCTTCTAGCACGGCCGGGTGCTGGCCCATGCCGAGATAGTCGTTCGAGCACCAGACCGTGACCTTGCGCTCGCTCTCGCCCTTACGGTGCGTGGCATGCGGAAAGGCACCGCGATGCCGTTCAAGATTGGCGAAAACCCGGTAGCGCCCTTCCGACTTCAGCCCGTCGAGCTTGCTGCGGAAGTAATCCTCATAGTCGAGGAAAGGCGAGGTCTCCGGGGGCTTGCGAAAAGTCATGCGCTCTGGATGTTGCGGGGATGGCTTGGAAGGCGTGCGGCTGGCGGCAGGCTCGAAAGGCTGCATGTCACCTCCCGCCTGTGGCATGTCCCGCAGAGGCGTGTCCAGATGGGCGTCGCTGTCCTCGGTCATCGCTCGTCTCCCCATTCCTGCTTCTTGTCAGGCTCTTGTTCCGTCAGGCAGCGCAGGCTGCGAAAGCAGCACCAAGCCGCTCGCGGTCGAACGCGCGACCCACAGCGGTGACACGGCCTTGTCTGTCTTCCAAAATCTTGATCTTGTCGAGCGTTGCGCGGCCATCTGCGACGGCAAACCGCAACCATCCATCGCTGCTGCGCGCTGCGCCATCGACCCGTTCGACCTGTCCGAACAGCCCGCCGACGACCGCATCGAGGACCAGCCTCAACTCGTGCGGATCGCAAGAGCGACTGATGTCCGCTGACCAGGAGGTAAGCCAAGCTTCGTGAGTGGCCAGCTTCTGCATGTCGACTTGCGAAGCCCCGGCATGCATCCCTGCCGGGGACGCCTCGTCCTGCGACGTCTTGCCAGACAGCTTGTGTGAAGACAGCCCCCATGACCAGAGCTTCGTGGCAGATATCGGCACATAGAGCAGCCAGTGTTCTAGCACGGCCAGCGCCATCAATGTCGTGAGCAGCATGTAGCCGACGCGCTCAAATGAGCTAGCCTGAGCGGAGAATGCCATGTGCACCAGGAACGCCGTGAACAATGTCGCACCGGTGATCGCAAATGGGAAAAATCCGTTCATCGCCCTGCGCCGGAAGTACGTTGACAGATACTTGAAATGTGCCGGCAGGAACTCATCCGGAATGTTGGGCGCACCCAGGAAAATGTTGATCTTGGTGGAGAGCCGCATGATCCACAGGATCGCGAAGGTCCAAAGACCGAAATGGTTCGTTCCACCCCAGGTCAGGAGGCCGATCAGAATGCCCGAGGCCACAATCGCCAGTTCATGTTCGATGATGGTCTGGGAAGCCTGTGAGAAGCGCTTGAAGCCCACCGCAGCAGGGTCGGCTGGTATGCGCCTAGGTCCAGACAGATAGCCCATCAGGAAAGCCATCTCGTTCCACCCCCAGATCATCAGTGCGCAGAGGAATGCGATATAGGCCGCAGATGGGGTTTCCCATGTGCTGGTGACATAAAGGCCCCACAGCGCGACCGCAGACAGGGCGCTAGCCCCCATCATGCTCCAGCGGAAGGAGCGGCGGCCAAGCCCGTCGAGGTAGAGGATAACGCCTGTGCTCAGCCACCATACGAAAATGGCAAGCAGAAGGGGCAACCCGATCTCCGACATATGACCTGCCCCTTCCTCGTTAAGCCAAAAATCAGTACGCCTCGGTCATCACCAGGCCGCAGCGAGGCGAATGTCCTTCGGCAGCTCGTGTGATTTCACCGGGATCATGTAGAGCCTCAGGAACGTCATCGCGCCCGAAACGCCGAGACCGAAGCGCTTGAGGCGCCCCATCACACCACCTTGTTCCTTGGCATCCTCGGTCGCTTCAACGATCTCGCGCAGCTTGCGCAGGCAAGCCAGGAACGCGGGATTATCGAGGTCGATCGTGAACGGGAAAACCTGCTTGGAAATCTCGGAGGTGATGCGGAACACCCGCATGTCATAGTCCTCGATCGAGATGCCCAGCGCCTTGTGGAACTCCGGCCGCATGTGGTCGCGCACATACATGGTGGCAAACACCGCGAGCAGGAAGAACCTGATCCAGAGCTTGTTGGTGCCTTTCAGAAGCTTCGGGTCCGACCGCATTAGCAAGGCAAATGCCTCTCCATGGCGAAACTCGTCATTGCACCAGTTGTCGAACCACTTGAAGATCGGATGAAACCGGCGCTCCGGATGGCTCTCCAGCAGACGGAAAATGGTGATGTAGCGCGCATAGCCGATCTTCTCGCTGAGGTAGGTCGCGTAGAAGATGAACTTCGGCTTGAAGTAGGTGTATTTCTTGGCCTTGGTGAGAAAGCTCATGTCGACGCCGACGTCAAAATCCTTGAGTACCTCGTTGATGAAGCCGGCATGGCGGCTCTCATCGCGCGCCATGAAGGAGAACAGCTCCTGCATGTCCGGGTTCTTCATCCGCTTCTTGATCTCGGAATACAGGATGCAGCCCGAGAACTCAGCCGTCAGCGACGACACCAGAAAATCGACCAGTTCCTTGTCCAGCTCCGCGGTGAGCTTGGTGCGGTCAAATTCGAAATCATCCGGGCGGCGGAAATGGTTCTTGTTCGGGTCATCCCGCATCTCTGCCATCAGCCCGTCCCACTCGCGGCGCACCAGGCTGACATCGATCTTGTCCATCGCGTCGTGATCGGTCGTGTAGAACCGGGGCGACAGGACCGTATCCTGTGTGGCCATGTTGGTGACGTAATTCGGGGCTCCGCCCCCACCTTCCTGAGGTATCATCGTGCTCTCCCCGCAGAAAATCCGACTTCGTAGAGCTCGGTCAGTTCGAGATAGGCCGTGATCTTGGTGACGAAACGGTCAAGCGCGGTGGCGCGCGTCACGGTCGCCATGCGGCGCACCACACTTTTTTCGCCGAAGCGGAACGAGGTTGGCGCATCGTGAACGATCACCGTGTCGCCGGGGCCGACTTCGATGCCCTCCAGCTCGACATGCGCATGCACGAACTCCGCAGTGTTGAGCAGATCGACCGTGCAGGGAACCTGCACGCTCGCACCACCGCCCAGAAAATACCGGATCATTTACTGTCCCCTTTTGGTGGCAGAAGCCTGGCGAAGGCTTCCACATTGCTTGGGCCGAATGAACTGATGACGATCTTGATCTTCGTCGCCATGTCCTCAAGCGTGAGGCGGCCATCAGAATGAAGTGCGAGGCGGAATGGCGGCTCGGAGCCGAACCCATCCAGCCTGCGCTCGCGCGCCCTGCCTCGCAGGACACCTCTGATGAAACCACCTTGTCCTGGCTCGAGGATCAGGACGATGGCACCGGTCGTGGCATCCAGAATGCCGACCGAGCCATCGGCCCGATCAGTGAACCGAAGGTCACGATACTGCACAATGGCAGGCTCCGGCATCCGTAGAACACCCATGCCGGTTTGCCGCGCCAGCACGGCGATGGCCACGACAAGACCAAGGACGATGACGATGGCATGCCCCGGCCGGAAGCCGCTCCGTGCCCTGCCATCTGTGGGGATGACAGGGGCTGGTCCGTCGCCGCCAGCAGGGGCGTGCATCGGCTTGCTGCTCATGTCACCTTCGTCCTTGTTCAATGCGCAGGCCGCAGACTGTGAATGTCACTGACCGCTGCCGGCGCGGTCGCTTCCGCCCGGGCCACGGAAAGCCGCGAGCCGGAGAGCGCCGCGGCCAGTAGGTCCGCGACCGCACTGGCATCGGGCACGGAGCGTAGCATCGGCTCGGGCCGGCTCAGACGCCATGGGCGCATGTTGGGCCAGATCGCCATGATGGCGATACGGTCGTCCTTTGAGAGCTTCAGCGGAATATCGCCGGTGCCGTCTGCGTGAAGCCGCAGGCCTGCCCCGTCGATGCGCTTGAACGGCAGGTTGACCGTGATCGGCATGGCCACGCCGGACCGCATCATCACCCGCCGCGAGGTGATCGAGTAGATCGTCATCCGGGCATAGGCATAGGCCAGCAACGCAACGATGCCGATGCCGCAAAGCGCCACCGGCATGATGGCCAAGGCATAGGACAGCGCCTCGCCCGTGGTGGCACCGTCATACCTTGACGAGACGCCACGCCAGAGGATCAGGGCCGCGAAATAGATCGCGACCTTGCGAATGTGGAAAGCGCGGACCGCCAGCGACATCCAGGCTGGAGAACCCTGCCAGAGGAGCCGTTCCCCTTCCGGCAGGTCTGCCGGAAGGCCGGGGATTGGCTCGCCCGCATAGTCATCATGCGGGACGTTGACGAAGCCGCTGCCACTCATATCAGCGGCTCCGAGCGCTGCGGCGAGGCATAGAGCGTGCCGCCGCCATAGTAGCCCATGATCTTGTCTTCCTCGAGCAAGGTCACCTGATCGGGGCTCTTGAGGCCAGGGACATCGGCGAAATGCTTGGCGAAGATCGCCTTGACACGCGCCTGCCGCTTCTCGCCATCGATACGGGTAAAGTTGGTCGGCAGAAGCACGTTGCGGAAACCGCCCGGCACCGCCACCTCGACCTCCATGTAGCGCATCACGTACTCGGCGCGGTCGATCCAGATATCCTTGACCACACCGGCACGCTTGCCATCACCGCCGATGACCTCCATGCCGACCGGGTTCGGATCGCGCCCTTCGACGTAGAAGTCCTTGGCGACGCGCAGAGGCTCGAGCCGGTTTTTGCCGCTATGCAGGATGTCAGGCTTGTCAGCGCGCTCGGCCCATGAGCCAGGACCAACGCCGGCCAGCATCGGGTCACCCACAGGCTCCAGCGGCGCGCCGGGCCATGGCTCAAGTGCCTTCAGCGGATGATTGCGGGTATCGGGGTTGCCGTTGGCGTCGATGACCTTGTCCGCCCCGTGCGCCTGCTTGTAGGTCTTGGCGGGCGGAGGCGCCGGCCAGCCGACGATCTCGTAGCGGTTGTAGCGGTCCTGGGTGTCCTTCGCGAGCGGATAGCCCTCGCGCTTGCTCTCGCGGTGCAGATACCAGATCAGGCCTGCAAAGAAGACAAGAAACATCCAGAAGCTGATGACCGCAAGGTCAAATCCAAGTGGACTGGAGCCGGGTAACATGTGTGCCTCCTGGGCAGTGTCTCGGACTAGCTGGGGAGTTCCGCCAGCCCGAATGTTGAGGGAGATTTGGCCTTGGTCTCGGTCGTGCGGCCCACCAGCGGGCCGATCACAACTAGAGTGATGAAGAGCAGCAGAAGTTCGAGGTGATAAACAGCCGAATAGCCGACAGCAGCATCGGTCAGCGCCGGGCCCAGCACTCCGGCCGTCGCCATGTGCGAGACGACGTCGCGCAGCACGCCGCCAGCTGCGATGGAGAGACCCATGGCCAGCGCCTGCACGGCACCCCATGCGCCAAGGGCGAGGCCCGTGCCGCCAGCCTTGTCGAGTGCCATCGCACCCGTCAGCGTGCCGACCGAGAAAAGCCCGCCGCCAAAGCCGATCAGCACCGTTCCGATCCGGAACAGCATCGGCATCTCGAGCGGCGCGGACAGGATCACGAGCGAGAAGGCCAAAAGGCCAGCGACCGCGCCATAGGCTGCAAGGCGCGACGGATCGATGCCGCGCATCAGTTGCCTGGCAGCGAGCCCGAAGGCAAGCAGCGCACCTGTCGCCATAAGCCCGGTCAGTGCCGTGGTCTCGCCGACACTGAGCTTCAGAATCTCGCCGCCATAGGGTTCGAGCACGATATCCTGCATGTTGAAAGCAGCCGTACCCATCGCAACGGCCAGCAGGAAACGCTTGGTCCTGCCTGCATTGGAGAAGCGTGCCCAGACCTCGCGGAAGGCCGGCGTGCTGTCGTCGGCGCGGGCACGGTCCGGGTTGCGGGCTTCCTGTTTCCACAGGGCCACAACATTGAGCACCAGCGTCATAGAGGCTGCGCCCTGCACGACCTGGATCAGCCTGATCTGGCTGAAATCGGCCAGCAGCAGCGAGAAGACCAGCCCCGAGATGACCATGCCGACCAGCAGCATCGTATACATCAGCGCCACCACGCGCGGCCGTGCCGAGGGCGGCGCAAGGTCGGTGGCGAGCGCCAGTCCAGCCGTTTGGGTGGTCTGCAGCCCTGCGCCCACGGCCAGGAAGGCGATGGCAGAGGCGACATGGCCCACCCACCAGGGTCCCCAGGTGTCGCCGGAGAGCAGGATCAGCGCGAACGGCATGATCGCCAACCCCCCGAACTGGAGCAGGGTGCCCATCCAGATGTAGGGCACGCGCCGCCAGCCGAAGGCGGAGCGATGATGATCCGACTTGAAACCCACCAGCGCCCGGAATGGCGCGAACAGCAGCGGAATCGCCACCATCACCGCCACCAGCGAGGCGGCAACGTTCATCTCGACGATCAGCACGCGGTTCAGCGTGCCGATCAGCAGGACAGTGGCCATGCCGACGGAAAACTGGAACAGGGACAGGCGCAGGAGCTTCTTCAGCGGCAGGTCCGCCGATCCGGCATCGGCGAATGGCAGCAGCTTCAGGCCAAACCTGCGCCATTCATCCGCAAGGGCCTGAAGCTCCGGTCTCATCTGCGTGCCAGTTCTACCGCTTGCGAGATGTAAAAGCCGCGCGAGATCCGCCTCGTGTTCGCGACATGCCACTCATCGAGCGCCAGATTGCGGCCAATGCGGACCTTGAGGTCCAGTTCCTCCACCGGCACAATGGCAGGCGAGCGGTCAGCCCGCGGGAACAGCTTGCCGATGCTGTACATCGTTGCCGTCATGGTCGTGCGCGGTGCGAAGGTGAAGATGATCGATGAGTTCGTCCGCTCGCTCAGGGTGTCGAGACAGCGCACCAGATCAGCAGTCGGATGGTAGATTAACGAATCCATCGACACGACATGATCAAAATGGCCGAAACGCCCATCGAGCATGTCGCCGACGCCGAAGGTGACAGACCCTTTGCCAAGATCGCGCGGCAGGCGCTCGGCAGCGATGCTGACGAGCTTGGCCGACAGATCAATCGCCACCACATCCGCGCCGCGCCGTGCAGCCTCCACCGAGAACGCGCCGGTGCCGCAGCCGGCATCAAGAATGCGCCGCCCGGTCAGATCCTGCGGCAGCCAGCTTAGCAACTGCGCGCGCATCTCGTCGCGCCCGGCCCGCACGGTCGCGCGGATGCGACTGACAGGTGCGTCTGTGGTGAGCCTGGCCCAGGCCTCGACCGCCGTGCGGTCGAAATAGGTCTCAAGCTGGCCGCGCCGCGCCGTGTATGTCGATGTCTGGTGAGCGACAGTGTTCATGACGTCAATCTCGATCAATCAAAGCCCAGCAGGTCGAAGATCTCGCGATCCTTCAACGGGTTGACGACATTGCCCTCGTTGCCGGCCCAGAGCGCGGCCGCCAGCTTGAGATATTCCTTCTGCACCGCGAGGATTTCCGGCGTCTCCTCCATCTCGAACAAGGTCGCCTTCTTCAGGCGCGAGCGCCGGATGGCGTCGAGATTGGGGAAGTGGGCCAGGGTCTCGGTGCCGACTGCCGCATTGAACTTGTCGATCTGGTCCGTGCCTTCGCTGCGGTTGACGATTACACCGCCGACCCTGACATCATAGTTCTTCGACTTGGCCCTGATTGCCGCAACGATGCGGTTCATGGCGAAGATCGAGTCGAAATCGTTGGCGGCCACGATCACGGCGCGCTCGGCATGTTGCAGCGGCGCGGCAAAGCCACCGCAGACCACATCGCCCAGCACATCGAAGATCACCACGTCGGTGTCGTCGAGCAGGTGATGTTCCTTGAGCAGCTTCACGGTCTGGCCGACCACATAGCCGCCGCAGCCGGTGCCGGCGGGCGGGCCGCCCGCCTCCACGCACATCACCCCGTTGTAGCCTTCGAACACGAAATCTTCGCGCCGCAGTTCCTCTGAGTGGAAGTTCACCGTTTCCAGCACGTCGATGACGGTCGGAATCAGGCTCTTGGTCAGGGTGAAGGTCGAGTCATGCTTGGGGTCGCAGCCGATCTGGAGGACACGCTTGCCGAGCTTTGAGAAAGCGACGGACAGGTTCGACGAGGTGGTCGACTTGCCGATCCCGCCCTTGCCGTAAACCGCGAAGACCTTGGCTGTGCCGAGATCCTGGGTTGCGTCCATGTGGACCTGCACCGAGCCTTCGCCATCACCCTTGGCAAGCGGCTTGCGCGCAACCGGGTTCCTGATTGGCAGTTCGATTGTGCTCATGCGGCTCTCCCAGTCGTGATTGCGGGCGTCTTGCCGGGCGTGACAACCCCCTCAAGGCGATCTTCCAGCTCTTCACCGGCTTCCTGCAAGGCGCGCAGTGTCTCCGGGTCCGGCGTCCAGTAGTTGCGCTGCTGTGCTTCAAGCAGACGGTTCGCGAGACGCGCCGAGGCCGTGGCGTTGAGTGTTGACAGCCGCTCGCGCATGGCGGGGTCGAGCACGTAAAGCTCGGTGATCTGCTGATAGACCCAAGGGGCAACGGCGCCCGTGGTGGCCGACCAGCCCATCGTGTTCTGCACATGCTCCTCGATCTGGCGTACGCCCTCATAGCCGTGCTTGAGCATGCCCTCATACCATTTCGGATTGAGCACACGGGTGCGGGTTTCGAGCGCCACCTGTTCCTGCAGCGTCCGCACCGTGCCGTTTCCGGACGTCTGGTCGCCGATATAGACCGGCACCTCTTCCTTGCGGGCGCGGCGCACGGCGCGGCTGATGCCGCCAAGCGTGTCGAAGTACTGGTCGACGGTGGTCACGCCAAGCTCGACCGAATCGAGGTTCTGATAGGTCAGTTCCACATCGGCGAGCACCGATTGCAGAAGCTCGGACTTTTTCTCGACCGTGCCCTTGCGGCTGTAGGCAAAGCACTTGCGGCGCGAATAGGCTTCGGCCAGTTCGTCCTCGTCGTTGAAGGTCGAGGATTGCACCAGCTGGTTGACGTTGGAGCCATATGTACCGTCAGCATTCGAGAAGACCCGAAGCGATGCGGTTTCCAGATCGCATCCGTGCTTGGCCTGATAATCCAGCGCATGCTTCCGGATGAAATTCATCTCGAGCGGCTCGTCTGCGCAGGCGGCGAGATAGGCAGCATCTGCCAGGAGCTTGATCTGCAGCGGCAGGAGATCGCGGAAGATGCCCGACAGGGTCATCATTACGTCGATGCGCGGACGGAGCATCTCGGAAAGCGGGATCAGTTCTGCGCCATTCAGACGGCCATAGGCGTCGAAATGCGGACGCGTACCCATCAGGGCGAGCGCCTGGCTGATCGGGCCACCTTCGTTCTTGAGGTTGTCGGTGCCCCACAGCACGAGGGCGATTGTCTCGGGCAGTGACTTGCCGTTTTCGACATGCTTGGCCAGCAGCCGTTCGGCCTGCCTTGCCCCGTCTGCCACAGCGAAGGCACTGGGGATGCGGAATGGATCGAAGCCGTGCAGGTTGCGGCCCGTTGGCAGGATCGAAGTGGTGCGCAGAAGGTCGCCGCCGGGCGCAGGGCGGATATAGCGACCATCCAGCGCCGCCATCAGGCCAGGCATCTCGCTGGGTTCGAGCAGAAGCTGGTTGACCCGGCCAAGCTCGGCCAGAAGCTCTGGCGTCAGGCCGTCCGGCAGGGCGCTCATCAACTGGCCCTTGGCGATGGTCTCGGCCGTCGCTGGCGACAGCCTGAGGCCATGCTGCGCTTCGGCCAGCGACGCGATCAGGCCCGCGCGCTCCTCCGCAGATGGGGGAGCACCGACGACATGCAAGCCGTAGGGGATCAGTGCATATTCAAGTTCCAGCATCTGCTCGGTGAGCTTCAGGATCATGCTGTCGGGATCAAGCCATTGCGGGTCCGCCGTTGCCAGTTCGAGCCTGGCGGCCTGAACCTGGATGAGATCAGCCAGATCCTCGCGCTCGCCGCTGATGTCGGGCTGCAAGCCGCGCCAGCGGTCGACCGACGCTTTCAGTTCAGCCAGGCCCTTGTAAAGCCCGGCCTGCGTCACCGGCGGGGTCAGGTAGCTGACCAGCGTCGCCGCCGCGCGCCGCTTTGCAATCGCGCCTTCGGACGGGTTGTTGGAGGCATACAGATACATGTTCGGCAGGTCGCCGATCAACCTGTCCGGCCAGCAGGTGGCCGACATGCCGACCTGTTTGCCCGGCATGAACTCAAGTGCGCCATGGGTGCCAAAATGCAGCACAGCATGCGCGCCGAAATCCTCACGGATATAGCGATAATAGGCCGAGAATGCGTGGGTTGGGGCAAATCCTCGCTCGAATAGAAGACGCATCGGGTCGCCTTCATAGCCGAAGCCGGGCTGGATACCGACCATGACATTGCCGAAGGCCGCACCAAGCACATGGATGCTGGCACCATCAGCCTGCTGGCGGCCCGGAGCCGGACCCCACTGGGCCTCGATCTCGTTCAGGTAACGCTCGCGGCGCACATGCTCGGTGGTCGGGATGCGCGCCACGACGTTGGCATTGGCCCCGAAGCGGGCCGCATTACCGACGAGGATCTGGTTGCGCAGATCGTCAACCGATCCGGGCATCTCGACCTGGTAGCCGCCTGCCTTCATCTCGCCGAGCAGGTGGAAGATCGACTCGAACACCGAGAGGTAGGCTGCCGTACCGACATTCCCCGCGTTCGGCGGAAAATTGAAGATGGTGATGGCAACCTTTCGGCTGGCACGCTCACTTTTGCGCAGCATCACCAGCTTCATGACGCGCTGGGCCAGAAGATCAGCCCGCTCACCACAGGAATGGACATTGCGCGAACCTGCTGCGCCTTCAAACGTGCACTTGCGCTCGCAACCGGTGCATCCCGTCTCGGAGCCGCCGCCGCGCCCGCCGAACACGATCGGGCCGGTGCCGCCATCAAGCTCGGGGATTGCGACCATGATGGTGGCTTCAACGGGCAGCAGGCCGCGCGGGGATGGACCCCATTCCTCAAGCGGCTGAAACTCGACCGGCATGGCGGCTATGTAGGGAACATCAAGCTTGGCCAGCATGGTCTGAGCGGCCTTCGAATCGTTGTAAGCTGGTCCGCCAACAAGCGAGAAGCCGGTGAGCGACACCACCGCATCGACCGTGGCGTGGCCGCTCTTCATGAAATAGCTCTCGATCGCAGCGCGGCCATCAAGCCCCGAGGCGAAGGCCGGCACCACATCAAGCCCCTGCGCATGCAGCGACGCGATCACACCGTCATAATGCGCGCTGTTGCTGGCCAGCACATAAGAGCGCAGCACCAGAACGCCGACCCGGCCTTTCGGCTCGCGGTGGGTGGGCAGAAGCGAGGCATCTGTGCCGATCCGCCCGGCAAGGCGCGGATGGTAGACACCGACCTCGGGATATTCGACCGGATCGCCAGGAGAAACCAGCGAACGGAGCGCGGAGCGTGGGCCGGCCGCATAGCGGCTGATCAGCATGCGCATCAGGTTGGCAGCATTGTCATCGGAGCCGCCGAGCCAGTATTGCAGGCTCAGGAAGTAGGCGCGCAGGTCCTGCGCCGTGCCGGGGATGAAACGCAGGATCTTGGGCAGCATGCGCAAGGTCCGCATCTGTTTCGCACCCGACTCGGTCTTCTGCTCGACAGTACTCTGCTTGCCACGCAGTTTCTTGAGCATGCCCATGATGCCGCCGGAGGTCTCCCCCATGCGCAGCTTGCCCATACGGGTCAGCTTGGTGATCTCGGGGGCGGAGAGGCACACGACCATTGCGTCGCAATCTTCGCGCCGCGCCTGCAACGCTGGCAGGACGGCGTTGATATGATCCTCGATGAACAGCATGCAGACAACGATGATGTCGGCTTTACCGATGTCATCGATGCAGCGCTCAAGATTGTCGGGATTGGCGGCAAACTCCGAAGCCGCATGCAGAGCAAAGGTCAGGCCAGGAATGTCTTTTGCAACGACGGCACGCGCGCGTTCGCAGGCGCTGGCCAGATGGCTGTCCAGGGTGATGACGGCGACCCGTATCGGGATCGCATTAGCGCCCGAAGTGAGCTTTAGCATCGTAAAGTGTGTCCACTGTAATCAGTTCGAGGCCTTGCAGGATAGCGAAGCGTTCGGTGTTCCGTCGTGCCTTGCCACGCACGAAGAACGGAATTTTCTTGAGTTCCAACTCGGCTTCATTCGCCCAGATGATCGAAGCGCCAGTTGCAGCAGGCGGCATTGTTGCTGCGGCGACGGGTGCCGGTTCCGGCATGGCAATGTCAGGAACAACCGGGCTTGTCTGTGTTGCCATGTGTGAGCCATGGCCCGCGCCGAGATGCGACGGCGTGGCACTGTCCGAGAACTCGAAATCGCCCCGGAACATGCCGATGAGATGCTCTTCGAGACCCATCATCAACGGATGGATCCAGGTATCAAAGATGACGTTGGCACCCTCGAAGCCCATCTGCGGCGCATAACGCGCGGGGAAATCCTGCACATGCACCGGGGCCGAGATCACGGCGCAGCCGATCCTGAGCCGCTTGGCGATGTGCCGTTCCATCTGCGTGCCGAGCACCAGTTCAGGCTGAAGCTCGGCAATCCTGGCCTCGACCTCAAGATAGTCCTCGGAGATCAGCGCCTCGACCCCAAGCTTTCCGGCAAGCTCGCGCACCTCGCGGGCAAACTCGCGGGTGTAGGTGCCGATGCCGACAACCGTGAAGCCCATTTCCTCCGTGGCGATCCGGGCCGCAGCGATGACATGCGTCGCATCGCCAAAGATGAACACGCGCTTGCCGGTCAGATAGGTCGAGTCGACCGAGCGCGAATACCACGGCAGGCGCGACGGGATGGCCCGTTCGGCCACAGCCGGATCGAGCCCCGCCACCTTGATCACCTCGGCGATGAAATCGGTGGTGGCCCCCACGCCGATCGGCACGATCCGCACGGTAGACTGGCGGAAGGTCCGCTCCAGCCAACGGACGGTGACATCGGCGATTTCCGGATAGAGCGAGATGTTGAAATCGGCATCGGGCAGTCGCGCCAGATCGGCGGCGCTGGCACCGAGAGGCGCCACCACATTGACGTCGACGCCCAGCGCGGCCAGCAGCCGCGTCACTTCGGTGATGTCGTCGCGGTGGCGAAAGCCGAGCGCCGTCGGCCCGAGCAGATTGCAGCTTGGCCGGGTGCCCGCAGCGCGTTCTGGCCTGACATAGCCTTGCGCCCGGCCCGCCAGAAGCGCACGCGCAAGACGATAGAACGTCTCCGAAGCGCCCCAGTTTTCCTTTTTCTGGTAGGATGGCAGCTCGAGCGGCACCACGGGGATCGGCAGGTTCAGCGCGGTCGCAAGCCCGGCCGGATTGTCCTGCAACAGCTCGGCGGTGCAAGACGCGCCCACCAGCATCGCGGCAGGCTGGAAGCGCTGGTGCGCGTCGCGGCAGGCGCTCTGGAAGATCTCTGCCGTATCGCCCCCCAGGTCCCGCGCCTGGAAGGTCGTGTAGGTCACCGGGGTGCGCTGGTCGCGCCGCTCGATCATGGTGAACAGCAGGTCGGCGTAGGTGTCGCCTTGCGGAGCGTGCAGGACGTAATGCACATCCGTCATCGCCGTTGCGATGCGGATCGCACCGACATGGGGCGGGCCTTCATAGGTCCAGACGGTCAGCTGCATCACGCGCCTCCCGTCGGGGCCGCAGCCTGATGGGTGGCTGCCTTCGCCGGAAGCTGGACGCTCAGCCGCTGCTTGCGGTTGAAAGGGCGGACAAACAACTCGGCCAGATCACCTGCCTGCTCATAGCCCTGGATCGGGGTGAACACGAGTTCGATCGACCACTTGGTGTTGAGCCCTTCCGCTTCCAGCGGGTTGGCGAGCCCGAGGCCGCAGACCACCAGATCGGGCCGCGCGGCGCGGCAGCGATCCAGTTGCTGGTCGACATCGGCCCCTTCCGTGATCAGCGTGCCGGCTGGCAGCAGGCCCATGTCCGGAGCCATGTGCTGGCGATGCAGGTAGGGCATGCCGACCTCGACGATGCGCATGCCGGCCTCGTTGGCGAGGAAGCGGGCGAGCGGAGCCTCAAGCTGCGAATCGGGGAAGAAGAAGATGCTCTTGCCGGCCAGTTGCGGCCGGTAGCGCTCCATGGCCCTGGCCGCCCGCTCGCGCGGCGCTGCCGTCGCGGCGTCAAAGGCGGCCTGCCCTATGCCGAAGGCGGCCGCTGCAGCATCGAGCCAGGCGCTCGTGCCCTCGACGCCCAGCGGGAAGGGCGCTGACAACCGGGTCGCCCCTCGCCCTTCTAGCAGCCTTGCGGTCTCGGCGAGGAAGGGCTGGGCCAGCAGCATCCGCGTGCCCGGTCCGATGGCAGGCAGGTCTGTTGAACGGCGCGGCGGGAAGAACGCGACGTCGCCGATGCCAAGATCGGTGAAGATGCGGCGGAACTGGTCCTCGACCACATCGGCAAGGGCGCCGACGACCAGCAGCGAGGCTGGCGAATCGGCTGCCTTGGCCGGCAGCGAGGGCACCATCGCGGCCAGCGCCGCATCCTCGCCCTGGGTGAAGGTGGTCTCGATGCCGCTGCCCGAATAGCTCAGCACCCGGCAGTCCGGATTGAAGCGCTTGTCAAGTCGCTGTGCGGCCCGGCAGAGGTCGAGCTTGATCACCTCGGACGGGCACGAGCCCACCAGGAACAGCAGCCTGATATCGGGCCGGCGCGACAGCAACTGGTCCACGACCCGGTCCAGTTCCTCGTGCGCATCGGCAAGCCCCGCCAGGTCGCGCTCCTCGATGATCGCGGTGGCGAAGCGCGGCTCCGCGAAGATCATCACCCCGGCAGCTGACTGGATCAGGTGCGCGCAGGTGCGCGAGCCAACGACGAGGAAGAACGCGTCCTGGATCTTGCGGTGCATCCAGATGATGCCGGTCAGGCCGCAAAACACGGCATGCTGGCCGCGCTGACGCTGAACCACCGGTTCTGAGCAGCCGGAAGCAGCGGTGATCGGGGCATGGGCCGTCATGATGCCGATCCTGCAAGTTCATCGCCGCTGGCAGCCGCGGCACCCAGGCGCGCGGCGCGCAGCTTCAGAATGAACTGGGCTGCATTGACGACGTAGGTGGCGTAAGCGGCAAGTGCGAGCCACATCTGTTCGGTCGGGTTGAGCCAGTCAATGAACAGGCTGACGATGTATGCCGTGTGCAATGCGATGACGATCATGCTGACCGCGTCTTCCCAGAAAAACGCGTCGGCAAACAGATACTTGCCGTAGACGTCGTTCTCCCAGATCGCTCCGGTGACCATGATTGTGTAGAGCACCAGCGTCTTGATCACGATGGAAGTGGTGGCTGCCTCGAAGCCTTCGCCGGTGGCCAGATAGCGAACCACAAGGAAGAGGCTGGCCAGGAAAACCACAAACTGGAACGGGGCCAGAATCCCCTGAACCAGTGTCCATGGCGAGGCATCGCGGCGAAGCCGTTCCTCGGCGGTGTACAATGGCTGCGCCTGAGTTGGGCGACGTTGATGGTTCATCCGGCGCTCCCTCCCTTGGTCTCTTGCGAGGCTGCCCTCGATCCCGTTTCTGGCCCTGAAGCGGGGACCGGAGCGGACCCTAAATCTGTTGTAAATCGGACAGAACGTCAAGTTGACTTTACATTTCTGCGCGCTCTAGAATACCTACGTAGTCCACCGGGGGGACCGGGGATTGCGGCTGTGATAGCCTTCAGGCTGATAGATGCTGTGGAGACGGGGCCCACTCCCTACACCGCGACCGAGCCTGTCATGTGCCACTGCGGCATGGCGATCGTGCCTGAGTCGCGTCAACGGTGGACAACAGCGGGGGTTGGAGATGTCTGACTCAGCCTACTTGGAACAATCTCACGCGGCATCGGCCAGACAGTCATCCGCTGGCAAATTGGGCCTCCACGGGCCTTCGAACGAGGGATCCCCGGCATCAAGCGCCTATGAGCAGGAAATCCTCTCGCTGCTCTCACAGGTCGTGCGTCGGGACATCGTGCCCAATCTGATCATCGCCAACCGCATCATCGGGGTCGACCCCGGGGGGCATGATGGCGCAAGTGGCCCTTCCTCTGCCGAACGTCAGCCTGACCTCCGCTCCAGGGGCAGTTCGACGCCGGACAGCGTCTGGCACGATGCTGGTTTCAATGCCGGGCGCGGGGAACGCGATCTCAAGTTCGCCAGCGGTCACATCCGCATGGTCGATGTGGCCCGACTGGTGCGCCTCCTGCGTGGCACCGGCGCTGAGGCGGCACCAGCGCTGGTTGATGTTCTGGTGGCGCGCGGCATTCCGCGCGGCGAGCTTTATCTCAACCTCCTGGCACCTGCCGCCCGCATGATCGGGGACATGTGGCAGGATGACGAGTGCAGCTTCGCCGACGTGACCATGGTGGTGGCGCGCCTGCACCAGATTCTCAACGGGTTGCGCGACGAGCAGCCTGTCAGTGCGCCCTTGCCAGATGCGCCCACGATCCTGCTGTCGGCTGCACCGGGCGAACAGCATAGCTTCGGGATCGCGGTGGTCGAAACGCTGTTCCAGGAAGCGGGCTGGCAGACGCGCCTGTCCAACACCAACGATGCGGAAGAGTTGCTCGAACAGGTGCGGAGCCGTCCCTATGATGCGGTCGGGTTCTCGCTCAGCCATGGCGATCTGGCCGATGTGTTGCGTGCAACCGTGATGCGTCTGCGGTCGGTCTCGATCAATCGCGATATCGTCGTGCTGGTCGGTGGTCCATCGTTCCGGTCGGTGCCGGATCTTGCCCAATATGTGGGGGCGGATTTGGAGGTCGGCGCCAGTGCTGATGCCGCGAAGCAGGCGCGAGACTTGCTTCCGCTGCATGACCGCCTATATGTATAAACACTGATGTCGACCTAATCCCCCGCTCCGATGCGCTTGCGCTGCTATTTGGCGCAAGGTCGAAAGCTGACAACGTGAAGAAGATCGGCCATCCGTCGAATGCGATGGTCCATATCGACCCGGCAATCGCCGCTCGCATGGTCATGGCCAGTGCGGATGTGGCAATCTTGATGGATCGTGACGGAACCGTCATCGACGTGTCGCTCGCAACCGAAGCGCGGCTGCCTTCCGAGTTCGGAGACTGGCTGGGCCGGCCTTGGCTCGACACGGTCGCGCCTGACAGTCGCAACAAGGGCCAGCAATTGCTGACTGACGCTTTGGCAGGCCTTCCGGGTCGCCTGCGCGAAATTAACCACATCGTTCATGCTGGTGCCGCCACAGTGCCGTTGCGGTATTCAGCCATCAAAGTCGATGATCACGGCAAGGTGCTGGCCATTGGGCGCGATCTGCGTGCCCTCGCCGCCCTCCAGCAGCAACTTGTCCAGTTCCAGCAATCGATGGAGCGCGAGTACAGCCGGCTGCGTGCGGCTGATACGCGGTACCGGGTGCTGTTTCAGCTCACATCCGAGCCCATCCTGATCGCGGATGCCACCGGCCGCCGCATCTCTGAAGCCAATCCTGCTGCGCTTGCGCTGCTCGGGATTCCGCAGAACCGCATCAGCGGGCGCACCTTGCAGAGCGTTTTCGCCGACAAGGGCGGGGACGCGTTGCAGGAGACCCTCGCCGTGGCGGCCAGCGGTGCGCTCGCCATGCCGGCGACGTTGCGGCTCACTGAAGGCGGGAAAACGGTCAATGTCCATGTCTCGCTTTTCCGGCAGGATGGTTCGTCTTATTTTCTCCTGCGCCTGCTGTCCGGCCCTGATCGGACAGAAGCCTCGCCTGTCGCGGCCCAGGTTGTCGACAGCGTGATCGAGCATTTCCCCGATGCCTTCGTCCTGACAACCGGCGATGGCGTCATTCGGAGCGCCAACACCGCTTTCCTCGACCTGACCGGTCTGGTCGGATTGCATGCCGCCATCGGCCAGAACCTCGACCATTGGCTCGGCCGCGCCGGCGTCGATTTCGGCGTGCTCAAGGCGTCGCTGAAGGATGGTGGCTCCGTGCGCAACTTTGGCACCGTGCTGCGCAGCGTCTATGGCGCGGTCGACAATGTCGAGGTGTCCGCTGTTGGTGTCGATGGGCCCGAGGGTGACCACATCGGCTTCCTGATCAGGCCGCCGGGCCGGACCGGCACCGAGATGGCGGCACCGTCGGCGCTGCCGCGGTCGGCCGAGGAGTTCAAGCAACTCGTTGGGCGCGTGCCGCTCAAGGAACTGGTCCGCGAGACCAGTGACATCATCGAGAAGCTGTGCATCGAAGCGGCCCTCGAACTCACGGGCGACAACCGGGCGTCGGCCTCCGAGATGCTCGGCCTAAGCCGCCAGGGGCTCTATGCAAAGCTGCACCGTTTCGGAATCGGCGATCTCATCCGCGACGACTGAGCCTTCCGCCTGGCGGATGGACGCGCCGCCTCAGCGCATGCCATCCAGCGCCGCCCGGAACAACGGCAGGAAGCGCAAGCTCTCAACCTTTGCCAGATGGTTCGAATCCGCCAACAGTGACCGGCGATCAGCAACGAAGGCGCAGCGCGATCCATCGCACAGCACGCTGTCTGCCCTGATCAGGCGCACAGCATTGCGCCCGTCACAACCCATGGCCCGCCCTGCGGCATCCCTGCGGCAACTCGGACAGGCAAGTAGGTGTAAACACAAATTGACGCATCAAAACGTCAATTGTAGTTTTCGTTGATGTCAGACGCCCTTGCTCATTCCAGCGCCTCGTCCGGGTCCGCGCTGCTGGCCGCGCAACTGGCGCTGCAAACGCGGCTTCTGTCTGATCCGCACCAGCATGCCGCCTGGCACAACGCCATCGGCACCAGGCCCTGCGTGCTTGGCATGCTGGCTTCGGCCTTCGCCCTGCGTTCGCTCTGAGGCCCGCCATGGAACAGACAGCCCCGTCGATCCGCTCGCCCGCATCAGCCGCCCGCCGCCCCGATCTGGGCTGGCTCGGCATCATCCGCCTCGGGCTCGTGCAGACGGCCCTCGGTGCGATATTTGTGCTGACCACTTCCACACTCAACCGCGTTATGGTGGTCGAGCTTGCCTTGCCGGCAATCCTGCCAGGCTTGCTGGTCGGCTTGCATTATGCCTTGCAGATACTGCGCCCGCGCTGGGGCTTTGGGGCTGACAAGGGCCAGCGTGCGACGCCCTGGATCATCGGCGGGATGGCCCTGCTCGCGGCAGGCGGATTTGTGGCAGCGCTCGCCACCGCACTGATGGCCAGCAACTTGGTCGAAGGCATCGCTCTGGCCGCTGCCGGTTTTGTCCTCATCGGGATCGGGGCGGGGGCTGCGGGCACGTCGTTGCTGGTTTTGCTCGCCAAGCGTGTTGCGCCCGAGCGCCGTGCACCTGCAGCCACAATGGTCTGGCTGATGATGATCGCCGGGTTTGCGGGAACGGCTGGCATTGCCGGTCACTTTCTCGATCCATTCTCCAATGAACGCATGATCACAGTTGCGGCGGTGTTGTGCTCGGTGGCGTTCATGGTCTCCGTGCTGGCGGTGATCGGCGTCGAGGGCGTGCCAGACGCCACGACGCTGCGCGACAGGCCAGCCGATGAAATGCCGTTCCGCGCAGCGCTTGCCGAAATCTGGGCCGAGCCGAAAGCACGACTGTTCTCGCTTTTCATCATCATCTCGATGCTGGCCTATAGTGGGCAGGATCTCATCCTTGAGCCATTCGCCGGCATCGTCTTCGGCTACACGCCTGGCGGTTCCACCAAGCTCTCCGGCATCCAGAACAGCGGCGTCTTGCTCGGGATGATCTTCGTCGCCTTCATTGCAGGTCCGCTGGCCAGGGGCCGTTTCGGTTCGCTGGCCTTCTGGACCATGGCCGGCTGCGTGCTGTCCGCCACCGTTCTGCTGGCGCTGGTGGTTGCTTCCAATATCGGACCCGCCTGGCCCCTGCGCGCCAACGTCTTTGCACTCGGCATCGCCAACGGCATCTATGCGGCGTCGGCCATCGGCTCGATGATGCTGCTTGCATCCAGCGGGCGCGGCGAACGTGAAGGCACGCGCATGGGCCTGTGGGGCGCCGGTCAGGCGCTGGCCATGGGCGCAGGCGGGCTGATCGGTGCGGGGGCGGTCGATGTTGCCAAATGGTTGAGCGGCTCACCCTTCCTTGCCTATGCCAGCGTCTTCACCGTCGAGGCCGTGCTGTTTCTGGTGGCCGCCTGGCTGGCCGGACGGATCGCTGCGCTCGGCCCAAATTCTCCACCGCAAACTGCATTATCTCTTGCCCAGAGTCAGGGCCTCGGGCTCACCCAGAACCAGGAGCAATCCACATGAGTACACACGAGACCTTCGATGTCGTCGTCGTCGGCGGCGGGCCCGCCGGTGCCACTGCTGCCGCCGATCTGGCGGCCAAGGGTCACAGCGTCCTTCTGCTTGACAAGGCCGGGCGCATCAAGCCTTGCGGTGGTGCGATCCCGCCCCGTTTGATCCGCGATTTCCGCATCCCGGACGAATTGCTGTGCGCAAAAATCTCGTCCGCCCGGATGATCCCGCCATCCGGCAAGTCCGTCGACATGCCGATCGATACCGGCGGGTTTGTCGGCATGGTCGATCGCGAGAGCTTCGACGAATGGCTGCGTGAGCGCGCCGCGACCCAGGGTGCCACCCGCAGGCGTGGCAGTTTCGAGCGGTTGAGCCGCGATGACGATGGCGTCTCGGTCGTACACTACACGCCCAAGGCCGCAGGTGGCGAAGCTGGTGACAAGCAGCTGGAAGCCGCCGTCCGAGCGCGCATCGTGATTGGCGCAGATGGTGCCGTGTCAGGTGTGGCGCGCGCTGCCATTCCCGGCGCCGACAAAATTCCGTTTGTTTTTGCCTATCACGAGATCGTGCGTGCTCCGGCAGATGGCACGCCGGCTTATGACAGCAAGCGCTGCGACGTGTACTATGATGGGCGTTTCTCGCCGGATTTCTACTCTTGGGTGTTTCCGCATGGCGATACCATGAGCATCGGCACCGGTAGCGCCAACAAGGGCTTTTCCCTGCGCGGCTCCGTGGCAGACCTGCGCCAGCATCTCGGCCTCGGAGAGGCCGCGACCATCCGTAAGGAAGGCGCGCCGATCCCGCTCAAACCGCTGAAAAAATGGGACAATGGCCGTGATATCATCGTGGTTGGCGATGCAGCCGGCGTGGTCGCGCCCTCATCTGGCGAAGGCATCTACTACGCCATGGCCTGTGCCCGCTTCGCAGCCGATGCGGTGCACCAGGCGCTGGTCAACAGGGATGCGCGCGCGCTGGCTGGAGCCCGCAAGGCTTTCATGAAGGCCCATGGCAAGGTCTTCTGGATCCTCGGCATCATGCAGTGGTTCTGGTATCGCAACGACAAGCTGCGCGAGCGTTTCGTGATCATCTGCAAGGACAAGGACGTACAGCGCCTGACCTGGGAAGCTTACATGAACAAGGAGCTGGTGCGCAAAGACCCGATGGCACATGTTCGCATCTTCTTCAAGGATCTGGGCCACCTGATGGGGGTTGCCAGGACTTGATCTGTTTTCATCGTCTGCGGTCGGTTTCATGAGCGAGTATCTGCCATTTCACTGGGTCACGATCCTGATCGCGGCGTTGTTCGCGCTTGTCGTGGCGGGTGTTGGCGGCGCGTTGACAGAGATTGGTCCCTGGTATCGCAGCCTGCAATTCCCATCCTGGAAACCACCAAACTGGAGTTTCGGCCCGATCTGGGTGGTGATCCTGACGTTCGCCGCTGCCAGCGCCGTTCTGGCTTGGGCCGGCCCGACGTCCACCTCGCAACGCACCGGGCTCGTGGTCCTGTTTGTGATCAATGGTGTCCTGAATGTGTTGTGGAACCTCCTGTTCTTCACGCTCCGCAGGCCCGATTGGGCCTTGGTCGAGACGGTCTTTCTCTGGCTGTCCGTGCTCGCCCTGATGGTCTTCATCTGGCCGATCTCGACCACCGCAAGCCTCCTGCTCGCACCCTACCTCATCTGGGTGGCCATCGCTGGTGTTCTCAACCGAGCAATCGTGCGCCTGAACGGGCCGTTTGCCGGCCGAACTGAAACTGGAACAATCTGACCATGGCACGGCCTTTCCCGTTCACTGCGATCGTCGGCCAGGAGGAGATGAAGAACGCGCTGCTCGTGGCGGCGGTCGATCCCACACTTGGTGGCGTGCTCATCTTTGGCGACCGTGGCACCGGCAAATCCACTGCAGTTCGCGCGCTGGCTCAGCTTTTGCCCGAGATGAAGGCCGTCGAAGGCTGCCCCTACCATTGTGATCCGGCCCGCACAGCAGGTGCCTGCCCAAAGTGCTCGGGCGATAGCAAGGCCAAGATCGCCTCACACATGATTCCGGTTCCGGTGGTCGACCTGCCGCTTGGTGCGACCGAAGACCGCGTGGTCGGCGCGCTCGATATTGAACGGGCGCTGGCCCATGGCGAGAAAGCCTTCGAGCCGGGTCTTCTGGCTCGCGCAAATCGCGGTTTTCTCTATATCGATGAGGTCAACCTGCTGGAGGATCACCTGGTCGACCTGCTGCTCGATGTGGCGGCCTCCGGCGAGAATGTGGTCGAGCGTGAGGGCCTCAGCGTCCGCCATCCGGCCCGTTTCGTGCTGGTCGGCAGCGGCAACCCCGAGGAAGGCGAGTTGCGCCCGCAGTTGCTTGACCGCTTCGGCCTTTCGGTCGACGTCAAGACACCGACCGACATCGCGACGCGCGTCGAAGCCGTGAAGCGCCGCGACGCGTTTGACCGTGATCCCGCCGCGTTCGCCGCTGCATTCGCGGCTGATGAGGAGCGGCTGCGCAAGAAAATCACCGCCGCCAAGAAGCTGGTCCCGACCATCGACGTGGCGGATGAAACCCGCCGCCGGGTCGCGGAACTGTGTGTCGCGCTCGGAACCGATGGTCTGCGCGGCGAGTTGACCTTGTTGCGCGCTGCCCGTTCGGTGGCCGCCCTAGAGAAGGCGCACACCGCAACCATGACCCATGTCAAGGCGATTGCCATGCCCGCGCTTCGCCACCGCCTGCGACGCAACCCGCTCGACGAGGTCGGCTCCGGCGTGCGCATCGAACGTGCCCTGATCGAGGTGATGGGTTGATGGCCGACGAAAACGCCCGCTCTGCCGTGATCTGGAAGGATGCGCTGGTCGCAGCCGACCTGATCGCGGTTGATCCGGCGGGACTTGGCGGCGTGGTCTTGCGGGCGGGGCCGGGGCCCGTGCGCGATGCATGGCTGGCGCGGCTTCGGGCCGGCCTGCCGAAGGGCGCGCCAGTGTTGCGGGCACCGACAGATGTGGGCGATGGAGAGCTTCTGGGAGGGCTTGATCTCAGCGCAACACTCAGCAGCGGGCGCACCGTTGCCCAGCGCGGCCTGCTCGCCCGCAGCCACGGCGGCGTGCTGCTCGTGGCCATGGCCGAGCGGCTGGCCCAGACGCCGGCAGCGCATATCGCAGCTGCGATTGATGCTGGCGAGATCGTCGCCGAGCGCGACGGACTGACGATCTGCAGCGAGGCTCGCCTTGCCGTGATCGCCATTGACGAAGGACTGGAAGAAGATGATCGTCCGCCTGCCGCATTGCGCGAGCGGACGGCATTCCAGCTCGATCTGCGCGGTCTCACGCACCGCGATCTTGGGCTGCAGGATGGTGATCAACCCAGACCAGACATCACGGCTGCCCGCTCAAGACTGGCGTCGATCATCACGCCGGATAGCCTGATCGAAGTGCTGTGCACCACCTGCGCGGCGCTGGGTGTCGGCTCGGCCCGTGCTCCTTTGCTGGCGCTGAAGGCGGCGCGTGCGGCAGCGGCGCTTGCCGGTCGCGATGTGATTTCCGATGAAGATTCGGCACTTGCAGCTCGCCTCGTGATAGCGCCGCGCGCTTTGCATCTTCCCCCTGCCCATGCGCCCGACGACGAGCAGGCCGACGCTGAACCTGAGACGCCCGAGCCGGAACAGCCGCCCGAGGATCAGGACAGCGACCAGTCGCCGCCCAATCAGCCCGATGACGACAAGGGCGATGTGAGAACACTGGATGATACCGTGCTGGAAGCAGCACTTGCGGCCTTGCCACCGGGCCTTCTGGCGCAGTTGCAGGCAAATGCCCAGCGGCTGCGCGCAGGCCAGACGGGCAAGGTCGGGGAGGCACAGAACACCGTCAAGCGTGGCCGGCCTATCGGCGCACGACGCGGCGATCCACGCTCGGGCGTCCGGCTAGATCTGCTGCACACGTTGCGGGCGGCCGCTCCCTGGCAGCGCCTGCGCAAGCGGACGGTCGCTGAGGACATCGTGCGTCCGTCACTGGAAATTCGCCGCGATGACTTCCGCATCAAGCGCTTCCGCGACCGCAAGCAGACGACGACCATCTTCCTCGTGGATGCGTCCGGTTCTGCTGCACTGGAAAGGCTTGGCGAGGCCAAGGGCGCGGTCGAATTGCTGCTGGCCGATTGCTATATCCGGCGCGATGAGGTGGCGCTTATTGCGTTTAGGGGCGTCGGCGCGGACATTCTCCTGCCGCCGACCCGCTCGCTGCACCGCGCCAAGAAAGAGCTGGCGGCGCTGCCCGGCGGTGGCGGCACGCCACTGGCCGCCGGGATCATGGCGGCGGGCCTCCTGGCCGACGAGGTGCGGCGCAAGGGCCGGACGCCGACGCTGGTGCTAATCACCGATGGCCGCGCCAATGTCACCCGCGAAGGCTTGGGCGGGCGGGCGCAAGCGCAGAACGAAGCGGGCATTGCCGCCAGATCCATCAAGGCACAGGGGCTCCGGACCCTGCTTGTGGACAATTCAAATCGGCCTGAGCCGCGCGCAGGCCAGCTCGCCGATGACATGGGTGCGCTCTACCTGCCGCTGCCGCGCGCCAATTCCCAGATGATTTCCAATGCCGTCAGGGCCAGCGCGCCTGCGGCCCAGGCGGTGCGCCGATGAGCCGACGGCTGGACTGGAACGCCGACGGGGCCAACTGGCCAAACCGCCAGCACAGTCGCTTTGTCGACGCCGGCGGCCTCAGATGGCATGTGCAGGTGATGGGCGATGGGCCCGCCCTGTTGCTGTTGCACGGCACAGGCGCAAGTAGCCACAGCTTCTGTGATCTGGCTCCTTTGCTGGCAAAGCGCTTCACGGTGATCGTGCCTGATCTGCCAGGACATGGCTTCACCTCGGATGGTGGGTTTGGCCAGCTCTCGCTGGATGGCATGGCGTTGGCATTGGCCGAGCTGCTGCTTGCGCTGTCGATTCGCCCCGTGCTTGGGGTTGGTCATTCCGCCGGCGCTGCGGTTCTGCTGCGCATGGATATCGACGAGCTGATCGCGCCTGAGTTGATCGTCAGCATCAATGGGGCGCTGCAGCCTTTTGCGGGCCTTGCCGGGCAGGTTTTCGCGCCGATTGCACGCATGCTGGCGCTGATGCCGCTGGTGCCAGGCATTTTCGCCTGGCGCGCGTCCGCCCCGAACGTGGTCGATGACCTCTTGAAACGGACAGGCTCCAAGCTCGATCCAGATGGCGTGGCGCACTACCGCATGCTGGCAAAGAATGCCGCCCATGTCGGTGCCGCACTCGGCATGATGGCGAACTGGGATTTGCCGAGCCTCAAGCGCGATCTCGGCAAGGTGCATGCCCGCGTTCTGCTCATTGCGGGCGCGCTTGATGAGATGGTGCCCCCGGCGGATGGCCTGACCTCGCGTGACCAGATTGCTGGCAGCCAGCTTGTCCGCCTCAAGGGCCTCGGCCATCTGGCGCATGAGGAGCAGCCCGGCCTTGTGGCACGCCTCATCGAGGATGCCTTCAACGCCAGGCCTTTGCAGCTGAGCGCTGCAGAGGGTCGCGACATGGGGCAGGCCGGTGCGGCGCTTGCCCATCTGGCAAGCCACACATCCGCGCGGCACCGCCGTGTCCTCACATCGGGAGAGAGCACATGACCGCGCCAGTTCGCCATCCGTTGCCCCATGGAACGCCCAAACCCCATGCTGTCGTGATTGGCTCGGGCCTTGGCGGGCTGGCTGCAGCCGCACGCCTCGGCGCTCGCGGCTATCAGGTCACGGTGCTGGAGAAGCTCGATCAGCCCGGAGGCCGCGCCCGCATGTTCCGGCAGGACGGCTTCTCGTTCGATGCCGGCCCGACCATTATCACGGCGCCCTTCGTCTTTGAGGAACTCTGGCAGTTCTGCGGGGCCAAGCTCTCCGACGATGTGAAGCTGGTGCCGATGGAGCCGTTCTACCGGCTGCGCTTTGATGATGGCTCGACCTTCGATGCGTCGAGTGATCCCGCGGCCATGCGGCGCGAGATTGCGCGCCTCTCGCCCGGCGATATCGATGGCTATGAGCGCTTCTTCGCGCGCAGCAAGACACTCTACGAGATCGGCTTCGAGGAAATGGGCACGATGCCGTATTCCTCCATCATGGACCTGATCAAGTCGGTTCCGGACATCATCCAGCTTGAAGGCTATCGCTCGATCCATGGTCTGGTGTCCAACTACATCAAGGACGAACGTATCCGGATCGCGTTCTCCTTCCATCCGCTGTTCATCGGCGGCAATCCCTATAGCGCCAGCGCCATCTACGGCCTGATCGCCTACCTCGAACGCACCTTCGGTGTGCACTACGCCATGGGCGGCACGCACACTTTGGCGCAAGGCATGGTGCGCCTGATCGAGCGCAATGGTGGACATATCCGTTTCAACGCGCCGGTTGCCGAGATCCTGCTCGATGGCCGCACCGCAAAGGGCGTGAAACTCGCGTCGGGCGAACAGATCACCTCCAGTATCGTCGTCTCCAATGCCGATAGTGCCTGGACATATCGCAACCTCCTGCCCAACAGCGCACGCACCAAATGGAGCAACGCCAAGCTCGACCGGGCACGCTACTCGATGAGCCTGTTCGTCTGGTATTTCGGCACCAAGCGCCGTTATGAGGACGTGCCGCACCACACCATCGTGCTCGGGCCGCGTTATAAGGAATTGCTCAAGGATATCTTCGACACCAAGATCCTTGCCGAGGATTTCAGCCTCTATCTGCATCGCCCCACCGCCACCGACCCGTCGATGGCACCGGAGGGCTGCGACGGTTTTTACGTGCTGGCTCCCGTGCCGAACCTGCTCGGTGGGACCGACTGGTCACAGAAGGCAGAGAGCTACCGGCTGGCAATCTCGAAGCGCCTGTCAGAGACGCTGCTGCCCGGCCTTGAAGACGAAATCGTCACCTCGAAGATCATGACCCCAAATGATTTCCAGGATGATCTGCTTTCGGTCCACGGCGCTGCATTCGGGCTTGAGCCGATCCTGCTGCAAAGCGCCTATTTCCGGCCACACAACAAATCCGAAGACATCGAGAACCTGTTTCTGGTGGGTGCCGGCACCCATCCCGGCGCAGGTCTTCCCGGCGTTGTCACCTCAGCCCGCATTCTGGATCAGGTCGTGCCCCATGCCTCAGCTTTTGCCTGAACCAGCCAATGTGACTGACCTCGACAAGTGCCGCGAGTTGCTGCGCAACGGTTCGAAGTCGTTCTTTGCTGCGTCGCTCCTGCTGCCGAAATCGGTGCGTGATCCGGCGACAGCGCTCTACGCCTTCTGCCGCGTGGCGGATGATGCGGTCGACCTGTCCGGCGATCCCACCGCTGCGCTGGCCGGGCTGCATCGGCGGCTTGACCGCATCTATGCAGGTCGTCCCTTCGACCATGCGGTTGACCGCGCTGTTGCGGCAGAGGTGGCGCGCTTTGCCTTGCCGCGTGCTGTGATGGATGCGTTGCTCGACGGCTTTGCCTGGGATGCGGAGGGGCGGCGCTATGATGACCTTTCGTCGGTGCTGGCCTATTCCGCCCGTGTGGCTGCAACCGTCGGCGTCCTGATGACGTTGCTGATGGGCGAGCGTGATCCGCAGACCCTGGCGCGCGCCTGCGATCTGGGCGTAGCCATGCAACTCACCAATATCGCCCGCGATGTCGGCGAGGATTCCCGCAATGGCCGGCTTTACCTGCCACGAAACTGGCTGATCGAGGAAGGCATCGACCCCGATGCCTGGCTGGCCGCGCCCGTCTTCGATGCGCGCATCGGGCGCGTTGTACGCCGCCTGCTGGATGTGGCGGACGGCCTCTACCGCCGCTCCTGCGCCGGAATCCGCGCCTTGCCGCCCGATTGCCGCGCCGCCATCCATGCCGCGCGCCTGGTCTATTCCGAAATCGGCCATCTTGTGGCGGCGGGCGGCTATGATTCGGTTTCGGGCCGCGCCGTTGTCTCCAAGGGCCGCAAACTGGCGCTGGTGGCGCAGGCCTGCGCGCCAGGCTGGCTGATGCATGCGCCGGTCAGCGATGCCGCACTCACCGAAGTGCAGTTCCTGATCGATGCCGTCGCTGCCGAGCCGCGCCGTGCGCCCGCCCGCGCGCCGGTGCCATTCTCCCTGCTCA
>Ga0164293_10000195_pt1 | contig 44064 bp, 42 predicted proteins | sample GEODES118metaG_FD_111487 | JGI IMG/M metagenome (GOLD analysis project Ga0164293, IMG submission 111487) | Eutrophic lake water microbial communities from Lake Mendota, Wisconsin, USA - GEODES118 metaG | ecosystem: Environmental > Aquatic > Freshwater > Lake | place: USA: Lake Mendota...
GCGATGGCTGCGTTCTATCTCAAAGGGGTTTCCCCTCCTCACGTCACGCTTAACCAGATTTTCATTGGCATGCTGCCGTTCATGGGCATACAAATCCTTGCGATCTTCTTGCTCTACATGTTCCCAGCAATTGGGCTCTGGTTACCCAGCGTTCTCTACAAGTAGCAACGTATGCTCAAAACACTTGAAGTCGCTTATGGCCCCGGTACCGCTGTTGTTTGGCTTAACCGGGTAGAAAAGCAAAATGCCATCAATGCGCTCATGGCGAATGAGCTCATTGAGGTGTTCGAGGGATTAGCAGACGATCCGGACGTTAATGCGATCGTTCTCGCATCCAAAGCGACTGCCTTTTGTTCCGGTGTGGATTTGGAATGGTTGCATCACGCATCGCAATCAGACGAAGCCCAACAACACGACGCGCTATCCTTAATTGAGCGTTTGCTCCAGACGGTCCACGCGTCTGCCAAGCCGGTTGTCGCCCGCGTCAATGGCGAATGCGTCGGTCTTGGTGCGACGTTGGTCGCTTGCGCGGATGTTGCATTTGGGAGTCGCACTTCGACATTTTCGTATGCCGAAACAAGAATGGGGCTTGTTCCCACCTTATCAGCCCCTTACCTTATTCGGGCGATCGGTCAGCGCGCAGCGACGCGCTGGCTGCTTGCCGGGGAAACGTTCACCGCCTCTGAGGCGTGGCGCCAAGGTCTGTTACACGACGTATCCGAGGACTACGATTTAGACGGGAATGTGAATGCATTTCTTGGCTCGATGACACTTACGCAAGCACCTTGCGTTCAGCAAACGAAAAAAACGATCCAAAGTCTCGACATAGCAGAACAACAGTCCGCTGCGAAAGAGTTGCTCGTGCTGTCTTTGAGTGCGCAGCGTAGCGAGCCTGGTCTGGAAGGAATGGCAGCGTTCCTAGAGAAACGCTTACCATCCTGGGCTCCGCCGCGAGATATAGAGTCCTAGAGTCCTAGAGTTTCATATGGTTGGGCAGGAACGTTGCAAGTTCCGGCACAAAGTATAAGAATAGAACTGCCCCGACCATCAATAAGAACAAGGGAAATGACACGCGCGCGATGTACGGAAGTTCGCGTCCAGTCATACCCGACAAGACAAACAAATTGAATCCGACTGGCGGAGTGACTTGAGCCATCTCAACCACAAAAACAATAAAAATCCCGAACCAAATCAAGTCAATCCCTGCTGCTGTCACTGTTGGAAGCAGCACGCCCATCGTCAGCACGACCATCGAAATACCATCTAGAAAACACCCTAAGATGATAAAGAAAACCATCAAGACCAAGATCAGCCCAAACTGAGACAAGCCAAGAGTTCCAATCCACTCGGCTAAGGCACGCGGCAAGCCAATGTATCCCATAGATAGCGTTAAAAACTGAGCACCCGCAAGAATCAAGGCAATCATGCAATACAGACGTGTTGCACCCAGCAACGAGCCTTTGAATGTTTCCCAAGTCAAAGACCCTTGGGCGACAGAAACGATAAGCGATCCGAGGACGCCGATGGCAGCCGCCTCGGTTGCGGTCGCTACTCCGCTGTAAATGGACCCAAGCACTGCGGTAATCAGTAACAAGACTGGAATCAAGTGTCTTGATTGATACAGTTTCTGCTTGAATGACATCTCTGCATCAGCTACAGGAACCTGATCTGGGTGGCGTACCGCCCAAAAAACGATATAGCCCATGAATAACAGCGCCAAAAATATGCCCGGCAACACCCCTGCAATGAAGAGCTTCGCGATGGATACCTCTGCTGCCACACCGTACACAATCATGATGATCGACGGCGGAATAAGCAAGCCAAGCGTACCCGCACCTGCGAGCGTACCAATCACCATATCGTCCGGGTATCCGCGGCGCTTGAGCTCCGGCAGCGTCATCTTGCCGATCGTGGCACAGGTTGCGGCAGACGAACCAGAGACTGCAGCAAAGATCGCACAGCCGATGACGTTTGTATGCAGCAAGCGTCCAGGTAATTTATTTAGCCAGGGCGCCAAGCCTTTAAACAAATCTTGCGAGAGACGAGTACGAAACAGAATCTCGCCCATCCATAAGAAGAGAGGCAGCGCGGTGAGGGTCCAGCTCGAGGATGCCCCCCAGATTGTGATGGCCATCGCATCGCCTGCGGGTCTGGAGGAGAACAGCTCCATTCCAATCCAAGCAGTCCCCGCTAACGTCAGACCAACCCAAACTCCACCTGCTAAGAACCCGAAGAGCGAGACAATAAGCAGCGTCACAATAAGAATGTCATTCATGGCGTTGTTGCTCCTCGGCATCCATGCCGGATTCTTCGCCACGTATGCGGCCAACGAATAAATCAATGAAGGCAATCAGCAGCAAGATCGTGCCAACAGCCATCCCCAACTGAGGAATCCAGAGAGGCGTTGCATCATTGCTCGTAGAAATATCGTTAAAGGTGTACGAATCAATCACTAACTTGGTGCTAAAGACCGCGAGTGAAACTGCAATCGCAACCCCTACCGCTAGCGCAGCAATGTCCAAACGCCGCTTGCCCGCGGGTGCGAGAGCGTTCAGAATAAGTGTGACGCGGATGTGCTCACCATGGCGCAAGGTCGAAGCCAGCGCCAAGAAGCCAGCCGACGCCATGAAATATCCTGCGTAGGCATCCAGTCCCGACACATGGAACTCGAGCTGACGGCTCAGGATACTAGTCAGCACGGCAAGTAAAACACCCACCATACAAACCGCCGCCAAAAATTCGGCGGCGGAGTACATCCCATTTAGAAGCTTACGCATTATTTACTTTTTGAGAGCGTCAATGATAGCCTGGCCATCTTTGCCCGCTTTCTTCAAGTAGTCTGCGAGCATTTTCTGACCAATCTCGTTCAAACCTTTGGTCAACTCGGCGGAAGGCTGAATCACCTGGCCACCGTTTTTAGTCCAAGCAGCCAAATACTCATTGGTCTTTGCTTCTGAGGTCTTCCAACCGCGCTCTTCGGCTTTTGCAGCTTCGGCCAACAAGGCTTTACGTGTGGCTTCATCCAAGGCATCGAAGGCCTTCTTGTTCATGATGACCGCGTTCTTGGGAATCCAAGCTTGGTTGTCATAAAACTTCTTGATGTACTCGTAAGTCTTGGTGTCAACGCCGGTTGCGCTCGATGAAATCATCGAGTCCATCACGCCTGTTGCCATAGCTTGTGAAACTTCAGCCGCTTGAATCGTCACGGGTTGCGCACCAACGAGCTCAGCAATTTTGGCAGTCGCTGGGCTGTATGAGCGCCACTTCAAACCCTTCATGTCCGCAACACTCTTGAGGTCACGGTTAGAGAAGATGCCCTGTGGTGGCCATGGCACTGCAAACAACAGCATCATGCCCTGTGAAGCCAGTTTCTTTTCAAGGTAAGGCTTTTGAATGGCAGCAAGCTTCTTAGCGCCTGCATAGCTGCTTACCAAGAAAGGTACGCCATCAAGCTCATAAATCGGATCTTCGTTGGCAAAGTTAACGAGCAGAATCTCACCGAGTTGTGCCTGATTGCCTTGTACAGCGCGCTTGATCTCAGGCGCTTTGAAGAGCGAAGCGTTCGGGTGAACCGTAATATTGAGCTTGCCACCTGTCGCTTTTGCGACGTCTTTGGAGAACTCGACTAAGTTTTCAGTGTGGAAGATCGAGGGTGAGTAGGCCGTGGGCAAGTCCCACTTCGTCTGGCTTTGAGCCGAAAAGCCAACAGTTGCCAATAAACTTGCAACAACGACCGATAAGGTTTTACGCATGAGGAGATCCTTGAGCGAGAAAATGGATACCTAGCAAGCTAGGCCTTCTTTAAAAGTCTTCTGACTTGGTTCGTGAGTGTAGGCGCACATGCCATTCATCACAACACGCCAGCCCTGAATTAAGGGTAAACACTAGATTACCCGTTTTTTGACTGCTACGTACTAGAGTCTGTAGTATCCAATTTTTATTCTTTGCAACACACAAAGGAATTCGGGATATGTCTTCGCCGTTCGCCGTATACGTCACCTCAATCGGCGGTCCAGAGGTGCTTAAACCTCAAAATATTCCTATGCCCGTGCCTAAACCAACCGAGGTTGTAATTGCGCACACGGCTGTCGCGGTCAATTTTGTCGATATCTATTTACGTGCTGGACAACCTCACTCGCATAATCCCACTCCGCCCTTTATTCCGGGCGTGAGTGCCGTTGGACGCATCGCTGCGATTGGCTCAGAGATCAAGGATCTAACCGTCGGGCAAAAAGCAACCTACACAAATGCCGGGGTAGGCAGCTATTGCACACACGTGGCGCTTCCCGCCGAACGTGTCATCCCCGTTCCAGAATCGCTGGACGATGTGCGAGTCGCTGCAGGCCTTGTGCGTGCCCTCACCTCGCAATATTTGCTCAAGCAAATGCGTGACCTCAAGCCTGGGACGCGCGTTTTAGTGCACGCTGCTGCGGGTGGCGTTGGTCAAATTCTCGTGCAATGGGCCAAGCGCCTCGGGCTAATCGTGATTGCGACCGCAGGCAGCGAAGCGAAAGTTCGCACCGCACTTGAACTCGATGCAGACGAGGCAATTAACTACCGCACCCACGACTTTGTGACCGAAGTCCATCGCATCACAAGCGGGAAAGGCGTGAGTGTCGTCTTCGACTCCGTCGGTAAAGACACTTTCGAAGGGTCGCTCAAATGCCTTGAGCCCAAGGGCCTTGTCGTCAACTACGGCACAGCTTCTGGACAAGTCGAAGGGTTCGCCCTGCAGGATCTCCACAGCAAATCTCTTTGGGTATGCCGCCCAACACTGCGCACCTATGTGGCAGATCGTGAGAACATGCTGGCGATGAGCAAAGAGGCGTTTGAGATTCTTGGAGATCCAACCATACGTCTCGACATTGAGAAGCTTTTACCACTTAGCCAAGCAAGCGAGTCACATCGCCTCTTGGAAAGCCGAACCACACAGGGTGCCATTGTTTTGATCCCTGATGATTTATTTAAAAGTTAACACCTAGGAGACTCACATGCGCTTGATAAAAACAATGTTGGCTGCAGCAATCACCCTTTCCGCGATCGGTACCGCCGCTCACGCAGAGTACCCAGACAAGCCGATCAAAATGTTGGTTGGCTACGCCCCGGGTGGCGCGGCAGACAAACTTATTCGCCCGATTACGGACCGTCTGTCGAAGATACTTAAGCAGCCTTTCGTCATCGACTACAAACCGGGTGCAGGTGCGTCAGTTGCTGCAGATCTAACAGCCAAAGCACCAGCCGATGGCTACACACTACACATTACAGACTCGGGGCCAATGACGATCTTGCCACATATGCGCAAGCTCGGCTATGACCCTCTCAAGAGCTTTACGCCAATCTCCATGGTGGGTGGTGGTGGGGTCGTGGTGGTCGTTCTTCCCACCTCAAAAGCAACTGACATCAAGACGCTGGTAGAGCTGGCCAAAAAAGATCCCAAGAACTGGAGCTACGGCACCTCGGGCATTGGTGGCGTCGGTCACTTGGCCGGGGAACAGTTCAAAGCTGCGGCGAAGTTAGATATTGCGCACATCCCCTACAAGGGCGGCAACCCTGCGCTCGCTGAGCTACTTGGTGGCCATGTACCGGTCCTCTTCTCTTCTCTTGGTGCTGCAGCGACCCAGATTCAGTCGGGCAAACTGCGCGCGCTTGCTGACACCTCAAGTAAGCGTAGCTCCATGTTCCCAGATGTCCCAACAATGGCCGAATCAGGCTTTCCTGGCTTTGATGCAACAATATGGTTTGGTATTGTTGGGCCAGCCGGACTTCCCAAAGAAGTGATGAATAAGCTTGTACCTGCGCTTGCCTCCATCATGAAAGATCCTGAAGTCATTGCGGCGATCAAACGTGAAGGCTATGAGCCTATGCCCTTTACACCGCAACAAACAGCGGATCGCATCAAGTCTGACTTTGCACTTTGGGGCAAGACCGTCACAGCCTCCAACATTAAAGCGGACTAAACATGGCATTACCCTCAACACTGCTGACAAATCTACCCGAGCAGATTCCGCTTGATCAGGAACGTCCTTTTCAAACGACCAGAATCCGCAGTCCTATCGCAGGCCCTAAACTCATTGTCACGGCTGCAGTGCATGGCAACGAGACGTGCGGGACCTTTGCGATCGAGAGATTGGTCAAGCAGTTTGAGTTGGGCGAGCTCAAGCTTCTGAAGGGATTTGTGACCTTTGTTCCGGTCACAAATCCTAAAGCCTATCGACTCAAGCGGCGTGCTGGCGATCGAAACCTGAATCGTCGCCTGATGCCGACCGATACGCCCGTGCAATACGAAGACCATATTGCCAACTGGCTCTGTCCATTGCTCGCAGAGCACGATGGTCTACTCGATCTCCACTCTTTTCAGAGCGGTGATACGGCCTTCGCACTCTTTGGCCCGTCTAACAATACCCAAGCACTCGAGCCTTTTGCGCAGGCACAGATCGAAGAAGATCTCATTACTCGGCTCGGTTGCAAGCGCTTTGTTTATGGCTGGCTAAGCACCTATGCCAAGGGAATCGAGCGACGCGCAGCCGAAGTCAAAGCGGGACGCTTCAACGCCCAAGATGTCGATATTGATGCGCGTTACGGCATCGGTACCACGGAGTACATGCGTTCCGTGGGCGGCTGGTCGCTGACGTTAGAGTGCAGCCAACACGATGATGTGGGTGGACGGGAAGTTGCCTACCAAGCGATTGTGAACACTCTGACCCACTTAGGCATGCTCGCGGGAACACCACCAGCTGCCGCAAAAGAGTTTGAAGTACTCGGGCTTTATGACGTATTTGATCGCTTCGATATGAACGATCAGTTTGCCAAGTCATGGAAGAGTTTTGATCCGATCAAACAAGGCGAATGCATTGGCACACGCGCCGACGGCACTCGCCTCGTTGCGGAGCGTGACTGCTTTATTGTGTTTCCGAATATGAAATCGCAGCCTGGCCAGGAATGGTTTTACCTCGCACATGCAGGCGGCCGACTCGGGCGCTAAGTGCTAATAAACACTCACATTTCTTGCGATAAAGTACACGGCTGTCACTAAGGCCGATGCCCCGCCAAGGAGCTTCCATGTCATGCCATGAAGCTCCTTATGCAACTCTTTATACAAGTCGGCCTTAAGGGCATTTAAATCAGATTTGGTGGCAAAGATATCTAGCCGGGTTTCAATCCGAGCTAAGCGGTCACGCGTGTCAATTTCGAATTTTTCAAAGCGAGCAAGTCTTTCCTGCATGGGAACTTCCACTTTTTCTAAAAGAAAAATTATCCATTGGTGCTGACTGCTAAGCAAACTAATTTTTGCAACAGTGTGTAACCAACCATTGCGTTAAGACTGTCGTCGCCAAAAGAAAGTCGTCGATCGACATTTCCTCATCTGGGTGATGACTACCATTTGGATTGCGGATAAACAAGAACCCAAAAGGAATGCCTGCCGCATAAAAGGCGGCGGAGTCGTGCGAAGCGGGACTCGGCAAGTCGGGAACTGTTAGTCCTAGCTCCAAAGCACAAGCGCGCAGCTGCGCGGTAATGGTCGGATCTGCTGGTGCCACGCCTGCAGAGGCTTGGGGGCCGAGATCGATTTTGACACGGCGCGTTGCCGACACCACTTCTACGAGTTCCAAAAACTTTGTTTTCAGTTCAGCCAAGTCTGCAGTGTCGTACGCGCGCACATCAAGGCTTAAGCCAAACTCCCCAGGCACGATTGTCAATCCGTGACGCGCGCTGTTGGTCTGAAACTCACCAATGGTGCAGGCCATCAAACGCCCTGCCTGCTCCCATTCCGCCCAGATCTTATCGAGGCCTAGCGCGATATCTGCCCCAGCAAGTACGGCATCATGGCGGTAGCGACGCCCGAGCCCAACATGACCGTACTCCCCAGTAATCTTGATTTTGGGGTAACGGAAGTTTCCTGGCACACCCGAACCAATCGCAATGGCATGCCCGTCTATCGCCAGACTGGGCGCTTGCTCAATGTGTACCTCCATAAAGGCTCTCACGTTCTGTGGCGTGAGGTACGCCTGGCCTTGAGCAACCGCATCCGGATCGCCGCCCGCCTCAAGCAAATGCTCGGCGAGGGTTCGGCCTGTATCGATGCGCTTAGTCTGCAACGCGCTCTCCTGCAAAGATCCCAGAGCACCTCGGCTGCCAATATAGGAGACTTGAAACCAGATACTTTCTTCGGCACGCACGCCCATCACAACAATATCGCACTGTGGTTGCAACCCAGCCTCTTTAAGCGCTTCGATCGCAATCAAGCCAGCCACTACCCCTGCCGCGCCATCATAATTTCCGCCTGCAGCCACCGAGTCTAAATGAGAGCCAATCACAAGAGCAGGAGCCGAACGATCTACCCCGGGCAACACCATATAGGTATTACGCATGTGGTCGTGTCGAACCTCAAGGCCAAGTGCTGCGGCATACTTTGCCACGAGGTCGTGCGCAAACTGCTCACCCGGCCCGTACGTATCGCGGGTCACGCCTCCACGCTTGGTGTCGACGCTGCCCTCACGTAACTGATCGAAAAGCCACTGCGCTTCCGGATAGAGGCTCATCACAAGAGAGTCGACCTTCAGGCCAGCGTTCATACAAAGGAATCCTATGGCTATCTAGCTGTTAGCAACACAACGACGATTAAAAATTGTATAGATGATATTAGTGTTTAATGATACCGAATACTTTTTATTGCGACACGTCCTTTTGAATATCATCGCTTTGTTCGTCATTGGGTTAGGGGCTTCGATTGCCCCACTAGATTTCTCTGTGAACGTCGCCTTTCCTGCGATCTCAGAGGCCTTCTCCCTTCCCACACAAAGCATTCTCTGGATTCCCTTTTCTTACGTCCTGACATACGGCGTCCTCGTCATCGGATTTGGTGCGTTGGGCGATCGGCTAGGACATCTGCGCGTGTTTAGGGCTGGCCTTGTACTCGCAATTATTGCGCTAACACTTTGCGCCTTGGCTCCCACCTACCCTTGGCTGATCGCCGCACGTGTGTTGCAAGGTGTGGCAATGGCCCTAACCTTGTCCTGCGCGCCCGCCATTGTCACCTTTCTCTACGACGAGACACAACGTACCCGAGCATTATCTCTGTACGGAAGTATGACGGCGATAGCAAGCGTGGCGGCGCCACTGATCGGGGGCCTGATGGTCGCCTGGATGGACTGGCCAGGCGTTTACTGGTTTAGAGTCCCGATCGCGATTATTGCGCTTGCCTTTTTGCCCTTGCTAGCACCAAGACTCAAGGCTAACGCGCTCAACCGCGAGATGTCTACCGCACAAACGAAACCTTCGACGTTGAGACTCTTATTTCACACAAGCCGTGAAGACAAACGCTTCCTTTGGATAAACATCGTGAGCGCCGTCTTGCAACTATCGACCTTTGCAATCCCTTTATTAGTTCCCTACTACCTTTCCACGGTCGCAGCCTGGCCAGCCGAACGCATTGGAATGGTCTTAGGCTGTTGGGCGAGCGGCACACTGCTTGGCTCTATGCTCACAGGGCTTGCTGCTAAACGCTGGCCATCCCACTTGATTGCCTATGGAGCGGCTTGGCTATGCACCAGCGGCTTAATTTGCGTCATGCTGTGGTCTGATGTTCCAAACTGGGGGCTCATTTTCTTTTCAATGATCCTTCAGGGCTTAGGCTTGGGGCTATTTCAAGTGGCCTACGCAGACTGGATTGTTGCGTGTCTTCCCCGCCAAGCACGTGGCGTTGCGGGGGGCATCACTGTGTTTACGCGCACGGTGGGTGTGGTCACCGGAGCAATCTTTTGGCTTTGGGTACTACAACTGGCAGAGCCCTCTTCTTACATCGAAGCATTGACAACCCAGCAAGTCTTCATCAGCGGCTTTAAAAATGTATTTTTGTGCGCCGCTAGCTTAATCGCAGGCTGCTTGATATTTACAACACTGCGTACAAATTTGTGGCAGCGCATGCCACAAGGGAATCGTGATTTCTGATCAGCACCTCTTATCGAGATGCTGATTCAGACTTCGAAAACTAAGCACCTGCCTTAAAGAACTTATTCCAATACTCGAGAACCTGCGTTTTTTCAGAGACCAAAGACTTAGAATCGTAAGGCAGTACACGCTTGATTTCGCTATCGCTAAAACTGACTCGCGCCTTAACATCGGCCGGCAAGTCTGCATTGCGAACTGTCGGCGCATAACCCATCGCTTTAGCGAATTCAACCTGCCCTTTCGGATCCATCATTGCGTTCAAAAATTTCCACGCACCTGGCTTGTTGCGCGAGTTCTTAGGCACCGCACCTTCAAACGTCACGGCAACAGCCCCCTCTTTGGGGACCACAAAACCCAGAGGTAGACCAGCATCCTGCCACTGTAATGCACGCGCCTTCCACATGCAGGTCATCCAAATCTCACCCGACTTAAGCGCGGCCGCAACCGCTTCGTTTGAGGGGAAGACCTTAGGGTCATTCTTCTTGATGTTTGCCAACATATCCATCCCAGCTTTGAATGTCGACATATTGCCGCTATTCGCTAAGCCTACGAACAGCGTATTGGCCACATGCAAAATATCCGAAAAGCCAACACGACCGCGATACTTCGGGTCAGTCGCTGCAGCAAACGAGTCCGGAGGTGTCGGAATTTTTTCCTTGTTGTAGACCAACACCATCGCACTAAAGATATGGGGGATCGAGTATGGTGTGCGGAACTGCTCGTACGTATTCGCAAAATTAGGCGTGTTAGCTACACTGACGGACTCAAACGGATCGACCAGTGACAGGTCGTACATGTCAACGTCTTGCAACAAGGCAACATCCATCGAACCGCGACGAGACTTTGTTTCTGCACGAATTTTTGTCGCACGTGCCACCGCATTGCCCGTGTCAAACACGATCGGCGCACCAGCCAGGGGATTCACAATCTTCTGAAGCAGGTTTTGATAGTCTCCACCCCACGTACCGACAATAACGTTTGCATCTTGGGCAAAGGCCTCGCGCCCAAAGATCGGCAGTGCAGAAGCCAACAGCAGTCCGGAGGACGATTTTAAAAACGTACGTCGTTTAAAGGTCGTTGCTTGCATAAAAACTCCTTGAAGACAAAGAAATTTGACTGGAATGGCCCAACTGCGATGATGCCACACCGGTCATCGGATACAGCTTAACCGCTGACTGCGCAAAATGCTCGGAAATTTCGGTGGCACTGAGATCGCGGGTAATGACGATAATCACATCAGGACGATTTTTTTGCGTCAACATTCGCCGTGGCAGGCCGTAGGTGGTACCTACCCCCTGAATGAGAATCGGCTCTTCGCAGTCCGTTACCGTCACCAGCGCTTTAACACGCAAGAGCTTTTCGCCCGCCAGACCTGCGAGATCATCCAACCACCAGGACAAGTTTTCCCAGGAGATGCCAGGGGCTGCCTCCCCGCGCAGCACATGTATGCGGTGGTGCTCAAACCCTGAGCCTGAATAGCTCAAATTAGCCGCAGCTGCGTCAGCAATGGATGTGTTTTCGTTGGCCGGGGCGAATGCTGCATCAACTAATACAGCCCGCTCACGTCCAAACAAGATTTCGGCCAGAGGATTGATTCCCTGTGCTTGTCGCACGCGCTCCGCGAGTATCGCATCATCGACTAGATCAATTTTTGTGAGCACAATTTTTTGTGCGGCTGCGAGTTGAGCGGCCGCATCCTCAAACTGCTCGGTACGCAGCCCGCCCGATTGCGCATCAAGCGTAGAGATTACCGAGACGCGTAACCCACGACCCGACAGTTCCGGGTCTGCCAAAGACGCCAGAATGGGGCCCGGTCGAGACAAGCCGCTGGTCTCCAGGATGACACGGCGCAGCGCAGGAGCACCCACTGGGCGGGGCGCATCTAGCAAATCCGCGACTGTTGTCACCAGACTGCTACGCAAGGAACAACAAACGCAGCCGTTGGCAAGCATGCGTAAATCCAGCGCTTCCTGATCTTCGGCGACCAAAACACCATCAATGCCAATCTCACCCGCTTCATTGACAATGACAGCGGTGTCACGCAGCTGCGTTTGACGCAAAAATTCTGACAGCAGTGTAGTCTTTCCGCTGCCTAGAAAGCCACACAGAACAACGAGCTCAACGGGCTGGTGGTCTGTCATCTTCGCTACCCACCCAGCTCTGATTCACGATATCCCGCACTTCAGCTAACAATTGCTCGGTGTCGTACACCACACCAGCGCGGATCGTATAACGCAACGAACGCTTCCATTCTGCCTTCGATGTTTCGTCATTCAGGCGTATGGCACCGGTGCCATACATGAGTTTGAAATCTTCCAAAGGATTCAGATCATGGATAAGCAAATCGGCACGTTTACCCACATCGATCGAACCAGTATCGTCTTCTAGGCCCAGTAGCTCGGCACCAAGCGATGTTGCGGCACGCAACACTTCAAGAGGATGGAAGCCAGCTTCTTGAAGTAACTCCAGCTCACGGATTAGTCCAAAACCATAGATTTGATAGATAAAGCCTGAATCGCTACCTGCGCAGACACGTCCACCAAGGTTCTTATATTCGTTTACAAACTGCATCCACAACTGATAGTTCTGCTTCCACTCGACTTCATTCGTAGTGCTCCAGCGATACCAGTACGCACCATGGCCACCGCGCTGGGGCTGGAAGTACTTCCAGATTGTTTTAACGGTGTAATCGCCGTGCCAGTCAGCCCGGCGTGCGCGCATGAGGTCTCGATTCGCGTCATAGATATTGAAAGTCGGCACGAACGTATGACCAACTTCGAGAAACTGCTCAAGAACGTCATTCCACTTTCTACTGCCGGGCTGAGCAGCCTGCATAAACATCTGACCGGACACAGAGAACCGGAAATATTCATCACCGTAGTTATAGTCCGCCGGGAAATTCTGAACAGTCCGGTTTTCAAAGAGTGCCTCTGGAATGCCGTAATAATGCTCGGAACTCGTCAGCCCCCATTTTGCGGAACTTAATGCATTTACACGGGTGACGGCCATCTGCGCATGGTGGCAACCACTGCGTAGCCCCTGTTTACCAGCCTCATCAAGTGCCGCCTGCATGATGGTGGGCGGCGCACCAAAGAACTTGATGCCATCAGCACCTCGCGCTTTCACCCGCTTGACCCAGTCACGTGCTTGTTCAGGGGTAAATATCGTCTTAATACGCTCATTCACTGCAGGAAAATAAGCATGCAAAATCATACGCGGCGCCGCGATTTGGTTCGCCTCTGCGGCATCGCGCTGTTGCAGCATGTAGTTCAAGCCATTCATCGAGCCCATCTCGCGCACGGTTGTCACGCCGTGCGCGAGCCACAGCTTATACACATAGTCTGCCGTCGGCACCTCACCACTCATCGCGTGCCAAGGCGTACCCACGTGTGCATGGCAATCAATCAAGCCAGGTGTGACAAACTTTCCGTGACAATCGATTTCATGATCGCCCGCGGCGGGACGATTACCGGGGTTGATCGGCTTGAGTGGCGTACCTACGTTCTTTAGTTCGGTGATTCGACCATTTTCAACAACGATATCAACCGGACCAGATGGGGGGGCGCCCGTACCATCAATGACAGTCGCTCCACGTAATACGAGCCGCTTAAAAGGGCCGACACCACTCGTTCGTCCTGACGCAGGTACGGCTGGATGCATGCCCTTAGGCTCAAACATCAAACGAGGCTCTTCCCCGGCCAAAACATCCACAGCTTTAATATCTGCCATCACGACTCCACATGCAGTAAAAAACGATCCGCGTCCTAAAGACGGTTCACATACACAACACCTTCTTTCATGACCAACGGAATGTGGTCCCCCTGCCCCAGCAGACAAGACACGTCGCGCAACGGATCACCCTCAACAATTAGGACATCCGCCAAGGCGCCAGGCGTCAAGCGTCCAAGTTTGCCCGTCATATTCAATACTTCCGCGGCAGTGGTCGTGGCGCTGCGTAACACCTCAGCGATCGGCAGGACCTCAGCACGAATCCGGAACTCTTCGCTCTGCAGCCTGTGGGATGGACCCAACAAATCACTTCCAAAACCCATCTTGACGCCCGCGTTGCGGTAGATCTCAAGCGAAGCAAGACCCGCTGTGCGAACCTCGTCAATTTTTGCAACGCTATCGGCCGGCAATCCGTATTGTGCACCCTCTTTGGCGAGCGCTTCGAAGGTAATCAAGGTGGGAACGACGTAGGCGTTGTGTTCTTGCATGAGCTTTGCAGTCGCCTGGTCGACTAAGTTGCCATGTTCGATCGTGCGTACGCCTAAGCGAACCGCGCGCGCGATGGCTTCAGGCGTGTAGGAATGTGCCATGACATAGGTTTGACGCGCTTTAGCTTCGTGCACGATTGCGGCGATCTCCTCGTCGGAGTACCCCCAAGAGGCGATAGGATCCGTGGGCGATGCAACGCCACCTGACGCCATAATTTTGATCTGATCTGCACCCATCTGAAACTCTTGGCGGACTGCTTCCCGCAAAGCGTCAACACCATCCACAACTCGCCCGATATCACCCGCGCGAAAGCAACAACCGCAAAAACTCATCGGACGCAAATGGTCTGACCGAGGCCGAGGGTCGCCATGTCCACCCGTCTGGCTTAGTGCACGGCCCGCAATGAAGAGCCGCGGCCCATCGATCGTCCCCTCATTGATTGCGCACTTAAGTCCCCAGCCAGCACCAGCGGCATCGCGTACGGTGGTGAACCCGCGCTGCAGCATGCCCTTGATAATGGGTACCGAGCGCATCATCACCAGAGCATCCGGCAATGCGCCCTGAGTACTCAAATTTAGCTGAGTCGCCGTCACATGCACATGCAAATCAATTAAGCCAGGCATGATTGTCTTGCCAGCCACATCAATCACCCGAGCCGTTTTGCTACTCAGCGGCTTATCCGATACCTCTTTGATCAACCCATTTTCAATCAAGATATCGTGAGGCCCTAGCAGTGCATCATGCAGCGGATCGAGCAAATTTCCATTTTTGAAGAGGACAGTTTCTTGCATAGACACCTCAAAATTTCGTTAAGCAGTAACTTACGACGCCATTGTTCTGACATACCTGCGATGGATCAACCAATTTGCACTCAACGCAATCAGCATGGTGGCAATCACCAGAATAAGTGCCATGCTCGACCCAAAGGTCCAGTTAGACGCTTTGGCTATTTGGCCGTACAAAGAAGGCGCCATCATTGTGATTCCGCTCCCGCCAAGCAAAACAGGCGTAGCGTAAGCATTCATGCACAAAATAAATACCAGCATCGTTCCCGCGGCCACACCGGGAGCTGCGATTGGCAGCACAACGCGCCAAAAGGTCGTAAACATGTTGGCGCCGAGATTCTGTGCTGCCTCTTCTACAGCGAAATCGATTCCCTCCAATACACTCTGGAGCGTCAGGATCATGAAGGGCAATACAACGGCTGTGGTGCCAATTACCACTGCCAGGGGTGTGTACAGCAACTTAATCGGTTGCGCGATCACACCGAGCCAGACCAGCAAGGCATTGACTGCGCCGGCATTACCAAGCACCACCATCCACCCCGCGGCTCGGACAACGTTGCCGACCATCAGGGGAAAGACCAGCAGGATAATTAACAGGCTCTTGTGCCGAGACTGTGTCTTAGCCAAAAAATACGCAACGGGAAAACCAAACAGAAGCGCAAGCAAGGTGCAGGTCGCAGCGACTTTTAGCGTGTCAAAAAACACGCCACGGTAATACGAATCACTAAAAAATTTTACGTAGTTTTCAAAGGTAAAACCTTCGCGCATGATATGCACGGGATCGTGAAAGTTAAAGCTATAACGAAACATCAAGACGATGGGCACCATGATGATGCAAAACACCACCAAAGAGGACGGGAAGGCCAAACAGGCGCCGAGTCGCGCTTGGCGAGCGTCGCCTCGGGATACCGCGCTCACGCGTCTCCCTCCTCATTAAAGACCACGCAGTCGGACGCCTTGAAGTTCATGACCAACCCTCGTCCGGTCGTGAATGCATCAGCGGGAGACACTGTTGCCGTATTGGGCACTTGGCACGAAAGGCGTTGCTGATTCGGACCGGCCAATACCACGTCGACGAAGGATCCTAAATATGCCGATGACTGTACCGTGACAGGTATATTGTTTCCGCTTGTGGCGACAGCCACCAATTCAACCCGCTCTGGTCGCACACCCACTCGCTTAGTGCTCTGAGTCACAGCATCCACGTTGAGTAGCAATCCGTCTGTAGTCTTAAACTGACCCGGCCCCACACACGTGCCGGCAAAAAAGTTCATTTTTCCAAGAAACTCGGCAACGAAAAAATTCTCAGGTTGCTCATATAGAACATCCGGGCGACCGACTTGCTGGACTTTGCCGTCATGCATGATCGCCATTCGATCCGATATTGCGAGAGCCTCTTCCTGATCGTGAGTGACGAAGATGGTCGTCAAACCCAACCGTTGCTGCAACGCACGGATTTCCTCTCGCACCTCAAGTCGTAGCTTTGCATCCAAATTAGACAATGGCTCGTCTAGAAGAAACACTTTAGGCTCAATCGCTAGCGCACGCGCAATAGCCACCCGCTGTTGCTGTCCACCCGAGAGCTGACGCGGGTAACGATCTTTGTACTCAGTCATACGGACCATATCAAGGGCCAACTCAATGCGACGATCTCGCTCATGGGCCGAGACCTTCCGCATTTCAAGTCCAAACGAAACGTTTTGCGCAACGGTCATGTGCGGAAAGAGTGCGTAGCGTTGAAACACCATCCCCGTATTGCGTTGATGAACAGGCAATGCAGTGACATCCGTGCCACCAATCAAAATTCGGCCTGCGGTCGGGTCAATGAATCCCGCAATCATGCGCAGCGTCGTCGTCTTTCCACAACCGCTCGGCCCTAAGAATGACACTAGTTCGCCATCCGCAATTTCGAGAGAAAAATCTGAGACGGCGACGGATTGCCCAAACTGCTTTTTAAGATGAATAAGAGAAACATTAGCCATATGAGATCACACCACTTGACTGAGTTTGACGAAACGGTCAGTCACCAACATGATGATACCGAGCAAAAGGATTTGAACCGACGATACCGCTGCAATAGTCGGGTCCAGATTGAATTCGAGATATTGCATGATCGCAATAGGTAGGGTGGTGCTCCCAGGTCCAACAAGGGACAGCGAGACCTCGAGATTTTCGAACGAAACGATAAAACTAAACAATGCAGCAGCCACGATCGCTGGGCGTAGCATTGGCAGAGTGATGCGCCAGAAAGCCACACGTCCGTTCGCACCCAAATTGCGAGCGGCCTCCTCTATCGAGGGATCTAAGCCGTGCATGCTTGCAGAAACAAGCCGCACAGTCCAGGGAATAGTCAGACAAATATGTGCCAGCACCAACCCACCCAGAGTGCCTACGATATCGCGATCTAAAAAGTTTTCCGTCCTTAAATAAAACAAATAAATCGCTATTCCAGCAACAATTCCAGGCATCAATAACGGCGACAACAAAAGGGTATTCACATATTTTGCGCCTCTGAAACGATATCGAATCAAGCCTAGCGCGGCTACAACGCCGATCGAAACGCCAATCAGTGCCGAAACAATCGCTAACTGCAAACTGAAAATAAACCCATTAACAAAAGACTGATTGTCCCAGGCATTCTTGTACCAGGACAACGTATACCCCGAGGGTGGAAAATAAAGAATCGAATCCTTGAAAAAGCTTAGCCAGATCACAAAGACCAAGGGACACAGCATGATTGCGTAAACCAAGAATACAAATACCCGCAAAAACCATTTGCCGAGGTGAAAACGTCTAATTGGAACGATGCTTGCTAACACTTAAATACACTCTTAATAACTAATTCAATGGATGCTAGGGGTTAAGTGCACTTTACATTACCGGTATTTACCCTGAGCTTAAACCAGAATTTACCTAGTCGGGTTCGATTTGACATCAGAGTCTAGAAAAGAGAGTTGACATGACCCGACCCTCGCGATACTTTATAGTTGTTAACTTGCAACCTCTTGTTTCAACTTCTTTTGGGTGTCCGCATCATGCATATCGAGCCAGGCGTAGTAGACGGCGCAAAAATACTTCTGAGCATCGGTACGGCTAGCGTGGCGTTTGCGCTCACCGCTAAGGCTGCCATTGACATGCTTCGGTCTGATGGCTTTTCCGCACTCGTGACGCGCTCGTTCATTGCGACCTTTTTGGTGTTTTGCTCTTTTGAAGTGCTGTGGCACCATCCGGTCGGGGTCTCGGAAGTACACCTGATTATGGGAAGCACACTATTTCTTTTGTTTGGTGCAGCACCAACCGCGCTTGGTCTCGCACTTGGTTTGCTCATACAAGGTGTATTTTTTGCTCCGACTGACTTACCACAGCTCGGCATGAATCTGACCTCCTTGCTGCTTCCGCTATTTGCGATGGGCGCCATTGCAAAGCGTCTCATCGCACCGTCCACACCTTATGTCGATCTGACGTATCGCCAAACCCTCAAACTGTCGCTCGTGTTTCAAGGTGGAGTCGTCGCCTGGGTGGTCTTCTGGTCGGTTTACGGTCAAGGTTTGGCTAGCGCAAACTGGGAAGGGATCGCTTCTTTTGCCGCCGCCTATAGCGTCATCCTTTTACTTGAGCCGCTGCTGAACCTCGGAGCCTTGGCGTTAGCTAAACGTGCATCAGTTAGCCAGCAGACGACACTCTTCTCACCGAGCCTGAGTAGTGGTCATTGAGAGTTTAGGCGCTTGCGGCACTGACTCGCTCCGGCGCAAAGCGTAAGGTGAACGTACTTCCTTTCCCTAGCGTACTCACAATTTGTAACTGGGCATGATGCCTACTTGCAATGTGCTTGACGATGGCAAGCCCAAGGCCAGTCCCACCCGTGTCGCGTGAGCGGCTACCATCGACCCGATAAAATCTCTCGGTCAAGCGTGCGATGTGCGCTGCATCAATGCCTGGTCCGGTATCAGTAACGGCGAACTCACCGTAACCGTCTTCTGCCACCGACCACTTCACTTGAATAGACCCGCCTTCCGGGGTGTAGCGAATCGCATTCGATATGAGATTACTAAAAGCAGACTGCAACTCACGCTGCTCTCCCATCAACGCATGCGCTGACTCTACTGAAAAATCAATACGATGTTTACCTTTAGACAGCGCCTCGGCGTCTGAGCGTAATGCGCCCATTTCCGCCATCACGCTAAAAGGAGTAGAGGGTGCCACCTTAGAATTTGCCTCAAGCTTGGCAAGCGTCAATAAATCTTCAACAAGATTTTTCATTCGACGAGATTGTGTCATCATCAAATCTAAATATCGACTTTGCTGATCTGGAGCCAATTCGATCGATTGCATAGTTTCCAAAAAACCAATCAAAACCGTAAGCGGCGTGCGTATCTCGTGCGAGACGTTTGCTACAAAGTCTCGACGCATTGCTTCCGTACGCTGCAGTTCGGTAATGTCTTGCGCTAACAACAAGGACTGGTCATCTGCAAACGGGAAAATCTGCACCACTACTGTAAGACTTGCCGCGACACCCAAGCGTTCAATCACAATGGGATTATCAAAATCTCCGGCATTCAGATAACCCACAAACTCCGGATTACGCACAAGATGCGCGATGCTCTGATTTGCATCCCTTTTAAAATCTAAACCAAAAAAGCGCTCGGCACTGGCATTACACCATTCAACTTGGTTCTTCTCATCAAGCATGATGACACCGTTTGGCGATGCCTGAAACCCTTGGATGAACCGATCGTGTTGTTGTTCGATGGCATGGATACGTGCTTGCAGTTCTGTCAACATGCGCTGCCGCTGCGTCAACACCTCGCCCCACAGACCGACGGCGAGTAGCGATGAAGCATCGGCGGTCGCAGTGTTCTTCTGCAACCATTGTAAGTTGTAGTAGGAATACAGTAAGGGGATAATCAGCGGCACAACACCTAAGAGGTAAGCACCCCACACACCCACCACTTCGTACCCCAGTATCGCTAATGCGAGTGAGGTAAGCACGATTAGAATGAAACGCCCTGCGGCTGCCGACATCAATCAAAAAGCTCCGAGCGACTGTATCTAAGACTTGTCACCGTCCGTATTTGGGCTCGGTGTTCTCGTGGCACGATAACCGACTCCTCGCACGGTTTCAATGTAGGCATCACATTTCGCGACGGCGAGCGCGACTCTTAACCTGCGAATGTGCACATCGACAGTTCGCTCTTCGATGAATACCTCATTGCCCCACACCTGATCTAACAGTTGAGCCCGGGAATGCACCCGCTCTGGAGCGCTCATTAAGAACTGTAGCAAGCGAAACTCGGTCGGCCCAACCACGATTTCTCGACGGGTGGCATTGGGCCACTCGGCTGTGACACGATGTGTGACCGGGTCTAACCGCATCGCGCCAAGTACCATCAATTCATCTTGGGACGGCGCCCGACTATGGCGACGCAGAAGCGCCTTGACGCGCGCCATGAGCTCCTTCGTTGAGAAGGGCTTTGTCATGTAGTCATCCGCTCCGGAATCCAGACCCAGCACCTTGTCTGCCTCCTCGCTCTTTGCGGTGAGCATCAAAATAGGGACCATTGCCGTAGCTTCATTGGCTCGCAACTCTTTCGCAAACTGAACGCCTGACTTTCCAGGAAGCATCCAATCAAGAATGATTAGATCTGGCATGGTCTGACGTATCAACTGAGTCGCCTCATCGGCCTGGAAAGCGCGATCGACAACATACGCGCCGTGAAGTAGATTGATCGCAATCAGTTCAGATATTGAGGGCTCGTCTTCAACAATCAGAATACGTTGACTCATGATCCAATCCCTATTCCGTCGCGCGTTGCATTAAATCTTTCTTGGGAGTGTGCCTAAGATCATCACCACCCACGACATAAATAACGAACTCCGCAATGTTCTTTGCATGATCACCAATGCGCTCGACAGACTTCGCTATGGTTAGAATATCCAAGCCAGTCGCAATGGTGTGCGGATCTTCAGCAAGATAGGACGTCAGCTTGCGCACAAAGGCACGAAACTCTTCGTCAATCTGTTTATCATCCAGAACGATCGCGGCAGCTGCCGCAGCGTCTTGCCTTGCAAAGGCATCTAGGCTTTGACGCAGTTGTTTAAGGGCCATTTGTCCCGAGATGATTATCTCTGCAACGTTGATATTGTTCTCAACACCTTTGCGGATAATCTTTCTCGTGCGTTTCGCAACCTTCTCCGCTTCGTCGCCTGCGCGCTCAAGGTTTGTATTGGCTTTAGAGATGGCCATGATCAGGCGCAGATCGCGTGCAGTGGGCTGCCGCTTTGCAATAATCTCAGTGCAGCCCGAGTCAATTTCGATCTCTTTTGCGTTGACGATTTTTTCTCGAGCAATCACCGCCTCGCAGCGCTCTAGATCCATTTCGGTAAACGCAGCCATCGCCTCTTGCGTCTGCGACTCTACGAGCCCACCCATTTCAAGCAAGCTACTGCAAAGCGCGTTCAACTCAAGGTCGAACTGCGACGAGATGTGTTTATCAGGCATATTAATTCCTATAGACCGGCTAGATCGGTAGACAATAGAACATCATATCTACACTAAGACGCCACCTTAACTAGCAAATATTTCATTTTGATTACGACCCCACCAGGCACGGCGGGGCCGATCCTCTCTACAGCCCGATTAAACCACCATCGTCCCGAGTGATGATGATGGTCGCGGATCGCGGACGGCCCGGCTTTCCATAGCCCATATTCCCCGGCCAACTGCTTTCCAGTTTAAACCCCTCCGCGGCTCCTAGTGCAGGCGTTTTCTCACCGGGATGTTGAATATTTACAAATAACGTCTTGCCGTCTGGAGTCTCTGTGACTCCGGTCACCTCGGCTCCCTTGGGCGCTACCAAAAACCTCTTCAAGCGCCCCTCGCCGAGAATCGCACCTACAAAGGTCTCCTGAGTCCCTGTTTGCTCGACACCAGCGATTATGATTTTATTCTCGATGGTGCGCTTACCTCCGTCCCCGACTTTACCGGGAATGGCAGCGAGCATCATGCAATTCGTCTCATCCGTCATCGCACCATCATCGGTTTGGATCCAGCAAATTCCAGTTGCCTTGCTGAACCAAAGGCCGTCGGGCGAGGAAAAATCATTCGCGGCAGTCAACCCGGATAGGTTCGCGGGTCCGGCATCGTCTTCCGCGCCGAACAGAAAGATATCCCAAGCGAAGTTGGCAGCAGTGGATAGCCCACCGTCTTCGCGAAAACGAATGATGTGACCATTGGGATTACCCATTGACTTACGGCCATCCGGATCCGCGTAACTGCGTGGATTAACAGCATTGACTTTCGCCGGTGTGCGATGTGTCACGTTATTATTTGTTAGGGCAAAATATATTTCGCCGTTCACGTGATTCACAGCGCCCCACTCGGGGCGATCCATTGGCGTGGCGCCCACCGCATCAGCAGCCAAACGGGCGTTGACCCACACGTCCGCCTGATTAGCGAAACGATAGGTTGCGAAATTTGCGATCGCTGGATTTTTAAACGACAGTTCCAACCAGCGCCCTGTGCCATCGGAATCAAATCTCGCGACATACAGAGCGCCCTCGTTTAAGTATTTGTCACCGGCTGCTAACCCTCCACCAATATCCTTCGGATCCCAAAGTTCCTTACTGACGAACTTGTAAATATATTCGTTGACTGAATCGCAACCCATATAGAAAGCCAAAGGCTTGCCTGCCACCGGAATGCCGCAAACAGCAGCTTCGTGGGCGAAGCGCCCCATCGTGACGCGTTTGACCGGCGTAGAGCGGGGGTTGAGTGGATCAATTTCTACGTTGTAGCCAAAGGTATAAGCTTCATTGCGAAAATCGCCCGTTGGCTCAGCTGCCAAGACGGCAAGATTCCATCGTGAAAAACGGTTGTCAGAGCTCGACACGGTATGCCAACCTTGGCTAGAAGCCCGAGGTGCCTTTGGATCCAAAGGTGCTGATGCAACGCCGTAGCGCTTAAGCGAAGCTACGTGATTGACGTCGCCAGGGTTCGCACCAGGAGCGATCTGAAAATACCGTGCCCAGTTTTCCTCACATGCCAAGTAAGTCCCCCAGGGGGTCATCCCGTGTCCGCAATTGTTGAGTGTGCCCCGCGAGGTCGCACCGGTGGCATCAAAGGCCGTGCGCATCATTTTTTGGATATTAGCTAGATGGTCGCGGGGGCCCGCAATCCGCATAGGCGTCTCTGGCGTGATACGGCGATTCAATGCCGAGTCAATTTTGTAAGAAAACCCTTTGCCGGTCTGCTGCAATTCAACCACTGACACGCCATGCAAGTTAATTTCTTTCAACACCTCAAGCGCAGGACGTACGCCTAAGTCCCAAAAACCAAACTGATCAAACTTTTTGCGAGACTGCCCATTTGAAGTCTGTCCCTCGGGGTGCAGGAAATGAGAGTCCGCCGAACTCTCGTGATTGACGCAAAGCACTGCTTTAGACGTCGCGGTCGTTGAATAACGTCCAGCCTCGTCGATGTAGTAGAGTTCCATCCCGTCATGATGATCACCGATGCGATGAGACCAGTCGTCCTTTTCCAAGCCAGCGTTTGTGTACGCGGGAACGGTAGTGTCAATCGGATCACCTGCCGCATGCAGAATAGTAAAGCTATAACCAGGAGGTAGCACCACCTGGTCAAACACACTTTTTGCAACTGACGGAAAGGTAAGAGAGGATGGTAGCGCTTGGGAAACGGTCCTGGAAGCATGCGCTAGACCAGGCAACGCAGCAAGCGTCGCCAAACCGAGTCCACCCTTAATGATATTTCGGCGACCACGATTTTGTACCGCCGAGAACAACACGTCCTGAAAACTCGTATTGCCGGAAAGATTTACATTTTGCTCATCTGAATCATGTGACATGGCAGCTCCCTTTTGAAGCCACGATTGCATCAAAATCAAATGACAACTCAATGACAAATACAACCACAACATACCAGGATATGAATCACAAATATTTCATCAAATCGTCACTTTTTTGAAATATCTGTTTCGCACAATACTGAGCATCTCAGGAGACTGTCTAGATGCTTGAACTTGTACACAACGCCCCAAGTTTTATCAATCCTCCGAGCACGTCAACAACCAACAGTGGCTTAGTGGTCGGCCTCGCTCAAACCACTCAAGAACTAGACCTCATCCAACGATTACGTTACGACACTTTTAAAAGCGAGTATGGCGCTGAATTCAACCCCAATACTCCCGGATTAGACAGCGATGCATTTGATCGCTGGTGCGAGCACTTGATGGTAAGAGATCTGGAAACAGATGAAGTCGTCGGAACCTACCGCGTGCTCACTCCACAAAATGCGTCACGGGCCGGTGGTTACTATTCCGAATCCGAATTTGATCTCTCTGGCCTAGGTGATCTCCGCCTCGAGCTTGTCGAGTTTGGACGAGCTTGCATACACGAATCCTACAGGCAAGGCGGAGCGCTCATGATGCTATGGTCCGGCTTAGCTGAAATTTTAAAGAGAGGGAATCATCAATATGTGTTTGGTTGCGCGAGTGTGAGCTTGCGCGATGACGGCGTAACAGCTGCAAAAGTCTGGCGTGATGTACGTCAAGCAGTCCTACAACCCGACGCTCTGCGCGTCACGCCGCACAACCGCTACCCCGTTGAACGTCTCGACAGCTCCCTTCCTGCCAAAGCGCCAGCCTTGCTGGCCGGCTACCAAAGGTTAGGTGCGCAGATCTGTGGCCAGCCAGCCTGGGATCCAGATTTCAATACAGCAGACTTTCCTATGCTCTTATCTATCGCCAACATGGGCGCCAGGTACCGGCGTCATTTTGGCTTCGAAAAATAACCTTAGGCAAACAGACTCACAAAGACCGCCCGTGCCCTGAGTCGCCAATCTGTTGATGCAGATTAGGGTTCTGGTTGTGATTCAAATTATTCCATCGAATAATTAGCGCCATAAGTGCTGCAACCATTACGCCGAATGCGACGATGATGACGTTAATCGGTATCGCTAACCAGAGCATGACTGTATAAAGAGACACCATCGCCAGAATGTTAAGTTGCTCGTTAAAATTCTGGACAGCAATTGAGTGCCCCGCCGACAGCAATACGTGCCCTCGATGCTGCAATAACGCGTTCATCGGCACTACAAAGTAACCAGATAGTCCGCCAATCAACAGCAATAAGGAATACACAGACCAGGTCGACTGCACAAGAGGCATCGCCAGTACGACTAACCCCATGCAAACACCAACCGGAAGCACCGAGAGAGCTCGCTGAATAGTGACCTTGGAGGCTGCAATCGCACCGAATATAGTGCCAAGTGCTGCAACACCCATCAAAATGCTCGCTTGATCTAGGCGGTAGTTAAGCTGAACCCGTCCCCATTCAATCACCACGAGTTGCAATGTCGCGCCGGCTCCCCAAAATAGCGTTGTGACCGCCAACGATATCTGCCCGAGCTTGTCACGCCACAACACCGATACGTACCTAAAAAAAACACGGTTTAAGGTAATAAGGTTGTTTGACTGCCGAGGATAGCGCACGCCCGTATCGGGAATGCGAAAATTCAACCACGCAGCGATTGCATAGAGAAAAGCGATCACAACAATTGCGGCCTCTGCTGGCGTTGTGGCAAGCGCCCCAATGGCTGGCTGTAAAAGGAGCCAGGAAGCAACTGTGGGCGATATCAATAGACCACCTAATACGGCTCCAAGAATGATGGAGAGGACCGTCATTCCTTCTATCCAACTGTTACCTTTGACAAGGTCTTCCGGCGCAAGCATCTCAGTAATAATGCCGTACTTCGCCGGCGAGTATGCCGCTGCACCGACCCCGACAATTGCAAAAGCGGCACAGACTAAAGCGATCTGACCCTCGCCACTTAAGTTGAATGCACTATGAAAATACATCAGGACACAACCACACACTTTGAGCGAGTTTGTCCACAACATGACTCGTCCCTTGGGATAGGTGTCTGCAAATGCACCGACGTAGGCGGCCAAAACAACATAGCCGACAGCGACCCACCACTTCATAATAGATGCCATCCAGTCTGGGCCTGAAAGCTGTTGGATAAGTGCAATCGCGGCAATGAAAAGCGCATTATCCGCAAGGGCAGAAAACGTCTGCGCTCCGATCACGTAATAAAAGCCGCGGGTCATCCGTGCACTCCCTTGGAGGAGCTTGTATCGTTGTGGTGAGACACATCATCTCGAGGCATGCGCATTAACGGCTGCCCCATGCGTAAACGTACACCAGTCGCAATCCCAGGGCTTAGCGAGAAACCCCTTGGCGCAAACACGATAATCGTTGAGCCGTGCTCAAACCAGCCGAGCTCCTCTCCCTTCTCGAACCTATGCTCACACAGCATTGTCGTCTCGCCCTGATAGCTCGCACCGAAGATCGCATCGAGCGCATGCAAACGAATACTCGCCACCAGAATCGCCGCGACGGGAACGAGTGCGACGGCATACCCCCCGGCTCCGACGTTCATAGAAAGCATGGCTCGCTCATTTTTACAAAAGAGCTTCTCTACACGTTTAAGTGCGATCGGATTAACGTTCCAGGTGTCCCCTGACATATACAACACTTTGCGCAACACGCCATCGTACGGCGCATGAAAGCGGTGATACATGGCAGAGGTCAATCTCAAGGTCACATAGCATCCGTCCTGCCACGCACTAACGTCTTCCGATCGACCAAGGAGCTCTTCTATCGCGTAAGGAAATCCCTTCGCTTGAAAGACCTGACCATCAACCACTTGACCGCATTCCCCGACAATCGCATCACAGGGACTGACAAATACCTCAGGGTTACTGTCAATCACTCGGGCACCTTCTCGAAGCTCTCTGGTAAAGCATTCATGAAGGCTATCGAACTGTTGCTTTTTTGCATCGGACAAATCCAAGTCGGTAAACACCCGCCAGACCGAGATCGACAGCCTCGAGACCCACCGATTGCGTAGCTTGCTGAACCAGCCCATAAAGTGAGTGACTGCTTTACGCGGAATGCGGTTTGTCAGAAGAAAGTTGATATCCTCGTTCAAGACAATGTTTCTAACTTGTTTACTAAAAGTCATCATTTGGTCATCCAATTTTCATAAAAAGGAGCTTTTACGGTGAGGCTCCATGAACGAACATCCCTTAGATACATTACAAATTGCGCAGTACGTTGCCGTACTCCTCGCGATCTGGGTGATCGCCAACAAAGTTTGGCAACGACTTCAACTGTCTCTTGCTAAATCTCCCTCTCTTGGGGGGCATCTGCGATGGGCGAAGCGAATCACTAGCCTTATTCCCGGCTACTCCTACGACCGAAACAAATGGCTCGCCTGCGATGACGCGCCACCCGAAGTCGCAGCGCGTCGCTCGGCTGCGCTGATGGAGCTCAGCAACAACCTCAAAAACCATTCGCCTCACACGCTCGCGCACACCAGACAAGTCAAGCCGATGATCTCGGACCTTCAGTTGATCACCCAGTACCGCGTTCCGTTTCAGTTTCGATCTTTTCTCCAAGAGCATGTCGCATTGGGTAGCTTTTGGAGCGAGAGTCAAGGCGTGCATCTGACTGATCTTGACGGCAACACCTTCATCGACGTCACTGGATCCTATGGTGTCAACCTTTTCGGTCAAGATTTTTACAAGTCGTGCATCGAAGAGGGTATTGCAATGGTGAGGGACCTGGGGCCCGTGCTGGGCTCGTATCATCCGTGCGTACTCGACAACGTAGAGCGTCTGTGCAAAATAGCCGATAAGGACGAAGTATCCTTTCACATGTCTGGAACCGAAGCCGTCATGCAGGCCGTGCGCGTCGCCCGCTACAGCACCGGAAAAAACAAACTGGTGCGCTTTACGTCTGCGTACCACGGTTGGTGGGATGATGTTCAACCCGGACCTGGCAACCCGATGCCACCCTCGCCCCACACCCTGACACTTCGAGAGATGCATGCCAACACCTTGCGAGTACTGCGCAACAGAAAGGATATCGCCTGCGTGCTGGTGAATCCGATCCAGGCGATGCATCCGAATCAGAGTGCACCCACTGATTCGACTTTGCTGAGTGGTAGCCGCCGCGCCCACTTTGACCGAGTCGCCTATACAACATGGCTTCACGAGTTGCGAAGCGTATGCACCGCGCGTGGAATTGTGCTGATTCTGGACGAGGTGTTTCTTGGCTTTAGGCTTGCACACGGAGGTGCGCAAGAGTACTTCGATATAAAAGCAGACCTTGTGACCTACGGTAAGACGCTGGGAGGGGGCCTTCCGATTGGCGTCGTGTGTGGTTCGCATGCACTGATGAAGCGATACAAAGAGGCGAAACCTGCAGACCTTTGTTTTGCTCGAGGCACATTCAACGCAAACCCCTACGTGATGGGAGCGATGAATGCTTTTCTCCATCGCATCGAAACCGAGCCCGTGCGTAAGTTGTATGAACGTTTGGATGACACATGGAGCGCGAGGGCGATCCAACTCAACACGCAACTTTCTGAAGCGAATCTGCCCGTTCGGGTCGAAGCGATGTCTACTGTGTGGACCGTTCTCTATGGCTGCCCGAGTCGATATAACTGGATGCTCCAGTTTTACCTCAGACAAGAAGGCATTGCATTGAGCTGGGTCGGCACAGGAAGAATGATTTTTAGTTTGAACTTTAGCGATGCTGATTTTGACTCTTTCGCCACGCGCTTTGTACGGGCTGCTCAGAAAATGCATAAAGACGCTTGGTGGTGGACGCCAGATGGTCAAACAAATCAAACCATCCAGCGTCAACTATTGAGGGAACTGATTACACACAGATTCTCACCGAACTAATGAGTTACTTAGATTGCTGTATGTGGGGCATCGGGTCAATCAGTTCGCCACGCAAAAGATATATCGGCGAGCGGTAATACAGCTTGATGTCATGGAACGGGTCCGTAATGATCTTGATTGCCCAGGCGAAAGCGGCTTGGGCACTATCAATGATGCACAACTGTCCCACACGAAATAGTAGACCGGCCAGTCCGAGCATCAGCCAAGACATACCGACAAGCCGCAAAAATGTATCTTCATAAGCCTCGGGCACCATCCAAGTCACATACTGCGGTGCAACGTACGCGACGACCGGAATCAGCGCCCAAATAGCAAGCAACACAATCTTGCGGTGCAAGTTGTAACCAACCTTAATCTCTTCCTTATGCTCATGCGTCGCTTGGTTTACATGGTCGTAACCCTTGGGTTCAAAGAAGAAGTGCCCAGACTGTCGTGTCGTCATCGCGATCAGCCATGCAACAAAGGAGGCAGCGACCGGATTGATAAACAACAGCACATAGGAGACCAGAAACGAAATCGCACTAATAAAGTGAAGACTTTGATTGATGCGACTGTGATGGTAGTAGCGATGATCATCCCATCTCTGTACGCTTAACGTTTTCAGAAGCTCTTTCATCTTTGATCCTTTGTTCAAAATTGTTTGATCCGAGTCATTGATCTAATGAGCGGATTATTTCAGATGAAGGTAACGGAATGATGAATATTGTGTGACAGTGATATTAAGTTTTCATGTCAAAAGAAGCGTGTCTTGTCATCGAATCGTTATATTGAATCAGTACAGTGCGTACATCCTGTCTAAATAGGTCGGCAATGAAAGAGCCGCTATCGATAGAAGTAGAGCGCATTGTTCCAGACAAGCCCAGCCTACGAATGGCTGTGGTGACAGAGACGTACCCTCCAGATATCAACGGGGTTGCACACACTATTTCGATTGTCGTGACGGGACTACGTGAGCGCGGGCATGAGATCACGCTCATTCGTCCACGTCGCCACGAAGAGCCCGTACATAGCGCGATGCCCGATGAACTGCTCGTGCGGGGCGCCCCAATCCCGATGTACAAGCAGCTCAGAATGGGTCTCCCCGCCTTAGGCAGCTTACGTAAACTCTGGACGACGAACCGTCCTGATCTTGTACATATCGCAACGCAAGGGCCACTCGGATGGTCCGCCGCTCGCGCGGCACACAAGCTTGGTATCCCTGTCAGTTCGGATTTCAGAACAAATTTTCACGCTTACAGCCAGCTTTATGGATTGGGCTGGCTAAAGAGCACCATCGTGTCCTATCTGCGAAAATTCCATAACGCTGCCCGTTGCACAATGGTACCCACGCAACGCTTGAAGGACGAGTTAGTCATTGGTGGTTTTGAACGACTCATTGTGGTGCCACGAGGCGTCGACACAGAAAAGTTTTCGCCTGATCACCGAAATAACAAGTTACGCGCAACATGGGGCGCCAGCCCCAAAACGACCGTTTTACTCTCAGTTGGTCGCCTTGCGGTTGAGAAGAATCTTAGCCTTGTAATCAACACCTATACCCGCCTCATACACGAAGGCGCTGAGGCAAAACTAGTCTTCGTGGGCGATGGTCCAGAAGCAAGCGCACTGCAACGACTATGCCCAGATGCAATCTTCGCGGGCACGCGACGTGACCAGGAACTAGCGGAGCACTATGCGAGCGCTGATTTGTTTGTGTTTCCGAGCTTGACGGAGACCTTCGGTAACGTCACGCTCGAAGCAATGGCTAGCGGTCTTTGCGTGGTGGCCTACGATCATGCCGCAGCCGGCCAACTCATCGTCTCAGACAAGAATGGAATCCTTCTACCACCCAATGACGAGGAGGGATTTATCGCTGCGACCCAAGCGATCACAGACGATGCGACCCATCGTGAGCAGATGCGTTTACAAGCGAGACAGACGGCGCTGAACAACAGCTGGAACATTATCCTGTCTCGCACCGAGGAAATTTTTCGATCATTAGTAGCGCTCAACAACTCCAAACAATCCTAGTCGTTTCAGGAAACCGATTCCTATGGCCCCTCCCGAATACTTCATCCCAGAGCAGCGCCCTGAGAAATATCGCGCGATATGGATCTCGGATATTCATCTTGGTACGCCCGGCTGCAAGGCGGAGTATCTCTTAGATTTCTTAAGATGGAATGAATCGGAACAACTTTACTTAGTCGGTGACATTATTGACGGTTGGCAGTTAAAAAAAGGGTGGTACTGGCGTCAAAGCCACAACGATGTTGTACAAAAAATACTCCGCAAGTCTAGGAAAGGAACGCGTGTTACCTACATCGCTGGGAATCATGACGAGGTGCTTCGTCAGTTCCTTGGGATGGCCTTTGGTGATATCGAGATTCTGGATGAAGCAACGCACGAACTGTTAGATGGACGTCGCCTCTGGATCACACACGGAGACCTCTTTGACGGGATCATCCAGCACGCTAAATGGTTGGCTTATTTAGGAGACTCTCTCTACTCCTTCATTCTTAGGCTAAACAATTCTTTTAACCATGCGCGTCACAAGCTTGGGCTTTCTTACTGGTCACTATCCCAATACCTTAAGCATAAAGTCAAGAACGCAGTCTCGTTTATTACAGAGTTCGAGACAGTCTTAACGGACGAAGCCAGACGACGCGGCTACGACGGGGTGCTTTGCGGGCATATCCATCGGCCCGAGATACGCGAAATAAATGGAATCCTATATTGCAATGACGGGGATTGGGTTGAGAGCCTCTCGGCCATAGTAGAGACCTACACCGGCGAACTAAGAGTCATTCATTGGCCCTATCGCGGCGCAGCGCAAGAGTCGGAATCGCCCGATCCAATCGTTGCTGTTCAGCGATGAGAAAAATTTATTTCAGGGATTCATTGACTTGTAACAATCGGCATTTACAGTTCGTGGCATGAATCCATCCGGCATAACGCGAACACTGTCTTCAAGCCCAATGATTGTTGCAGAGAATGTTTCTAAAACATTTCCTGCACTCGCGCACGGGCAGCAAAGTCACTTCAAAGCTCTCGATAGGATTTCATTCTCGATTGCTGCGGGGGAATGCGTCGCGCTTCTGGGCGCATCTGGCTCCGGAAAATCTACGCTGATTCGAATGATGTGCGGCTTAGCCCGAATGGATTCGGGTAGCGGTCACATTGCAATCGGCTCAAAGCTTGCGCTTCAAGGCGATCGATTTAGTGACGAGATCGCTCAAACGCGCAAGATAACTGGAGTGATTTTCCAGCAGTTCAATCTTGTCGGTCAACTCGACGTGTTAACCAACGTATTGGTTGGTTGCCTACACACAAAAACCACCTTGGATGTGTTGTTCCGTCGATTTACAGAAGCTGAACGTGTCAAGGCGCTTGAATGTCTCGACATGGTGGGACTAGGTCCACAAGCCTATCAGCGCGCCTCAACACTCTCGGGCGGACAGCAACAGCGAGTCGCCGTAGCCAGAGCACTGCTCAAGGGGGCGAAAGTCCTTTTAGCGGATGAGCCCGTCGCATCACTTGATCCAGAGTCGGCACGAAAAGTCATGGATGTACTTTTTGGACTGACAAAAGAACTGGGTATGACGCTTGTGGTGAGTTTGCATCAAATTTCAATTGCTCGAACCTACTGCCAAAGAGCCCTCGGGATGAGTCGTGGACGACTTGTGTATGACGGACCCATTACAGATCTCACGGAACAACGCCTGAATCAGCTGTACGGGGCTGATGCTCAAGAACTTTTGATGAGCGAGCCCTCAGCTGAACAGCATATCAACGAAATTACAAGCAATTCCCTTGTCAACGCTTAAATTATTTAACTGGAGAATTACATGAAGCTTAAACACTTGGTGCTGGGCGCTTGCCTAGCTGTCAGCAGTGCAATTGCCTTCGCGCAAGAGGTGTCATTCGGCATTATCGCAACAGACTCAGCCTCTGCACAACGCGAAAAATGGGAACCATTCTTCAAAGATATGGAGAAGAAGACCGGCCTGAAGATCAAGTCCTTCTACGCAACAGACTACGCCGGCGTGATTGAAGCGATGCGCTTCAATAAGGTCCAAGTTGCTTGGTACGGCAATAAAGCTGCAATGGAAGCGGTAGATCGTGCAAATGGTGAAATCTTCGCGCAGTTGATGTACGCCGACGGAAGCTTTGGTTACGAGGCACTTTTAATTACACACAAAGACTCGCCCTACAAAACCCTAGACGATGTGTTTAAGAATCCGAAGGCTGTGAATTTTGGTATCGGTGATCCAAACTCGACATCAGGCTTCTTAGTGCCGACCTACTACGTGTTTGCAGCTCGCAAAGTCGATCCACGTGCCATCTTTAAAACTGTCCGTAACGGCAGCCATGGCAACAACATTCAAGCGGTCCTTGCCAAGCAACTCGACGTTGCTACAAACAACACAGAAGATATGGGTCGCTTACAGGCTACCCGTCCTGACTTGTACAATCAGCTGCGTATCATCTGGAAAAGCCCTTTGATTCCTAGCGATCCGTTTGTATGGCGCAAAGATCTGGATCCCGCCATCAAGGAAAAGATTCGTACGTTCGTTTTGAACTATGCCAAGACAGACGAAGCGGAAAAACTGATCTTGAAGAACATCTATAACTATGGTGGCTTCCGCGCTTCAACAAACGACCAGCTCAAGCCAATTCGCCAACTCGAACTGTTCAAAGATCGTGTGAAATTTGAAACGGCACAGGGTCTCAGTGACGCCGAGCGTGCAGCAAAGCTTGCTGAAATTGATCAGGCGCTCGCAAAGCTTAACTAATGGCCTCGACATACCAAATGGACGCGCTCGAACGTATTCGAGCGCACGCTCAGTCTAGTCGCCGTGGCCCAATGTATTATGCCGGCTGGGTCATTGCAATCGTTGTTGCAGGCTGGGCGTGGCAGGGGGCAGAAATTCGCCCCCTGGATTTGGTAAAGCATTCGGGAAACATCGTCACGCTTGGACGTGACTTTTTCCCGCCGAATTTCATGGATTGGCGCATCTATATCAAAGAGATGATTGTGACAATCCACATTGCACTGTGGGGGACGCTTTTAGCGATTGCTGCATCTATCCCGCTTGGATTTTTGTGCGCCTCCAACGTCGTCAGCCCTGTTATCTATCAACCGACCCGCAGACTGATGGATGCGTTGCGAGCTGTCAATGAGATGGTGTTTGCCCTCCTCTTTATCGTGGCGGTTGGGCTAGGTCCCTTTGCAGGCGTCCTTGCACTTTTTGTCCACACGACTGGCACGCTCACCAAGCTGTTTTCTGAAGCGGTTGAAGCCATTGATCCACGACCTGTTGAAGGAATCCGGGCCGCAGGAGGCTCTCGCTTAGCAGAGATCGTATTTGGCATCGTTCCCCAGGTCTTGCCAATGTGGATTTCCTTCTGTCTTTATCGCTTCGAGTCCAATGTACGTTCAGCCTCGGTGGTCGGTATGGTTGGTGCAGGCGGCATTGGCGTCATTCTGTATGAAGTTATTCGAAGTTTTCAATACGCGCAAACTTGTGCTGTCTTATTGATTCTGATCGCCTCGGTCACTGTTATCGATGTCATCTCGGCGTATCTTCGCAAACAGGTCACTTGATGCTAACCAAACCAGAGATCATCATCTCCACTGGGGCACGACATAAGTTGCCTCAACTCGTAAAGCAACATCCTGTCGTTGCGTTGATTTATCATCACGCTTCTGAGACGCTAGTCGATGAGCTACAAACTCTTCTTGGACCAAACCTCTTGAAGGTTATCCGTTGTCCCGACGGACTGCCGACCGTCGAGCTTGCGGATAGCCTGAGACGAGATTTTTGGGACATACACACTAGACGCGACTTACCGATCATCGTTGCAATCGGCGGAGGCAGTACACTCGATCTGGCCAAATCACTTCGGCTGAATATACCCCACCCAGCCTCTATCACCTCGGTTCTAGATCGCAAAATCGAAGTCGGTGAATTCGAAAGCTGCTCGATGATCCTGATGCCAACTACGGCAGGCACGGGCAGTGAGGTCTCCTCAACCGCCACCATATGGGATATCGAGAACAGAACCAAGCACTCTCTTTTTGGTCCTGCCGTCGTGGCCGACTGGGCAGTCATTGACCCAGAACTTGCCTTGACCTCACCCTGGCTAGTGACGCGAGACAGCGGCATTGATGCTCTATCTCATGCACTTGAAACGATTTGGAATCGTAACCGTGTACCAAAGGCATTCGCCTACGCGATGTCTGCGGCGCAACAGATCGTAAAAGTATTGCCGCAGATTATGGAAAACCCCGAGGATCTTTCGTATCGCTTCGATATGGCTAGCGCAGCACTCTGGGCAGGTCAGGCGATGGCGCTAACTGAAACCGCCCTCGTTCACGCGCTTTCGTACGATGATACGACTGGGCTCGGGTTGTCGCACGGACAAGCATGCGGCCGCTGGTTGCCCAAGGTCTACCAACTAGCCAGTCAGAGCTCCGAAGAGATGGAGATCTTCTTACGCGCGGCAATGCAACCTATGATTTCTGATGAGTACCAATTAGCGGCTTGGGTCAATGCTCTTGGCTGCCCGACCGTCTCTCTCGATGATCACAGCATCGAAACCGAACGCCGCATTGCCTGCGCTTTACACACAAAGCGTGGTCGTAACTTCATTGAATTATCCCCACAACATGCACTCCAAAAAGTATGATCTGGTCGTTGTTGGCGCAGGAATCGTCGGTCTGGCGCACGCTTGGATGGCCGCCAAGTCCGGCCTAAGCGTTGTGGTCCTGGACAAGGATCCGCGCTGTGTAGGCGCCTCCATCCGAAACTTTGGCTTCATCACAGTGACAGGTCAACGAGACGGCGACACTTGGCGTCGCGCAAGACGCTCGCGCGATTTATGGCAAGAACTTTCACGCGCGGCAGCGATCCCGATTTGCCATCACGGGCTTACCCTTGTGGCGCAACGGCCAGAGGCCTTAGCCGTGCTAGAAGCCTTCAAAGACACACAAATGGGCGAAGAGTGTTCGTTGCTCACACAAGACATGTTGGCAAAAACATGCGGCGCTGTGCGCACCGAGTCCTGTGTAGGGGGCATGTACAGCCCACACGAACTTCGCGTCGAGTCACGCGATGCCATTCCCCAAATTGCCGCTTGGCTTGCGAAAACGCACAATGTTGAGTTTTTGTATAACTGCGAAGTCCTAGATTTTGCATTGCCGCACATTCAAACGTCGTCAGGCACTCTCCAGGCCCAACGCATCGCCCTCTGTCCGGGCACTGAAGTCAATGGCGTTGCAAAACGCTATCTTCAAGACTATCAACTAACCTTAACGCAGTTACAAATGCTCCGAGTCAAGCCTCCGGCAAACTTCAAGCTTAGCTCCGCTGTCATGAGCGACTTGAGCTTTGTGCGTTATGCCGGGTACACAGGGCTTGACTGTCATCAGGAATTATTGCAGCGACTTGAGAAAGAGACACCTGATTCACTGGCAGCGGGTATCCATCTGATCGTCGTTCAAAGCGAAGACGGCAGCCTTGTCGTAGGCGACTCACATCATCCTGCCAACCTATTCGAACCCTATGCAATCGAATCGGTGGATGACTTAATTTTGAAGCACCTTGAAGAAGCGCTCTTACTCACCAACTACGACGTCACGCATCGCTGGACCGGTCGCTATCCTGTTGGAGCCGGCGATCAAGATGCGCTAATCCTGGCACCACACGCTGATGTCCGCGTCGTAAGTGTCACAAGTGGGACCGGCGCTAGCACTTCCTTTGCACTGGCCGAAGAAGTTATGCAATCCTGGGGAATCTAACGTGCTGATGTTTGACGAGGGCAGTAACTCAATTCGAGCAGTCGTATTTGACTGGGCAGGCACCATCTTTGACTTTGGTAGTCACGCACCGATGGGTGCTTTTGTTAAATTATTTGAGCAGGAAGGCATTCGCATCTCGATTGATGACGCCCGCGGTCCGATGGGTATGCCAAAGTGGGATCATATTCACACCCTTGGCCAACTGGAGCATATTCAGGCGCAATGGCTAGCTAAATTCGGGCGTCTGTTTTCTGAACGCGACACTGACCGCTTGTACGATATTTTTACACCCATGAACGCCGCATCGGTCGTAGAACATGCAGCGCTCATTCCGGGCTTCTTGGAACTAGCTTCTGACTTGCGTGCAACAGGGATCAAAATCGGCACGACGACTGGCTACAACCGCCAGATTATGAACGTGGTGCTTCCTCTCGTGAAAGCCCAAGGCTTTGTTCCCGATAATCTAGTTTGCGCCGATGATCTCCCGACGTCGCGCCCAACTCCGATGGGGATGTACAAGTGCTTTTTAGATCTTGATGTGTGGCCAAGCAGGTCGGTTGTGAAAGTAGATGACACGGTACCTGGCCTGCTTGAGGGTTATCACAGTGACTGCTGGACAGTGGGCGTCATTGCAAGCGGCAATGAAGCCGGTCTCACCCATTCTCAATGGAAGAGTCTCTCAGAGGCTGAAAAGGTAACCTTAAGGGAGCGCGTGGCGAAACGCCTAGCAGCTGGGCATCCAGATTTCCTGATCGATACCGTGGCTGACTTACCCCAGACCTTGCAGAAAATTCAACAACTGCTGAATCAGAGAAAATGAAGATTCACTCCATTGAAGATATCGAGCAATTATTTCTTGATGCAGGTCACGTTGCTTACGCTGGCGAGGGAATCAATCAACTCGAACACGCGCTGCAGTGCGGTCAACTCGCAGAGCAAGCAGGCGCTAGCGCCTCGCTGATTACGGCAGCCTTCCTACATGACATCGGACACATGCTTAACCCCAAAGGCGATACACCTTCGGCACGAGGCATCGATGATCAACATCAGTTCATCGCGAGCCATCAGCTAAAGTCGCTATTCCAACAGGATGTTGTTGCTCCCGTGCACCTTCACGTGCTGGGTAAACGTGCCCTCTGTGCAATCGAAGTCGAGTACTACGGCTCACTATCCCCAGACTCCAAGCGCAGCATGGCTCTTCAGGGCGGCCCTCTGAGCGCCCGTGAGCTCGAGAAATTTTTAGCTATGCCTTATGCTGAAGATGCCATGGCACTGAGGCGCTGGGATGATCTTGCCAAAACACCTAATCGTCAAACTCCCGCCCTAGATCACTTCTTACAGATCGCAAGATCTGTTTGCGTTACGCCATCTGGCTTGAATCAATAATTTTTTCAAGCGCAGTCACTACCTCAAACACTGCTCGATTCTGCACACGGCCCACCGCTTCTTGAAACACCGGCAGCTTAGCTAAGAGCTCTTGGGTCGCACCCTTTATCTCACGCACTTGCGAGACCACGATCCCAAACTGATTCTCACGTATCCAGGTTGCGTTATAACGCTCTTGAGGCATGGTTAAAGCGTTTCTGAAGGTCAAGACTGGCAAACCCATGTGAACGGCCTCGCTCAAGCTACCTGGACCAGGCTTACCGATCAGGAAGTCGCTCAAGCGCATGACCTGAGCCATATCGCTTGTAAAACCTAATACGACATGTTTGACCGAAGGCGTCAGTGCTTCTATTTTTTTCGCTAAGAGAGCATTGTGGCCGCAAACCAAAATGAGTTGTGTCTCCGAAAGATCTTTCGCGATACGCAACATCTGAATCGAGCCATTGCCACCGAACATCACCAGACCGATCGGCTTCGTCGAATCCAGACCAAGCCGTGCGCACTCTTGAGCGCGATCCAACTTAGCGGTTTGATAAAAACCCGGGCGCAAAATCATGCCCGAGGTTTGGGTGAGCTGATGACTTTGGTATCCAGCCGCCCTAGCCTGCGTCATTGCGCGGGCTGATCCGCAAATTAAATGTTGCTCTTGCCCTGCCTCTATCCAGAAATGGGGAGGATGATCAGCAATATCTGTCATCACGGTCACATAGGGCACGGTCGGACACTCTTGATAAAGAGCATCCCACATCACTTTATTGAAATTCGGCACTAGCGACACCACCATATCGGGCCGTGTCGCTCTCCAGTGCTGCTGTAACTTTCGCTTCAGCTTTGCGTGACTCAAGCGAATAAGCGCCTGCAAAACCTTGAGTTCTGTTGCCAAGCCAAGCGTCCAGCCCTTCTTCAGTCTCAAGTTGTAGAGGTCTTCCGGTGCAAAGCCCGTTAGTTTTTGAAAATAACGTTCTGTGTCAATCACCTCAAAGAGATTGACAAGACTGACCTCCCAATCAGAATGCTCGGTCGCAATGACTTCTTCAAGTGCAAGTGCAGCGGCACGATGGCCGCCACCCGCATTGAAGTAAACAAGTTGGATTTTTTTTCGCATGTCCCAATAGCATGCGACCGCTACATGTCAAACGTATGACAAATTAATCCGGCTTAATCCCGTTTTCCTTGATCACCTTCGCCCAGCGATTCATCTCAGCAACCGTCCATTTCTGAAGTTCCTGCGGGCTGCTCAGTTTGAGGTCGATACCCAAGGTCCCGGTCAACTGCTTGTTCACAGCAGGGTCTCTGGCAATTTTCGCCATTTCCGCATTGAGCTTGTCAATGATTGGTTGAGGCGTGCCTGCAGGTGCAAAAACTGCCCACCAAGCTACAGCGGAGAAGCCAGGAAAGCCTTGCTCTGCCATTGTGGGCACATCAGGCATCGAAGTCGAACGCGTCTCACCGGTTACGGCAAGCGCGCGCATCTTTCCGCCTTTGATGTGATTGGCAAGCACAGCGACCGAGCCGATACCCGACTCAACTTGGCCACCCAAAATATCAGCAGACATCGGACCACCCCCTTTGTAAGGGATGTGAATTACTTTGAAGTTACCCGCCTTTTGAACCAACGTCATGGTGAGGTGACCCAAACTACCGCTACCGACGGACCCATAACTTAAGGAGTCCGGCTTGGCTTTCGCAGCAGCGACAAACTCACTGAAGTTTTTGTAGGGTTTGTTTGCCGCCGTTCCTAACGCCATTGGCGCTGTGCCCACCAACATGACCGGCGACAAGTCCTTCAATGTGTCAAACGTCATCTTAGGCAGCAGTGAGGGATTCACTGCATGGGTGTCAAACACAAACACAAAGGTATAGCCGTCAGGCGCCGCCTTGGCGACATAGCCCGTTCCGATAGAGCCTGACGCACCTGTACGATTTTCAACAATGAACTGCTGACCGAGCGCATCCGACAATTTGGCTGCAAATAACCTCGCCAAAGGATCCACGGAACCACCGGGTGGGAAGGGTGACACGAAAGTGACAGGCTTGGTGGGCCATTGCTGCGCCAACGTGATGCCCGGCCCTGCGACGCACAATAAAGCAAGGGCCAAAGCCACCTGCTTGAAGTGTTTCTGAATCATATTCAAACCTCCACGATGTATCTGAGTGCTTAAGCACAATAGAGTGGTAAGTTTATACCCAGATAAGTAAAACTCAGAAATATTTCCTTAGGAGATAACCATGAAATTCAACAAGACAGCCCTTTTTAGTGCGCTTACCCTCTGCGCGAGCGTGGTCTGCGCGCAACCAGCGCCGACGCCATTGCCTCTGGCTGCACCTGAGTCTCAAGGTTTCTCTGCAGAGGGCGTTAAACGTATCCACGCATTTTTTGCCCAAGAGGTTGCCAATAACCGTATGCCTGGAGCGGTTTTAGCGGTGACCAAAAATGGCAAATTGGTTATTTACGAAGCCTACGGCTATCGCAACAAGGCCACGAATACACCAATGACAACCGACACCATCTTCCAATTGGCATCGATGACCAAGGTGATGACTGCCGTCAGTGCGATGACGTTTTACGAAGAAGGCAAACTGCCCTTGACAATGCCCATTTCAAATTGGTTTCCTCAATTCAAGGAACAAAAACTAGGAAAGCTCGGTGCCGACGGAACATTTTCAACGATGGCAAATAAGACGCCCATCAGCGTCCAAGATTTAATGCGTCACACAAGTGGACTGACTTACGGTGGACGAGGTGCAACCCCGATACATAAAGAATATCCGGCCGGCTCTGTCGTTTCTGCCGTGCAATACGATGGCAAAGCCTTGCTCGATAAGCTCGCCGCCGCTCCACTCCTGTATGAGCCTGGCACAACTTGGGACTACGGTTTTGGGCTTGACGTGCTTGGACTGCTCCAAGAAAAAATGGCTAACAAGCGCCTGGAAGAAATCATGCGTGAGCGTATCTGGAGCAAAGTGGGCATGAAGGACACGGGCTTTTCGATGTCAGCTAAAGACGCGTCACGCTTTGCCCACCCCCTTGCAGTCGACCCGTTAACCAATAAACCACAATCCATACAATTACTCACGATCCCCATCAAGTACGACTGCGGTGGTGGTTGCGCGTACGGCACTGCCGGGGACTACATTCGTTTCGGTCAGATGCTGCTTAACGGTGGTTCGATTGATGGCAAGCGTGTGCTGGGTCCGCAAACTGTCGCACTGATGACCGCTGATCACCTCGGCACTCAAATCAAGAATCGCGTAGCCGTCACCGAGGCGTCCCGCGCAGAATACGGTTTTGGCCTGAGTGTCGCTGTCCGTAAGTACCGCGGCGTTTCCGCCATCAATGGAAACGTCGGCGATTACACCTGGAACGGTGCCTATGGCACGATGTATTTCGCAGATCCAAAAGAAAATATGGTTGTTGTCATGATGGCGGCCACTCCTGGGGATTTGCGTAAGCAGTACCGCGAACGCGTCAACGCCTTGATTTACGCCGCGTTGGAAAAATAGTACATAAAAACAATTACTTAAGACAAAGTCGGTCGATATGCAATAAACTGTGCAATTATTTTTTTCACATTTATCGCTGTCGTACCGACATCTATCCCATGCACACAACAACAATTCGATTCGCTGGCCTTTCTAAATTTGTCTGCGCAGCTGCATTGATAACAAGTTTTCAGGTTAGCGGCCAAACGCAAAGCACTGCAACGACACCGGCAACCAGCGGTCTCTTGACAGCCGCACAATACGACGATGTCGCGACGCTGCTCATCGGAAAAACACCAGCAAGTGGCTTGCCCGCCTCTGTTAGCCAAAGCCAAAAATGGGCCACGTACACGCAGACCGTTGAAACGAACTGGGCGGAGTACACAGAAAAAATTGGCACCCCGATGGTGGAGTGGGCAAAAACCGAAGTTCCCGCGGTGAGTGAAACCGTGTTCTACCCTTTTTCGGGGCCGGACTTCACGACAGCCTACCGCATCTACCCGAATGCAAAGCGATACATCATGATCGCCATGCAAAATGCAGAAAGACCGCTCAACCTCGGCTCGACCAATACGCAATTGACGGATCAAGCGCTGGATATTCTTATTTCGGCGTGGCAACTTTATGGAACCCACGGCTTCTTCGTTACCGAGTATCTTGAGCGGTACTACTATGCAACCCAAGGACGCGTAGGCTCTAGTACATTCATTACAATTTTCATGAAGTTGCAAGGGTTTGAACTTGATCGGATCGTTCCTATCAAGGTGAACTCAGAAGGCGATGTCGAGGAGATTCCCGCTGAAACACGGAATTGGCCCTCTGTTCGAATTTACGCAACAAAAGCGGGCAAGCCCATCGTGGTGGACTACCTGAAGATGGATTTATCCAACCCTGGGTTGCAAGCCTCGCCAGAGAATTTGAAGTTCGTTCAATTAGCGTCTGCGAATCCCACGCTATTTAAAGCGGCCTCACACCTTCCGCAAAATGCGAATTTCAATATGATTGCCAGAGAAATTTTGACGAAGGCACCGCTCGTCGTACAGGATGAAACCGCCCTGAACTACTCGGCGCTGATTAAGTCATTTGATGTAGCGCTGTACGGTAAGTTTGTGATTGCCCACCACGCCTTCCAAAGCTACCACACAGATTTAGCGCTTGCGTTTACTCAACGGTCTGACATCAAACCACTGAACTACCGCTTTGGCTATTACAAAGATGGAAACTACGTGGTGCTGATCGCGCGTCGTAAGTAACAAAAAAAATGATGGCTGGCTTGGGGGTGAGGTTAGGCTCACTCGACTAAAAAAAGTTACCTAGCCGGTTCATCCAAAAAACCGCCCGAGCGCAAGGTAACAACTAGCGTATCTCGCCATCCCCAATCCCCTTGCGGCTGAATGGGGGTGGTTTCATGAATGACTCGGGCGTCATCTAGCAACAGCAAAGACCAAGGCTCGCTCAAGGTAAACCGTTGTCCTACTGGGCTGCTCACATCAAAAACTCTTGTCTCACCGCCCTTGATATCGTGGCGACCAATCAAGAATACTGCCACCAAGTCGACACCATCACGGTGCGCGCCCTCTGGGGTGGGCCGACCAATGCCATCGGTCGTATCGATGCGAAACGGATGGGCTTCGACATACCACTTCTGCTCACCTCGCAAACCCGAGGCGACTCGCCCTAAAAAGGAGAGCAAGTGTGACCAGGCCATCGTCTGAGTCATGGCTACCTCGAGCGGCTCAAACCATCGAAGCATCCCACCATGAAGCGCATTGTAAGAAAGCGGCTGCCAATGCGCACGGTTCGCGTGCTGTGTAACATTGTCACCGAGCACTATAAAGCTGCCATGGCGACGACGACGGTATCGACCGCCATCTTTCAAATACTGATCGGGAGGTAGATCGTTCCAGAAGCTGTTCAGGCGTTCTAACGCAGAGAGCTCCACGCCACACAAGCCGCTCACGGCGCGAGGGTCAAGAACAGCAAAGCCCTGCTCTTTTAACTTGAGGTGCAAGTCGGCGGCTGCTGTCAGTGGTGGTGCGAGCTGCGATGAAGTCATCTGTTTCCTAAACGTGCGGCGTGCCGGTATTCGTGCACCATCGACGCCGGCTTCAGGGCGATGTGTTTGGTGTGTCGACCCGATACACGTTCACGCCAAAGTCGAAAAGACGAGCGCTTAAGCTCGCGACGCATCAACTTTATCACCTCGGCCTCATTTAGGCCGAACTGGGTCGCAATCGCCTCAAAAGGCGTGCGATCTTCCCACGCCATCTCGATAACTCTGGAAATGTGGCTCGATGTATTCAAAATGTGGGGCTTCTCGCTCAATTCGTACCTCGCTTTGCCATTCAGGTATTTTCTCGGCCAACAAGTCGGCAAAGCGTTGTGATTTAAAGAATACGATACGCTCCTGCTCGTATTGCTGCTCGAGCCAACCTGTAAAATCCTCTCTTGAGCCACTATGCCGAAGCGGCGCGGGAGCGACATAGAACACAGACACGACATCCCAGACCGAGAGCCGTGCAGGGGCACCAGCGAAAGAGTGACCACCCAGCGGTCCGCGGCGAGAAGCGACTAGACCATGCGTACGAAGCACTTTGAGTAAATTCTCGACGTAGGAAACCGACAAGCTGAGCCGCCTCGCAAGCTCCTGCGTCGTTAAGGTCGAGGCTTTTGGTAGCTTAGCCAAAGAAACAACCAA
>Ga0164293_10000196_pt1 | contig 44024 bp, 38 predicted proteins | sample GEODES118metaG_FD_111487 | JGI IMG/M metagenome (GOLD analysis project Ga0164293, IMG submission 111487) | Eutrophic lake water microbial communities from Lake Mendota, Wisconsin, USA - GEODES118 metaG | ecosystem: Environmental > Aquatic > Freshwater > Lake | place: USA: Lake Mendota...
GCGAACGCACTCACGTTCATTCAGGCGCTCCCCGACGGCTGGGACACGAACCTTGGCGAGCGTGGCACCCGCCTCTCCGGTGGGCAGCGTCAGCGCCTCGCCATCGCGCGGGCGTTACTCTCCGACCCACCCATTCTCATCCTCGATGAGGCCACATCAGCGCTCGATGTGGAGAGCGAACGGCTCGTGCAGGAGGCGATCGACCGGTTGCTCGAAGGGCGCACGGTGTTCGTGATTGCGCATCGCCTGGCGACCATCCAGCACGCCGACCGCATTCTGGTGCTCGACGGCGGACGCCTCGTCGAGGAGGGCACCCACGAGGGGCTCCTTCTGCATGGCGGCGCGTATGCACGATTGCATGCCATGCAGTTCGATCGTCGGCAGGCCGATGATGCAGCGGAAGGCGCCGAGGCGGCCGCCGACACGCCTGTCTGAGTTCACACCGTCACACACCGATGCTCGATACCACCACGCTCCGCGCGGCGCAGTATTCCTGGATGGCCGATGAGCCGACCATCTACCTCAATGCGGCGTCGGTGGGGCCGATGCCGCGGGTCGCCGTGGACACGGCAGACGCGTGGAGTGCAAGGCGGGCGCGTCCGCACGCGATCCCCTTTGAGGACCTGCTCGACAGCGCCGCGACGGCGCGCCGACAGTTTGCGGCACTGGTGGGGGCCGATACGGAGGAGATCGCGCTCATGCCCAACACCACCTACGGCCTCAACCTCGCCGCGCGCGCCCTGCCATTGCGTCCCGGCGTCATCCTGGCGTTCGATGGGGAGTTTCCCAGCTGCGTGTATCCGTTTCAGGCCCTCGGCTCGCGTGGGGTAGAGCTCGAGCTGATCCCGCGCGTGAATGGCTTGCCCGATGAGGAGGCGCTGGTGCGGGCCATCGTGCAGCGCGACGATGTGGTGGCCGTGGTGGTCAGCTGGACGCAGTTCGCCACGGGATACGTGGCCGATCTCGCCCGCATTGGTCACGCGTGCCGGTCGCGCGGCGTGTTCTTCATCGTGGATGGCATTCAGGGTTGTGGCGTACGTCCCATCGACCTGCATGCCCTGCCCGTGGACGTTTTCGCAAGCGGCGCGCAGAAGTGGCAGCTCGGCCCGTGGGGCACCGGCTTCGTATACGTGCGGCGCGATCTGGTGACGGCGCTGCAGCCACTCGATGTTGGCTGGGCCTGCATGAAGAGCACCACCGACTACACGAGGCTCACCGAATACGAGTTCGATTTCTTCGATGATGCCCGGCGATTCGAAGTGGTGACGCTGGCCTATCACGACTTTGCCGTGGCGAACGCGAGTACGGCACTGCTGCTGGATCTCGGCGTGGCCAACGTGGCCGCACATATCGAGGGGCTGACCGCCCGCATCGTCGACTGGGCGCAGTCGCGCTCCGACGTGCGGCTCGTCACGCCCGCTGATCCGCGGCGTCGCGCCGGCGTGGTATCGTTTGCGCCCACTGAACTCGATGCCATGGCGGCGCGACTCACGGCGGCGCACGTGAGCCATACGGTGCGTGAAGGCGCGATTCGGCTGTCGCCGCACGTGTACAACACGATCGAGGAGATCGACGCGGTGATCGGGGTGCTGGAGCGGTAAGCGGCGTCTGCTGTACGGCCTGCCATTCGGCCCAGGTATTTGGCCCGCTGCACTGGACTCCGTCGTCTGGACCCCCAGATTGCATACATGGCCCGCGTCCCCGTTCGCCCTCGCATCGCTTTGGCTGAGCGCACCGTCACGGAAGCGCTGCGGGTGTTTGCGCCCCGCGGCATGGGCGATGGGCTGCGACATGCGCCGGCGCCGGTCTCTCCGCTCCGGCGTGACGAGATGCTGGCCATGGTGGACGATCAGACGATCACGAGCGAGCCGGGCGCCAGCGCGGTGCTGGTGTACGGGCCGGCCCCAATGCTGCTCGATACCCTTCGCTTCGACGTGTCAGCCGAGGAGTGGCAGGCGATCGCTGGCGTAAACGATACTGGCGATGTGCGCGATCAGCTGCGTGTAGGGGCGCTGCGCGGCGGCGTCCTGGTGGCACTCGCGACCGCGGCGTACCCGCTGGGACGGCTCTCGCGGCTGCGGGTGCTGGTGAACCCCGCCTTCCGCCAGGTGGGGCTCGGCCATCTGGTGCTGCATCGCGCCGTACAGCACGTCCTGCGTGACGGGTTGCTACCCTATGCGACGCTCGTGTCCACCGACCTCGGCGCCCGGGCACTGGCCCGCGCGGTGGGATTCGTGAACGTGTCGCGCGCCTTCGGGACACTCGCTCCCGCGTTCTGAGTCGGACGGCGGGAGCGGTGCCGTCCGCGCGGCGGTCGTTGCGCGAGATCCGTCAGGGTACGTGCAGGAGACCGAATTCGCGTTGCCCCTTCTTGACGAGCAGATGACGACCGCGAAGCAGGCGATCGTACGCGACCGTGGGCTGCGCGAGCTTCTCGCCGTTCACGCTGATGCCCCCCTGCTCGAGCAGGCGCTTGGCGGCTCCGCGGGAATCGACGATCCCGAGCAGCTGGAGGGCGTGCAGCACGTCGACCTCGTCCGTTGCCGGCTGGGCGGCCGGGGTGTATTCGGCGAACCGGATCTCCGATCGCAGCGCGGTGAGAGCCGCATCCGATAAGCCGTGCGGATCCGCCTTCTCGAAGAGGAGTGCCGAGACTTCCTGGGCGGCCCGCGCCGCCTCGACGCTGTGCACGCGCGCCGTCACGTCGTACGCCAGCGCGCGCTGTGCGGCCCGCTTGCCCGGATCGCTGCGCACCGCCTCGTCGAGCGACTCGATCTCCCCGCGCGACAACAGCGTGTAGAAGCGCAGGTAGCGCGACACATCACGGTCGTCTGCGCCCATCCAGAACTGGTAGAACTGGTACGGTGACGTGCGCTGCGGATCGAGCCACACGCTGCCACCACCAGTGCTCTTGCCGAACTTCGTGCCATCGGCGTTGGTGATGAGCGGGAAGGTCAGGGCGTGCGCGTCGCTACCCTGCGACTTGCGAATGAGCTCCAAGCCGGCGGTGATGTTGCCCCACTGGTCGCTGCCTCCCATTTGCAGGGTCACGCCCTCGCGACGGTTCAGCTCGAGGTAGTCGAACGCCTGCAGCAGCATGTAGGTGAACTCGGTGTACGAGATGCCGTTCTCGAGACGGCTCTTCACCGAGTCCTTGGCCATCATGTAATTCACCGAGAAATGCTTGCCCGTGTCGCGCAGGAACTCGATGAGCGAAAGAGAGCACAGCCAGTCGGCATTGTTCACGAGCTTGGCCGCACTCGGTCCCTCGAAGTCGAGGAACTTGGCCAGCTGCAGACGGATCGCTTCCGCGTTGGTCGCGATCGTCGCGAGGTCCTGGAGGTTGCGTTCGCTGCTGCGTCCGCTCGGATCACCGATCATCCCGGTGCCGCCGCCCACGAGTGCGATGGGGCGATGCCCGGCCCGCTGCAGGTGCACCAGCCCCATGATGGGGATGAGGTTGCCCACATGCAGGCTCGACGCGGTGGGGTCGAAGCCGACATAGGCCGTGACCTGGCCGGCCGCGAATGCGGCGGGGAGGCCTTCGGTGTGCTGATTGAGGAGCTCGCGCCAGGCGAGTTCCGCGAGCGGCGCAGCCACGTCGGCGGGGGCCGAGTCGGCAGGATTCGAGATGACGGACATACTGCAAGATAAGCACCCGCCCCAGCGGTACCGATCCCACGGCTGGGGTGTACCTTCCACCCTGTCATGGCTCTTTCCACAGTCCTTTCGCGACGCCCCTGGCTGGGGTGGCTACTGGTGCTGGCCGTCTTCGGTGGCGCCATCGGGGCCGGCGGGATCGCCGGCGCCTGGGCGGTCATCTGTCGGGACGGCCGCTGCCCGTCCATTGCCTCGCTCGAACAGTACGTCCCGCGGCAGACCTCCAAGGTCTACGCGGCCGACGGCCGATTCATCACCGAACTCGGGCTCGAGCGCCGCACGCTCATTCAACTCAAGGACATCCCGAAGCACGTACGGGATGCGGTGGTGATCACCGAAGACAAGCGCTTCTACAAGCACGACGGTATCGACTACTATCGCATCTTCGGAGCGGTGCTGCGCAACATCAAGGCCGGCGGTTACGCGCAGGGCTTCAGCACCATCACCATGCAGTTGGCGCGCAACGTGTTCTCCGACCGCATCTCACGCGAGAAAACGCTGCTGCGGAAGATCAAGGAAGCCCGCGTGGCCCGCGCCATCGAACGCCGGTACAGCAAGGACAAGATTCTCGAGCTCTACCTCAATCAGGTCTACCTCGGGAATGGCGCGTACGGCGTGGAGACCGCGTCGCAGCGTTACTTCGGCAAGAGCGTGCGCGATGTCACCGTGGCGGAGGCCGCCATTCTCGCCGGGCTGCTCAAGGGCCCCGAGCGCTACAATCCGCGGCGCTTCGCCGACCGCGCCATTCTGCGTCGCAACACGGTGCTCGAACTCATGCGGCGCGCCGGGGCGATTACCAATGAGGACGCGTCACTCGCGAAGGCGTACCCGCTGCAACTCGCCGAGCGTACCGAGTCAGGGGACGTGGCCCCGTACTTCGTGGAGTGGGTGCGTCAGGAACTCGAGCAGCAGTTAGGCAAGCGACTCTACGACGAAGGGTTCAAGGTCTACACCACGCTCGACGTGGACATGCAGACGGCCGCCGAGCGCGCCCTCGAGAATCAGCTGCAGGCTATCGAGGCAGGGCGGCACGGCAAGTACACGCACCTCACGTATGAGGCGTATCTCGCCCGCAGCGCCGAAGGCGGTGAGACCGGTGCGGCCAACTCCCCGTATCTCCAGGGCAGTTTCGTGGCCATCGACCCCCGTACGGGTGCCGTGCGGGCTATGGTCGGAGGGCGCGACTTCGGCGACAGCAAGTTCAATCGGGCCACACAGGCGCTGCGCCAGCCCGGGTCCACCTTCAAGCCCATCGTGTACGCGGCGGCCGTGCACGAGGGGTTCGGCCCGGCGCAGGTGGTGGACGACTCACCCATCTCGGTCGATCAGCTGAGCGGGGAAGCGTGGACCCCGCAGAACTACGACATGAAGTTCATGGGCGCGCTGCCCATGCGAAAGGCGCTCTATCAATCACGCAATCTGGCCGCCATTCGCACCGGGCAGGCCGTGGGAACCGACGCGGTCATCACGATGGCGCGTCGCTTCGGCATCACGACGCCCATCCCGCCCTATCCCTCCATCTTCATCGGCTCGGCCGACACGTATCCGATTCAGATGATCGGATCGTACTCGGTGTTCGCCAATCTCGGGCTGCGCACCACGCCGCACTCCATTGCGAAGGTCGAGAACTCGGAAGGCAAGGTGGTGTGGAAGCCGGAACTCCTGCGCGAAGCCGTGCTGTCGCCGGAAGAGTCGTGGCTCATGGTGAACATGATGAAGGATGTGGTGATCCGTGGTACGGGCGCACGCATCTGGAGTAGCGGATTCCGCGTGCCGGCGGGTGGCAAGACGGGCACCACCAACGACGGCGCGGATGTGTGGTTCATCGGGTACACCGCCGACCTCGTGGCTGGCGTCTGGATGGGCTTCGACAAGCCGCAGAAGATCAAGAGCAATGCACAGGGCGGTGAGCTGGCCTCGCCGGCATGGTCCGCGTTCATGACTGAGGTCTATCGGCGCAAGCCGCAGCCTCCCGACTGGCCGCGTCCCGATGGCGTGATCGTGCGCGAGATCGACGCCGCCACGGGGAGACTCGCGAACGCGAGCTGCATGGGGGCGCTCACCACGGAGTTCTTCGTGCAGGGATACGAGCCCACCAAGACCTGCTCCGATGCGGCCGGGCCGTCGCCGTTCGCGTTGGACAGCACGCGGGCGGCGGCAAAGCGCGACACGGCCAATCCCTTCCGTCTTCCGCCCGACTGAGCCACGTGGTGCTCGAGTCCCGTACTATGTACACGGCGCGATGGGTGCTCCCCATCGCGCGGCCGCCCATCGAACACGGCGCCGTCGTCGTGGATCAGGGGCGGATCGTGTGGGTAGGCCCCGCCGATCAGGGCGCGCGTGTCGACGGAGTCGCTGTCGTGGAGCTCGGCAATGCCGTGCTCATGCCCGGGTTGGTGAACGCGCATTCGCATCTCGAACTCACGGGACTCCGCGGATTTCTCGAGGGGCTCGATTTCCGCGAGTGGCTGCGTACGCTCACCATCGTGCGTCGTGATGTCCTGAGTGAGGCCGACCTGCTCGACGCCGCGCGTCTCGGGATCGTGGAAGCGCTGCGACATGGCATCACCACGCTCGCCGACTGCACCGACTCGGCCCTTCCGCTTGCGGCCATGCGTGAACTCGGCGTGCGCGGCATCGGCTACGTGGAAGTGTTCGGCCCCGATCCGGCGCAGTGCGCCGGGGCGTTGACTCGCCTGCGGCAACGCGTGGAGGCGCTGCGTACTGAGGATACGACGCTCGTACGTACCGGCGTGTCCCCGCACGCGCCCTATACCGTGTCGCCGTCACTCTTTCGCGCCACGGCCGAGTACGCGCGCGCAGAGCGTCTCCCCATGGCGGTACATGTCGCCGAAAGCGCCGCCGAGACGGCGTTCGTGTCCGACGGGACCGGCCCCTTTGCAGAACGGCTGCGCGACCGTGGTATTCCGGTGGCCAGGCAGGCGCGCTCGCCGGTCGCACTGCTGGAAGAGACGGGCGTGCTGGCGGCGCAGCCGCTGCTCATCCACGTCATTCGCGCCGACGAGGAGGATCTCGCGCGCATTGCGCATCACGGAGCCAGTATCGTGCATTGTCCCATCAGCAACGCGAAGCTGGGGCACGGCATCGCACCGTTGGACCGGATGCTGGCCCACGGAATCCGCACTGGGCTGGGCACCGACTCCGTCGCGAGCAACGATCGCATGCACCTGCTCGACGAAGCGCGTCAGGCCGTGCTCTGTCACGCCATTCGCTCCGGCGTTCCGGACTCGCTGGGCGCGCACGAGGCGCTGTCGCTCGCGACTCATGGAAGCGCCGCCGCGCTGGGGCTGGCGAGTGAGATTGGAACGCTCGAGCCGGGGAAGGCGGCCGATCTCGCCGCCTTTCCCCTGACGGTGGGGCCGGTCTTCGATCCGGCCGTGACACTGGTGCACGTGCTGGCCGGACACGTCACGGCGTCGCTCGTCACGGTGGCCGGTCGTGAACTGGTACGCGACGGTCAGGTAACAGTGGCGCAACCGGTTTGGCAGATACGGCAGGATGCAACCGGCGAGCGACTGCGGGAGTGGCGGCGCGCAGGGACCTCGTGATATGCTTCGGTATGCGCACCCGCGACGAGTCCGCCGTGTTCAGAAGTAGCAGCGCCCGCAGCGCATGCGGGTGGCCTGTCGTCTTCGTCAGGGTCGCGCCTCGCTGAGTTCACGTATCCCCGCTGCATGCTGGTCGGCACTGCCGACGCATCGGCGGGGTTTCGTTTTCTTGGCAGCGTAGTTGGTGCGCAAGCAGGACTCACCACAGAACGATTCAGCGGAGGGTAGGGCGTGATCGCCGGATGTCTCGCACTGAATGCGTCGTACGAACCTCTGACGATGGTCCCGCTGCGCCGGGCCCTGCGCCTTGTCATCGATGGCAAGGCCGAAATCGTCGAGGCCGACCGGGACACCCCTGTACGCTCGGAGAAACAGGCGTTTCCGCGACCCGCCGTGATACGCCTCACGCGCTACGTGCACGTGCCGAGGCGCTTCCGCCGGCAGGTGACCAACACCTTCCTGTTCGCGCGTGACGATTACCAATGCCAGTACTGCGGTCGTCGAGCGAACGAACTGAAGCCGCGTGAATCGCTCACGCGTGACCACCTCATTCCCATGTCGCGCGGTGGTACCAACGAGTGGTCCAACGTGGTGACGGCCTGCAGCGCCTGCAATACGCGGAAAGCCAACCGCATGCCTGCCGAAATCGGTATGCAGCCGCTCCACGCGCCCGTCGAGCCGCACTTCGTGCACCTCTCCTGGGCCGTGCGCCGCCTCACCCCCATTCAGTCGCAGTACATCCGCACCTTCTACGGTGAAGACACCTTGCGCGAGCTGGAGAAGATCGAGGGGAGCGGGTACACGAATTGAGGGCCGTGCGTTCGCGTAGTGAAAACCGAGCACTGAGAACTGTCACTACGAACTGGAAACTCCTCGCCAAGAACGGGAATCCCGTGTACGGCGGGGAGTTTGTAGTGTGTAGTGACAGTTCTCAGTCCTCAGTCACTCGCATTCGCTGCTCGTCGCCCACTCAAAACACCAAGGTCGCGCTCCGCGCCTCGAGCGTGCGCGTCTCCGCGCCGAGGATGCGTGACGCGAGCGTGCGGACTCCCCGCGTGAGCGCGGACGCCGGGCTGCGTTTGCCGCGTACCGCCGGTTGCGCCTCGCCCCGCAGCCATCGCTCGAGCTCGTCGAGGTCGGACACCTCGAGTGCCTGCACGTCGGCCTGCACGAGGACGTAGCCTTTCTGCCCGCGTTTCGGGGCACGGAGTGTCGGCAGGTACGCGAGCTCGGTCGCGGCGCGCGCGTCGGCGAAGAGGGCATAGCTGCCGAGCGTCGTCACGCGATCGCCGACGAGCCGGGCCACTTCGTAACTCTTCTCCACCACGTTGTACTGCACGATGACGTCCCATTCAGCGCGGCCGCGGATGTCGTCGAAATACCGCCCCACCGTCCAGATCTCGGCGCGCATGTGCATGCGTACCGGGAAACCGTTGCGCAGCAATTCGTCGTAGTCCTTCTCGGTGAGCACGTTGCGCACGGCGATGAGCGGGGGGTACGACTGCGCGGTGACGCGGATGTCGATGGACGGCCCGCCCTGCGCGTGTGCGACCGCGCTGCGGCTGAACAGCAGCAGCGCGACGAGTAGCGAAAGGACGGGGCGGAGCAACGGCATGGGTCTGGCGCTCAGAAACGACGGCCGAGGCGCACGTACACGTTGGGCGAAAGGCCACGTTGCGACACGGCCTGGGCCACGTACACGCCGATATCACCGAAGTCGAAACCGCCGCCGACGTCCGTGCGCCAGGTCCCCAGCTCCGGCACCCGCGTTCTGCCGTAGATCAGCGGATCGACGAACGCCGGCGCACCGGCACCTCGGTTCACCAGCCACCCGCGTCCGCTGTTGGCGAACAGCACCCAGGTCCCATCGGCCCCGCCGCGACCGAATCGCCAGCGTCGATCGCTGTCGTCATCGCCGAAGAGGTTGATCCGGAAGTCGCCCTTCCACTCCACCTGGAGCAGCGCGATGCGCTCGCATTGCGCGGGACGCCCCAGCACCATGTAGGTCGTGGCATCGCCGGTGGCACAGGTGCCGATGTCGGCGCTACCGATGGTGCGGCGGAAATCGAAGCCCGGCAGGGCGTCGATACCACTCACCGACAGACGGCGCTGCACCGGCAGCGGGTCGCCGTTCACCCAGCCGCCGAAGACGGCTCGCAGGTTGAGCTGCGCATTCGGTCCAAGACGACTGTAGCGGCGAAGGTCGAAGAAGGCGCGATGATACCGCACCTGCTGCGGCGGCAGCACGTTGCGCAGGATGTTGCTCACCTGACCGGCCCCCACCGTGAGTGGGGCCAACGTGAGGGCGCCACTCGAGCCCTGCTCGTATTCGCCACGCAGGTACCACCCCGAACGCGGATTGCGTGACTCGGTGCGCGTGTCGAAGGTGCCGCTCAGCGTGAGCAACCGCACCACCCCCTGATCGCCACGCGGATTGTTCCGGAAGGCGATGTCGTCGTCGAGCCGGAACACCTCGCGCGCCACGCGCGGGTTCCATCGCTCCTCGCCATAGCTGGCCCGCACCTCGTGCCCCCGACCCGCGAAGAGGCTCACGTATGCCTGACCGCCGTGGCGCTCGTGATAGTCGCGGTAATCGCGCGAGAACAGAAAGGTTGCGAGCCCCACTTCGGCGTCGGTCAGCTGCCAGTCTTCCATCGCCTCCACTTCCTCGAACAGGCGGCCGCCGACAGCCACGCCGGCCCGATTGCCCCGTCGCACCTCGAAGAGCACCCGATGCCCGAGGTTCTCGTCGTTCCAGACCAGCCGGTCACCGGTCCGGAAAATGCCGAAGAGCTCGGCGCGCACGCGCGTGCTGCCCGTGCGCGTCTGGAAGCGGGGCCCGACGAATATGGGAAGCCCCTCGACGCGGTTGTACGTGTGGGCCGTGGTCACGAAGAACTGGCTCAACGTGCCGCTCTCGTCGTCTTCGTTCACCCACTGTGAAAAGCGGGTGAGCAAATCGGTCTCCGCGACGAGCGTGTCGCCACTCTCCTGATACCGATAGCGCGCACTCCAGACCCGGATTTCCCCCGTCACATTGGGGCGCTCCGGCGCCTGGAAGGTCCCGCCCACGACCGTGAGCCCGCCTTCGACGCGGGCGCCATCGGCGAGCATCACGTCGCCATTCAGCACCACCACGTCGCCGATTACGACACCGCTCAGGCGTACGTTGCCGTTGAGCACCGCGAGACTACTGCGGACGGTGTCCGCGGCGGCCACGGTGAAATCGCCACGTACCTTCCGGGTGGCGCTCGCGTTGAACACGCGGGTCACGTCGAGCGCCACATCGCGTGGTACGCTCCCCACGCGCTGCGCACGCGCATCCCTCAACGGAACGGCCGTGATCGCAACGGCAGCAACCATGAGCGCCGCGCGTAGGCGGGATCCGATCATCGAAGACTCCTGCTGAAGTTCACTCGCCGGACGCGGCCAGCCCGAGGCGACGCATCCGCCGGTACAGATTGGGACGATCAGTCTGCAAGCGCCGGGCTGCTTCGGCCACGTTGCCGTCACTCTGCGCCAGCGCCGCCGCAATGAGGCGCCGCTCGTAGTCGTCGAGGGCGTCACTCAGCGGTAGCCCCTCGTTCAAGACCGTGGTGGTGATCGCGGCCGCGACGTCACTGGTGTCGGCGCCGGTCGCCGCCTGCGGAATCACCTGCACCACCTCCGTGCGGGATACTTCGCTCCCCGCGTGCAGGATGGCGAGTCGTTCCACCACGTTGGCGAGTTCTCGCACGTTGCCGGGCCAGCGGTACGCGCTCAGTGCCGCCAGCGCATCGGCCTGCCAGGTGACCTGTGGACGTCCGGTGCGCGACCGGTGGCGCGCCGAGAAGTGCCGAACGAGTGCGGGCAGATCGCCGGGGCGATCACGCAGCGGCGGCAGCTGCATGGGGATGACGTTCAAACGGAAGAACAGATCTTCGCGAAACGATCCATCGGCGACCGCCCGCATGAGATCCTTGTTGGTGGCGGCGAGAATACGTACGTCGATCTTGATCGGCTTGCCGCCACCGACGCGTTCGATTTCGCGCGCTTCGATGGCGCGCAGCAGCTTGGCCTGCGCTTCGGCGCCGAGGTCGCCCACCTCGTCGAGGAAGAGCGTGCCGGTGTGCGCCAGTTCGAAGCGGCCGATACGACGGTCGGTGGCGCCGGTAAAGGCGCCGCGTTCGTGGCCGAACATTTCGCTTTCCACAAGATCGCGCGGAATGGCCGCGCAGTTCACCCGCACGAACGGCTTATCGCGACGCGGGCTAGCCTCGTGCAGTGCCGCCGCCACGAGCTCCTTGCCGGTACCCGACTCGCCCGTGATGAGTACGCGCGCGTCGGTGGGACCCACCCGGCCGATCAACGCGCGCACGTCTCGCATGACCAGCGAATCGCCCACCATTTCGCCCGAGATGCCGAGATCTTCTCGCAGGGCGGCGGCGGTGCGGCGCGCCTGGCGCAACTCGAACGCCGAGGCGAGCGCCAGCAGCACGCCTTCGGGAGTGAGCGGCTTCTCGAGAAAGGTGAAGGCGCCCAGCTTGGTGGCCCGCACGGCATCGGTGAGCGCGGCGCGTCCGCTCATCATGACCACCGGCACATCGGGGCGACGCTCGCGCAGCTTTTCCAGCAGGCCGAGACCGTCGAGCTCGCCCGGCATCATCAGATCCACGAGCGCGATATCGGGCTCGTTCGCCTCGGCGAGCGCGAGACCCGTCCCGCCGTCGGCGGCATCGCGCACGTCGTAGCCCTCGGCGCTCAGCAGGGCGCCGACCATGCGCCGGATGTTCGGTTCGTCGTCGACGATGAGGACACTGGGCATGTGGCGATCCTATACCTGACCGCTGACGGGCACGCGGTCCTTTTCCGCGCGCTCGGCCAGCAGCTTGGTGGTGAAGCGCTGCCCTTCGGACAGTCGCTCCATCTCCACCGCCACCGTGTCGAGATTGCGCTCGAGCGTTTCGAACCGATCGCGCATGCGCGCCTCGAGCGATGCGGTTTCGGTGTTTGCCACGTGCTTGCGATTGAGCCAGCGGATGACGGCACGCGACAGTGGCCACCAGATTAGCAGGATCGAGAGCGTGGCCGGGATGGCCCACGCGATCTGCGCCGCTTCCCGTGGAATCGCCTCACGCAATGGGATCGCCTGCGTGTGGCCGTCCTGTGTCAGGAAGATCGTGCCGTTCTTGAAGGACATGTTCACCGGCCGCCCCTCATCGGTGGAGAACACGACCGGTTCTCCCGGTTCCGCCGGTGGCGGTACGTCCTGTCCCACGGATCGGGCTGCCCGCTCCGCCTCCTGAATGGCACTCTCGATGGCGCGGTCCGCGTTGGCCCGCGCCTGCGCCGCGTTCTGCGCCGCGTTGGTCGCCTTCTGTGCTGCGACCGGATCACTCGTCGCTTGCATGACGAAGCCGATGGTCATCGCACGCGCTCCATCTCAGGCTGCACCTTGTCGGCCAGCAGCTTGGTGGTGAAGCGCTGCCCTTCACTGATGCGCTCCACTTCGACTGCGACGGTTTCGATGGCCTGCTCGATGGCCGCCAGACGCTGCTCGATCTGCGCGTTCTGCTGCACCTCGTGGCGGCGTTCGAAGCGCCGGGCCCACGCCTTCACGAGTGGGGTGCCCAGCGACATCACGGTGACCGCGCCGAAAATGATCCCCATCATCTCCACGAGCCCGTCGGGGAGTGCCTTGCGGCGCGCGGCCGATGGCACGGGCGGTACAGTCACCGTCGCCGCCTCGCCCTGCACCGTCGACGTGATCACGTCACCGGTATTGGAGAGCTCGATCCGTTGGACGGTGCCATCGTCCTTCTGAATCACGATGGACTTGCCGCCATCCGGACGCGGTTGGATCTGCATGGTGGCTTCTTTCTGCTGCATCGTCTGTCCCCTCAGGCGGCCGTGACCGGCAGTCGCATCGTGATCATGGTCCCGCGCCCGACCTCGCTCGCCACATCGATCGTCCCCTCGTGCGCGCGCAGCGTCTGCAGCGCGATCGCGAGTCCCAGACCGGTGCCGCCCGGCTTGGTGGTCACGTAAGGGTCGAAAATGCGGGACCGGGCATCGGGAGCGATGCCACACCCGGTATCCCGTACGGCAATGACCACCTGTTTGGTGTCAGCGAACGACGAGAAATTTTCGGCCCCTGTGGCCGGGGCATGCTCCACACGGACCGCCACGCTGATCGTTCCGTCCGGCGGTGTGGCATCCACGGCGTTGAGCAACACGTTGGTCACCGCCCGCACCAACGGTTCGTAAAACCCTGTCACCAGTGGCAGCCCGGGCGCGCAGTCGAGATCGAGGGTGATCCACTCCGGCACCGTCGTCTCGGCCACCCGCGTCACCATCTCGGCCACATCGACCTCGGCCGGCGGACCGTCGGGGAGGCGACCGAACTGGGCGAAGCTCTTCGCCATCACCTCGAGCCGGCTCGCCTCCTCGGCCAGCACCTCCACCGTGTCGCGCAACTCGTCGGGCGCTGCGCGCCGCAACCGGTCTACGGCGAAGCGGATAGGCGTGAGCGGGTTCTTGAGCTCGTGGGCAAAGCGCCGCGCCGACTCGCGGAACGCTTCAGCGCGCTCCGCTTCGAGCGCCCGGAGCCGCCCCGTTTCCAGCTCGTCGGCCATGGTACGCATTCCTGAGCGCAGGACCTCGAACTCGGGAGCGCCCCGGCGGACGGTGTTGGCAGGAATCGCCCGCCCGCTGCGAATGAGCCCCGTCCATCCCACCAGTTCGTCGAGCGGACGACTGAGCTGCCGGCTGAGGTGCCCCGCGACGCGGGATGCGCCCACGGCCACCAGTGCTACCACCACCACGGCGGCCACCAGCACCAGGCGCACGGATCGCCCGGTCACGAAGTCGAAGCGGCGCGCCAGTTGTGCCGACTGCTGCAGGTCGGCCTGATGGCGCTCGAGGGCAGCCCGCTGTTCCACGCTCAAGGGGGCCGCTGACACGATGCGATAGGTGTCGTCGCCGCTTTGCGCGATACGCTCCCACGCCGATCGCGCCGAAAAGAGCGAGAGCGCGCGCGTCGCCGCGCCAGCCCACACGAGGGTCACCGTGACGGTGGGCACCAGCGCAAAGAGCAACAGCATTGCGAAGAGCCGGGTGCGGAAAGGCGCCCGGGACGATCCGCGCGGCAGCGCCTCAGCTTTTGGATCGGCCGCGCCCCCCGGATTCGCCCCCGTCAACTTCCGCATCTCGTTCATAGTCGGTAATTTACGCGGCTGTACCCAATCCCGCGTCCCATTACGTTTCGGCGTGGTGCACGGCCGTTGCCGTTGCTACGCCACGCTTGGTCACGCGTTCGCCTCACGGAGTGAGATGGCAGCCTCGTGGTCCCTGGCCCCTCTGATCGCCCAGCGCGCGCAGGAACATCCTGAGCGCGTTTTGGCGACCCTGGGGGAACGGACATGGTCGTACCAGCAGGTGGATGCTGATGCGTCCTCCCTGGCCGCAGCCTTCTCCGAACTGGGATTGGGCGCCGGCGATCGCATCGCCGTGAATCTGCCCAACGGTGTGGAGTGGATCGTCACCACGCTCGCCGCCGCGAAGCTCGGCGCCGTACTGGTGCCGGTGAACCCCACGCTCGGGGTACACGATCTGCGCTATCAACTGCGGCACGCCGAGGCGAGCGCCGTGGTCACCATCGAACGATGGAACGGTGTGGATTTCCTGCAGCGATTCGAAGAGCTGCTGGGTGACCTTCCCGACCTGCAATACGTGGTCACGGTCGGTGAAGAGGATCTGTGGTACGATGACCGGATCTTTCAGTTCGAGGATCTGGTGTCGAGTGGGGCCGCGAAGCCGCGTCCCGCCACCGATCTCTCCGACGATGCACGCGATCTCGCGGTCGTGTACACGTCGGGCACGATGGGCAAGCCGAAAGGGGTGCAGCTGTCGCACCGGGCCCTCGTTGAAAACGCCGTCCGCACGGCGACTGTCCTCGAGTTGTCTGCCGAGGATCGCGTGCTGGCGGCGGTGCCGTTTTCGGCCGTCTTCGGACTCAGCGCCATGCTGGGCACGATGGCCAGCGGGGCCACGCTCGTGCTGCAACCTGCCTTCGATGCGGCCGGCGCGCTCGCGCTGATCGCTTCGGCGAAGGTGACCGTGCTGCACGGTGTGCCCACGCAGTACCACCTCTTCATGCGTGAGGAAGGGTTCGACCCGTCGACGCTGCGCTCGCTGCGCACCGGTCTCATGGCCGGTAGTTCGGTGGCCGAGGCGCTCGTGCGCAAGGTGCGTCGCTGGTGCGACGTGCTCGTGGCGTACGGCCTCACCGAGACGGGCGCTGTCGTGACCATCACCCGCTTCAGTGACAGCGAAGCGACCCGCCGCGATTCGGTGGGCACCGCGATGCCCGGCATCGAGGTGATGGCGATGGACATCATGACGGGACAGTTGCACGGCCCCGAAGCGGTCGGCGAAATCGCCGTGCGCGGGGCCAACCTCATGCGCGGCTATTTGCGCATGCCGGCGGAGACTGCCAAGGTCCACACGCCGGACGGGTACTTCCTCACCGGTGATCTCGGGATCATCGATGAGGACGGCACCGTGAGGATTCTCGGACGACGCCAGGAAACGATCTCGCGCGGGGGCATCCAGCTCTATCCGCGTGAACTCGAAGATCGCCTGCGCGCGCATCCGGCAGTGGACGATGTCTGCGTGATCGGCGTGCCCCATGACGTCATGGGAGAACTGGTCTGCGCGTGCATCGTGGCAGTGGAAGGGGCGGTCATCACCGGCGACGAGATCAAGCGATTCGCCCGTGACACGATGGCCGCCGACAAGGTTCCCGACCTCGTCCGCTTCTTCGACGGCTTCCCCATGACGGGGAGTGGCAAAGTCCGGCGGCGAGAGCTCGCGCGCGCAATCGCGCTGAGTGCGAACTCCATGAGCGCGCTCGATCACTTTTCGTATCCAGGCTAGTCTTTTCATGAGTCGTTATCCGTCACGGTCGGGCGCACCGGCGCCCACCCGCTCCGTTGCTCCGTTCCATCGCGGCCCCTCCGCCATCGCTCCCATGGCCCCTGTGGCCCAGCCCAACGTCGCGCCGCCGGCCCACGCGCCGAACGCGGCGCTGCTCATCGACTTCGACAACGTCACGATGGGCATCCGCTCCGACCTGCAGGAGGAGCTCAAGAATCTCCTCTCGTCGGACATCGTGAAGGGCAAGGTGGCGGTGCGTCGCGCCTACGCCGACTGGCGCCGCTACCCGCAGTACATCGTACCGCTCACCGAGGCGAGCATCGATCTCATCTTCGCGCCGGCCTACGGCTCGGCGAAGAAGAACGCGACGGACATCCGCCTCGCCATCGATGCGCTCGAGCTCGTGTTCACGCGCCCGGAGATCGGCACGTTCGTGCTGCTCAGCGGCGACTCCGACTTCTCGAGCATGGTCATCAAGCTCAAGGAGTACGGCAAGTACGTGATCGGTGTGGGCATCCGCGAGTCGTCGAGCGACCTGCTCGTGATGAACTGCGACGAGTACTACTCGTACAACGCCCTCGCCGGCCTCGTGAAGAGCGGCGAAGACGAGACCACGCGCTGGGATCCGTGGGAGCTCGTCACCGAGGCGCTGGGGCGCATGAAGCGCAACAGCGACGTGATGCGCAGCGATCGCCTCAAGCAGGTGATGCAGGAAATCGACGCGTCGTTCGACGAGAAGAATCTCGGTCACCCCAAGTTCTCGCGCTTCGTGCACGAGGCGCAGCAGCGTGGCCTGATCAAGGTCACGAAGCTCGAAAGCGGCCAGCTCGAAGTGGACGTGCCGGATGGAACGATCGCGCCGGTTGCGGCTGCGGCTGAGACGGCGGCGCCGAATGCCGCGGCACCGGCCGAGGAGTCGCGGGAGGCGCGTGAGGAGCGTCGTGGTCGCCGTGGCCGTCGTGGTCGTGGCCGCGATCGCTTCGATCGGGATCGCGAGCCGCGTGATGGCGAGCCGCGCGACGGCGACGCCCCGGCCGTCGATGCGGCGTCCGACGTGGCGCTCGACGAGACCGCCGAGATTGCGACGACGGTGGCCGATGACGTCGATCCGAACGCCGTGATCGCGTCGCTGGGCATCCGGCCGCTGCCCGGTGAGGAAGGCGCGGAGACCAGCGAGGGCGCGGAGAGCCGTGGCGAAGGTCGCGAGCGTGGTCGTCGTCGTGGCCGTGGCCGTGATCGGTTCCGTGAGCGTCGTGAAGGCGCTCATCGCGAAGGCGCCGAGCGTGAGGGCGGTGAACACGCGGCGCCCGCAGCGGAAGCGCCGGCGGCGGTCGCGCCCACGTTCACCAGCACCGAGGTGTCGGACACGATCGGCCGCAGCGGTGAACGTCTCACGCGCGCCGATGCCTTCGATCTCGTGCGCCGAGCGGTGGAGTCGCTGGTGCAGGGCGACGCGGTGACGAGTGCGAGCGCGACGCGTCAGCGGGCCTTCGAACTGCTGGGCCGCGACAGCGAGTCGCTCGCCTCGCGCATGTTCGAGCGCATCCTGCAGGACGCGCACGACGCCAACATGATCGACCTGCGTCGTCGTGGCGACGACTGGGAAGTGGCGCGGGCGGCCGACGCGGCGAGCATCGTGGACCAGCTCAAGGCGGTGGACGAGCAGCAGAAGGCTGAGGCCAAGGCAGCGCAGGCACTGCTTCCGGCGGCACCGCGTGGTATGGGCGCTCGCGGCGTCGGTGGCCGCGGGAAGGGCCCGGGTGCGCCGCCGGCGAATCTCCTGATGTTCGGCGTGGTCGGGGCCTCGCGTGCGGCGGAGCCGGCTCCTGCCGCGGCCCCGGCTCCGGTGGCGACGCCGGTGGTGACGCCGGCGCCCGAGGCGCCCGCGGTCCCGGCGGAACAGCCGGCGGCGGATCCCGCTCCGGCCAAGAAGGGCGCCAAGGCCCCGGCCAAGCAGGCGGCGAAGGCTCCGGTCAAGGCTCCGGCCAAGGCTCCGGCCAAGGCGGCGGGCAAGCCGGCTGGCAAGGCTCCGGCCGGCAAGGCGGCAGCCCCCGCCAAGAAGGCCGCTCCGGCGGCCAAGAAGGCGCCCGCGAAGAAGGAAGCGGCTCCGGCCAAGAAGGCGGCGCCGGCCGCCAAGAAGGCGCCCGCCAAGAAGGCGGCGAAGAAGAAGTAAGGTGAGTCGGTACGGCGCCCCGCTGCCCCACGCGTTTTACGATCGCGACGCGGCAGCGGTGGCCCGTGCCATGCTCGGCGCCGTTCTGCGGCACGAGACCAGTGACGGCGTCATCAGCGGCCGGATCGTGGAGACCGAGGCCTACCTCGGTCCACACGATCCGGCTTCGCATTCGGCCGTGGGGCGCACGGCGCGCACCTGGCACATGTTCGGGCCGCCCGGCACGGCGTATGTGTACTTCATCTACGGCATGCATTGGTGCGTGAACGCCGTCACCGGCGCTGATGGCTACGGCGCCGCCGTGCTCATTCGGGCCGTGGCCCCGCTCGAAGGGATACCGCTTATGCGTGCGCGTCGGCCCAAGGCGCGACAGGATCGGGAGCTCACCAACGGCCCCGGCAAAGTGTGCGCCGCGCTGGGCATCGCGCGCGAATACGACGGGGTGCCGCTGACAGGCGCGTCACCGCTCACCATTCGGGCCGGCGACACGGTGCCAGACGCGCACGTGGTGATCGGGCCGCGGATCGGGATTTCGAAAGCGGTGGAGTGGCCGCTGCGGTTCCGCGCGCGGGCGGGGTAAACGACGCGGAGGACTACGCGCGATCGCCGACGCGTTGGCACCGACGCGTTGGCACCGACGCGTTGGCACCAACGCGTTGGAACGAACGCAGAGAATCGCTGGCAAAAACGCTGGCAAAAACACCAGCAAAAACGCCAGCAAAAACGCCAGCAAAAACGCAGCGACCGCCTTAGGCCAAAGGCCAAGGCGGTCGCCCGTTGGTGCCCACGTCATCACCCGCGCCACTCCGCGTAGGTGCCAACGCGTTCGTTCCAGCGCGTAGGTTCCAACGCGTTGGCGCCAACGCGTCGTCGATCGCGCGTTGTTAATCGCGCGTCGTGACGCCCCCCGACGCCCCGCGCGCCTAGAGTATCCCCGCCACTTTCCCCGCCGACTTGAACGCCGCGACTACCGCGTCCAGGTCGTCCTTCGTGTGTGCCGCCGAGACCTGACAGCGCACGCGCGCTTCGCCCTTGGGCACCACCGGGAAGCCGAAGCCGGTCACGAACACGCCGCGCTCGAGGAGCAGGTCGCTCATGCGAATCGCGAGCGCGGTCTCGCCCACGATGATCGGGACGATGGGCGTTTCGCCGGGAAGCGGCGTGAACCCCGCCTCCTGAATAGCGGCACGGAAGTAGCGCGCATTCTCGTGCAACCGCGTGACCAGTTCCGGGTGCGCCTCCGTGTACTCCACGGCCGCGAGCGCGCTGGCGGCCACGGTGGGCGGCAGCGCATTCGAGAACAGCTGCGGACGCGAGCGCTGCGTCATGATATCGCACAGGGCCGCCGGGCCGGCGATGAACCCGCCGGCGGCGCCACCAAGCGCCTTGCCCAGCGTGCTCGTGATGATGTCCACCTCGCCGACCAGGCCGAAGTGCTCGGCGGTGCCGCGCCCTGTCTTGCCCAAGACGCCGGTGGCGTGCGAGTCGTCCATGACCACGACGGCGCCCTCGTCGCGCGCGATCTGCAGGATCTCCGGCAGCTTCGCGATGGCGCCTTCCATAGAGAAGACGCCGTCGGTCCAGATGATCTTGCGCGGGGCGCTCCGGTTGGCGCGCAGCTTCTCGCGCAGGTCGTCCATATCGGCGTGCTTGTACACGGCTGTCGTGCACTTGGTGATCACCTTGGCGAGGCGCACCGAGTCGATGATGGAGGCGTGATTGAGCGCGTCGGAGATGACGAAGTCCCCTTCGCGCACGATGGTCGGAGTGAGCGCCTCGTTGGCGTTCCACGCCGACACGTAGCTCATGCTCGCCTCGGTGCCGACGAAGCGGGCGAGCGCCGCCTCCAACTCGCGGTGCACCGTAAAGGTGCCGCAGATGAAGCGCACGCTCGCCGTGCCGGCGCCGTATTTGTGCAAGGCGTCGACGCCCGCGCGGACGACGGCGGGCTCGTTGGCGAGACCGAGATAATTGTTGGACGAGAGCACGATGACTTCACCGCGCCCCTCCATCTGTACGCGCGCGCCCTGTGGCCCTTCGATGTAGTTGAGCCGCTTGTAGGTGCCGGCGTCCTTCAGGGCATCCAGCTCGGCCTGCAACTCGGCCCGGAGCGCCGCACCGCCCGGAGAATTCTCAGTCGACATCGTGACTCAGCCGATGGTGAAAATGATCTTGCCCGCCTCGCCCGACTTGATGAGGTGCATCGCCTCGTCCACCGCCTCGAGCGGCAGGCGGTGGGTGATGACCGGCGTGGGGTCGAACATGCCCGATCGCACGAAGCGCGACATCTGGTGCCAGGTGTCGTACATGCGCCGACCCACGACGCCGTAGATAGTGAGCCCCTTGAAGATGATCTCCGTCGCGAAGTCGATGTCGATCGTCTTGCTGGGGATGCCGAGCATGTTCACGCGACCGGCCGGACGCGCCAGCGCGAACGCCTGATGCACGGCACTCGGGACGCCGCTCATTTCGAGGACGACGTCGGCCCCGTGCCCGTCGCTCGCCGCCATCACCGCCGCGTGCGCCTGATCGGGGTGCACCGCCTCGTGGGCCCCCATGGTGCGTGCGAGTGCGAGCCGCTTCGGGTTCACGTCGGTGGCGATGATGCGCGCCGCCCCCGCCGCCTTGCAAATCCCCACCGCGAATGCCCCGATGGGGCCGCACCCCGTGATGAGGACCACGCTGCCGGGGATGTCGGCGGTGAGCGCCGTGTGAAAGGCGTTCCCCATCGGGTCGTGGATACCGCCGATGTCGTAGCTGATGGCGTCGTCGAGGTGCCATACGTTGGTGGCCGGCATGGCGATGTACTCGGCGAAACAGCCATCGCGGTCGACGCCGATGATCTTGGTGGAGGGGTCCACGTGAGCGTTGCCGGTGCGACTGAAGAGCGATCGGTCGTCGACGATGTGTCCCTCGGCCGTGACGCGGTCGCCGACCGTTACGCTCTCGACGAGCCGGCCGACGGCGACGACATCACCGGCGAACTCATGGCCGCAGATGAACGGCGGCTTGCAGCGCCCCGACGCCCACGCGTCCCACTCGTAGATGTGCACATCGGTGCCGCAGACGCCGGCGCTGCGCACGCGGATGAGCACTTCGTCGTCGCGGATGGTGGGCTCCGGGACTTCCATGAGGGTGAGGCCGCGTCCGGCGGTCTGCTTCACCAACGCTTTCATGACGCTCCAAGGATGAATCCGGACCTGCTGTCCGGAGAGAGTACGATGGGGAGGAACGACAAAAATCGCACCGCGGAGCAGGGCGTGGAAGCCACCGCGTCCCGGTGGCGTACCGGCGGCGGCCTTCTGCGCCGGTTATGTAGTCGCGCGCGTTCTTTATACGCACTATTGCGCGATTGAATTATCCACGCGTATATTCGCGTTAATTCAACGACTTGCGCGCACTATCCACATCCGGAATCCCCGAGCTTCACGGTTCACGCAGCATCGGGGCGCGCAGTCCTCATCGGAAACGCGTGGCGATAAAACGGCACGAGTTCCACCCGCAGTCCTACGTCGCGCTCGCGACACCAGTGTCCGAAGCTGACCGCCGTCTGGCGTCGGCTTCCGTTTCGCCGTCGTTGCTCGCGCCTGTGCGCGGAACGACGGCTCGCTCCGCTGTCGCCGCTTTTTGCGCCGCCGTGCGTTCGAGCATCCTCTCCGCCTTCGACGTGCGTAGCCGCGTCCGCCGCTCGCCCATGGCCGCGTCGCGGATACGAAAGGGCGTGGCCGTGACACTCACGGCAACGTCTGCCCACGACAAGATCCGCGTGTTGCCGGCCCGTCTCGGGCGTGTGACACGATTCGCCTGCTCTGCAACGCCCGCGGCAGCGGCGTGGCAGACACCCCGCTACGTGTGCCTCCTGGAGGCCGCGTAGCACACGACGACGCGGTGCATGCGCCGCCCGCCGTGTGTGCTCACCTTTCCACCGGGGGAAAGTGAGCGTTTCCATCTCTCGTGAGAGGGTTGTTCAAATGGCTCCTGCCAAGAAGGCCGCCAAGAAGGCGGCGAAGAAGCCGGCCAAGAAGGCCGCGAAGAAGGCCGTGCGCAAGCCGGCGAAGAAGGCCGCCAAGAAGGCTGCGAAGAAGGCCACCAAGAAGGTTGTCAAGAAGGCCGCCAAGAAGGCGACCAAGAAGGTAGCGAAGAAGGCGGCGAAGAAGGGCGCGAAGAAGGTGGCCAAGAAGGGTGCGAAGAAGGCGACGCGTAAGCCCGCCAAGCGCGCCAAGAAGGCTGCTCCGGCGCCGGCCCCGGCCGCGGCGTAATACGCCGTTCGGCGGTCCCGCTGTACCCATACACGCGAAAGGCGTCGGCTTGTCTGCCGACGCCTTTCACGTTTTTCGTAGGGGGCCCGTCCGGTCAGGCGTGCGCCGCGACCCGCACACGGGGCTCCGCCGCGAACGCCGGCTCGTCATCGGGAACCGGGCCCCAGACGAACGCGGAAAATCGCGTCGGCAAATCACCACGTCCGCCATCGGCGATGACGATGCCCACGGGTTCCTGGCTTTCGGATGACGGTAGCAGATTCTTGAGGCGCATAGTGGGCGATCCTCCACCCGAGGGAAGTATTGGTATCACTGCCATTCACGGCATCATCCCAATCAGTAGCACACCAGATGCCACTTTTTGAGATTCGTGCAAGTTGTTTCCTGTAAACATCTTGCGTCGATAACTCAGCCGTTGGCGGACGGGTTTGGTGTCCAGCTGACACGTCACAAATCGTGATTGGTGTGTCATTGTGATACGCGAGCGGTCGGGTGTCGGAAGGCTTCCGTGATGCCGCCCGCGCAGGCGGTGCCGAGACGGTTGCCCCGAACGAAAAAGGGCGCCCCGAACGGAGCGCCCTTCCTGCCCGCCGCCATCCGGCCGTTACGCGACCGCTTCCTTGCGAGCCATGAACGTTTCGCGACGGCCAGCACTCCGTTCGACGGAGATCGTCCAGCCACGGTAGCGGTGCGCCAGCTCCTCGAGTGGAAGCACGTCGGCCAAACTGTCGGCGCCAGCCGCAATCGTCTCCACCAGATGGACGCCGCCGTCCACCGTGGCACTTTGCAGCACCTCGATCACCCGAGCCCGGTCTTGGGCCGTGAGCCCCGCGAAAGCACTCGGCGAGCACACCACGCCGTGTAGCGCCACGTCGGGCGCCCAGGCGCCCAGATCGGCGCAGTAGCCTCGTACCCGCTCGGTAAGGCCCGCGGCATGGGCTGCCTTCACGACGCGCTCTACGGCGTCTTCGGCGGGTTCTACGGCCGTCACAGCGGCTCCGCGCGCCGCGAGGTACAGCGCCGCCCCCTCCCGCTCGGCGCCCGCGACCAACACGTGGCGATCGCTCGAGTCTCCCAGTGCGCGAACCAGTACGGCGTCGGGTTCGATCCCCCAATGCTCAGGCTTGCGATACGCCTCGAGCATCCGCAACCGCCGGCGCTTCCACGTGGTGTACGTGGGCAGCCGCAAGCGCAGCGCAATGAGCCGGTCGACCTCTTGCCATACGAGAATCTCCGTAAGCCCCATCTGGTCGGCCTTGCGAAGCGATTCCACGGCTTCGTCGCCGATCTTCAGGAGCGCGCTGCGCGACACCGAGTCCTTGTAGTCCTCGATCTCGCGCTCGACGTAGAGCTCGTATTCGTATTTGAGGGACCGGGGAGAACTGATAGCGCTAGCCCTCGGATGTGGATGGAATGTGGATAACCTACAACGTCTTTGTGATCGCGCAAGAGGCAATTTTGTGATTAACGGACGGGTAAGTGCCTGCCATGCAATTCTTTCTGGCCAAGTCATGGCCGCGCCGCGACCTCGGCTCGACCCGCTTCCTACCCGGAGAAAATGAGAAAAGGGGGAACTGATGTTGGGAGAAAATGAGGGTGGGAGAAAGGGCGCCGCCGTCCGGTCGGACCACCTCCGTTTCCGGTAGCCAGGACCGTACGCTCCTTCGCCGCTGCTCCCGGGCCCGCGGCGAGGGATCCCGCCATCCGCCTCCGCCGTTCCCTCAGCATGCCGGAGCTCCCCGAAGTCGAACACGCCGCGCAGCGCCTCAGGGCCGCCGTGCTCGGGCACACGATCGCCCGCGCCGAAGCATTGCACCCCAGTCAGCGCCGCCACTTTCCGCCCATGGCGTGGAAGGCCGTCGCCGGTCAGCGCATCGAGCGCATCGAGCGGCGGGCGAAAGTGCAGTTGCTGCACCTCGCCAACGGCGCCGTCCTCGAAGTGCATTTCCGCATGACCGGCGACTGGGAGTTCACCGCCCTGCATGAATCGCCGCCGAAATACGAACGGGTGCGCTTCGAAACGATGGAGGGCGTGCGCGTGAGCCTTGCCGACAGTCGCGCGTTCGGCATCATCACGCTGCACGCACCAGGCACGTTCGCGCCCATCGAGGCGGGGCCCGAACCTCTCACCGATGACTTCACCGTCGATGGATTCCGGGACGCGCTCGCCAACAGGCGCGGCCCCATCAAGCCCACGTTACTCGACCAAAAACTCGTAGCCGGTATCGGCAACATCTATGCGAGTGAAGCGTGCTGGGAAGCGAAGATTCATCCCGCGACGCCATCGAACAGCCTGTCGAAGGCACGCGTGGTACGACTCCGCGACGCCGTGCGGCTCGTGCTCGAGACAGCGCCGAGCGGTCGCTATTACGCGCGCGACGATGTGAATGAGCGCGACATCTGGCGCGTGTACGGCAGGGACGGGGATCCATGCCGTCGCTGTGGTTCACGCATCGTGCGCACCGTGCAGGCCGGTCGCAGCACGTATCACTGCGGGCGCTGTCAGCGGCTCAGGTGAACCGACGGGCACAACGCGTGGCGTTGCCAGCGGCTCGTCCACCACGCGTCGCGCACCTGTCGTCGCTTCGAACACCATGAGGGTCTGCGCCGCCGTGCTGCGCCATGAGAACAGCGCGGCGCGCTGACGTCCCGCTGCACCGAGGGCCGCGCGCAGCGCCGGCTCGCTCGCCATCCGCTCCATCGTCCGGCTCATCTCTTCCGCGTCGTCCCACCGGACATACTGTGCTGCGGCGCCGGCCACTTCGGGCAGCGAACTCTCGCTCGAGCAGATCACCGGCGCTCCCATGCGCATCGCCTCGAGCACCGGCAAGCCGAACCCTTCATATCGAGACGGATACACCAGTGCGCTGCACCGGCGATACAGGGTGACCAATTGCGCGTCGTTCACGAAACCGACGTGGCGAAGCCAGGGAGCCCGGCCGATACGATCTCGCGTCTCGCGCGCGAGCGATGGCCCGCACTGCACCAACGGCACGCGCACGCCCCGTGCCCAGAGTGCATCCATGGCCGCGTACACAGTCGTCAGATTCTTGCGCCCGTCTTGCCCGCCCACCGTGAGAAAGAACGGTCCGGACACGCGCGCGTCCTCCAGCGGCGTGACGTCGTCAGCCACGTCGATGGGCAGATCGTCGGCGGCGAGCGGCGTGACTGTGATACGCGTGGGGTCCGCGTCGGTCTTGTCGAGCAGCTCCTCGCGCGTGAAGTGCGAAATCGCGAGCACTCCGTGCGCGCGGTCGAGCGTTCGGCCGTAACGCGCCCGGTATTTGGCCCGCTTGAGCACCTTCCACCACCGATGATCGAGCTGCAGCATCGGGGCGATGTCGTGCACCGTCGCGATGCAGGTAGCCGAGTGTGCTGGGGGCGAGATGAAGTTCCACGGGTACCACGCCACGCCGGCATCAGTGTGGGGCAGCCGATCCACCGTTTCGATCCACGTGCGGGTGTTGAGCGACGGATGCAGGCGGCTCAGTTCCTCGCGTAGCGCAGCGATGTCCCGCCGGTGCGCCACGAACAGCGTGAAGCGGAGCGCGGGGCGCTGCACGGCGAACTCCGGTAGCATGCTCCGCACGTAACGGCCGATGCCACGCCGCTCGTGCACGAGGCGGGTCGCTTCGACGGCCAGATGGCCGAGCGTCGGCAGGGGCAGCGGCATGGGGGACGGCAGGACGATGGGGGAGTGCCCGTGGTGCATGGCGACACTCCTGGGACGTCGCATACCCTGCCCACGTTAAGGCCGGGCCGTGTGATCGATCGCACCGCCATGATGACACCACATCGCCACCACCGGACGCCGACTCAGTGCATCGCCTCGAGCAGCGCCCCCTTCAGGTACCCGGTCTCCGGCACATTGATGAGCTCGGGGTGGTCGAGCGGCTGGCCCGTGATCGCGCGCAACGCAAAGCGCCGCCCGCTGTCTGCCACCGCTTCGCTCAGCATGTCGAAGAACATCCCGCGCGATAAATGAAAGCTGCAACTCGCCGTGAAGAGCACACCGCCCGGCGCGAGCAGCTTCATCGCCTGCAGATTGATGTCCTTGTACCCGCGCATCGCCCCGTCGAGCGCGCCGCGTGTCTTCGCGAACGCCGGCGGGTCCACCACGATCGTATCGAACTGACGTCCCTCCCGGTGCCACGCGCGCAACACGTCGAACGCGTCGCCCTCCACCGGCTCGATATTCGTCAGCCCGTTGCGGGCGGCATGCTCGTGCACCCGGGCGAGCGCCGGCCCCGAGACATCGACGGCACATACGTGGTCGGCCTGCCTCGCCAGATGCAGCGCAAAGCTGCCGTGATAGGCGAAACAGTCGAGGGCGCGGCCGCGAGCCAGGCGGCCGATAAGCACGCGGTTCTCACGCTGATCCAGAAACGCACCGGTCTTCTGTCCATCCCACGGGGCGGCGAGATAGCGCACGCCGTGCTCGAGGACTTCCACCACCTTGGGGACGTCGCCGTAGAGCAGTTTCACCTCGCGCGGCAGTCCTTCACGATCACGAGCGGCCGGATCATTGCGAGCGAGAATGCCGGTGCATCCCGTGAGCTCCTGCAGGCAGCGCACGATGACCTCCGTGTACGCGTCCAGGCCCGCCGAGAGCAACTGCACCACGAGCGAGTCACCGTATTTGTCCACCACGAGACTCGGCAGGCCATCGCCTTCGCCGTGCACCAGACGGTAGGCATTCGCCTCAGCGTCGAGTGGCGCCCGGCGCGCGATCGCGGTGCGCAATGTGTCGTGCCACCACGCCTCGTCGATGGTCCGATCCGGATTGGCCTCGATACGGCGAAGCGAAATCTCCGACTGTGGGCTCCAGAGAGCCCACCCGAGCGGCGCGCCATTCGATTCTTCCACCCGCACCACGCCGGCTGGAAGCGCGGGTCGCCGTTCAACGTCGCTGCGGAACACCCACGGATGCCCGCGCCGCAGGCGCTGGGCTCCCTTGCGGTTCACCACGGCCACGTCGCCGCCCACCGCTACCTCGGTGCGGGCTCGGGAATCGGGGGAGCCACCGCGTGACGAACGCGGACGGCCGGACGAGCGACGGTCGGGACGATTCACCTTGGGCCTCGCACGATCACGCGCTACCCGTGACCATCAGGCCACACGCTGCGCGGAAGAGAGATACTGGTCGACACCGCGCTCGCAGCGCGTACGGCGCTCCCGGACGGTGCGCATGAACACATCGTGGTTCCGGTCCACGGCATCGAAACTGGCTTGCTTGTGCCACAGATGGTAGCACACCGCCGAGAACTTGAAGTTGCGTCGCGAGACACCGGCGTTGATGAGGCGCGTGGCGAGTTCGCTGTCCTCTCGTCCCCACCCTTCGATCGCCTCATCGTAGCCATTCACCCGCACGAGATCGTCGCGCCAGAACGCCATGTGCGCGCCGCGAATGCGCTTCAGTCCGTCCGTGGGCCCCTTCACCAATGGTGTGAGCCACGGGGCGTACAGCGCGTTCTGTCGGATATTGAGATGCGGCGTGAACGGCCACAGGCGGATGCGCTCGCCGGCGAGCAGGCGCTCGGTCGTGGGGCGTTCGACCAGGGCGCGTGATCCCTGTACCCAGCAGCCGCGCCGCGCGAAGCGCGCGTGGGCCTCGATGAACGCGGGGTGCACCACGATGTCGCCGTCGATCTGCACCACGTACTCCCCGTGCGCCGCGGCGATAGCCTTGTTGCGGATGGCCGCGAGACGGAAGCCGGTGTCTTCGTGCCACACATGTACGAGCGGCACGGGGAACGTGGCGCGGGTCTGATCGATGAGGGCGCGCGTCTCGTCTCGTGAGCCGTCGTCGGCGATGACCACCTCGACGGGCAGGATGCGCTGTCTCCGCACGCTGTCGAGCACCAGCGCGAGCGCCCGGGGCCAGTTGTACGTGGCCACGATCAGGGAAATGCGCGGACGATCGCTCACCGCGTGCCGTCCGCCTTGACCGCGCGTCGCGCTGCCTTGCTTCTGGCGATGGCTTTGGTGTGCTGCCCGAATGTTTCGGTAAACTCGTGGCTACCGTCGGGGCGTGCCACGAAGAACAGATACGGCACGTCGGCCGGCGCCAGCGCCGCGGCGATACTCGCCTCACCGGGGCTCGCGATGGGACCGGGCGGGAGTCCCGGGTATTTGTAGGTGTTGTACTTCGAGTCGACCTCGAGATCCTTGTACAGGACCCGCTCCACATGTTGGGGTAGCGCGTACTGCACCGTGGGATCGGCCTGCAACAGCATGCGCTTCTTCACGCGGTTCCAATACACCGCGCTGATGAGCGGGCGCTCTTCGGCCTTGCGCGCTTCCTTCTCCACGATACTCGCCATGGTGAGCGCGTCATGCCGTGAGATGCTCATGGCCTTGAGGCGCGCATCCCACTCGGGCTTCCACACGTCGAGGAACCGCTCCACCATCGCGTTCACCGCGTCACGCGCACTGGTGCCTTCGGGAAACGTGTAAGTGGCCGGGAAGAGGTACCCCTCGAGACTCGGTACCGGGATGTCGAGTTCGCGCTGCCACGCGGTATCGGTCACTGCGGCGCGCACGGAGTCCGCAGGGACACGCAGCGCCTTGGCCAGCACCGGCGCGATGTCCCGTACGTCGAAGCCCTCGGGAATCACCACGGTGGTCATGAGACCGCGGCCCGTCACGAGGGCATCGAGCACATCGCGATAGCCGGCGCCCGCCACGAACTGGTAGGTACCGGGCTTGATGTCCGTCTCGGCGCCGGTGAGGCGCGCAAACAATCGAAACAGTCGTGTGGAGCCGATGACCTCGTGCGCCGCTAACGAATCGGCGGCGACACGAAGGCTCACCCCTTTCGGGATGATCACGCGTGATGCTGCACCCGATGCTCCACTGCCGCCGCCGATCTCCCGCCACAGCCACGCCAGCAGCACGACCGAGAACGCGAGGGCGCCGAGGCGGATGAAGCGCGAGTGCTTGGAACGCTTACGGGCCATCCGCGTCGTCCCCGTGCCTCATCTCCGCCGCGCCTCCAAGGACCGCTTCACCGAGTGCCACACCCTGCGCCGCCGCGCGGAGCACGCTTTCCAGCAGCACACAGGCGGCCATGGCGTCCACGTCACCCTTGCGGCCTCGGGTGCTGCCACCCTGCTCCTTGATGCTGCGCAGGGCAGCGGAGGTGGTGAAGCGTTCGTCGACGAGTCGCACCGGGAGCGACTGCCGCGCGACGAGTTTCGCGGCGACATCGCGCACTTCGCGGGTGCGATCGGTTTCGTTGCCACCGGGATCGAGCGGCAATCCGAACACGTACCCCTGCGCGCCGAGTTCCTCCGCTTGACGCATCAGCTCGGCGATGGGCGGCCGCTTTCCGGCACGGCGTGCGATGATACCCACAGGGGACGCGAGCATGCCGAGTTCATCACTGATGGCGAGGCCAATGCGTTTGTCGCCCCAGTCCACCGCGAACAGCCGTGCTGCCGATGCCGCCGTCACGCTTCGGCCATCTGCTCGAAGAACTCCTGATTGTTCTGCGCCCGCTCCATGCGCTTGAGCAGGAAGAGCATGGCCTCGTCGCTCGGCATGTCGGCGAGAAAGGTGCGCAACAGGAAGACGCGCTGCTGCTCCTTCTGCGAGAGGAGCAGCTCTTCGCGCCGCGTCCCCGACTTGTTGATGTCGATGGCCGGGAAGATCCGCTTTTCGGCGAGCTTGCGGTCGAGCACGAGTTCCATGTTGCCGGTGCCCTTGAACTCCTCGAAGATCAGCTCGTCCATGCGCGAGTTGGTTTCGATGAGCGCCGTCGCCACGATGGTGAGCGACCCGCCCTCCACGAGCTTGCGCGCCGCGCCGAAGAACGCCTTGGGCTTCTGCATGGCCGTCGCTTCCATGCCGCCCGACATGAGTTTGCCGCCCTGCGGCGCTACCGCGTTGTGGGCGCGGGCGAGCCGCGTGATGGAGTCGAGCAGGATCACCACATCCTTGCCGCTTTCCACGAGCCGCTTGGCCTTTTCGAGCACCATGCCGGCCACCTGCACGTGGCGATCGGCGGTTTCGTCGAAGGTGGAGCAGATCACTTCGGCCTTGGGGCAGCTCGCCTGCATGTCGGTCACCTCTTCGGGACGCTCATCGATCAGCAGGACGATGAGCGTGACTTCCGGGTGATTTTCGCTGATGGCGTTGGCGAGCTGCTGCAACAGGATCGTCTTGCCGCCTTTGGGGGGCGCAACGATGAGGGCCCGCTGGCCCTTGCCGAGGGGCGCGATGATGTCACAGACGCGCGTGGCTACTTCCCCGTTCTTGCGCTCGAGATGGAGGCGTTCGTCGGGGTACTTGGCGGTCAGGTTGTCGAAGGCGCTACGCAATTTGGACTGCTCGGGGTCACCACCGTTGATGCGCTCCACCTTGAGAAGCGCGAGGTACCGTTCCCATTCCTTCGGCGGACGCACTTCACCCATCACCGTATCGCCGGTGCGGAGGTCGAAGCGCTTGACCTGAGAGGGGGAGACGTAGATGTCGTCGGGGCCGTGCAGGTAGTTGAAATCCTGCGCCCGGAGAAAGCCGTAGCCTTCCGGGAGGACTTCCAGCACCCCTTCGCCGTAGAGCGTCGTGTCGGTTTCGAGCAGGGCCTGCTCGATGCGGAAGACGAGCTCCTGCTTCTTGAGCCCGTTGACGCTGGTGAGCTGCAACGACTCGGCCAGCGCCAGGAGTTCGGGAACCGACTTCCGCTTCAGCTCGACAACGTGCACGTGGCGATGTAAACGAGGGGAGCGTGGGTTCACCGCAGGGGCGACAACCCCGGGCGAAGCCATGCGCGCGGCAGGACTCGAACCTGCGACCTTCGGCTCCGGAGGCCGACGCTCTATCCAACTGAGCTACGCGCGCATTACGGCTGCCGGCGCCGGCAGAAGCCGACGGGAGTCCGTCGTTGGGTCCGCAGGCACACTCAGCCCCGGGACCGTCAGACCGGTGAAGCTAACCGGGCAGGGGGCGATGGGGCAAGGAAATGGGTCGGACTGACCGCTGATCGCTCACTTGTGCGACAACGTCCACACGTACGCAGCGACGGCGCTGATCTGCTCGTCGTTGAGGTTCATGCGGCCACCGCGCGCCCCCATGGCGTTCGGGCGCGTGGTCACCTTGATCTTCTCCTTGGGGACGCCGCTCACGATGAGCGCACGGATCTCGGCGTAGCTGCCCGTGGTCAGCTGATCCCATTGGCCATCATTGAGGGCTGGGCCGTTCTGCGCCCCGATGCCCTTGGAGCCATGGCAGCGCATGCAGCCGCCATTGTTGAAGAGGGAATCGCCAAGTGCGACACGGGCTGGCGTGACCTCGGCCGGGGTGGCGGGCTTGGCAGCAGGACCGGTGCCGGCGCCGGCGCCGGACGAGCGGCAGGCCGCGACGAACAGGAGCAGGGAGACAGCGGCGAGAGCGCGCATGAGGTGTGGGGAAAAGGGGGACGGGATTGTGGCTCGCCCTATTCTGCTGCCGGGTGCGGGGGTTGGCTATCTTTCACCGTATGACCGCTATCGCTTATCTCGGAACGGGGCTGCTGGGCAGCGGCTTCGTGGAGGCCGCGCTGGGGCGCGGCGACTCGGTGACTGTGTGGAATCGCACGCGCGACAAGGCCCAGGCGCTGGCCGCGTTCGGGGCGATGGTGGCCGACACGCCGGCTGAGGCGGTGCGCGGGGCTGCGCGGGTACATCTGGTGCTCAAGGACGATGCCGTGGTGGAAGAGGTCATCGCGGCGCTACGTCCGGGGCTCGCCCCCGACGCCATCATTTGCGACCATACCACCACGCAGCCGGCGCTGACGGCCGAGCGGGCGACCCGTCTGAACGCCGAAGGCGTGCGCTATCTCCATTGCCCGGTGTTCATTGCACCGGCCGCCGCGAGGCAGGCGCAGGGGATCATCATGGTGGCCGGTCCGCTGACGCTTTTCGAACACGTCCAGCCGGCGCTCGAACAGCAGGCGCAGAAGGTGGTGTACTGGGGCGAGCGCCCCGACCTCGCGGCAGCATACAAGCTCATGGGCAACGCGTTCATCATCGGTCTCGGCGCACTCGTGAGCGATGTCTTCACCATTGCCAACGGCACGGACGTCAGCCCGCCGGACGCGCTCAAACTGCTCGAGTTCTTCAACCCCGGCAGCATGCTGCAGAATCGCGGCAAAAGGATGAGCGAGGGGGACTTCGTCGCCAGCTTCGAACTGGAGATGGCGCGGAAGGATGTGCGGCTCATGCTGGAAACCAGCGGGTCGCGTCCCCTCGCGGCGCTCCCGTCCATTGCTGCGCGCATGGACGACCTGCTTGCCCAAGGGCTGGGCCAGGCAGACTTCGGGGTGATTGCACGCGACGCCGTGCGGGGCCACTGATCGGCGCGGCCAAGGAAAGGCTCCGGAACGGCACGAGGCCCGCGCGACCATTGGTCGCTGCGGGCCTCGTGCCGTTCGGAGCACCGACGGATTACGGGCGGTGCGGTCCCATCACGTTCTTCGTGAACAGGGCAATGAACGCCGCGATGATCGCGATCTGGCCGATCGGGCCAACCGCGAGCACCACCTCGAAGATCGAGGAGATCAGGAGGAGCGGCAGCTTGACAATCGGCAGCAGGAAATCGGCGTTGGCCGGATAGCTGAAGAACGGCATGGGAAGGGCTGGTTGAGGGTCCGGGGTGGAACTTAACCACGCCCGGTGGTGAACTGCAGCCCCGGGGGGCGGGTTCCTGCCGCCTGACGTCGGTGCCCGCCTCGGACCGAGTGGTGCAAGGCCCGGCGCATCGTCACACCCACGGCGCCTTTCGCTACGAGTGCGAAAATCAGTAGTGCATACTCTTGTTCCACCGATTAGGATGCCATCACGGTTCTCCCCAGCCGTATCACCCACATTGCCAGCGATCACCCGAGGTAGGTGATTGCGATCCACCCACCGGAGCCCCGTTGCCAACCCAGGATGACATAGGACTATCCGCTCGAAGCGAGCGTGCGTTCGTTACCCCGGACGCCAACGACATTCTTTCCGAAGCCCGTGAGCTGCTGCACGATGTGCTGCCAGCGCCGGTTCGCACCGAACACGCCTGGGCTGGTTCGATCGTGCATCTGCACGTCGACGGCCATCAGGTGGTGCACGTGTTGCGGTTGCACGCCGGTACGGCGCGCGCAGACGGCGGTGATGCTGACGTGCGCGTGCACGTGCAGGAACGCTACTTGAGTGTGGCCGGCGTGGTGGGGCTGCTCGATGACGGCGCGGTGCGAACCGGGCTGATGCCGTTGCACACCGGTCGGTATGTGCACGTGACCATTGCCAGTGGGAGCGACGTGCTCGCTGTGCTGTGGCTGCCGAGCGTGCCCGTGTTTCGCGTGTCCGATCGACTGATGGCGTGACCGATCGGTTGCCACGCAGCACGCGTGTGTGAATGAATGACCACCCCCGCGACGTTCACGTCGCGGGGGTGTGTTCTTTTGTGCAGGGTCGCTCGATGGTTCTCCCCGTGTAATGGACCGGGGAAACAGATCGGTGCGCTCGGCATCGTGGGCTGACGCGGTGGCTGTCGGGCGAATCCTCACGCACACGGGGGGTTTCGCCGCTGATCGGAACAGGCTGGTTCCGTCAGGTTACCGGACACATGTCCGATGCTCCGTTCTTCCGGTTGGTGGTGGCCCTGCTCGGCGGCACCCTCTCCTCCCTCGCTCCGGTGTTCGCGCGGGCGCAGCCCGCTGCGTCTCGCGAGTACGATCCCGCGTCGCGCCTGCCCTTCCCGCTGGGGGAAGTGCTCGATTATCGCGTGAGCGTGTCGCTGGGCGGCAACATCGGCCGCGGCCAGATGCGCGTGGAAGGCCCCGTGACCGAGCGCGGCATTCCCACCTGGCGCCTGGTCTCCGAGATGCAGGCCAAGCGCGCGTTCGTGAAGGCCACCGATCGGACCACGTCGTGGGTGGATCCGGTGAAGTTCGCCACGCTGCGGTTCGAAAAGAGCGAGCGACATCCGCTCGCGCGTTCCGACGAACAGGTGGAAATGAACCTCGTTGCCGGTACCTGGCGCGATGACGACGGCCGCGAGCAGACGCTTGGGTCACCACTGCCGCTCGACGAACTCTCGTTCCTCTACTTCCTGCGCACCATCCCGCTTGATCAGGAAGGCTCGTATCAATACCACCGCCATTTCGATGAGCAGCGTAACCCGACTCTGGTGACCGTCGGTGCGGAGGAAACGGTGCAGACCGAGGCGGGCCGCTTTACCACTCGCGTGGTGATCATGCACGTGAAGGACCCTGCGCACTATCAGGGTGTGGGATTGATCCGGATCAACCTCGACACATCCCCGTGCCACATCCCGGTGCGGATCGTGAGCCGGATGCCGATCGTGGGCACGACCACGCTCTCGCTGGTGGCGCGCAGCGCCAACGCACGGTGCGAGGCGTGATGAGCCGTGCGCACGCACGTGGCCAGCAGTCGGACAATACCCTACAGATGCGAAATCCGACCCCCCACCAAAGTTCCGTACTAATCCGACCGCTCGCGGACGGTCCCGAAGCGAATCTCATCTCCAGAGGCGAGTCGATGGCGCGTCACCGCCGCCGCATATGCCGGAAGTGCTGGACCATTCAATTCTGACTGCTGGAGACCTCACGATGCGCTCGATGATTTCGCATCTCGCCATATCCGCCGCCGCGCTCGTGCTCATTGCTGCCACGCCTGCAGCCCCAGCCACCTTGTCGCTCCGCGAAGGCAGCAAGCTGTGGTTCGACGGGACGAGCACGCTGCGCAGCTGGACCTGCACCGCCGACCAGATCGACGCCGCACTCTCGAGCCCCGACGAGGCGGTAATCGCGAATACGCTCGATGGCAGGAAGGTTGCCGGCACGGTGCAGGTGGATTTCCCCGTGAGCAAGCTCGAGTGCAAGAACGGCACGATGAACGAGCACATGGGCAAGGCGCTCAAGACGAAGGAGTTCTCGAGCATCCGCTTCACGATGCAGAGCTACGAGGTCGCCAAGGGCGGTGCCGTCACCGGCACGCTCCAGGGGACCTTGCAACTCTCCGGCAAGACGCTGCCGATCGCCGTCCCGGTCACGTTCGGTACGGCGGCCGATGGCGGTCTGCGGGTCACGGGTAAGGTGCCGGTGAAGATGACCGACTGGGACGTGAAGCCCCCCACGCTGATGATGGGCACGATCAAGGTCGGCCCGGTGGTCACCGTGAACTTCGATTTGCAATTGCAGAAGGGTGGGACGGTCGCGCAGTAACGCGACGGCGCACCCCATCTCGCAAGACCCGTAGCAGACAGTGATTCCGACGCAGTCCAATGCAGCATGACCGATTGGTCACCTCCCCTCCGATCATCTCCGAGACGCGAATTCATGACTCGTACACGCCTCTTCCTTGCCGCCGGCCTTGTGGTCGCCCTCAATCCGCTGGGTGCGCAATCCGTCACCGACAGCGTGGGTACGTCCCAGCGGAAGCTCGACATTCAATACGTGCGTCCGCAGGACCAGCGCGGTATCAACATGTTCGAAACGCCGAAGATTGCCGGCGCGGCGTACGATGGCTTCAAGATCCAGTGGGGCGCGGCCTTCGCGCAGCAGTTTCAGGGGCTGACACACAAGAACACGGCGCAACCGCTCTCGCAGGCCGGCACGCCGGCCATTACCAATCGCAACCAGCTGCAGGCGATGGGTAATGGGTTCAACAATGCCGTGGCCAATGCCTACCTGCATGCGCAGCTCGCGAAGGGTATCCGCATTCAGCTCACGAGCTACCTGTCGGCGCGTCATCACAATGAGACGTGGGTAAAGGATGGATTCATCCAGATCGACGAGTCGCCGATCGACCTGCCCATCCTGAACGAGATCATGAAGTTCACGACCGTGAAGATCGGTCACTTCGAAATCAACTACGGTGATTTCCACTTCAAGCGCTCGGACAATGGCCAGGTGGTCTACAATCCGCTGGTCGGGAACCTCATCATGGACGCCTTCACGACCGAAGTCGGCGCCGAGGCGATCTTTCAGAAAAACGGCCTGCTCGGTGTGGTCGCCCTGACGAACGGTGAGGTGCGTGGGCAGACGCTACGCGCCAGTGACCGGTCGCCTGCCTTCATGGCCAAGGTCGGCTTCGACAAGCAGCTCAATGCCGATGTGCGTACCCGCCTCACGGCGTCCTTCCGCAATCAGGGGTCAGCGGCGAACGGTACCCTGTACAGCGGTGATCGTGCCGGTTCGCGCTACTACTACGTACTCGAGAACACCGCGTCGACGGAATCGGCCAACTTCACGTCGGGCATGATCAACCCGGGCTTCACCGACAAGAACAACGCGATCATGGTGAACCCGTTCATCAAAGTGAAGGGTGTCGAGCTCTTTGGTCTCTGGGAACGCGGCAAGGGTCGCTCGGCGAGCGAGACGGTGGTCCGCGAAGTCAATCAGCTGATGGGCGAAGCGACGGTGCGGTTCCTCAAGGGGGACAAGCTGTTCCTCGCGGCTCGCTACAATAAGGTCGACGGTGATCTCGGTTCGTATCGGGTCACGCCGGTAACGGGTGCGCCGGTGACCGTCAGCAACAGCGATGTGGCCGTCACCCGTCTGAACGCCGGTGGTGGCTGGTTCATCCTGCCGACGCTCCTGCTGAAGGCTGAAGTCGTGACGCAGCAGTACGACCGCTTCAACTCTCTCGATATCCGCAATGGCGCGAAGTGGCGGGGCTTCGTCCTCGAGGCGGCGACGAGCTTCTGAGTCTCCTTCGCGGCTCGCGCCGCAACCGCCCCCGCACCGACTGGTGCGGGGGCGGTTGCGTTTGGAGCGTGCTTGCTGTCAACGGCGCCGGGAGTAGCTTCGGGCACATGACGACTTCCACTTGGCTTCTCCGGGGCACACGCACCCTGTTGGCGTGCGGCGCGCTGCTCACTCCGACGCTGGCGGCGGCACAGGGCACCTCGCGTCCATCGCGGGCGCCGGCCACGCGGTCCGGCTTCGCGACCGATCGGCTCGCCCGTATCGATGCCATGCTCGACGCCGCAGTGCAGAGCGAAGAGATCGGTGGGCTCGTCGCGCTGGTGCTGCGTGACGATGCCGTGGTGTACGAACGCGCCGTGGGGTGGCGGGACCGCGAATCACGCGTACCAATGACTACGAACACGCTCTTTCGCATTGCTTCGCAGACCAAGGCGCTTACGAGTGCGGCGGTGTTGATGCTCATGGAAGAGGGCAAGTTCGGCCTCGCCACGCCTGCGTCGACCTTCATGCCGACCTTCGCCAAGACCACCGTGATGCAGCGGACCGGCGCGGGGGATGTGGAGGTTCCCGCACAGCGCGCCATCACCATCAAGGACCTGCTCACGCATACGGCCGGCATTTCATATGGCACCGATGCGCGCGTGGCGGAGCGTTATCGTGCCAAGGGGCTGGGGCCGGCGGCTGGCTTCGGCTGGTACACCGCGAACAAGACCGAGCCGGTGTGCGTCAGCATGGACTCACTCGGGACTCTCCCCTTCGTCGCGCAACCCGGCGAACGGTTCGTGTACGGCTACAATACCGATGTGCTGGGATGCATCGTGGAGCGCGCTTCCGGTGTACCGCTCGACCGCTTCCTGCGCGAGCGCCTCACACAGCCGCTCGGCATGAACGATACGTACTTCTTCGTCCCCTCGGCGGAGCGCGCGCGTTTGGCGACCGTCTATCGCAGCGAGCAGCGGCGCACGGTTCGCGCCGACACCGGCGCGCGAGGGCAGGGGCATTATGTCGACGGACCACGGGCCAGTTTCGCCGGCGGCGCGGGGCTCGTTTCCACCGCCCGGGACTATGCGCGTTTTCTGCAGATGATCGCGCACGGCGGGAGCTGGAATGGTCGACGCTACCTGGCGCCGCACACCGTGGCGCTCATGACGACCGATCAGATTCCCGCGATTTACGGGCCGAACGCCGGCTTCGGGCTGGGCTTCGAAACGGTCGAGCGCTACGGCGCGTCCGGTATGGCGTCCAAGGGGACGTTCGGCTGGGGTGGCGCGTACGGATCCAACTACAAGGTCGATCCGGCCGAAGGGCTCGTGATCGTCGTCATGATCAACCAGCTACCCACGACGAGCGACGTGGTGGCTCGCTTCCAGACAATGCTCTACGCGTCGCTCGTGGAGAGCCGGCAGCGCTGATCGGGGTCAGTAAAGGGAGCCGGTCGACGACGTGACCACACCACGGTTCACGCTGTACGTGTACACGGGTGTAGTGCCCGTCCAGCTGCTCACGTTGAACGCCTGCCCTGCCCGGACACGCACGGCACTGACGGGTGCATACGTGAGTGGGGTGTTCGCCACACAGGTGCGGGTCACGGTACCGGTGACACTGAGGTAGTACGCGCCGGATGCGGTGCCGAAGGTGGTCGTGCCCCCACCGGGTAGCACGCCGACACCAGTCCCTTCGTCTACGCCAATCGCCCGCGGTGCCGACGCCGTGTTGGCCTGCTGCAGCCGCGCGAGGAAGGTGAGCAGGCGCCCCATGCGATCACGAATCACGAAATGCGAATCGGTGATCACATTCGCGAGCATCGGCACGGTGAACAGCGCGGGCTCGAGGGTGATGGAGGCGTCGAACGGATTGGTGAGCGCCACCGTCGATGTCGTCGATATCCCTTGCGCCGAATACACGTACTGCCCGAGCACGGCGAGTCCCGCGCTTGTGCCGCCGATGGGGACACCCGCCGCGATGCGCGCGTTCACGCGCGCCTGCAGTTGGGTGCCGCGCCACAGGTTCACGTACGTCGATTGATCGCCACCGGTGAGGAACAGGACCTCGGCCTTGTTGATCGCATTGAGTACCTCCGGCGCATCGGCACCGGCGCGTGACGTGATGACGATGCTTGTCACCGCGTTGGCACCCAGCCGCTGCAGGTAGCTGTTGTACCCGTTCGTGCCGCTGGTGCGCAGCACCACCACGTCGCCATATCCGCCGCCGCTCCGGGTGCCGCCGCGCGCCAGGAGCCATGTCATGCCCGCGTCGAGATCCGTACCGCCACCCGCGAGGTAGACACCGCCGACGGGCGTGGTCACCACATCGGTGGCACCCTTCGTCGTGTACATGGTGAACCCGGCTGGAGGCGTCTTGGCGAGACGAGCGGATTCGAGAGGGTCGGCGATGCGGGTCGAGTCGCCGCAGGCACTCGCGCCGGCGAGCAGCAGAGCCGCCGCGCCGCGGGTCATTCGGGTCGTGGTCATGGGGAACGTTAGCGCCGCATCATGCACGGCGCGAGCCAATGGGACGGGGTGCGGCGCGCCGTCCCATGAAAACAACAGCGGGGCGGCGATGTCATCGCCGCCCCGCTGTTGTTCATGCCGCTCGCAGTTACAGCGAATACGCCATGCGCACGTACAGGAAGCGACCGTTGAAGCCGAACGGCGACAGCCCCGAGAAGCGGTAGACGCCGAACGTTCCCTGGCCGCTGTAGCCCGTGGCCACGTCACCGAGGTCCGTGATGCGATCCGGGTAGACGTCGAACACGTTGTCAGCACCCATCGTGACCTGCGTACGCTTGAAGAGCTTGTACGCGGCGCTCACGTCGGTGATGAACTTCGGGCTGAGTTCGAGGTCGGGCACCTGGCGGGCGCCAGCGGCCGCCGTGGCCTGACGGCCCGTCACGGCCCCGAAGCGCTGACCGCGCAGGGTGAACGTGAAGTCGCCCTTCTCGTACGAACCGTTCATCACGAGGTTGTTGCGCGGCTGACCCACTTCGATGCGACCGCGCTCGGCACGACCGAACAGCACTTCGCTCAGGTTGCCGAGCTGCGCCGGCGTGTTCACCACGACCTCGGTCACACGGGTCTGGTTCTGGTTGTAGCCGCCGGTGAGCTTGATCACGCCGTTGTTCTTCAGGTCGATACCGTAGTTCACGACCACGTCGATACCGTTCGTCTCCGTGTTGATCGCATTCGTGAAGTAGCGGCCACCACCGATGCCCGTGAAGCCGTTCTGGGTGAAGAAGTTCACGATGCCGGTGCCGATGAAGTTCTCGGACAGCACGATACGATCACTGATCTTGATGTTGTAGTAATCGCTCGTGATGGTGAGGCTCTTGGTGGGCTGCAGCGTGATGCCCGCGCTGAGGTTCACCGAGTTCTCCGGCTTCAGGTCACGCGCGCCGAGGAGACGGGCTTCGCGGCTCGCGACCGGGAGCGTCTTGATATCGACCGGCAGGCCGTTCACGAAGGTCGTGGCCGTGGACGTGAAGTAGCTCTGCTGGAGCGACGGGGCGCGGAAGCCGGTCGCCGCCGCACCACGGATGGCGAACTTGTCGGTCGGCGAGAAGCGCGTGGTCAGCTTGCCGGTGGCCTTGCCGCCGAAGTCGCTGAAGTTCTCGACGCGCGCCGCGGTCCCCACGAGCCACTTCGACGTGAGATCCGTTTCGAGGTCGATGTAGGCCGCTGCCGCCGTCCGGCTCTGGTCGAGAGCATCCGACGGCGAGAAGCCGGGGAACACCTGCGAGCCCACGAGCGCGATGGTGGTGTTGCCGGCCGCGTTGCGGACCGGGTTGCCGGCCGCGTCGAGCACCGGCACACGGCCGTTGATGTACGACGCTTGCTCACCGGCCTCGATGGAATAGTTCTCCCAGCGGAACTCAGCACCGCTCGACACGCGCAGCGGCTTGCCGTTCAGGTCGAACTGGCGCGTGACGTCGAGGTTCGTGAGCGCCTGTCCGAAGCCGAGCGTACCGGCGTCGAACGTCGTCGGGCTGTTGAGCCCCATCGACGCGTTGTTCGAGTTGCTGATGATGAACTGGAAGGAGTTCGCGCCGTATACCTGGCTGAGGTCCCAGTCCCATCCCTTCACCGTGCCCTTGGCGCCGCCACCGATCGCGACGTCGCCGATGTTGGATTCGATGTTGGGGAGGAAGCCATCGGGGTACAGCTTGGACACGACCTGCGTGGTCTGAATCGGGCGGCGGAAGAAGCCCGTGGAGCGGCCGTCGCGCACGCCGAAGGAGCCGAAGCTGTAGAGCTGGAGCTTGTCGTTCACGACCTGCGCCGCGTTGAACATGCCGACGATGTCGGCGGTGGCGGCGTCGCCCGACCAGTGCGTGCGACGACGGGCCGTGGCTTCACGCGGGTCGCCGTTGGGATACTGCTGACGCGGATCGTTGAACGTACGGTTGGTCATGGCGCGGTTGCGCCACTCCACGCCGGCATGGAAGTACGAACCGTTGCCCCAGGTAAAGCCCTGGTCGGCGGTGGCCGTGGTGTTCGTGCCGTCGTTGAACTTGCCGAGGCCTTCCACGTTGGTGTTGAACTGCCCCGTCTGCACGGAGGCGCCACCAGCGCTCGCGCCCTTCAGGATGATGTTGATCACGCCGGCGATGGCGTCGGAGCCGTACTGCGCCGCAGCACCGTCACGGAGAATTTCGATGCGGTCGATCATCGACGCGGGGATCGCGTTGATGTCCACGGCGGCCGTACCACGACCCACGGTGCCGTTGTTGTTGATCAGGGCGCTGGTGTAGCGGCGCTTGCCGTTGATCAGCACGAGCGTCTGGTCGGGGGCAAGGCCACGCAGCGTCGCCGGACGGACGTGGTCCGTACCGTCGGCCACGGCCGGGCGCGGGAAGTTGAACGAGGGCGCCGCGGCCTGCAGCATCTGCGCGGTCTCCACGCGGCCCGTGGCCTTGAGATCGGCCGTGTTGATCACGTCGACCGGAACGGGGCTCTTAACCAGCGTCCGCTCACCACCGCGCGAACCGGTCACGGCCACGGCTTCGAGCTGCGTGGTGGACTTCTCGAGGGTGAAGTTCTGCGTGACCTTGCCGCCGGCGGTGACCGTTACACTGGCCGTCTTGCCCGCGTAGCCGAGCATGCGCACGCGCAGTTCGTAGGTGCCGGCGCGCAGCGCGAAGCGGTAGGTACCGTCAGCGCGCGTGATGCCACCGACCTGAAGCCCGACGACGCCGACCGACGCGCCCTGTAGCGCCTCGCCACCGACTGTGACCTTGCCTTCGACGGTACCAGTGGCTTGGGCCTGCAGGGGGCCGCGCGGGGCGGCGAAGAGCGCGAGGGATCCTACCAACAACCCAACTGCAGACCAGCGTCGTTCACGTTGCATGCGGTAATCTCCGTGAGGGAACGGAAAGGGCTATCTCGGACGAATGGGACCGCCAAACTTCTCACCGGATGGGCCGAATGGCAATAATTCGCACACCGAACGCGTAGCAGCTGGTCGACATGCGCCGTCGTCGATCGGTGACCAGTCCGTGACCGTTCCCTGACACGGGGATGCCCTGCACGTGTCGCCCCGGGACTAAGCTGCCAAATGCCCCGCGTTCTGTTCTGCACGGATACCTATCCTCCCCAGGTCAATGGGGTGAGCGTCGTGACCGCGGGCATGGTCTCCGGCCTGCATCAGCGCGGCTGGGAATGCGCCGTCCTTGGTCCGTCGTATCCCCTTACCGGCCGCCGTCTGCTCTGGCCGCCTGACGTGGCCCGCGGTTTCGAAGTACCGGCGATGGGATTGCCCTCCTATCCGGACGTGCGAGTCTCGTGGCCGTCCTCGCGACTCGTGCGATCGGTGTTCGACGACTTCCAGCCGGATCTCGTGCACTGTGCCACCGAGTTTTCCATCGGGTTCCGGGGCATGCAGGAAGCGCGCAAGCGGGGCATCCCGGTATGCAGTACCTCGCATACCGATTTTTCCCGGTACTGTGGAGCTTACGGGGTCCCGTTTCTCCGCCCCGTCGTGCGTCGCTGGATGCGCGAATTTCACGATCGGGCAGTGCGGACCCTGGTACCGTCTCGTGCGGCCCAGGACGACCTGCGACAGATCGGCGTGCAGCGGACCATGGTCTGGGGTGGCGGGGTCGATGCTGACTTGTTCCATCCCCGCCATTTTTCCTCCACGACACGCCACCGTCTCGGGATCGGTCGCGCCTTCACGTTCCTGCATGTCGGGCGGCTCGCCCCCGAAAAGAACGTGGAGCTCGTGCTGTCCGCGTTTTCCCGTGCGCGATTGCAGCTGCCCGACATGGCCCTTCGCCTGATTGTCGCGGGCGCCGGGCCAAGCGAGCAGGTGCTCCGGTCGTACGCCACGCACGGCGTGACCTTTCTCGGAGCGGTCGATCGCACGAGTGAGCTCCCCTCGCTTTACGCAAGCGTCGACGCCTTCGTCACGGCCTCGACGACCGAGACGTTGGGGCTGGTGACCCTTGAAGCCATGGCGTCGGGGCTCCCGGTGGTCGCGTGCCGCGAAGGTGGCCTGCGCGACTACCTGGAGCACGCCCATAATGGGCTGGCGTTCGTCGCCAACGATGTCGACGACTGCACCAGCGCGATGGTGCGCCTCGTCAGCGACGCCTCGCTCCAGGAGCGGTTGCGTTCCGGCGCCCGTCAGACCGCGGAAAACTGGTCGTCGAGCCGCGAACTCGACCGGATCGACGAGCTGTTTCGCGGCGAGATTACAGCGCGTGCGCGAGCGCCGATGTCGCCTCACGCACTGATCCCGCACGTTGCACGCTGAGGTAGTCC
>Ga0164293_10000197_pt1 | contig 43840 bp, 55 predicted proteins | sample GEODES118metaG_FD_111487 | JGI IMG/M metagenome (GOLD analysis project Ga0164293, IMG submission 111487) | Eutrophic lake water microbial communities from Lake Mendota, Wisconsin, USA - GEODES118 metaG | ecosystem: Environmental > Aquatic > Freshwater > Lake | place: USA: Lake Mendota...
AAATCTTTATTAGGTGGAAGGTTTGGTAGATGGAGTGGTAATATACCAGGCATAGCACCAAATAGATTACTGAACTCGATGATTAAACAAGGAGTATTTGAAAGATGACAAGAGCGCAATTTAAAAACAAACTAAAGATTGAGGGTATCCGTTACACTCATGATGCGGATGATAATATAATCATCACAAATTATAATGAAGACGTTTACCTTGATTATATTAGGGAGATATCAGAGGATGTTATATTCAGAAATGGAGGGGATGTTGATTTAGGTAGGCTTGTCTCTATTCCAGATAACACTATCTTTGAAAACGATGGGTTAGTTAATCTACTGAATCTTACTGATCTTCCTCCTGGTGTTAAGTTTAGAAATGAGGGTGCAGTTTTGCTTGATTCAATCGATTACATTCCTAAAGGTGTGGAGTTTAGTAATAGGGGAGGTATTTCTTTAAAGCATATTGACACGACAAATTGGGGTGGAAGTATAGAAGGGGTATCAGATATCAGATTATTATTATTTATGGAAAAAAAGGGAGTATTTGAAAGATGACACAGGAAGCATTTATAAATGTAATATATACTAGTATATAAAAATAAGATATGAGCAAGATTAGAATATTATCAATTGATGGAGGTGGATTAAGAGGAATAGTTCCTCTTTTAATTCTTAAAGAAATAGAAAAAAACCAAGGTAAAAAAATACATGAGTTATTTGATGTTATAGTTGGCACATCAACTGGAGGTATAATTGCTTGTGGTTTAACTTGTACAAAGGATGGAGTTAATTCCTATTTAACAATTGATCAATTGATTGAACTTTATACAACTAAGGGTGATGTTATATTTCCTTACAGTAAAAACATATTCTCTAAAGTCATTAGAGGAGTTAATTCCATATTCAATCCCAAGTTTTCTGCAAAGGGTTTAGAAGGTTTATTAGAAAACTACTTTGGTGATATGATGTTATCGCAATCATTAAAGCCCATTATAGTTAGTTCTTATGATCTAAAGAATAACGAGGTTATAATGTTTAAGACAAGAACAGCTAAGTGGTCTGAAGAAAGATTTGATGCGAGATTAAAAGATGTTTGTAGAGCCACTTCAGCTGCACCAACATACTTACCTTCATATGAAATGTTATTCGATGGTAAAGATAGGATCTTAGTCGATGGGGGAGTTTATATTAATAACCCAGCAATGGCAGCAGTTGCAGATGTGCTTAAGACAATGAAAGATATTAAGATAGAAGATATTGAATGTCTATCATTAGGTACAGGTGCTTACTCTGCATCTTTGGGTATTAAAACAGAAAGCTGGGGTATTGCTAATTGGGCACAACCAATAACTAATGTGATGATGCAAGCTTCTTCCAAGTCAGTTGTTTATGAATGTCAAGAGATATTAGAAAAGTATTTAAGGGTACAATTAGAAATTGATGACAAAAAGAAAAGTGATATGTCTGATTCAAGACCTGCGACAACTCAATATATTATCGATAAAGTAAATAGGGATATCATCAGTAATAAGAAAGTAATGGGTGATATAATAAATTTCTTTAAATGAGATTCTAATAATACGATAAGAGATTAAAAAAAATCCGCTTTAATGGAGTACGCAAATGTTAAGGATATAAAAAGAGCTAAGGATTTAGGATTACACTCAGGTGTTATAAATTTACATTCTTTTGAGATTGCTAGAGGTAAAGCTAGCACAATGGCACAAGCTATCACTGACAGAAAAAAGATCCTTGGTAGATTAGAAGCAGTTGCTAGTGAGTGGGAAGATTTCAGAGTTCTTAAACCTTTTATTGATAAATGCTGCGAGCTTTGGCCAGGTTCACAATACACACAAGCTAGAGATTTAGGACAGAAGACAGGATTATATTGTAAGCTGAGAATATTTGGAGGTACTAATTATGGTATGAATGGACTTAAGATCAATAGGGATTTTATAGAGAAAAAAGTCACATTAGTTGACTCTTCAGGAGTGACATTAACTGGTATACCTTATGAATATGACTCTGTGGGATTGATTATATTCAACACTATGTTCAAAAGAAATATGAAATGGTGATGAAGAAAGAATATAAACTTGGTAAAATAGCAATCATGGGATCAGATCTTAAGCATAAGGTCTATGTTAATACTTTAATGGATAAAATGGACTATGAGACTGCACTTAGACTTATCGAAGGGATGCAGGACGTTTGGCTTTGGAGATTACCCACTATAGATGAATTGAAATTCTTACAGGGATATCACGATCTAAAGGTATTAAATTTTTCTAGAGATGCTTATTGGACTAGTGATATTATTGAATATGATCAACACACTTATAATCAATATGCCTATTATTTTAATGGACCAAGGTATGGAGGTATACCTAAAACACAAAGACTTTGTGTGAGGCTAGTTAGAGATATATAAACCATGATTAGTATTTTATCATTTATTGAGTACATAACTGAAAGCGAAAAGGCAGAAAAGAAAGAAGTAACAAATTCCATTGTTAATAGTTTTTATTCTGCTATTAAATCAGCTGATTCTGAAGAAGCTCCTAGAGGAAGTAATAAAGGCACTAAAGTTGAATCGCTATTAAAAGGAGTTAACGCAAAGCCAGGAGATCCTTGGTGTGCAGGATTCATTCATGGCGTTTTATCTAAAACTCAATTCTCTTCAGACATTAAAAATAAAATATCAAATTCTGCTAGTGTAAAATTACATTGGGAGAAAACAGGAGCAAAAAAAATAGAATATAAATCAGGTCTAAATTTAGATTTAATTTTACCGGGGATGGTATTTTGTTATTTATCTAGGGACAAATCAAAAGGCACATATCCAGGTAAAGGTCATACTGGTATAGTACTATCGGTAGATAAAACAAATAAAACATGGACTGGAATAGAAGGAAACACAAATCCGATAGATGGTGGTAGAGAAGGATATGGCACTTTTATATTAACTAGGAAAATAAATGATCCAAGTATATCATCAGATCCTAAGGATCACCCAGCAAAGTTATTAGGATTTATAGATTACTTTTCAACATACAGAAAAACTCCAGGATTTACACAATCTCTTTCTTCGAAGCTTAAAACATTATCTAATGAATTGAAGACAAAAACAAATAAAGAAATAGCTTATCTTAAATCAAATCCAAATGTTCTTAAAGATTACGAAAAAAATTATAATAATAGGAACTCTTAAGGTGAAAATCTAGGAATCATTTTTTTATACAATTAGAATTATCTATATTTACTTTATAAACAAAATATAAAGTCATGAAAAAAGAAGCAAATATTATAAACTCAATCAAGCCAGAAGTATCTCTTGATGAGCATTTCGATTCATTAGATATCTTCAAAAAAAGAGAAATGATCAATGAATTCAAACAATCGAAAGAATACTTCAGCAAAAACATGGGAAGAAACATATTTTTTGCTGCATTCTCCTATATTTGCTCTGCACTTTGTTACTTTGGCGTACAAGAAACATGGTTTATTTACTATCTAATGTTAATAAATGTGCCTTTAAGTATTTTACTTTACTTAAACCTCCGAGACTTCACTAGATACGCTAAATTAGCCGAAAAATACGAGAAAAGATTATCAGAATAAAACCATTTTATCACTAAAAAGGCCTTTAAATAATTAAAGGCCTTTTTTATTGGGTTTAATTTATATTAATAACCTCCTCCGAAGATGTGAGTCTTATAAGTAGATCTATCTTTTTTGATAGAAGGGTGATCTAATCCACCTTCCCATTTAGCTTTACTAAGTTTAGCTTGAACTGCTGGATCATTTTTAAGTTCTTCAGTAACCTTAGTGATTAATTCTGCTTGTCTATCAATTAAAGTTCCATCTTTTTTGATCATTTCCTTAACTCTTTGCTCTGCTTCAGCTTTAATCCATCTTTTATTTTGTGCCCATCCTTCTAATCTTGTACCTCCTAAAGCAAGAGTAACTAATCCTGCAATAACACTAGGTAAAATAACAAAGAAATCAGCCATAGTAGCAATAGATTCACCACCTATCCATTCGTTAATTTTATTTTCCATAACACCATCTTCTTCAAGATCTGATTGAACCATCATTAATAGTTCTTCTGAATCAACACCGTTTTGTGCTGCAATGTCTCTGATTAATGTTTTAGTATTTTTTTTAAGAGCTTGTTCGTTAACTCTACCGGAATTTAAATAAGTTTCGTATACTGTAAGATTTTTCATTCTGCTATATTTTTTGTTTTATATATCTATATATCTATAGTATTGTATTTATTTAATTGGATAAATAATTTTCCATATTCTGTTTAAAGAATGGGTCAATATGTATCTTATAAGAAATGAGATATATAAAAGAAACAATAAGATTATGAAGTTTAAACACACATGGGGATCTAAATTCAAGCAATGGGATAAGATCCAAATAAACATAAGAATAGGAGCAGTAACTGTTTTCTATTTAGACCTTGATTGGTCAGCAAGAAGATTTTCATTATCATTAATGAACTTTAAAATAAGCAACAGATAATATGACACCTTCTATTAAAAGATTTACACAATTCAAAAAATCAATCTCAGAAAATCATGATGAGGCTGAAAATTACATGTTCTTTGCAAACATATCTAATATTAAAAGAATGTGCGAAGAGATTCTAGCAATGGATCATTCAATGGTGGATTCAACACTTACAGATGGTCACGGATGGGCATTAGATCATATTGCAACATCTAAAGATGACGTCGAAGAGGTATACGGTTTCTTAAAATCCTCATTTGAATTATCACACGACACAGAGAATGGCCTAATATCAGACGATAATAACAACTAAAAAACATAAAATGAGATACTTATCACTATTTGACGATTTTACTAAAGTGGATGAATCATATAATTTTGACTCCGATGGATTATTGGAAGCAAAAATAAATCAAATGTCATCTCTTAGGGAAAACTGTATGGCAGCATGGGATTTTTCAGAATTTAAAAACTTCTTCGGAGTCTCTTTAAATGAGAATAGCTCAGAAGAAGAAAACAATTTGCTTCTTGAACAAGCTTATTATACATACGAGCTAGGAGTACTATACGAGCACAATCAGGATTGGTTTAACTCTAAAGGTGAAATATTTTTCTTGAGCGGCCAAAATATAGAAGAAGGACACGTGGTTCTTTTTAAAAATAATAGACTTCACATAGTTAAAGAATCAACATTAGAAAGCTTAATGAATCAATCTGAATTAATTCTTGAAGGATTTTGGGATATAGTTAGCTCAGTTGGTAATTTTGTTAAAAAATCGGTTAAAGCTGTGGGAAATGCAGTTAAAAAATATGTAGTTGAACCTGTTAAAGCAGCAGCAGCTTATGTTGGTAAGAAAGTTGTACAAGCATGGGATGCTCTATCATCAGGAGCTAAAGCAGTATGGGAATTCAGTAAAAAAATAGTTTCTGCCGTTGTTACATTTATTAAAGAAAATCCGCTTACTGCAATGGGTATAGCGTTACAAATTGTATCAAGTATAGTTGCTTTTGTTCCTGCTTGGGGTACGGCAGCAGCTGGGGTTCTTACTACAATAGCAGGAGCAATAACTATTTACGAGGCGGTACAAAATATCTCTGCATCGATGAAAGAGGTAGGAGCTGCTGATAAAGTTAAAAATATAATAAAAGGCGGAGCTAAAATAGTACTTGGGTCAGTTGGGCTAATATTAGGTATTAAAGATTGTGTCACTGGATTTGCAGATGCAGTTCCAGGGGCAGGAATGCTAGGTATTTCTCTTAAATCGAGTATTCTTACTTGGGCTACTAAATTTAATAAAGTGGCTTTTGGTGCTACTATAGCAGGTACAGGAGTTGGTAAAGTAATAGGATGTTCAGAATGGATGGGCGAATTCTTCTCAACACTTTGTGAGAAAGCACCATTTATGGAGAAAGCTGGTGAACTTGTTAAAGGTGGTGGTAAATTAATAGCTAAAGGAGCAGATGCAGCATTAGACAAAGGAAAAGAAGCAGTATTAGATCACGAAGAATACCAAGAAGAATGGGATGAAACAATAAACGAATCACAAGGAGGAGCTTGGGGATTTGGTGAATTACTTATTAACTTCTTAGTTTATTTAGGTAAATCATGTTTTGGGTGGATTTACGATTCCGTTGTAGCCGGTATAGGACTAGTTGGTAAAGCTATCAATGGACTTATGGAAATACCAGGTAAAATTACTAAAGGAATAGATAATTTCAAAAAGAATTATGGAAAATCATTTGTAGGAGGTATAATATCAAGTGCTCTTTCCGGTGCTGTTAAGCCTATGTCATCATGTGCACAGAGATTTATTGATCAATATATTAAGCCTAAAGTTAAACCTGTTACTGGATGGATGATTTCGCTAGGCAAAAGAAACGTTGAAATATCTAAAAAAATAGCAGGTAACCCTAAATTAAAATCACCATCACCGGGAATTAAAAAACAATCTGGTCCTATAATCGCGCCTATAAAAGTTGATATAACTGCTAAAGATAAAGAAGCAATAAAGAAAATAGGAGTAACTGGTACAGCAACTCTAGTTAAAGCAGGGGGAGGTTCAGAAAAACTATTAGACAAATTGAAAAAATCTCAAGGAGAATTCACAAAGAAATTCCCCGCAGTTTCTAAATTGAAAGGCACTTGGGGACAAAGTCCTAGTGGTAAAGCAACATACACTTACCAATCAAAAGAAGCAGCAGGCACAGTGACATTATTCAATGATGGGAAATACACGGTGATCTCAGGACCAAACAAAAAAGCAAGAGGCGAATTTCAAGCAGATAAAGCGGTTAAGTTAAATGCTCCTAAGGAGGGATGGAAAAAGAATGAATCAGGATTTAACTATTTGACTTCGTTTGACGCATTTTTAGCTAGCTAAAGAAACCATTTAAAAAAAAGATATATAACATAAATAAAAAAAAAGATATGGAAATGAAAAAACATGTATTCTCATTCGATGAATTTGTATTTGAAGCTTACAATGGATACAATAAATTAATGGAAGGTGAAGGAGCTGGGGCTCTTATTGAAGCTATAAGTAAACTTGAGAGCTCTGGAATTAGCGGAGAAGCTCTAAAAGAATTAGGAATTATCTCAGGGATTGCTAAAGCAGTATCAACAGATGAATTTCCTGATACGGAAGGGGAGTTAGGGAATTCTATTTTAACTTTTATTAATGGTATAACATCAGCAGGTATAAATATCACTAAGGTGGACACTAAAATTAATGTTATCACATACGATAATGTAATTTCTGAGTCTGTTCTTCTAGAAGGTGAGGATGAGAGAATAAAACTTTTAGATTGGATATACGTTTTAAATAATGGTAATACTTATAACAAATCAGGTTCTGGTTCATATCAAAAGAGAGGAAAAACATTTTGGAATAAAGTACAGACAGACAAAAGATGGATCGGAATTAGAGGGTTTAAGAGCGATGTTGGCAAAAGTGGGGGAAAATCTCATGACTGGGGAAAATTCGGTCAAATTCTTAATTTTATTTCCTCTTTTACTCCATTGAAAAAAAAGACAGCGGATTCAACCGGTTATGATACTAGGGATACTAAATATCTAGTAAATACTGGTCTTTTAGGCCAAACTGTTATTACTGCCATTAACAGCGGAAAAATATTAACTGATGAATCTATTATTAATTCAAGAGATAAATTTATGGGGGGAGATTATTCAGATAATAAAGGAGCGCGAAAACAATTTTCTAATACAGATGATGAAAAGTCTAAGGTTACCGGATATACGATTGCTATTCCCCTTGGAGCTGAACTTACAGACAAACAAAAAGAACCCACTATTAATAAGGCTGAAAAGGTTGGGGACGAAAAAGCATATTTCACATTAGTTTTATATTCAATAGGAGAACTTGGAAAAAGTTCAAGACAAATTCCTTTCTCTGATATTGTTCTTACAGAAAAAACAGTACCTACTGGGGAAAATGTTCAAACATACTCAGAAGATCTTTTAAATAATGAAGATGAAAACAAAAGAGTACTTTTTGCAGTAGACAAATCTGTATTAACAGATGCTGGTAAAGATAATATTAACAATCTTATCGAACGATTTTATTCTATTGAATCAATAGAGATTCAAGGATTTGCTTCGATGGAAGGAGATGCAGATAATAATGATAAATTATGTGTCGAAAGAGCTGCAGCAATAGCAAAATACATCAATAGTGTAAAAGAATGGGCAATACCAGCATCTAAAGTTACTGCTTCAACAACACCAAACGTACAACCAAAAACTAGCACAGAGTCACGTCCTTCTTGGAGAAAAGTTAGATTCATAGTTAAAGGTACTAAAGCAGGAACAGTTCCTGCGACACAAACAGTTCCTGTTATGACACCTACAATTGGTAAATTTACTCCAGATAAAGTTGACATTAAGCAAATATGTCTTTGTTTTGAAGTTGGTAAACAAACAACAACAAAAAAAGGGAAATAATAAAAATATAGGCACACAAAAAAAGGATCTTTAGGATCCTTTTTTTGTGTGCTAAGAATAATTTAGTTGATAGCAACTACCAAGTAATATTTATCTCCTTTTTTAACTACTTCTACCCAATAGCTTTCTCCTTCCATTCTAGAGAAATAGTTTTTATAAACGTCCTGTTTGATCATTTTATCAAAACTGTTTGTGATACTTTCAGTTTTATAATTCTCTATAGGATCTGTTAAAGTCCACATTTGATGAAAGTAAGCGTATTTTTCGTCTCTCTCTACTTGTTTTCCATCAACTTCTTCTTCTACGAATTTAAGACAGCTGGATCTTAATGTTGAGTCCAAAGATAATTCGTGGCAGAAAAATTCAGTAAGTACTGATCCGAAATCTTTTACTATTTCAGTTTTTCCTTGTGGTTGTTTAGGAAGTTCATTCATACTAAATGAATTAGTAGAGAAAATAACAGAAAATCCTAATGCGATTACTAAGCTTAAAGTTTTCATAATTTTTAGTTTTTATTTGTTTATATTAATTTATAATGTAAATGTAGATTAATCTCTTTAATAAAAAAAATGATTCTTGAAATTTCTTTTTTTATTCCTTATCATTTTTTGTTTATTAGATTAACACTATAAATGTAGAACAATCTATTTGATTAAAAAAATGATTTTCCAAGAGAAAAAAGATATATATAGCATAAATAAAAACAAATAGATATGGAAATGAAAAAACATGTATTCTCATTTAATGAATTTGTCAATGAGGCATATAAAATACTAACTGAAGAGGAAGGATCAGTAGGATCAATCGATTCTCTTAAAAAATTATTCGGAGGTGGCTTAGGCTTTTCCTCAGATGACCAAAGACAATTTGTAAAGATTATAGACAGAATCAATGGCTTGGGTGTATCTACTGCATACGCAGATGAGTCTAAAGGATTTGCTGAAACCATTACAGAATTTTTAAACTCTAAAGCAAGCGGAGTTAATATTAAACAAAAAGGAATAACACCAGACGCAATAGTAGCTAATAAATTCGAATGGTTAGTTAACGGTACAGTGAGAGTTAAAGGTAATCCTGACCTGGAAGCTGATGGAGCAGTTACTGGAAAAGCCGGAACTGTAGGAACGAATGATGAAACTTCAGAAACTTATCCTTTATCAGATATTATTAAAGGCCTATTTGCGTATAATCTTTATGTTTTAAGTAACCAAACAGGAAGTGGTACTACGATTATTAAACGAGCATCTAATTTCGGAAAAAAAGCAAAGAACAAGAAATATTCTGAGAAATATTTAACTATAGATTTGGATTCATTAAAGACTGATTTAATCCAAATAATTCCTTATGCTGAAGAAACAGTATCAGTCAAACCAGTTGGAGAATATGGTTTTGCTTTTCCTGTATTCACTATAAGTGATATTTCTAAAGGAACGGGTAAAGAATTATCAAAGGATATTTACACTGTAGTTATTCCTCCTAATCCATCAGAATCAATAGAGGAGGTAACTGATTTAGCATATAATTCATCTGCTATGGATTTCTTTGAAGAAAATAAGGTAGTTATAGGAGAAGAAGGTAAAGCATCTCTTAACTCAATTTTATCTGAATTCCACTCTATTTCAAAAATAGTAGTTAACGGAGGAGCATCTAAAAAACCAACAACTAGAGCTGGAGGAAACGAGGCACTTGCTAAGGATAGAATGAAAGCCGGTATTACCATGCTTACCCAATTAAAAAAAGATGGTGTAGCTCAGCTTAAAGATGCTACTATAGTAGAAGGTAAAGCTGTAGTACAAAGTGCGGCAGCTACTGAAAGTGATCCTAAAATGCAACAGGTTTCTTTCGTAATATCAGGATCTATTAGAAAGATCGATAATAAAGGGGAAGCTAAAGAGATAACTATAGAAAATGTAGATCTCAAAAAAGCAGATAAAGTTACATTCAAAAGTAGTATAATTTACTGTACTTACGATGCTTAATCATTAATTATAAAAACACAAAAAAGCCTATCTAATATTAGATAGGCTTTTTTTATGATAATCTTTATTTATTCACCTGCTACTTCCTTACTTTCTGCTATAATAGATTCTCTTGTTATATTATTATCTATTACAAGTCCGTAACGTACCATTCCATTTTGTTTAGTAGCAGTTGCACAGAATTCAGTAAATCTACATCTTTTTATTGCTTCTTCGTCAAAGTATAGAGTATTTTTAAGATATGATTTGTATGATGAAACCAATTTTACCGCTTCCTCTTTTTCTTCATTTGCAGTATTAACCATACCTCCTTTTTTAGTTCCATAGCATTCAGGGTATCCCGCTTCTGCTTGACTTGTAGCTCTTGCTGCAAAGTTTAGTGTGGTATCTAAAGTCATACCAGGAAATTGTACAGACATTTCTTTAATAAGTTCTTTCTCAAATTTAGCTAAGTTAAAGTTGTTAGCTTTCTGAGCTTTCACTCCGATAATCGTAGAGACAATTAAAACTGAAGTTAAAATTATATTTTTCATGACTTTAAGTTTTTATTTGTTTATATTAATTTATAATGTAAATGTAGATTAATCTCTTTAATAAAAAAAATGATTCCACAAAAAAAGACCCCAAAGGGTCTTTTACGTTTGATAAGAATTGATTAAGCGTTAGTCCAAACAAATCCTCCTGCAGTTTTCATAATTCCACGAACCACTTTAGAAATTGAACCAGTGTTGACACCTGTCGCTCTTTCAGCATCCGACATAGAATTGTATTTTCTAATTCTACGACCTCTTGGAGTTAATTGAACTACCGCAATGGTATTTCTGTTAGAAGTTTTAGCTTTCTTAGAAACTGTTTTAGCAGGAGTTGATTTAGCAACAACTTTCACAGTTTTAGTAGCTTTCTTTGTAGCTTTCATAGCTACAGCCTTAATAGTCTTAGCAGTAGCCTTAACGATTTTTTTTGTTTTTTCCATCATAATATATTTTTTTTGGTTATATTAATTATACTCAAATATGATTGAAAAGTTTCGTTTAAACACATTTAACAAATGATATATAGGTTAATGAAGAAGAGAAAGAAAAAACGCATAGACAGCTTTAAAAACTGGCTACTTGCAAGAGATTCTGCTAGTCGAATAAACAATGCTGATGGCAATAGTGCATTTTTTGAAAGTTCTAATTGGGGAGAAGATGATAGAAGGAGAATGGAAATATTTGATCTCATATCTGGATCTTTACCCTTTATAAAATTGAGAGGTAAGATATTCGATTTTGGAATGATGAAAGATGCAGGAGCAGGTAATATGACTATTGCAATAAGAAATCAAGATATACAAAGATGGTTCGGTCAATTTATTGAATGCTTAGAACCTAAGGAATGGAATATGGTAAACAGAATAATCATAAAGATATCTGATGAATTAACAATAGGAAATGCAGAACAAGTTTCTCCTGGTATATTAAAAATGGAATGTGAGATACCTTTATATCAAAGTGGATATGATGTTGATAAAGCAGCTCATGATATTATGAGAAGTTGGATATCTCAGACATCATTTGGTCAAGATTCATATCAGACAAGATTTTTCAGATGGTGGATGAATGAATTTCTTTTCTCCGGAAATACTTATACACATACACCAGATTCATTCGAAGAGGCTATAATTGGATGGATGAAAATAGCAGATATAGAGGATTCAAAAAAAATGTATTTAGATCTTATTAAAAATTCTAATGACACTAATATAAAAAGGTCATATACAGAATTAGGAACAGAGAAAATAATAGACTACGTCAAGCAAGGAATAAAAGAATTCAACATTAATATAAGCGATCTAACTAAGGGAACTAATATGTTGAAGAGATTTGGTGGATTTGATAGATGATTTTCTTTTATAAGAAACCTTACCTTGTCCAATCCTATCTAAAGTGAATTGGGAAAGATCCTCAAATCTCACTATCTGAAACGGAAATGTCTTATTCTTCTTTTCATATATTATCATAGAATCTAAGCCACATAGGATGAAATATTGTTCTAATGGTATAGGAGATAAATCTCTCATTCCTAAAATATGATTAACATATTCATGTACCTCTTTCTTCTGTATTCTTGTTGTCCTAGTTGGGTCAATTATCTCTGCAAGTTTTACACTTAACATTCCTCTTCCTAACCAGTTTCTTAATGAGTTTCTCACTATAGAATAATTAACTATCTCTTTAGGAGTTTCTGGACTGATCTTAAATATCATAGTTTCATCATCCTTAGATTCAAGCTTCCATATCTTACTATTAAGTTCTATGTAACCTCTAGGACAAAGGAAAGATTCACAGAAATGTTTTAGCCCCTTTCTTAACTCATTATTATTTGAATCAGTAAGACTATTTATAAATCCACCTTGTACTAGGGCTTGTATTATAGTTCCTAGATCAGTAAAGAATGAAGTGGCTTCAGTGAGTCTAAAATTGGCCGCGTAAGCTTTAATTTCTATTTTCTTTGTGGAGTCTTTAAAAAGTAAATCTGGATATCTTTTACCTCCTGATAATGCTTGATCTGATACAAGAAGACATATAATTTCACCAGCTCCTAAATATGAATGACACCAATCAGAAACAAACACTATTGTTCTATTGTTCTTTTTATTATTTAGTATCTGATCATTAAGATTTTTGATTGATTCCTCAATACTTAATTCCCTATTTTCTTTTATAAACTCCCAGAATTTTTTGAAAGTGCTCTCATTTTCTTTGACGTGATTATGAAAAGCAGAAAGGAACTTTTTTGAAATAGCAGGACTGATTGATTTAGTTCTAAAATATGAATCAAATTCATCTAAATAAATGTCTATAATTCTTCTCCTCATTCATATTATTATAGACAAAATGAACAAATAAGTTACACTTCTCTATTCCAAAAAGGCTTTTGATATTTAGGACGGAGCATTTTCCATATGATTGTGTCATAATTCCTCCCATCCCATATAGAGAAGCAGATTGCTTTTATAGATGGCTCTGTTTTACAGAATTCAAGATGCTCAGCGAATTGTTTCTTAGTGGGCTCAGTCTCACGATCTCCATATTTTCCATATCTAAAATACTCGTGGATCTTTCCTGCTCTCTCCTCTATTCGATACTTATGATAATTCAGATTATCTATAGTTTTTCTTACCCAAGCATCAAATTCATCAGGAACTTTTTCTAGAAGTATATTGATATCCCTTCCGTCCTTTAAATATTCCCAGATATCAACATTAGAGAAGTTGGTTAGAAGTCTGTGCAATCTCACATACTCTTCAAACTTTATCTTCATTCTAAAATATGGCTGGAATATAAGTACAAATCCCTCTTTATTCTTTATATTTTTTTCTTTCAATGATTTATATAGATCTGGACCAAAAGAGAAGTGCTGTTCGCACTTAACTATATCTTCTTTCTTAATACCGCTAGCATTAAATATACTCAAAGAAGTTGTCCAGTGTTGTTCCTCTCCATTAATGGCTGTACTTAGAAAAACTATCTTTTCTTCTCCATTATAATCAACAACTATAACATTACTGGGGTAGATAATCTCAACTATATAAGTTACATGTGTCATAAATACCTGATCAAAAACTTGATAGTTCTTTTTTAATATCTCCATACCCTTTTTAGCCTGTTCAGAAGTGAATGATCCTTTAGTTGCAAGATGCCATTCGTTCTCATAATAGAAAAGAATACCTAAAGATCCGTCCATCTTTTCCTGCACATAAACATAATCACCCTTGGGAGGAACTTGATCTGTGACTTCCTCATAATTAAAGAATTTAGGAAATGCAGAAGCAATAACATATCCCTCATCGTCTATTATTGTTCCTCTCATAGCCAGAGTTATCTCATCCCAATCATTTTTGAATTGAGTGTCTCTTGTATAATTATAAATAGCAATAGGTAGGGTAGGATGAGAATTCTTTTCTATCCTTCCTTCATTAACATATTTATTAAGGGTTCTTAATTGGTAACTTTTTCTTTCCATTTCATAAACTTATAAAAAAATCCCTTATATAAAAAATGATTTATCTACTATAGACAAAGATTTTTAAAAATTACTAAAAAATTAATAATTATATAGAAACCCCGAAGGCCTCGAGATATATAAATGAGTAAATAAAATCTAAAAGATGAGTATTAAAAATTACGAAGGCTTTAAAAAAATTCAAGAAATTAGGAGAGATAAGAAATGTCCAGTTTTAAATTTTAAGCCTATTAGAGAGTCTGAGACTTATCAAGATATGATTGGTATGGGTTGGATCGAGGTTCTTGCTGATAATCCAGCAGGTATTCTTGCAAAAGCATCTGATGAGGAAAGAAACTTTAAAGACCGATTAGGTAATATTGCTTTTTATCATCCATACTTTAAAGGATCAAGATTAACATCAAGAGCTACTAGACGTTCAGAAGAAGGTTACCCGCATTTTAATATTAAACACGATGGTGGAGTTAGAGTGGTTGAAGGACCAAATTTAACAGCAGAATTTCCTAGATTAAATACAGATCTTAGAAGAACATGTATGACAGTTGAAGATTATCTTTATAAAATGGCATTCTTAATTAAATACACCATTAGAGAACAAGGATTTCCAGTAACTAATGATGAATTATATAGTGAAGAATCTTATAAAGATCTTATACAAAGAAAAATGAGAGAAAATCCATCTGATCTTAAATCTATTGATATTCCACCTAGTATAAAGAAAACAGATGCAGGTAAAGGAGCTTCAATGTTAAAAAGATTTGGTTCTTTCGGACAAAGCGAAGAACAATAATTAATTAATATAAAGTTTTGGAAATATTACAAATAATAATAACTGGAATTTTTTCAGTAACAGTAGCATTTGGAACCGTTTGGATAAAGCACTTTTTAGATAATAAAAAGAAAAACACAGACGAAGAGAACTACGAAAGAATATCTCAACAGGATATCGATTCAATGTTAGAGGTACAAGAATTTTTAGAATCTTTCAGAGTGAAATGGAGCCTAGACCGAGTTGGTATTTTTCAATTTCATAATGGAGGTAAATTCTTTCACGGTATACCAATGAAGAAATATTCTCAAACATTTGAAGTGATATCACACGGTGTATCTAAAACAAAAGAACACAATCAAAGTGTATTTGTGACAGAACATCCTTCTTTAATGAAGCATTTAAGTGAGACTGAATTCTTCTATATAGATGCAGAAAATCCAGTTTTAGATTACATTAGAGGTAGAGTAACTGAAGATGGCATTTTACAAATATTTTCATCTCCTATAAGAAGTCTATCCGGACAGTTAATAGGATTCGTACAATTGCACACAGTTAAATATAAAATAGATGTCACTGAAGATCTTAAAGATGATATCCTAGATCTTGTCAGCAATCTTTCTGGTTATTTAGTAAAAAGATAACTAATGAAATACGAGGCAAACTTTATAGAGAGCATCGAAGGATCTTTAATATTCACATTAGAAATAGAGGGGGATACTAGAACTGAAATTCTTAGCAATATATTATCTGAAAATTGGTACCAAAATGGGCATTACGTTGTAGATGAGGATGATTTAATCGAGGTAATTAACGGTCTTATCGGTATGATGTGCAAAGATGGATACGATCTTATGGATAATCCAGATTTTTTATATAAGGTTAAATCATATGCAGATTTGAATTTAAACTTAAGACCTATTTTAAAAGACGAAGATATATCCGCAAAAGGGATTATAGATATATTATGCAATTCAATAAAAGAATTTTTTGAATACGAAGCATCAGGAACTACTGAATTCTCTTACGAAATAAAAGAAATCTAATCAGAAAGGTAAATCCATAGCCACTCTTTCTAAATGCTCTTTTATTGCATTATATTTTACCATAGCTTCTATCATATCTCCCTTACTTAACTTGTTAAGAAAGTAAGATCGATCTTCAACCAGCTTTTCGTGATCTTCTTCTCCTAAATCATGATCCCATAATTCATAGAAGTAACCAAGCGCATGGTCAAATCCATAAACAAATTCTTTATTCTCTTCTAAGTCTATTACGTATCTACTCATTATATCAATTGTTTTTGTTTGTTTTTAAGTCCGCTATTAAGATATTTTGCTATGACTTGACCATGACAAAGGAAATTCTTTTCAGATCCATCTGCGGGCTTATTACAGCACCAGCATCCTAAAACTTTACCCCTTAATTCTTCGATTTCTTTTATTAATCCACTCTCATTTAGGTGTCTTTCGTATCTCTCTATTGCTTCCTTCCTTGAATCCACTTGGAATTTAGCTTGTGTCTTATCCAGATCCTTGTGAGTATATGGATTATTCCATTTGCTGGGTCTTCCTATATAAATGTCGTGATTGTACTTTTTAAAGTGTACAACATAAGTTTTACCTTCTTCTCTATTAAATTCTTCCATGTCTAGAAATTTTTAATCGTTTTTGAGAAATATCCATGATGTAAAAATAAGAAAAATCCCCAAAACAAAAAAATGATTCGGGGATTTTTATGAGTGGACCTGCCGGGGTTCGAACCCGGGTCCAGATCGAATGCTCAAGAAACTCATTCACAGGCTTAGACACTTTTTCTAAAGTGTCAAAATAGTTGGTTAGTTCTTCACCATCGTTAACCTAACAACCAATGGTTTGCATTTCTTTTTGTGACTTAATGCTCAGTCAAAGAATTCCAGGTATTAACCCGGTTTTCAAGGCCGACCTTAAGGATAGGTCAACTCCACCAGCACATTTCTTTTACTGAGTAAGTGCGACTCAGTGGTTAAGCTGCTAATAGCAACTCAGCCTCTTCTGCTACAACAACTGGTGCTGTAATAGAAGTGAGGATACTCATCATATCCTCGGTGTTAATCGTTTTGCCGTTTATAGCGTTGATAGGTTATTATCGTGTTTCCATCTAACACGGCCTGCATTTCAAAGAACTACCTCCGCCTGTCAAATCCAAAAACAGGCCCATTACTCTATTATATATCAGAATCTTTTATTAGTTTCAAAAGGATAAATACTTATAGGGGGATCAGAATACTACTGAAATAAGGTGATTAAATATCCTAACCCTAAAACAACACCAACTAATAAAAGGTCTTCAACAAACTCCTTTATAAATTTTTCCCAAGTGAATTCATCTTCATCTTTCTTTTTCGGTTTTAAATACCCCCAAAAGAATACAAGTCCGATAGATTGAATTAAGTTAATTGGATTCACATGAAAAGTATACACAATAAACCATCCCCACAATTTCATAAAAGCGTAGCCACTAAGTAATGATCTTGTAATAATTGACAATACTCCAAAGCAAAATTTACCAAATTTTTCCATAATTTTATTTTTTATTTTAATTTTAATCCCATTTTTTTCATTGCTAATAATGCCTCTGCATTACCCTTAGCATCATCCACTGGATTGTGAGTGTGCTTAGTCTCTCTGAGTTGTTTCCAACTGGCTCTAAGATCATTCTTAAACCCGCAATAGATATCTCCTATTCTTCTGGAAGTCCACCCGAAAGGATTGCTTCCAAGATAGCGATGAAAGTACCAATTAATCCAAGGTGCATCATATCCGTTATTATCGGAAATTAATATTGGGCTACCTTCAATATTATCTGATATCCATTTTGCGAAAGCTTCCATAACTTCTTTTGGATCGTCAAATTGTTCGTGTTCTTCCCTGCTAAATCCGCTGATAGCTAAAGATTCTGGATTGTATTCGCTAGATACTGGTTTTAATTTACCGTAGAAAGTTCTTTCTAAACCCTCTTCAACAATAACAGCACCAAAGCAAACCATTGAGTTTATTCCTTGAAGAGGTCCATCAGATTCCACATCTACTACAATATATTTCATATTTTTTATAGTTTAATCTCAAATCTTTGTTTCATTTTTTCTATGATCTCATCAGGAGCGTTGTGAATGTTTTTACCTCCGTGTCTATTTTCAACAATTAATGTAAACACAGCGTACCCGTATTTTTTTGCTAATTCCGTATAGTGTTCCATTTCCCATTCTTGAGTGAATGTATTTGAAACAGCAATCTCTCTGTAGAATTGATCATTAACTAATGAATCCTTCATGTAAGTTTCCACGAGATCTTGACAGAATTTATGAGCTTCTTTAATCTTAGATAAATCAAATTTATATTCTCCAGTCTCTTTATCAACAAAATATTTGTCTGCTTCACAAACTAAGAAATCGTGTTCTACTAATTTCTTAGCAAATGTTGATTTACCTGATCCAGGTACTCCTCTAACTATATAAAGTGTTTTTTCCATTATCATTTTATCACTTTTAATGATTCAACTTTGAGTATTGTATTGCTTCGTAAAATTAAATTCTCGCCGTTACATTTTTTAATATCAGCAAAACCTGAATTATACCAATTCACTCTTTTTGCTCTGATTTTTTCACCATTTTTAGCTGTGACTAAACAGTTACATGGAGGATCTTTTCTGTCTAAATAAATTAGATAAATTATATTTATAGTTCCTGTTATCAAAAATATGACAATAAATATTTTTAAAAATTTCATTTCTTATTCTGATTTAATTGTTCACTAATAAATATTTTATACAATCATCTTTGCTACCTTGAAACCATACTGTTGTTTCATCTTCATTTACTACTTGGTACACATCATTGCTTGGGTAAAGGCTAATTATCTTCATCGTTCTTGTTGTTTAAAATAATTAATAATGATTCGTGTTTTACACATCCACAACCAACGCTTGAACTTCCACCATCTTCTTAACTTCTTGTGCCAATGGTCAGTCTTTAATCTTTTGGCTTGTTCTTTTATCATTGTTCTTGTTGTTTAATTAATTCAATTGCTTTTTGGAATCCGTGTTTAAATCCATACTCAGTATCATCTTGTGCTGTTGGATATATTGAATGATTCTTAGCAAATTCTTCAGCCAACTTCTCAACATCAATACTTTCTAAAAATTCTAATGCTGTCTTTTTCATTTCTTATAATGTTTTCTAAATAATTCAACAACGTCCCAAGCATCATCAATAGAATCGTGAGAGACAAAATCATCTAGACCAGCTCTTCTCTTACATGTACTAAGATCTGGTGATGTCTTATCGTTATCCCAATCTATATAAAGAGCGCTAGGATCCAATACTCTTTGTCTAAAATAAACAAAGTCATATAGCTTATCAATCTTATCTAGGAATCTTTTATCGAAGCTAGAGAAATTCTTTCCTGCTGCATTGCATCCTATTTTAGAATTTGTGTATCTAATTTCGGAGATCACTGATATTAAAGGGTTCTTTCTAGATCCCCATTCTTCTGAATGTAAAAGATGTTCTAAATCAGATCTCTCTTCTTGGTGTACTAAGCACCATAAATAAAAATAGAAAGTAACCTCATACTCATAAAGAAATACGCCATCAACTATTTGACGTTGTATCATTCTAGCATCTGTATCCCTAGTATTAAGATATGTTGCAATACGTTCTATGATTTCTGAATTCATATTTATTGCAAAAGGACTTCCTGTTATACCATCTCTTAATATGTAGATATTAAATTTAGGTATTTCTTCAAAAGGAAGAACTTTAGAAGTATCTTCTAATATACCAGAGAAAGTTAATATCTGGTGGCTTTCTGGTTTAAGTCCAGTTGTCTCTAAATCAATTGAGCAATAGATCATCTTATATTTGGATTAAAATTATAAACTCTTTCTGCGTAATCATTAACACAAGGCCTTCCTGTATTATAACATCCGAATACGATCTTCCAATTTTTATACCTATCATAAAGCTTTCTTAGAAGCTTCATAGAGGTCTCGACATTTAGATCTATATCAGAAATTAATTCTGCTCTCGGTATGTTCTTATTCCATATTGAATTTGCGGTACTCGGCATTATTTGCATAGGACCAAGTGCTCCTGCACATGATGTTTGTTGGGGATTATATTTCCAATGAAAAGGACCGGAGTATCTAGTTTCTGCATAAGCTACACCTAGTGCATATTTAAGAGGTATCTTATAAATAGCAGAATATTTCTCTATGGCATTAAACATTTTAAGAGGTGTAGGAGCGTCGATATCGACGCTCCCCATGTTTACCTCTTGCTTTTCATATTTAGTCTCGCTAGGCTCGAAATAAAGCCTAAATGGCACAGTTAAAATGCCAAATATACCAAGCTTAATAATTAAAGCTGCGGATTTCATTGCCCTTCGTATTTAGACTGGATGCTATTGGCATAAAGATTAAATATACACCTTCCAACAGAATCCTGATAGATCTCATAATTTCCGTTAGTTCGATCTATGATCATTAATTCATTCCTTTCATTAATAGCAACGGACACTTTCCCAATCGTTTTAGTTACCTTTGCTACTGAAGTTACGCCTGGCTCTTTTTTAGCTCTATGGTAAATATCGCAAACAACGTAACCAAGGGTAAAGATAAAGAGGAATAATAATACCTTCCCGCCTTTTAAAATAATCTCCGAAATTTTCGATTTAATCTGTGCTTTTTCCATTTCTTTAGTTTTAGAATTTAAACAAAGATAATAGAAAAGTCTAGATTAAAAAAATGATTTCCTAAATTATTCTTTAATATACCGAAGCATTAAGAGATGATTTAAGATGACATGTTGATTTTAGTTCGTCTGGAATGCCTTTAGCCATATCAAAAAAGAATCTAGGAACCTTTCCGCATTTTTTACACGTGACAAGTTCTGCGGGAACAAGCTCTTCTTTTCCTGAAGGACTCAGAAGAGGTGATATCCTTTTAAATAGCATAGATGTTTCCCACATCATATTTCCATCTTCACACTTAATCCAAGGTGTTTCTGTCAGATCAACTTTTACTTGATTATTATCCATTTTATTTTTCTATTAGATTTTGGTATTTCAATGCCTTAGTATCCCACTTAGATACGAATAAAGACCTATAATTTTGTATTGCTTCGTCGTGATTTTCACCGTTCTTATTCTCATGTACAACTTTAATACATTTAATAAGATCTTTAAGGAAACTTTCCTCTTCAACTTTCAAAGATTCATAAAGATTCTCTTTTAAATCGTTAGGTAAAGCAAAATAGGCACCAAAAAAATCGGAGGATTCAGTGTCTTGCAGAATATGTGCATCCGGCTTATAAAGCCACATATCAAATTCGTTAAAATTGGAGCTAGTTTTATCTTTTATTCTCTCCCAAGTATAAAATCTTTTGTGGAATGACATAATAATATAAAGATTATTGGTTTAACTTTATATTTAACAAGGGAAATTAAGTTTCAATATTTAGATAACTCCAAATCTTCTTAGCATACTAGATCCTTTCTTTACGCTAGGATTTAGTACCGAGTTAGGATCAGGAAGAAGAGAAGTTGCTCCTGGATAGTTTAAAGATATTTCTTTTATTAGGTTATCATATTCGTTAAGATCACTATCTCCGTAGAATTTAGCCAGCAAGTTTATAGTTTTTACTGGAACATTATATTTTTTAAGTATATCTTTCATAAGATAAACAACTAAATATGATAATTTTAAATTGAGATCATCCTCAGTATAAGCAGGTGCTGTTATTTCCATCTTAGTTGTAAGAATTGGTGTTTTATCACCGTAATCAATTCTCATATAACCATTAGGTTGTATGATAAGTCCATAACCAAAATCTTTTAATGAGAATCTTAAAATCCCTTTCTTTTTCCTTTGATCACTAGTATCAATATAAGCACCTAATTTATCTAATAATTGTATAAGACGGTTGTTTTTTAGATCAATATCATTAAAAGGATTTAGAAGTGGTCTATCATCTTTTATAATATCTCTAAGTTTGGTAAATATAGGATAGAATAATCTAGATAAACCATTTATATCATGTTTATAGAATCTGTAGCTAGAATTATCTAAATCCATTCCTAAACTATTATAAAAATTATAAATGATTGGTTCATTTGTTAATGATTTAGTATTAGGCACAACTTGATCATAAACATAATTAACAAACGGAACTAGTATTTTATTACCGTTAATAACGAAATATATCTCTGATCCTTGAAGTTCTATTGAAAAGTTTTTAAGTCCGACTACTTTAGATAGTATGTTTTTTCCAACCCCGTCAATAAAAAAATCTTTGAGAGGTTTAGGTAAAGCTTCAAAAGAAGAATATCCACCTTCTGAGTTCTCGTTTAAAAATTGTGAAAAATTCATTATTCTCATGTTAAAAGAAATGATTACTTCAAAGTTAATAAATACATCAATTTAGAAACACCTGCTATAAGTTCATCTATCAGATTTTGTAAATCAGATTCTTTAACATTTTCTCTTAATGTAGTTAAACATTCCATCATGGTTTTTAACCATGAATTAGGTTCCACATCAGAGAAGCTTATGAACTCGCAGCTATTACCAAAATCTATTCTTCCGTGATATCCTTGATAAGATTCTACTAATGTGTCTAATCCATCAGATATAGAATCATAAGTCATACCATAAGCATTATGCTGTGAATAAGATTCTGTACCCCAGTGCATAATTTTAAGTTGTGCTTGGAAAAGCAATAGGTTTACAAAATGCTCATCTAATGAAGAACCTAATTGTTTAATTCCTTGAAGCTGAGAATCTTCTTCTGTACCTTCCATTCCGTTTTCTTTATATTCGCCAAAAGTCATATTTTTATTTTATTTTATTTTTTAGAATCCTAGATCTCCTAGATCTGCTGCAGTATCAATATTAGGTAATAAGGATTTTATCTTATTGTATATATGCTCACTTCCTTTTCTTACCTCATCAGCAACTTTAAATGAATCTTCAGCTTTACTAAAATATTCCACTATAGCTTCAGTAACAACCTGAGGAAATTCTAATACTCTTAAAGATTCTATTTGGCTTTCACCAATCTCTTTTAAAAGATTCATGAATTTTTTACCCAATGAATTTATATCCCTCTCCATAGAAGCATATTTATTACATGTTCTCTCTAATGATTCTCTTAGTGAATTATTGATCCCAAAATTTTCTCTTCTTTCATCTCCAAAAAGATCTAAATATTTTAATTCTTTAATATTAGGCATATTACCTGGCCAAAATATGTTATCTAATACTTCATTAATGTCTCCATCGATAATAACCGAAACCGCTTTATTTACTTGAGGTAGATTTGGATTTTTAGCAGGTTCACATATTTTTAATTCTCTAGCTAATCTAGTTATTACATCATTAATGTTATCTGTAACCCCCATTTCCTTAATAGATTTTTCGTAATCAAATCCGTCGTCAGAATAATTCATAGGGTATTTTACGAGAGATTGTATTTTAGAATCCTCGGATTTTATTATTGACGTGGGATCATTATATGATTCTCCTTCATTATCCATTAATATTCTCTCATAAGCTTTATAAACTAACCAATTTTTAAAGTCCTTATAAAAATTAGATTTGATCATTCCTGATCTTGCCGAAGCATAAGCATTAATATATTCGTCATCAGTATCAACTTCATTAACTCCAAATATTCCTATAGAATATGATTCGAATAACTTAAAAGATTTAATTCTTTTCATTTCTTTAATTTCTTATTATTTAGGTCTTATAGAACCAACTGGTGCAAAAAGTATTTTTCCAAATGAAGGAGGATTGTACATTTCTGGAGAGCATATAAACCATAATACTTTCTTTCTATATTTACTTATTCCATATTTATAAGGATCTGGCATTTCTCCTCCTGTATCTGTTAGGTAAATAAATATTGATGGCTTTATTTTATTCTTCTCGACCCATTGGAATGGCGGAATAAATCCTTTATCATTACCCCCAGTAGAAGCTATTTTAGTGAGATCTGGCTGACCCCCTTTTTTAACTATATCAACATTATCAATATCATCACTACAGTATATAATTATAGTCTTGTCAGCATCAAATGTTTTACATAGATACATTATCTCATTAACAAATGCTTTAACCTGTTCTTTCGAAATCGAACCTGAAGTATCTACAGCAGCAACAATTGTTTTTAAAGTGTCTTCTCCAGTTTCTTTACGACCGTATATCATATCACCGCCAGCAAGGAATCTTTTATTAGGTAAAACCCATTCGCTAGATTTGAATGTATTATCAAAGAATTTCTTTAATTCTTTTTTCCAATTAACTAGAGGTTCACTAGTTTTTAAAGCCCTTACCAGTCTTTTAGCTTTGTCAGATAGCTTAGATCTACTTAAAGCCTGATTAGATATATCAGCCCAATTTGGTGTCTTTAAATCTCCTTTAAATATCTTACTTGGCTTATCTGCTTTTACCTCTTTTGCTTTTTGTGTAGAAGAACCAGTTGTATCAAAATCCCTAAATGTTTTTACCCCAGGTGATTCACTACCAACTGTAGGTATGTCTTCCATTTTTTTAGGAGTATCTTCAAAATTAGGATCACCGCCTTCTGGTTTCCCTGTATTAGTTGTATTCCCTGTCTCAGGTGTATTATCTTTATTCTTATTATCAGATATTACTGAATAATCCCCGTCTTTAATTAACATATAATTTAACTAATTTCTATATCCCCATTAGGATAAACTTTGGTTATAGTTCCTTCTTTTCCTTCTTTTGTTATAACTTTCTGTCCAACTCTAGGTAATTGTTTTTTATTATCTCCAGGCTCATCACCAGGTTCTCCAGGCTCATCACCAGGTTCTCCAGGCTCATCACCAGGTTCTCCAGGCTCGTCACCAGGTTCTCCAGGCTCGTCACCAGGTTCTCCAGGTTCATCACCAGGTTCATCTCCGGGCTCATCACCAGGCTCATCTCCAGGTTCATCCTCTTGAGGGAAATCACCTTCTTGTATAACCAGATCAGAGTCAGGCTCTGGTTGTTCTTTATCCTCGTCTTCTACCCTACCAGTATCTGTTTGTTTTTTAACATTAGGATCATTAATAAGTTTATTAAGAGCACCTTCATCTTCTAATTGTTGATAAATATCTTCCGCTCTCATTCCTTCAAATCTAGCATCATATAAACCTGCTCTAGATCCGTCCTCTGATACTGGCCATTCGAATCCTGTCTCTCCCTGGAGTAGAGGATTTATAGCATAATCGCAAGCTATATTCCATCCTTGGGGATTCCTATTTTCTCTTCTTTTACCATGATCTCCTATACAATGAAGAATTTCGTGACATAGAACAAACCTTAATGCTGCTTCTGTCTGATTCATTACAAATTCGGGATGGAATATAATATCCCTACCGTTTGTGCACATAGTCTTAGGATCAATATTAGATGATCCGAATATATTTACGTGGCTTAGTAATTCACCGTAGAATCCTTGATTGATGTTTATCCATAGAATTACTCTTTTAATTTTCCTATTAACCTCTTCAGGATCAAAAGAATAGGATTCATTTATAAACCTTACATAATTAGAAAAACTAGTAATTATCTTGCCAGTTTTATATTTATTCTCGTTTAATTTTCTTATCATTGTTGAAGTCCTTTACTTTTAGCTCCTCCAGTTACTAGTAAAGCTGCTTTGTGTTTTAATTCATCTTCTGGTGTAGATGATGAACCTCCAAATCTAAAATCTGGGTATCTTACTAGAATATCTTTATACAGCCAGCTAAGAGGTTCTAATTCGTTATATCTATTAAAGTACTCCATTACATTATAAAGACTTTGCGGAGAATAAGAATCTACTCTTTTCATCACCATTTCAATAAGCCCATAAAGGATACTTTTACCTCCTGGTGCTTGTGCTTCAGCAACCATCTTAGCAGATGCAGGATTGTTAATCATATTATCCATCTCTGTATCACTAACTTTTCTAAGTATATCAAGATAAGCAACAAATTTACCAGCTGCTTGAGGCCCAACTTGATCATAGAAAATGTTAAGAATTTCTTCTCTAGGTATATCTCTCCAAGTATTAACTCTTTGATCTGTTATCTCATCATGAAGAATTAAAGCTCCATCTGTCCAGGATCTAGGTGTTGGGTAGTTTAATGATTTTTTATCAGCATCTAAATTGTGGAAATACTCCTGATTAAATGTTAAGAATGTTACAAGTTCAGGCAGAATTTTTTCGTTCTTATCTGCCCATGAAGCATATCCTTCAATTGTAGGAACATAGTTCTTAATAGTGAAACGGTCAGCAAGTGCAAAGTCAAAATCTGCTACGCCTTCCGCTTCTTCTGGTCTGTTACCCGCTGCAACAATAACCCATTTGTCTGGTAATTTGTAAGGCCCAACTTCTCCTTTTTGTACGAATTGCATGATAGAGTTTAGAACTGCTTTATTAGCTCTGTTCATCTCATCCATAAATATGATACCACCTCTATTATCTTTACCATTATCTGGTGGTAATAATGCAGGGGGATTTGCTCTAGTGAATCCTTTACCAAAATTAGTAACTTTACCGTCTTCGACCTCAACAGGAGTTATATCATGTCTACTAGGTATTCCTAAGAAATCTTCCGGATTCATAAATTGAAGATCCAACTTCATAACAGGTACACCAAGCTCATCTGCTGCTTGTCCGACTATTTCAGTCTTACCAATACCAGGTGCTCCATAAATAAAGATGGGTTTAGCTCTTCCCCCTCTGTCTTTACTCCTATATAATTTAACTACGTCATTCTTTAATTGCTCAGCTGAAATGTTTCTAACACTCTGGTCTTCACCTGTGTATTCTAAAGGTATTCTTGCTTCCATTATAGGATTAATCCCTTGCTGATATTTCAACATTTGCTGATAGATAGGCCCATTTTCAGGTAAGAATAACATTGCTACAGGCATACCTTTCATTGGTCCAGAAGGTATTGGTTTAATTAAACCCTGTCCTATTGCTTTGATCATTTCTCCTGCCCAGCCACCAACTTTTTTTATAAGATTAGCTATACTGGAAAAGAAACCTTCGTTAAGCTCCGGATTGTAAGATTCATTAACAAAATCATTGAAGTTTTTTATTCTACTATTTTTCATTTAATTTTTTTAGATCCTTTTATATATCCAAAAAAATAAATTAAAACAAAGCTCTTACAAGAAGTAGGTTGGGTGATAAAGGAGAGTATCCCATAGCTTCAATGAATCTATTTATTGGATCTAAAATTACTCGATTGAATTGTTCGTCAAAATCTACGGGGGGAGCTAGCTCATAGGGATAAGCTCCGTTAAGATATCCAAATACATTATTCTCTCTCTCGTTGTTTACCTTAACATAATAGTACTTAATCTTCTCAGATGATCTGATTAAGCTGTATTTAACTTTATGCTTGGAATTATTAAGAAGATAGTTGTGATATCCTGCTGCTCTTACGTGCATTGGACATCCTTTTGCAACTTCGAATTTTGTTGTGTCGTTTACAATGAATTTCTCTATATTATTAACAGAAGTTCCTACAGATATTTGATCTGGGCTTTGTACCTTAAATTCCGATTTTATATTCTTAAGGATCTTTACAAATTCTCTAATATCAAAAGCTTTACCTTTCTCGAAAATATGCTGTAATAAGAACGTAAGTTTCTCTCTAGCGAAAGGAGCAGTACCACCTTGAGCTAATTCGATACCAGTCGATTTAACTTTAGAAAGCCTAGGAAATAAATCCTTATTAGGATCCTGCCAAGCTATATGTAATACATATTTCTTTTTACCCAAGAATATACCAGCATATGATAAACTCTCTAGCTCAAAATCCTGATAGTTATCTGTGCCCCATTTTTCAGAATAGATGTCATAGCATTTCTTAATGTATTCTTTAAGTCTAAATTCATTAAGTCTTTTTACAAATTCAAATGGTTCTAGATCTGAATCAAATTCACAAGAATCCATAACAGCTCCTAGATTGATATAATTGGAATCTGTATCTCCGTATATAATAAAGTCTAATGTTATTTTTCTGACATTACGAACTCCCATTTTTTCGTGAAGCTCCGTATCAAGATGCCACATATCATTGAAATACCTGTTTATTATCTTCTCAGCAAATTTCCAAATGTCCTGGCCTTGTAATGTAACACTCTCTGCAACATCTGTATTGAACAAAGCAAAATACTGATTCCCAGTCGCTCCGTATATACTGTTAAGTGTTAGCTTAATACCTTGTTCAGTATTATAGAAATCCGAAGATTTTTTTTGATACTCCGAAAGTTTTTGATTGAGCTCTTCTAAGCTCATTGACATGTAATCTATTTCTTCCATATTATACCTCTACTAAACCTATTGCAATTATTGAATCTGACTCAATTGACTTTACTAAGATTCTATTTTCGTGAAAGTGAATCTCTGATGCTTCTTGGTCGATATAAGAGAATTGATTTTTATAGATTGTATATACGCTAGGACTTTCAAATCCGTTTGCAGTTCTACCTTTAATTAAATTATATTGGAATGAATTTCCTCTAATGATAACCCCATTTTCTTCAATATCAAAATTAAGAAGTTCTTCAGAGTTCGTTTCTATTCCAGTTAAAGAAGCTACCTTTTGGAAGTTCTCTCTTGTGATTTCAAAATTAACTTCCGATCCTTCGGTGGAATGAATCTGTCTTTGTATATTATCATCAATATATGCAAGTAAACTAATATCTGCACATTTAATAAAAATGTTTAATGAAGAAGACGAGAATTTAAGACCAGTAGCTATTAATCCGCCTTCATATTCTTGTGAATCTATTATAAGATTTAGTTCTTCCTCTGGTCCAAAGTATTTAAAAACATCAATCAATTTACCTATTTCCAGAATTCCGATCTTTAATCTTGTGGAAGGAAAATCGCCTTCAAGAATATCGTTAACATCTACACTTACAAATTTAATTACTGATTTATCAGGTGTTCTAACTTTTGCAAATAAATTACTTCCCTCAATTTCTAAAGGTACACTCTTGTCTACAAGTTTTAGCTTCTTAAGGAAAGCAATAAAATTATTAGGGTTAGAGATTCTAAAATTCCAAATTTGATTTTTCTTAGTCATTTTCTATATTTAATTTTGTTTCTTCTTCTTGTTCTTCTATATCATCTTCAGGATCAAAAAATCTTATACCTTCGTGAAATTCCTCCTTAACTTCTCCTAGTAATGAAGTTGCTTTAGAACTCTTTTTAGATAAAGTCGAATTTAATTTTTCAGCTAATTTAAGTTTAATTTTCTGATCTTTAATCTCTTGATTCTTATTCTTTATATCATCCTTTATTGAATTAATTTCCACAGAAGTCTTAATAATTTCCTCCTTATTCAATTTAATCAATGATATTGATTCTAATCTCCTTGATATTTCTCTTCTATACTTAGATAAAAATCCCATAACTTCGTCAGATGCCCTTTTCTTATCAGACATGAACAATAGGAATTTTAATTTTGCTTCAAGATATTCTAGTTCATCATTAAGATACACAAGATCTCTTTCATATCTTTTAAGTATTGTTTTTTCTTTCTGTAAAATAAATTCATCTAAGTAATCCTCTATAAAATCATACTCTAAAACATTTCCATCTCTAACAAATACAATATTTTCTGTGACAATTTGCTTAGTTTCTTTTGCTAAAAGGACTGACATATCTTTAAATTCCTGATCTGTACATCTGAATTTGATACTTATCTTAACATTATCAGTGGAAAAATTATCCATTTTATAATTTAGGCCTTTTCTTTCTAATAAAGAATTGAGTCTTATAAAAAATGATTCATATCTTTGTAATGGAGATATTGAATTGATTTTAAAAGTCCTTGTAGCTAAGTCGATCTCAACGTCTCCTTCAATAAGCCATGAGGATTTAAGTCCATCCATTTTAGATACATTTCCTTTAAATCCTTTAAAATAAGGCTTTAGCTTCTTTGTTCTGTTGCCTTCTAAATATGCAACAACATCATCAGGTTTTCTTGGTAATATATTAGATTTATATCCTACTGCAATACCTACAATGTGAGTTGATAAACCAATAGGGTAATCAACATGTATCCAATCATACCCGCCTTCTTCATTAGGTACATTTAGATCTTTATACTTTTCAATTATTTCTTTGTACTTACTAGAAATTTTTACTTGCGTATATCTTGGAGCAGATGGTGAAGGATTAACAGGGGTTCCGAAGAATCCATCACCTAATAGTATCTGTTCTGCACACGAAAATGGTCTAGCTAATTTTGATATGGCCTGAGCCATTGAAGAATCCCCATGATGATAAAGGCCAGTACTAAAAACCTCACCAATTACACCAACAGTCTTCTTAAAAATACTGGGAGAATTCTGTAGAATTAGTCTCTGAACAGGAGTTAAAGCATCATAAAAATTAGGTATACCTCTACTCTGTATAACATACAAGGCATACTTTCTATAGTCAACATTGATTTGATCCGAGATCGTTATTCTATTCTCCACTAAATAAATTATTTTATTATTTTATCAGTGGAATAGAATAAAGTTTCTATTAAGAGATATTATCGAAGTTAGTAAGTACTCTTGCTTTTTTATTAGCTCCTGTAGTTCCCGTAGATCCGGTAGTTCCAGTACTTCCAGTACTTCCAGTAGGGTTTGTTGAAGCAAGATCTACAGATCCTTGATAAACAAGGCCTTTCATTGCATCGTCCATAACCTCTTTTGGAATATCATCTAATTGTATTAATGCGTAATAAAATTTAGTAGCATTCATCTGTTCTTTCTCAGCTTTAGATATGAAATCCTGCCATTCTTGATTGTCAGCAAATACTTGACATCCTGCTGACCAAGGTCCCACACAAATACCAACACCTTTCGTAGACGACCTGTGTATTTGCATTCCACAAGATTCAGTGTAAACCTCAGCTGGTTTGTAACTTTCAAATTTAGTTACTCCGATAGGGTATCTTCCAACTTTAATTGGTTCACCCTCTACCATCATTTTATATTTATTGCCACTACCTAAGGAGCTTTCTTTAAGAATGTATAGGGTATCTCCTGGAAGTTTAACACCAACACCTTTAGGATTCATTGGTTTCTTTCCGTAGTATGCTAAACTAGGTACAGTTGTTATTTGATATGGAGTTATTTTATCTCCAAGACTTGCTGGTGGTATTGGTCCAGTTGGTCCAGTTGGTCCAGTTGGTACAATTGGTCCCGTAGGATTATTTTTGTTTTTAGCATCCTCTGCATCTTTTTTAGCCTTTTCAATTCTTCTTTTAAAAGCACCAGGGGCAAACCAACTACTTGGATTGTCGTCATCGTCCTCGTTTAGAATTGATAATATTTGATTCTTTTCTTCGTTCAATGAATAATATTCTTCGAAAGTAAAAACACCAGATTCAATCACGTAGTTAATAGAATTTAATCTATCTTCCATAGATTCATTCTTTTTGTCCTTTATTCTATCAAATACAGATTTATCTTTAACAGGTGTTTCTTTAACTGGTGCAGGTCCAGTAGATCCAGTAGGTCCGGTAGGTCCAGTGGCACTCACAACATCAGATCCATCTTTAGCATTACCAGGAATAAAATAAAGAGCATCCGTGAATCTATCCTGATTTGATGTCTCCTTCTTTATTTCAAGCTTATTTCTTATTCCTATTATTACTGCTCTTTTCTCATTCAATTCTGTTATAATTCTACTATAATCTCCCACTTTTTTTTCCTGAAGATAATTAAGAAGTATTTTAATAGTCATTACAGAAAGAGGATTTTTCTCTAATTTATAAGGCTCGCTAGCACCACATCCTCTATACGGTAAAGATTCTTTAACTTCCTTGGTTTGGTCTATAAAAGAATCCACACCTCCAGTAAGTCCAACATTTTCACCAAATAGACCTTTGATTATACCCGTTGCAATTCTGGATTTTGCTTCTCTTTCAGTCTCAGGTTTTCCTGTATCTGGTGATCCAGTTGCACTCGATGGTATTGCATCGTCTTGCTCGTTTATAAATTGTTTAAACGTAAATAATTTTTTGTCCATAATCTATATATCCAATTATTTGGATCTTTTTATCAATAGAGATAATATGACAGCAATAAAAGAAACTATACCAGACCCAATAAAAGAATACAATAAAAAATCGGGGCTTATTCTATAACCTTTTATAATAAAATCTATAGTTTCTAGCCTTAAATTATCAAAAAAGAAGTATAAAATCATTGATGCCCAGAATGAAGTACATTGATAGCAATTAAGCATATCGCCAAAGAAAGGGGAGTTTATTAATAACCAATTTCTAAATCCCTCAAGAATTTTAGAAGCTACTAGAATATGTGTAAGTCCCCAAACACCAAGTATATAAAATATAAAAGTCATAATCAATTAAATATTTCGTTTTGTCTTAATTCTTCTAAGAATTTTTTCTGATCGTCCGTAAGATTTTCTGGGATTTTTATATTTAATTCAACAAGAAAATTACCAATACCACCATATCCTAAAACAGGAATTCCTTTCTGAGCAAAACTTAGAACTGTACCAGGTACAGTTCCTGGAGATACTACTGTTTTAACACTCTCTCCATCAGGCATTTCCACATCTATATTAGTTCCTAATATTGCTTCTATAAAAGTTATTTGTTTACTAGTGATAAGATCAACTCCTTTTCTAATAAATTCAGTATTAGGTATTTCTTTAATCTTAACATAAAGATCCCCGCTTTTACCGTTACCTTTACCCTCGTTACCTTTACCAGAAACAACAAATTGCATACCATCTGATGCTCCAGCAGGTATGTTGACATCTATAATATCTTCCTCTGATTTTAGTCCATTACCTAAACAATATAAACAAACTTCAAGTACTACCTTACCTACACCTCCACATGAACCGCAAGTGCTAACTGAATTCATCTGAACAAATCCATTTATTCTATTTACTGTTATAAATCCCGATCCTTTACATGTACCACATGTCTGGAAAGAAGCACCATTTTCCGAACCAGTTCCTGAACAGGGATTACATTTTTTATCTCTCTTGATTTTTATCCTCTTATCAACACCTTTAAGTATATCTTGTAAATCTAATTTAAGTGTTATATTTAATGAAGTACCTTTAGGAGCTTCCGGTGTAAATCCCCTACCATGAGAATAATGGTCAGCAAAAGGATCTGTGTGATTCCAATTGGTGTTAAATCTACTAAAATCATCAAATCCGCTAGAGAAAGGATTCTGAAAGCTTCTTTTCCTATCGTATTCCTGTCTTTTAGCTGGATCACCAATATTTTCGTATGCCTCGGTTATTTTTTTAAATTTTTCTTCAGCGTTGGGTTCTTTGTTTTTATCCGGGTGATATTTTTTAGCCATCTCACGATAAGCTTTTTTTATCGAGTTCTGATCAGAATTTTCTTGTACACCTAATATATTGTAATAATTCTCCATCTCTATTTTTTAATCCCAATAATAAATACCATTAATCTGGATATTTTTCCTGGAGTCTTTCCATGAAGATTTTAATTCTATCTGGCTGTATTAAATCTTCAATAATGTATCCTGCATCATTCAGTTCTTTTTCAAGATCTATATTAGGATAATTTTCTATTATCCCTTCAGATACACTTAATAAATAAAGCTCATTCTCTGGGATCCATTTTTTGTTTGTTAAATCTGATTCTTCCATTTATCTAAATATTTTAATAGAGCAAGATCTTTCATCTTTACTTCTAATTCTATATCAAAAACTTTCCCATAAGTTTCTATTTTACTCCATATCCAATCGGAGTGTGCTACATCTTTAACACTAGAATCTTCAAAAAGCTTTCTCGAATCCGAAAAGTGAGTTAGAGCTGGTATATTTTCTGGCCAAGTAGATATACAAAGTTCCAAAGCTTCCATTTCAGATAATTCGTCCGGATTACATTTATGATGTAAATAATCATAAGTAATAGGTACTCCTATTCTTTTATATATCAAGGTGTAAAGATCCGTTGGTGTGAATTGACTTTTTTTGTCATCATTCTCGAGTACTAATCTAGATTTAACAGTATCTGGTAATTTATTATATTCTTTTATGAATCTTTCAGCAGATTCTTCTTTGGATGGCTTAGTTGTATTGATGTGTATATTTATAGGATATTTATAGCTTCTTTCTAATCCCATTTTGTCCATAATTTCTGCATGCTGTCTAAGCTCTTTTACAGATTTTGTAACAACCTCAGGATTTAGTGAAGCAATCACACAAAAATGTGATGGATGGAAGCTAAGTCTTTGTCCAGCTTCTTTTGCTATTCTACCAGCTTCCTCTAGGTTATTTAATATCTCTTTTATATCAGGAAGATCGTCTATTTCATATTCAGACATCCAAGGAAACATATCAGAACTTATTCTATACATTTTTATTGAATTATCAGAATTGAATTTGATTATACGAATTAAATCGCTAGTGTTTTTTAAAGCTAGCTCAGAAACATACTTTAATCCTTCTCTAAGAAATGTTTTTTTAACCATTCCTCTATTTGTAGTAACACCTTCCTTATCTAAAGAAAGGCATATACAACAATATCCCATATTATTTTTGTATACCATACTACAAATATATCTAGAAATTAAATAGGGGCTCAGATGATTCCGGAGTTTTTTCTAAATGAATTAGAAATCTTTAAGAGATTGTATAATTTTAAATCTTTCTCTAGCATTAAGATCGTCAAGAGTTTCTTTACCAGTTTCTCTTCTAAGAAGCTTTTTGAATTTAACCGGATCTGTAGTAGCACCTGATTTTTGTGCAAATTCTCTAACGTCTCTTCTTGAAGGAACTAAATCTAATACTAAAGCTCTTAGTGGAATATTATATTGTAATGCTAAGTTAGCTATCCTATTACCAGAAAAAAGATAATAGCTGTATTCTGAAGATGTTCTTGTCTCTCCAAAATTTATAAATTTAATCACAATAGGAGCAGGCAATGATAAAGTGCCTTTTCTTTTAAGATCATCTGATATTTTTATTAGAACATCTCCGTAAGATCTACCATATGCTCCAGCAATGATGTTATCAAACTCATAAGCCATTAAATTCTGAATACTATTAACATCAAATCCATCCTCAGAAACAATAGGAATTGTTTCCATGTGTCCTTTTTTAAATGGCTCATTAATATATTTAAAAAACTTGGTGGATCTAGCAGCAACTTTACCTATATCTTTATTACCAATAGTAATATTATGCTGGTAGAATTCCAATTTAGCTTTATCGTCATAATGAGATATTTCCTCAGCAAGGTCTGGCATATCCCAGTTTATTTTTAGTTTACCTGCATAGCTCTTAACGGGAGCTTGAGTTCCCTCGCTTCCATCAGGAATATTCGAATCCTGCTCATTAACAAAATCGCTTAATCTTAAAATCATTAAAGTATATATCTATTTAATATTAGATAACCATTTTTTCCGAGCCTCAGAAGAATCACCAAATGCCATTTCTAGTTTTTCCTTACTATCTGAATTTTCATCTATTCCAACAAAATCTTTTCTATTCATTACCCATTCCCAATCTTCTAAAGAAAGAGAACCTAATCCTTTTAAGTATCTAACATTACCAGTGGGCTTAGCAGTTTTAAAATCATCCATGTCCCAATAGTATTTTCTTTTCTTTCCATCACCTACAGAAACAAGAGGGATTTTTAATGAACTTAACCTTTTATTTTTAATAACAGTAGGAAACCATTTATAAAAAAGATTTATTAATAAAGATGTGATATGCGATCCATCCGGATCTGGGTCAGTAGCAATAACTATTCTTTTGTAACCTATAATTTCGTTGTTTCTAGAACTGGGATCTAATCCTAGAATGTGCATTAATTCAAGAATCTCTTTGTTATCTGAAAGATCCCCAATATTTTTACAATTCTTTATCTTGCCTTTTAGAGCATAAACTCCATCTTCCTTAGGATTTCTTTTTTGTAATATAGATCCCATAGCAGAAAGTCCTTCAACTATAAATAGATTTTCTGCAATAGCTTTTTGTGCAGGAAAGTACTTGTGTGAATGTTTAAGATTTACTTTTCTTTTCTCTGCTCTAAGTTTTTTTACGTATCCATCATTCTTTCTCTCTTCAACTTTCTTTGCTATTCTTTCAAATAGTTCGGTTTTAAAAAGTCCTTGTAACTTAGCTCCAAATTTATTCATCAGTAAATTATCAATCTCTTCCCTTGTTGTAACAAATCTAGTTTTATTCTGATCTCCGAATTTAACATACTTAGGTGGAAGATTTAGCACAATTAGACAATCGTAAAAGTGATGACCTAATGTGTCTTCTAATTTTGTGTTTACAAAGTCATTAAATATCTTCTGGTGTATTCCAGAACAAAGAGCGGAGTTAACAAAGCTTAATGATCCTGATCCTTCATACTTTTCCCATATTGTTATCTGACCTATCTCTGTATTAATCTTAAAAGAATCCTGTGGTAAAAATTCAGGAGATAGATCTATTGACTCCCCGTCCCAAGATAATTCTATTTCAAGTTTACCTATAATCGGGTCTCTTTTGATTAGATCGTATTTTAGAATAAGTATAGATGAAAGAACTTCTTTGTCCCATTTAGAATATCCAAATGTTTCAGAAAGAGGTGTGAATGTAACTGAAGTACCAGTTTTCATATCAGACGATCTCTTAGAGACCTTAGGATCTTTACCCTCGTAATTTTTCCATTCCTGAAAGTAATAGAATTTATCATTTACTGTTTCGATACTGAAATATTTAGAAAGTACATTAACTAAGCTGACACCCATACCATTAGTACCCACTAGTGATTCTTCAACATCATCATTCTCGAAATTTGATCCTGCTCTTAATTGTGATACTGCAGTTTCGATATTAGATTTTTCACTTATCTTATTAATCTCCGTACCTTTATAAAATCCATTACCAGAATCTTTAACAGAAACGGAATTGCTTTTAGAATCAATAGCTATAGTGATTTTCTTCATCTTGCCATTCATTCGTTTAGCTTCGTCTAATGAGTTAGAGAATACCTCATCAAATAACTTATACATTCCAACTGATATGGTCTTAGACTCAACAAAAACACGGCTATCGCGAATCACTGGTACTTTCTCGTCTGTTGGTTTAACGCTCCCAACATAAACGGTTGGTCTTAATAGGATGTGCTCCCTCTCTGATAATACTTTAATTTCTTTGTTAGATGACATTCAAGATTTAATTTTTATAAAATACAATTTACCTTAGTAACATATATTTTAACAGTAAAAGAGGGAAAAGTTTCCTACATCAGTCTGTAGATTAGTCCTTCGCTAATATTATTGCTCTCACATGTGCCTCCTAGGAGTTCAATAATAGTATCTGCGGAATCATGTTCAAATTTTTGACACTCATCAGTTTCGCATGGACTACAATTGTGATAAATTTTTTGGATTTTGCCTTCTTTTATGAATAGAATATCAAGAGGTAGATAACAATCTTTCATATGAAAGCTTTTAGGACCAGATTCTTTAAAATTAAAAAGCATCCCCTCATTTTCGAGAAGATGCTCTCTATTAGAAAGTCCCTTTGAAAAATCTTTACATTGTTCTAAAACAAAAGTATGGTCCCCGATTTTTACTAAATGAAAATCTTCGTATTCCATAATTAATTATTTAATGAATGCTTCATCAATCATTTCTGGAGTAAGTTCAACTAAGATGTTTTTCTTTTTTAATGAATAAGGAATTGCTATAATAACATTTCTAGCTTCATCTACATCTTTAACTAAAAATTCAGAATCTACAAATATGTTTGTAGATGGTTCATCTCCAGTTCTGTCTCTGTTACCAAGATAAGTGTCGTTTTCTTCATCGTACTCATCTTCCATATCTTTACCTGGATTGTATCCCATTTCAGAATAAATATCTTTCAAATATTGTGGAGCATTTTTACCTTGTGTAGGTATTTCTGCTACTAAAGATATTTCGGAAAGAGTACCATTCATTACTTGAGTTAAAAGACTTCTTAATTCAGAAATTAATTGATTTCTTTTAATAGTTCTTTCTGGCTCAAAACTTGTGCCTCTGTATAAAGGGACTCCTGTATTATAAACTGATTGCTCATTAAGGAATTCGGAAAATTTTAAAATTCTCATGATATAACTTTTATGTTATATATCTTCCGTCCTCACTAATTCCTAGTTTTTAACTTCTTCTGTAGCTTCTACATCTTCTGTAGCTTCTATAAGTTCTGTAGGTTCTGTAGGTTCTGTAGCTTTTGTAATAGCTTTACTATAGAATTCCATATTCTTTCTGATTCTTTCTTGTTCGTTAGGAGAAATCTTATCAAATAGAGGGGAATTAATAATTATTGTGGTTACTTTGTGTGCTTCCTCTGCATTTCCATTATAATAAGCCAATACTGAATATTCATCAGGCATTCTCCATTTCCAGATCTCATCTTCAACGAAAAGAATATCTGAGCAAGATCCTGTTTTCATTCCAACAGCAGCTAGAGCAAAAGCCAAAGCATATCTTTTTTTACTTCCTAAGAATTTTATTAAATGATAAAGGGATTCAAGTCTATTAGGTCTATATTCCCAAGCTTTTAAATAAGCATCAATAATCTCCTCGTCTGATTTGTTTAATGAGTGTTTCTGTCTAGCAATCCAATATTTAGAGACGTAAACCTCTTCTGCCCATCCACCTAGATCTACTCTTCTTTGATAAGCTTCTATAGATCTTTCGTGCATTCCAGCATCTCTATAACTTTGAGCCATATAAAAAACATATCTTCTTTCTAAATCAATAGGAAGTTCCTCCTTAGGTGTAGTTATAATGGCCTTTTCAAATATTAAAGCATCATTGTAATACTTATCTTTCCCTTTGATATCTCTATTATGCCCGGATACTGCTGCGTGCATTTCAACACCTTCGGGTAAAAATTCTTCGGTTAGATCTATTCCTTCAGGTCCAGAAAGATATTCATGAAGTACACCAATATATTTCCAATCTTGATCTCCTCTAATTACTTGTGTTCTATAATATGCCAGACTTCCCAATCTTAATTTAATCTTATAGAAGTCTTCAGTTAGGTTAATAAATGGATTTTCTCCGTTCTCTACGAATAACACATCATCAGCATCTATAATAAGTCTATAGTCAGATTTGTCTTTGGCAAGTTTAAGATTTTCTGTTCTATTATATCCAAAATCTACCCATGGTCTTTCGTGTAATTCTCCAGGAATACCATATTCGGCCATTATTTCTTTAATAAGATCTTGAGTTCCATCGGTTGATCCAGTATCAACAATAACCCAATAACTAATATAATCTCTAACTGAATCTATGCATTTCCTTATGACTTTAGATTCATTCTTAACGATCATAGTAAGACATATAGTAGGAGTTGCCTTAACTATTTCTTCTGTTTTTGATTTTGACATATTTTTAAGATTTAACTATTATACAATAAAATTGCAATTAAATTTCATTAATTTTATTAAATATCAGCTTAGTAATATCATCCAATTTATTTTCCCCTGATATTTCCAAAAATCCTCCTCCTTTTCTCATAGATTCTATCATAGGTAACGTCTGTTCATTATATTCATCCATTCTAATTTGGAATGCTTCCTCGTTTTTATCATCAGATCTTCCCGAAGATTTACTTCTTTCTTTTATTCTTTCCCTTAATATCTTCTCTGCGACATTTAAAAAGAAAACATATTCTAATGAGATATTATTAATTCTACAAATCTCGTCAAATATAGCCTTCTGTTGAAGATTTCTAGGATATCCGTCAAAAATATATCCCTTAGGATCGCTATGTTTAGTTAATTTTTTAAGATAATCTATAAGCTCTTTACCTACAATCTCATCAGGAAGAAGATTACCAGTTTTCATTAACTTCTTGATCTCTTTATTATCAGAATCCCTTAATATATCCCCAGTTGAAATGTGTTTCCATCTCATACCTTTGGCTATAATTCTAGCTTGTGTTCCCTTACCACATCCCGGAGGTCCTGCTAAAATTATACATGGGGTTTTTTTGGTATCTTCTTTTCCATCTATATCTCCGTATTCTTTTACGAATTCTTTAAAATTGCTAAGCTTCTTAGGTCTATTCATTTTTTTTATATCTTATGATCCACAAGCTTCACAATCTTCTGGGTTGTCTATACTACAAGATAAATCACTGTAGTTATCATCTTCAGATTTAGGAATGTCTTGGTTTCTACTAAGATCTATACCTAGACCTTTTATAGCTGTAGTAGCAGCTTTAGTTCTTATATAATAACTACCAGTCTTTAGTCCTTTATCCCACCCATAAAAATGAGCAGAAGAAAGTTTGGCAAAGTTGGCATCTTGAACAAACAAATTCATACTTTGACTTTGACATATAAAAGGTGCTCGTGCTGCAGCATGATCTATAATGATCTTCTGACTCATTTCCCAAGCAGTTTTATAAATGATCTTAATCTCATCAGGTATTTCTGCAATATCCTGAACTGATCCATTATTGATTATGATCTTATCTCTAAGATTGTCATCCCACATATTAAGTTTAACTAGATCTTTAACAAGATGTTTATTAACTACTGGGAATTCACCAGATAATGTTTTTCTGATATAAATATTGGAAGTGAATGGTTCAAAGCATTCGTTGTTTCCTAAGATCTGACTTGTAGAAGCAGTAGGCATAGGTGCAAGCAATAAAGAGTTTCTAGCTCCGTGAGTTAAAACTCTTTCTCTTAATTCCTCCCAATCCCATCTTGTACTTGGTGATTCATTCCATAGATCAAATTGGAATAATCCTTTAGATAGTGGTGATCCTTTGAAGGTTTGATACGCTCCTTCTTTTTCTGCAAGATCAACTGAAGCACACATAGCTCCGTAATAAATTGCTTCAAAAATATCTCTATCTAAATTTTTAGCTTCATCAGATTCAAAAGGTATTTTTAGAATAGCAAAAGTATCAGCTAGACCTTGAACACCAATACCAATTGGCCTGTGCTTCATATTAGAAGTCTTAGTCTCTTTTGTAGGATAATAGTTAACATCAATTACCCTATTAAGATTGATTGTAGCGGTGTAAGCTATATCCTTAAGAGCAATAAGATCATATTTAGGTTTCTTACCAGGAATAATAAATTTAGGTAATGCAATAGAAGCTAAATTACAAACTGCAGTTTCTTTAGAATCTGAATATTCCATAATCTCCGTACAAAGATTTGAAGATTTAATAGTCCCTAAATTTTTCTGGTTGGATTTGATATTAGCTGCATCCTTATAAAGCATATAAGGAGTTCCTGTTTCAATCTGTGCTTCAATTATTTTATACCAAAGCTCCTGTGCTTTGATCGTTTTTCTTCCTCTTCCTTCTTCTTCATATTTTGTATAAAGCTTAACAAAGTCATCACCATAAACATCATCTAATCCAGGAGCTTCGTCTGGAGAGAACAAAGTCCATTCGCCATCTTCTTTAACTCTCTGCATAAATAAATCAGGAGTCCATAAAGCTAAGAAAAGATCTCTAGCTCTCATTTCTTCTTTACCGTGATTTTTTCTAAGATTTAAGAAGTCTTCAACATCACAATGCCAAGGCTCTAAATAAATAGCAAAGGAACCTTTTCTTCTTCCTCCGCCTTGATCTACGTATCTTGCAGTCTCATTAAATACTTTTAACATCGGGATAATTCCATTAGAAGTACCATTTGTTCCTCTAATATAAGCTCCTGTGCCTCTTACATTATGTATATGTAAACCAATACCTCCCGCATTTTTAGAGATCTGAGCTACGTCTGCTAATGTTTTATAAATGCCTTGAATTGAATCCCCATCCATTGAAACTAAGAAACAAGAAGAAAGCTGAGGTCTTCTAGTACCTGCATTAAATAAAGTAGGTGTAGCATGTGTGAAGTAACCTTGACTCATTAAGTCATATGTTTTATAAGCAGAAGCTAAATCTTCTTTATGTATACCAATAGCAACTCTCATTAACATTTGTTGTGGTCTTTCTGCTGGTAAACCGTCAATCTTTAAAAGATATGATTTTTCTAAAGTCTTAAATCCAAAATAATCATAATCTAAATCCCTATCAGCAATAATTTGAGAATCTATATCTTTAGAATTCTTCATAATAATATCATAGACATCATCAGCAATCATTGGGGCTTTTAATCCAGTTTTAGGATCAACATAGTTATAAAGCTGATCGATCACACTTGAAAAACTTTTAGGAGTTCTTTTATGTAATGAAGTAACACATATTCTGGAAGCTAAAATAGAATAGTCAGGATGAGTAGGAGTTAAAGCAGCTGCTGTTTCTGCTGCTAAAGTATCAAGTTCTACTGAAGAAATACCATCATATAAACCATGTATAACTTTCTTTGCAATTTCCATTGGCTCAATATAATCCATATTTAAACCATAAGATTGCTTCTTAACACGATTTAAAATTTTATCAAGCTTAACTCTTTCTTTAGCTCCGTCTCTTTTTGTTACTTCCATTATTTTTATATTTTTATTTATTTTATTTGATGTAAAAAATTATAGAAAAATAAACCCATTAGTTTCCACTAATAATAATATTTATTTCGCTTTTTTTATTGAATTTGGGTGTATCCTGAACGTATTTCCCCCGGTGCTCCGTAATATTCCTCTATCAGATAATCTTCCTCGTTATTCCAATATTGAATTCTTTGACGGTTTTCCATTACGCCATCTACCTCTATTTGGTAATCAGTTATTCTGTATACGTGATCGTACATATTAATAAGTTATTTTTACGTGTGCAAGTAATCTTACTGTGGTTGGAGGAGTAACCCATACTGGGGTATTCCATGTGATCTGTAATGAATCTCCCGCTGTTACAGAAAGGGGAGAAGCTAATATGTAGTTATCCCATATGCCATTACCGCTATTTGTCGTAACAGAATTAGAAATTACAGATGATGTACTCTGTGTGACATTTACCATATTAAATGTACTACTTTCGGAAGTTCCTAAAGGACCTGAAGGTGTAAATCTTAGAATAGAAACTTCAGTAACTTGTCCAGTAAATTGAGATGGTATTTGTCTAGAAATTATATTAGATGAACCTGGGGGTAAATCTGTAATACCCCCTATATAATATGTACTTGAATTACTTGGAGTTACTGAGCCACAACCAAAACTATAAACTATATTACTTCCGCCAGTTGCTCCTGCTGCTCCTGTTGCTCCTGTTGCTCCTGTTTCACCAGTAGGTCCGGTAACATTTGAATCTGCTCCAGTAGGTCCGGTTTCACCAGTAGGTCCGGTTTCACCAGTAGGTCCGGTTTCACCAGTAGGTCCAGTAACATTTGAATCTGCTCCAGTAGGTCCTGTTTCTCCCGTAGGTCCAGTTTCTCCTGTAGGTCCTGTTTCACCGGTAGGCCCAGTAACATTTGAATCTGCTCCTGTAGGTCCTGTTTCACCTGTAGGTCCTGTTTCACCTGTAGGTCCAGTTTCTCCTGTAGGTCCAGTAGGTCCGGTTTCACCCGTAGGTCCAGTTTCTCCCGTAGGTCCAGTTTCTCCTGTAGGTCCAGTTGTTCCCGTTTCTCCTGTAGGT
>Ga0164293_10000198_pt1 | contig 43809 bp, 35 predicted proteins | sample GEODES118metaG_FD_111487 | JGI IMG/M metagenome (GOLD analysis project Ga0164293, IMG submission 111487) | Eutrophic lake water microbial communities from Lake Mendota, Wisconsin, USA - GEODES118 metaG | ecosystem: Environmental > Aquatic > Freshwater > Lake | place: USA: Lake Mendota...
AGGCCGCTCTAGCTGTGGCCGAAGTTTCAGAGTACTCACAGGAAAAAATTAAAAAGTTTTGTCAGGAAAATAAAATGAAAGGAACTTTTGAGCGTTTTTTGGAACGTATTAATTTCTTTTAAGTGCTTCAGGTTTGCTACTCTTCAGATAAGACCTTGAAATGGAATAAAACCAACCACCTCCACCATTACTTCTCTTCCTCACCACCTCTGCGGCACCTTCTGAATAAGCTTCACGTTGAAACTCAAACTGCACATAAAGATCTTTATCTAATCAAAAGAAATAGTTAACACAGGCAAATTTTTCAAGACATTTATTGTCCTAACAGAACGGAATAATCCATTAAGTTATAGACTTCAATGGAGGTCCAATATTGAGCCAGTTATTTTCTAAAAAACTTCAGGCCTATCTAACTCAAGAAAATCTATCAATTGTTGAACTTTCCAACAAACTTGACGTTCCAGTCTCTACTGTTCATGGCTGGCTTAATGGGGTCCTTCCAAAAAATATAGTCATCATAAAGAAGGTGGCAAATCTTTTGGGGAAGTCCGTCGATGAACTATGTTTTGACGAAACGCCAGTCAAAAAACATCAAGATACTGATCTCATCATAAGTATTGGAGATAAGACCTATCGAATTAGTCTTTTGCCAGAAAACACAAAAACAGAAGGAGAGGAGTAATGATTAGAGATATTTATTTCATGGATGCACTTATTACTATTGAAAATGCATTTATGAAAGAAAGGGAAGAGGGGTGCCATGAAGTTTTTGTCATGATTCTAGAAGAGCTTCACTCAGAGATTGTTGAGGAGTGCCTAGAACTCGTTGACCTGAAGATTGGTGAAATACAGTCTGAAGAAGAACTTAAAAAAATCTGTGATAAGGAATTTTTTGAAAAATTAAAAACTCTTATTTTAGAAAGACTTTTGAATTCAAAAGATTTAAAAGCCAAAATGGACAGCATTAAAAGTTATTATAACCTTAGTAACGATGAGGCAAAGTTTTTACATCTTATCTTCCTTCATAATGAAGCTACGGTTTCCCTCTATCTTGATTCTCATTTAAATTCAAAATTCTCAAATCCTTCAATCGTTTGTGAAGGACTTGCTCGTTTTTTTAAGATGGAACCAGTATTTATTAATAACCTTCTTTTTTTATATGAATCAAATTTATATAAGTTTAGGATCATGAACTATGAGAAACCCAAATGCGGCCCATCGTTTTTGATCAGTAATTACTTCTATGTCTCTAATGATATGACTTTTGAGTCTTATCTTTTGGGAGACAAGGGGCCACTCCCTGAACTTGATGCGATTCCAAAATTTGCAGACAAACATTTTGCAATTTCTAAGACTTTGGAAAAGAATGATCGCTACTTTGTTGACCTTCAAATAAACTCAAATCTCTTTGCAAAGGCCTATATGAGTGGGCTTGCAGAAAAAATGAATAAAAAATTTATTTTCTTGAATTACGGTATTTTATCTAATGCTATTGATCTCGAGAAAATAAATTTATTTCTTTTAAGACTAACTTATATTCCCCTTGAAGATCATTTAATTCTCATCTCTCTTGATGGTAATAGTATCTGTACTGAGATAGGTGAAAAAATTAAAAAAATTATTCTACAAATAAAACGAAAAACAAATATCCAGATGTTTTTTAAGATACAGAATTATAAAGAGTCAATACAGTTTGTTAGTGAGCTCCTTACCCAGATTGATTTAAAGGTCTGTTTAGATGAAAGTGATAGATCAACAAGAGAAATAATCTATGAAAAGATTTTGGGTGAAAAATACACCGCAGAATCGATGCTTAGGTTGGATCTTAGCTATGGCGCACTTGAAGAAATAATGTATCTAAAACTCACGCCGGATGAACTTACTGAGCATATAAAATATGCCGCTAAAAAAGAATCGATCCCACTGAATGAAAATAGTGTGAATCAAGTCGACTACAGTTATTTTACGACCAATATTCCATCTGAGAAAATAAAGGACGCCGTTTTACGATTCATAAATCTAAAAGACAAAAAAGATAATATCATCGATAGACTAACGTTTCTTTTCTCCGGACCTCCAGGAACGGGTAAGAGTCTTCTCGCTGAATCGATTTGTTTTGAATTAGGTCTTAGTTTTAAGAAAGTTCGGTTTTCAGATTTAAAGAGTGTTTGGGCCCATGAATCAGAGATAAAAACGAGAGATTTTTTTGATAATAATTCTAATTATGATGTTTTAATTTTTGATGAAATTGACTCTCTTCTTCAAAACAGGGAAGGAGCTTCGAGAAAGTATGAAGTCTCTGAGGTGAATGAATTTCTAAATTGCATGGATAACTTTAAGGGTGTTCTGTTCGCTACGACAAATCTACCAGAATCAATGGATGCTGCTGGGCTAAGAAGATTTGATTTTAAAATTAAATTTGACTACCTTCGTCCAGAGAGTGCCTTCTCGTTATTTAATAATCTTTTTAAAGATTCTTATTTAACTAAGGAAGATAAAGCGATCATAAAAAATAGACTTCTTCTTACCAAAGGTATTACACCTGCCATCATTTCAAATATCTATAGGCAAACCATTCTGATGGATAATTTCTCTCTTTCCAATGTACTTAACCAATTGGATGAACACACGAAGTGTTTTAAATCGAAAATTAATCTCATTCATCGCTATGAATTGAGTAATCAGTAATTGAATAAGGAGATCTATGAAAATGAAGATGAATTTTCTTAGAATCACTTTTCTTCTTCTTGTTTCTAAAATTCAATTTGATGCTGATTTGTGCCAAGGTCTAGACGAGGACGCCTGTTACGATGCTGGGCGAGAGTCTTATTTAAAGGCCGATATGTTATCAGCTTTCCATTACTACAATTCTTCTTGCAATAAAGGTCATCAAAAGTCTTGTGAAGAGCTCAAAAAATTGAAGGTAGATGTTTTTAGTAGATAAACACCATCGGGACATCTTCTGACCTTGTTTTGAGAGATGATATCGATGGAGGTGATGGCCATGGATAAAAGAATTAAAGACTTGTGGGTTAGGGCCTTACGATCTGGTGAATTTAAACAATGTAAGGGGCAGTTAGAGAAAGACGGGAAATATTGTGCTTTAGGAGTCCTTTCAATTTTGGCACTAATTGAAGGTCAGTGTACATATTTACCTGCAGGAAAGAGTGGACGTTTTGATCATAAAAAATTCAAACTTTCTTTTAACATCATGAAATGGGCGAGAATAGCCCAAGAAGAAGAAAAATTTTTAAACTCAATTGAGCAGGAAGTTAAAATTCATTACAAAGGAAGGCCCACAACAATCGCGAGGCTTAATGATTTGGGAATAAGTTTTTTAGAGTTAGCAGATCTTATTGAAAAACAATTATAATTGAGGAAGCTTATGAGTCTTTTGACCTTTATTGTTGCAATTATTTTTTGGCCTCTGACTCTTCTTTACGCCTTTATTATGTATGTTCTACCTTTTCTTTTTTATGCCTTGGTTGTTCTTCTTATGTATTTAAAAGATCACCTTTTAGCGACTTGTCTCATCATGATCTTCTCTTCTGTCATTTTTTTCGCTTTTTTCGATGAGAATGAAGAAAAGAAGACTACAGATAAAGAGAGTTCAGAATGAATTTCAAAACTCCCTAAAAAGGTTAACTTCCTATTTTAAGAAGTTTATTGAGGTACTAACAAACAATCCATACATACTATAAGTGGTTTTAATTCCATCTGAGTTACTGTTGGCGGTGTTATAGAAAAAACCGAAACTTGAATCAGCAATATCGTCAATACTTCGATAACCAACGGTTGCCCCCATGAAATCTAAGTCTAGTTCTCCACTGTTATCATCTGACAGAGGATTTGGGTTATACATGAGACCAAATGTTAGTGCATCTGTATGGGATGTAAGATACTCAATACCTAGATTTCCTCTAACTGTGTTTTTATAATTAAGTTCTTTGAATTCATTATTCGCATCTTTTTTATAAACAGTGTATTTTTTAGAAAATTGATTATTTATATCGAGGAGAATCTTTAGATTTTGACTGATGTTCCCTGAGATACCAAAACCAATTTCCATTGGTCTTTCAAAATTAGCTTTTTCTGTGACATCGTTTGAGTACCAAGCAAGTGAACAGGTACCATCTGGAAGTCCTGGAGGACAAGTTCCATTTCCATCAATATCCCAGTAGACATAACGTCTTTTGCTATTGACCCCTCCAGATACTTTTGTCGATGGTGCCGTAAATTTTAAACCAACGGATAAATTTTTATTAGGTGTAAATAATAATCCGACAACGGGAAAAACAGCGATAGCAGAGGCATCGGATTGAAAGTAGTCTTGCTCAGAGTAGGTATTATAATCAGCGTAAGAAACTGAGTTATTCTTTTCGTCTCTTTTGGCAGCAAATAAACTGAGTCCGACTTTAAAATACCTCGACGCTTCAAAGGCGATCGTTGGTCCGAAAAGAGTTTCTTGTTGCTTGTTATAGCCATCAGTAGATTCTTTATCTACCGAGGCTGTCCCAGTTTCAAGGGCGTAATCAAACTCTTGTGACTTCGTGACGATCACTGAAAAAGCCCAATTAAAATGTTTTTGGTTAAATGATGTAGTAATTTGGGAGGGAATTGTTTGTATATATTCAACATCTTCTTTTAAACTTGGTGTTTCAAGTGTGATTTTATTTTGTGAAAATGCTGATCCAGAGGCAGATAACTTTGATGATTTTATTGATGCTAATCCAGCTGGGTTGTAAATAACCGCTCCAATTGATTTATCTCTTGCAATCCCAGTGTTCCCTGCAATCCCTTCATAAGCTCCAATAGGAGTAAGAAACTGATGCTCTTGTGCAAACAGATTGGTAGTAAAAAGTGCTAGGAAAAATAATATTTTTTTCATGGTACCTCGTTTTTTAAATAATTTTTGGAATTTTTTTTAAGATGAGCTTAAATTGATCATCACCGATACTGATCGTCAGATTGGTTTCGAAGGCTTGATTAGCAATGGATTTTGTCTCTTTTATATCAAAGCATAAATCTTCAATGGAGAGATCAAAGGCCGTTGCAAGCTTTTGAACAACGGGAATACTTTTAGGAGGAACTCCATTTAACCAACCGTGAATAGTTGATTGGGAAACATTCAACAAACTAGAAATATCCTTGAGCGTCAGCCCATTTTTTTTCATTTGATACTTTAAATTTTTAGAAAAATTCATGTTAAATAACTTCGCATTTGAAATTTAGCTTTAAAACTTGTTTTCTTTTTGCTGAAAATAAATTCGGTCTAATGAAAAAATATATTTTTGACCCGGATAGACACTATTTGTCCTTGTGAGCGTTCATACTTTAGCTATGAATGCTAAGACCTATAGAATTAAAAAAATAAAAAATTATCTTCGGCTTCAAACTGAACCAAAGTCGATTTCTGAAATTCATGAGGCCCTCGTGGGTCATTGGGATCTCATGGTTTCAAGGAAAACCATAGAAAGAGACATTTTGGAGCTTGAGGACTCGGAAAGACTTCAAAGTTATCCTGGTACCCCAACAAGATATACTCTTAAAGGAGCTTTTGAAGTGGAGGTCACTCTTCAGATTCAAGAGATTCAGTACCTTCTAACTCTTATCGATCATCAAACTGATCTTGCTCAAAAACTAAGGAAATCTCTCTCTCAAGAGGGTTAAATATTTTCCCCGATTAGACCGAAAAGGTTGGACAATGATTGTCTAACGCCAAAGTGCGGAGCCTACTATGCCTAAATATTCAACTGATCAATCGAAGGTCCAGCGCCAAAATCACATTAAGAGGCTTCTTTCCCTCACTTCCGAGGAATCGGCTCTTTCTATTACCGAAATCGCTGAAAAACTTAATATAGAGGGTTTTAATATTAACCGAAAAACCGTTGAAAGGGATATTGAGGATATTTCACTTAATCACCCCCTGTCAGAGACCGCCTCTAATCCAAGACGCTTTTATTTTGATGGTGAATTTAAGTTAGACTTTGAACTTGTTTTTGATGAAGATGAGCTCCAAACCATTGTCCTCGCACTTGAATCTCTTAAGCAGATGTCACCTAAAGTGTTAAAAAGTATTTGCAGTAAGGTAGAAACGACTCTTGTGAGTAAACTTCCTCGCGCCTTAGGTAAAGAGTTTGAGTATTTAAAAAGTATCTCAAATGTGTCCCCAACGGTACTTGGGGAAGGCGGAGAAATAGAACGAGTTGTATTTGATACCGTTTTAACCTGTCTAAGAAAGGGAAGAGTCTTTACTTGCCAGTATTCATCTCCCGATGAGGCACGCTTTTCAAATCGGATTCGATCCTTTGCCCCCCTAAAGCTTCATTTTGTAGGGGCGCCTTATCTTTATGTCTATGATTGCGAAAATCAAGAGATCAAATTACTTCGTATTTCTCGAATTAAAAATGCTCAGCGGACTGAAGAAGTCGTCGATAAAAAAAGAGTTAAAGACATAAAGCTTGATCATGTTTTTGGGGCCTTTGGTAGAGGAGATGAAAAAATAGTTCACTACCACATCACCTGCACTAAACCCATGGCCGTTAAATTTAATGAACAAAAAATTCATCCTTCTCAAAAAATTGAAGTCTTAAAAGACGGTCTTTTTAAAATTTCCTTTGTGGTCCACGATAGTGACGAGGTAGTGAGACTTCTTGGGCAATATGGAGAATTTATTAAGGACATTAGTCCTGTAAGTTCTTATGAAAAAGTAAAAAATATTTGGAAAAAAGGTCTTGGTGTCGCATAGGGTAAGACATTTTTTGTCCCGCCCATATTGTAAGATCCCCATTGAGTTAACCAATGGAGGATAAATGAAACAGTTTTTTATCATATCAATCTTTCTACTTACTTCAGTGACAACATTTGCCAAGGATTCCCTTAAAGGTAAGGTCTTCGCAACCTGTGATAGACACAGTAGTGCAGTCGATATTGAATACGAAGTGGAGTACAGAAAAGATAACGAGGAGCTAGAATTAGAGATTTACATGACAAAACAAAAAGCCCCCTGCGACGGCACCCCTTTATTTGCCATCGGAAGAGTATGGAAGTACCAAATAGTAGGGAAGGAGCTCGTGACGACTCTCGATAGAGTTAAGGTCATGGTTGTGGATAAAAAGATCATTCCTTTCTTTAATGAACATAGATTTTGCGATACCGACGACTGGAAATTGGAGCAGATGGTATCCTGTGCTGGGCTAGATATATTTGGAGAAGAAAGTTTACCTGGTCACCGAACGACTCATCAATTTAAGTTAGTCAAAAATAAAATGATTGTAACTGAAGATGACGGGGAAAAATTAGAACTTAAAGCGATAAAGTAATCACCAGTAGTGTCTTTTTGAAGTATCATAATAACAACCTGGACTTGGGTAAAAATTCACACACTGCTTTTTTACCCAATCTGGGATTGTGTATGCGTGGTACTCTTGGGCCCATTCCACCTGACAAATCATTTGCATTTCTTCAGATCCTCGGCATCTTTCTTCGGTGTTTCTTCCGCAACTAAAAAGGCTTAGCAAAGTGAGTAGGGACAGAATTGTTTTCATGGGGATAATGTCTCATGAAGAATGGACATTTATTGTCGAAGTCGATTGGTTTCATGTTGGCGCTAAATTTATTTGGCAGTGTTCATTTGGAACTAAATCAAATTTAGAAAAGTAAAAAAACCTATAATGAGTTTTCGAAAGGTTAATCCTATTTCTGTGGATATTGTCTATTCATTTGACAGTAGCATTCTGTCCAAAAAATAAAGAAAGAAGTGGCACATCCTTTGTAAGTCATAACTTCAAGAGCAAGGGAAAAAATAACCCATAGTCGCTCGAGACAAAAATTGTCCTTTAAGAATTTTAAATTTAAATCAGGATACTTGTAGAACTTAAAAATGGAGGTTTAGACATGGTTGATTTAATTCAAAAAAAGAATGGTCAGTATGTAAAGCTTATCTCGTGCAGAAAAGAGCAGGGAAAAAGTTTTTATGACATTCAGGATGAATTTGGATTTAAGACCTTAGACTCTTATCAAATAATTGGGGAACCAATAACTTCAGATCGCTTTACAATCGACACGTTTATCATTCATCCCATTTTAAAGAAGAATCTAATTGCAGAGATGGGCCTAAAGGTGAAAGTCGAAATAAGAAAAGACGACCTTTTGGGCCAACTTATAAAAAGAGGGATTAGTTACGTGGATCATAGGAAGAAGGGCGGATGTCTTTGGGTTCAGGATAATGATGGTTTCAGATCTCAGTTGATTTTTTTTAAAAACTCAGGTTTTCGTTTCCAATATTGTCTCTCGTCAAAGGCCCTGGGTCATAAAGCGGGATGGTTTATTGTCTAAAATGATGGATAAATATTTTTAAGAAGTATGAAACTATGAACTTAGATAAACAATCAGAACAAATAAAGCTCATCAATATGATTGCAGTCATTCTTTTAAAAAAGGAATTACTCTTCGAAGTCTCAAGAATGGTGAAGATTCAAGATAATGAAGATGGGGGAGTTTTATATGAATTTGAGTTCCTTTATAATTTTCAAAATCTGGTTGAAATTTACAAAGATCCCAAAATTAAGAGTTGGTTTTTAAATGACAAATTTAGAGATGATCTAAAGAACTTACTTCAGACGCAATATTTAATTAATGTTAGAGAAACAAGATTTAGTATGTACCTTATCGACTTTAAAGTTGGAAACACAGTTTCAACAATCTACATTAGGGTCTCCTCTTATTTTGAGGAGTCCTTTCGGAGAACGAATAAATTAGTTGCCTAATGTTTTTACTGAAAAAAAAGGAGGTTTCGTTTTGAATTTATTTTTTATGATTATCTTTTTCTTTAGTATAAAGGCATCATTTGCCCATAATAAACCCTTAGGGCGCTGGACTTATTGCCTAGAATCTCATCCACAGCTAGAAGTCGAACATCAAATTGATTTTACTGATAGGGGAAAAGTCATGGATTTTATCTTAATGGGGACAAAAATGGGAGGTTTGCCGTGTGAGGGGCGAATTGATTTCGGAGTCGCCAGGAGCTGGGCTATATCTTATAAAAATAAATCAATAATATTAACGTTATTAGAAAGTCATGTTGTCGTATACGAACAATTTTTAACAAAAATTTTCTCAAGATATAGGTACTGCAACAGAAATAATTGGAAGGTGAATGAAATTGTTCATTGTAAAGAATCACCCCCCTTTGGTATAGAGACTGATGGCCTTACAGAAACATTTTCTTGGAAGCTCCTTACTAATGGCACTCTTTCTTTAAAAAATCACAATGGGATTAAGTATATATACAAAAAATATGTACCTGACCGAAAGGGCAGATAAAGTGAATACTTTACCAAAAGTTGAAAATTCAATTGATACTGTGGAACTTTCAATCCTTATTTTACAAAAGAAATTGCCTCAGATTAACAATATGGATATTTTTTTTCTTCTTGGGGTTTCTGCGTTTCAAAGTAAAGACTACGCAAAGGCGAAATTCTTTTTTAAACGGGCGTATTCAAATGGGGTCATAGAGGCATGTCTTTTTTTAGGTATCATTGAAGAGATTTGTAGCAATGATGTGCAGGCAGAGGATTTTTTTATGAACGGACTAATTAACAACCTAGATGTTTCTAACTACCTTTTAGGCAATTTGGAGCTAAATAGAGGTCATTTTGAGAAGTCTTTATTTTTTCATAAAAAAGCTATTACATTTGGTATTAATGAATCCTATTTGGTTATTTCTCATCTAGTGCCTAAAATCCATGAACTGGCACTCAAAACGGCTAATCCTAAAAAGAGTACCTCCTTTTTGATTCAACACTTAATTGATCTTTGGAAGAAATTATTCAATTTAAAAAATAAATAACCTTTTATCTTTTAGTTGAGACTTTTTACATTTTCCTCAAAGTGTCCTTCATCAGTATGACAAGAATTGTCCTTCGAATGAAGTATTATTCAGGAGGGGGTAAATATGAAAACTTTTTACCGTAGGGAAATGAGTGTTTCAGAGAATGATTCCTTTTCACCGTCCGCCGGAAAGCCAGCCTTTTTAATGGAATATCTCATTAATCAGGGACTAAAAGTAGATTTTATAGATTCTTTTCCACCTCTATCTATCTCAGATATTGCACTTTCTCATGATCTGAATTACGTAAGGGGAGTATTAGACTTAACCATTGAAAATGGGTTTGGAAATAAATCATCTTCAATTGCGAGTAGCCTTCCTTTTACAACAGGGTCTTTTTATTCGGCTGCCCAGTATGCTTTACTTCACAGGGAGAACACCTTTTCTCCTACCAGTGGTTTTCATCACGCTGGGTATTCTAAGAGTAATGGGTTTTGCACTTTTAATGGGCTAATGATTGCGGCCTTAAAATTAAAAGCTAACTTTAACTTCAAACGGATTGGAATTATTGACTGCGATCAACATTATGGAAACGGCACCCAAGATATAATCCAAAGATTAGGCTTAGACTGGGTTTCTCACTACACCTTTGGTGGGGAGTGGGTGAATTCTTCTAACTCAGAAAAATGGCTTAAAGACTTTGAAAGTAAAATGCTTGAATTCAAAAATGTAGACATCATTTTTTATCAGGCCGGGGCAGATCCTCATATAGACGATCCTTTGGGTGGAATCCTAACGACAGAGCAGATGAGATTGAGGGATCAGATTGTTTTTGAAACTTTCCTTAAATATAAAATCCCCGTGGTGTGGAATCTCGCCGGGGGATACCAAGATCCAATCGAAAAAGTCCTGGAGCTCCATAAGCAAACTTATCTCATCGCTTTAAAAATGAAGCCAAAGGCCTAGATATGAAATCAGCTGATTTTTGGGGACTCCTATTAGTCGCCTCGATGCCAGAGAAGCCACTTCCTCTTGAAGGGATGTGGAGATCCTGTGACTCAAAAGGGGATGGTGATTTAGAGTATGTGGCCAATTTTAAGAAAAATGAACTTGTTGAAGATTATTATGGTTCTTCCTCAGTCGATGGAATCTGTGGGGGGAGAAGACTTTTTCACTACAGGAGAACTTGGAAGCTAAGTGATAATAACTTTAAATTCAGAACGATTTATAAAGAAAGCTCGTATCTCTATCAAGCAGAGGACGGTTTTAGAAACTGGTACGGATGTTGTTATGTAAGAGTTCAAAAATGTCCTCAAAAGTGCGATATCCACAAGATGGCCAGTGATCATGAGTTAGATTTTAATAATGAATTTGACTACACCATTCTTGGCGAGACCCTAAAAACAGAACTTAAGGGGAAGACCAAGTATCTTAAGCGTATTGAATATCCAGTCTTCTTTAAATCGAAACAGTTTCTTCTTAAGTACTTTTACGGACTTCATCAAAAGAAGAAATGATGGATTTATCTAAACTACTCATTTCAAAAAACTCTAAAGATATCCAAAATCCAAAGTTTAGGGAGGGCCTTCAATATCTTGCATACGGGGAAACAAAGCTTGGTGAGGATATCCTTCTCCAGCTTGCCAGAGAGGGAGAAACGAATGCCTACATTATCTTAGGATATTTGATGGAGGTTCAAAACAAATTGAGCTTAATGGAGAGCTATTATCTAAAAGCTTCTCAAATGGGAAACTTTGTAGGGTTTTATCACTTAGGAAGATTTTATTTTGAAAGAGGAGACTTAAGTCAGGCGAGAGAGTTTTTCCTGGAGGCCTATGAGGAAGGAGTTAAGCAAAGTTTTCAATACTTAAAGATTTTGGAGGAAAAAAGAAATGAGGAGTATTTTTTATTCATCGCTTTAGGACCTTTGTTTCTATTCCACAAGAAATTATATGAAGCTGTGGTTTGGAACTTAATGCTACTGGCCCTTATCTCTTTTATTAATTACAAGTCTTTATCAATTTTAAGTTTTCTTCTTATTTTTTATTCGATTAATCTTTTTTTCTCCGAATCCTATGATCGCTCAAACTCATGACATGTTTTGACCCTTTTCATGGGTATTGTTTTTAATAGTTCAAGGAGGTTTAGCTATGAAGAAATCTTTTTTAAAAAACAATCAATTTATTCCCAAAAGGGTCCTTCCAGAAATTTCGAACATTTATATTCAATCCTTTACCATGCGGGAAATAAGTGAAGTTCGTTCACTTGTTGAATTCATCGAGTTCTTAGGTGAGATGAAAAAATGGTCACTAGTGCCAGCCAATTATTTTTCCCAAGAAGAGCGTTTTTCAAAAGAGATAACTCTTGAGGAGATCCCCTTGTTTATGGTGGAGATAAGTTTAATGAATCAGGATCAAAGAAAGCTTAATGTTAGGTTTTTAACTAATATGACTATTTCGGAGTTTATCTCATCACTTGATATTCGAATCGTTGATTTTGGTCTACTTGAAGTGATTGAATTAAAGGGCGTCCCCTTAAATACTCCATCCTAAAGAACTTCTTCCATCTCTTTTTTGATCATCGTCTTCCGAAAAAATTCAACTAGCTCTTTTCTTAAGTATTCTCGATAAATATTTACTTCAGAAATATCTTTCATGTCTCTATTAAGAAACCACTTACTCTTTCCATCAGTAGATTCATCATATAAAGGAAACCTTGAACTTAGCTCTACAAGATCTCTTAGAATCGTTCTTCTGTTCACACCTGGACATTTGTTGTCCATGATTTCATAGACCTCAGAAGTTGAAATCCCTTCGTTTCCGGCATAACTTTCCACAATACTCAAAACCAGTTCTTGCCTTAGACTTTTGGACAAATCATGGCCCTTCTTACCCATATGAGTTCCTCCCAATAAAATTAATGTGTTTAAAAAAATGGACGCAAAAACCATGAGAGAGCAAAACACCGGTCTTATTTTGCAGACTGCTCTTGGTGGTATCTAAATCTTACATCTCTTCGTGACTTTTCTCAATATGTAAAAAATTGACACTTTTTTTCCTTGACCGTCTAAAAAGATAACGAAAATTTTTTACGGAATAAATATCCTGTCCTTGTCAGAGTCTGTCTTATGTCAGCGCTAATCTTTCTTTAGATCTCTTCATCTTGGTGAAGATCTATTCATTTTGATGAATAAGGCAACAAAGGGAAAAGGCTTATGACGATAGATGACTACATGAAATTTGCTAGAAACTTAAAAGACTTCATACATAAGAACAATCTTTCTCTCAAAGATCTCGCTGATCAATTAGAAGTGCCATCTTCAACCGTGCACGGTTGGATTAATGGGGTACCACCCAAGAGTATTAAGACACTTAAAAAGATTGCCCTCTTAATGAACTGCTCTATTGATGAACTTTGCTTTGATGAAAAATTTGATTCACATGATCCTGGGATCAACATAACGATTGGGGATACGACTTTTAAATTAATATTTAAAAAAGTTGATCGTAAAGAATAAGGAGTTTTTATGAAGATTAGATTTTCTTTGTTTTTTTTAGTTTTTCTTGTCGCTTGTAATGGTGGAGGTGGAGGTTCTTCCGGGCAAGTTTCACTTATATCTCACCAGGGGATTTGGTCAAACTGTGAAGACTATGATGGAAACAGTGACGGCGTGGACGATAGTAGTATTCTCTCGGTCCTTGCGATCGGAGAAGATTCAGCGGCCCTCACCCTGACAAACTATTCAGATGTAGGATGTAATGCTGGAGACGAGGATTATCGCTACAGTAATACTGCCTCGTATACGAGGTCAGGAAATGTCTATACAACTATTTTAAAATCTGACACATACGTGTCTCTTTCAGCGGCTGATGTGACTTACAGTAATAACAATTCTTGGTGCGGAATCTCTAACTGGGTGATAAACGTACCAAGGAGTACATTGGGGTTAGATTGTGACGGTGAAATTGCAAATGAAGGGGATATCGACACCTACACGATTTCTGGAGGTGGAAGTCAAATCACGATAGATAGCACCACCTATGATCTAGCGATTGGAACAGATTTCACTCCGGCGGGACTAACATTACCGAATGGAACCTTTGGGTATTCGGATGGAGAGTCTTTTGCTGCTCTTGCCGTTATTAACGGAGGAAGCTATACACTCTATCGTTACGACCTAGCTTCAAAGACATATAACGTCGAGTCGGGAACGTATACATCTTCAAATAACGTTGCCCAATTTAATGTGACATCTTCAACTCCAGTTGGCTGCTACTCAGGTTCCGCGGATAGAAGATTTACCTCTGGACTACTGGGAGTCACTATGGAATTTGAAGAGAGTGACCTCATTATATTTGCACAAAAAGTTAGTTATTCAGAATCAAATTTCAGATCAGCATTTCTTGGTGGCGGATTTAGTCTTGGATGCTTCTAGTTAATTAACTTTTCGCCGGTCACAGGACAACTTCTGTCCTGCTGATCGGCTAAACTCTTCTTACAGATTCGCTCAGGGGAGGGTCGTTGTGAAAATTTTTATAGAAGACGATGATTTTGATTTCATTCGTGGAGTTATGGTGATTGATGGTGAATCGATGGGCGATGGGACCATGTGTGATTCAGTTGTATTCATTAGTGAGGTGGCGAAGCTGCATCATTCTTCTATCGGCTGTCATCATCAGAATAAATACATCAATGAGGCCGGGGGAATTAAGTTCTGGGTTTGTCCTCAATGCAAAATGGATTTAGGGGATGCGTAGGATAACATTTTTTACTTTTGATTCAAATAATCAGTTATCTTCTGGTTTTTTAGGCCGATACTTATTCTCTATTTTTTCAAAACCAACAATTTAAGATTTAAAACAAGCTGGCTCTGCACTTGCTTCTTTTTTATTTGCCATGCAATAAACAGGGTAAGAGCTTCCAAAATCCTCGTCCTGAAATATAAACCAAGCATTTTCTTCTTTGGTACTATAGGGACTAGTGTGGGTTGCACAGCCTACTGTACCTAATAACAAAATAAGAAGCATAAGGCTTTTTTCTTTCCACATATGAATTCCTTTTATGTATTTCATTTAATTTTAGAAAATTAGTTGGACATTTTTTGTCTTAATCTAAGAAGGCAAAATTTTACCAATTGTCCCTTTTATTCGAATTGAAGAGGGGTCAAAGATCCTCAACGAGTCTTTAGTTCTTTTCGATGAAACTTCCGCCCTTATAGAGCTCTGGCCTTGGGCAGGAATAAGTGCCACTTTAATGGTTTTTTTGAAATAAGATTTTTCCTTAATGTCTCGGGACCAAATTATTGATTTTGTATTTAAGAATGTTAAGGCACCTAGAGATCCAAAGGTAACATTTAAAGAAAGTCGAGATTATGTTTTCGAAAGCTTCTATTTTAAGAAGCCAGATTATGCCTAAAAACTAAACTTTTAATCAGGAGTATCCGAATAGGTTCAGACAATCTGTATCTGTCAATTCCTTGGGATTTTTATGCCTAAGTACGCCACTTATAAAACGAAGGTTCAGCGTCAGAATCAAATAAAGCGTCTTCTCTCGATGACTTCTGAGGAGTCGGCCTTGCCAATAAGTGAAATGGCTGATCATTTTGGTATCGATGGATTTGAGAGCTATTACACTTCTCCAGGCATGGCGATATTTTCTAATGGCAAGAGAACATTTGCCTCACTTAAGCTTCACTTCGTGGAGGCACCATATCTTTATGTTTATGATTGCGGAAGTCGTGAGACCAAGATGTTTAGTATTTCAAGAATTCATAAGCCCGTTCGTACTGAAAATCCTGTAGATAAGAGAAGAGCTAAAGAGATTAAGCTCGATCACTTTTTTGGTGAATACGGTAAAAGGGAAGAAGGCGTGATTAGTGATGCCATTGTTTGTACTAAGACCATGGTCATCAAGTTTAAAGAACAGAAGATTCATTAATTGCAAAAAACCGGAGTTATGAAAGATGTTTTTTTGATATTACCTTTTCGGTCCAAGATAGTGATGAGGTAGTGAGGCTTCTTGCTTAATTTGGAAAGTTTATTAAATAAATTATGCAGAACGGAGTGTACAAGAAGTTGAAGGAAAGTTGGAGAAAGGGATTGGTAGCGGCTTAGTTTATATGAGTTTATATATTGGATAGTTATTTTAAAAAGCGGAGAATATATGAGCAATGAAGGAAATTGGAAAACAAGCGGTTATTCTGGAAAATTTCTCCAGTCAATTAGCTCTGCACCTTCTGAAGAATTAACACAAATAGATAATAAGAAACTTTTGGAGATTTATGAAACAATTATAAAAATGGAAATATATCAACAAGAAGATATGGTGTGGGCAGAGGGAGGAGGTTCCTTTTCTCTTCCAATCTACTATATTTCAAAATACAAATTTGGCATGAATGATTCAAAAATTGAAATTTTTCTCGAAAAAATGAAAAAAATCAATCTAGAGCTATCGTCATCAGTAATTTTTAACGGTAGAGAAAGACTGATTTGTAGCTATGTGAAAGCGACCCAGATTCTAGATAAAAGAGATTGGTTGAAGGCTTTAGATCTTGTACAAGGATTCAACTTAGGAAATCGATTTTGTGTTATGAGAATTGAGATAGAAGACAATATCGCATTTTACATACAAACCCATTTAGAAATGGAATCAGAAAATGAAAAAATTGCAGAGCTTTGCTATATCCAGGGATGTCTAGTGATGTTATTTTTGCAATACATAAGTTCTAAAAAGCTGGAGGAGTTAAATGGCGATGAAGTCTTTTCATTCATCAGAAATCAACTCGAAACTGAATCATTTCGTTTGTCATTTTCTGGAGATGAATCCAGCAAGTTAGAAACAATTAATAAATTGAAAAATCAATTTGATAAGCGAGGTTTTCTATCCTATATTTCCACCGATCAAGAGGCAATACTGATACACGAAATGCTAGAAACGAGAAAAAATAATTTCAATGTTAAAATGATCGTAAGTTTTTCTTCTTGGCCCAATACCTTATCTTTGTATTGTGAAATAATAGAGTTAGATGAAGAAATTCTTCAATGGTTTAAGTTAAAACTAGGCTATGGTTCATTCTTGGTCTTTGAAGGGAATCAATCTGTAGAGTTCGTAGGGAACAAATTAGGTGCTGCTACATTTTTATTTGTTAAAGAGAGTTATTTGGAAAATGATGGGATTTTTAAAACCCTTGAAAACTTATTTGGATTTGTTGAATACCATCTAGACTTTATTGAGCAGGAAAATAAAAGAGATTCTGCATAGATAATTGTCTTTATTAGGAGACTAAAAAAAACAAAGAATTCTGCTAATGTTCAAAGAAATATATGGCAACGGTTCATTTTTGAAAAATGCGGTTTTTAAAGATGGTTTGAGCATATTTGATTGGATTTTTAGGTTCTTACATAAGCAATTTGAGAGATTTGATTTCTTCTTTCGCTTAGAGCGCAACAGATGTTGTGTTTAAATTTAGTGGTCAAAGTTTTTGCCTAAGTTCTCCCCTTGGCAGCCATACTCTGAAGCATATTTAATAAAATGTGGATTGCGAATTATTTAGTCTTTGTTCAATATACAGTCCATCGGATCGTGACTTAATAGAATGAGAAAGCCCTCTTCGTTATATTGGACGACTAGAATGATAGGGTTCCTTGTGAAAAGCTAAAGGTAAAAAATGCAAATTGTTAATTTGGCGGGCGGACAAAAAGTGTCCATGCAGAGTAGTTAAATAATTATTCAACCTAACATATTTAAATCCATAAAAATCCTATAATGCCGATATGTGAATATCATTAATTAAAGGTAGTTATGGATATAAAGAATATTTTGAAAGTCTTTTGGGAAGATAATGGCTGGTTAGATGCTGAAAATAATTTGATTACAGCTAAAAGTATTGAAGTATTAAAGCAAGGATCATTACAAGTAACAAGAAGCAATCCTGAAAAATATGAATTATATGTCGAAACGATAAAAGTAATTTTCAAAAATAATTATGAAAATAAAAAAATTATTCTAGGAAGCTCAGGCATATTTGGCTCAGAGAAGTTTAAATTTATTTTTAAAACGAAAGGCGACATCGAGACAGACTTGGAGACCTATTTAAACGGAAACAATGCGTCCACTGTTGATATCTTACTGAAACTTGATGAAATAAAAAATATTTCCAGCATTCTATCTGATGCCTTTATTGTTTTTGAATTAGACAGAAGTCTTGCAGGTAGGAAAGTCCTAGGTATTGATAAGCTGTATCCACTTGCAAGTGAAAAAACAATTGAGCGTCGCAATCTTTACTCTATAACCTATCAGGCCGATCTAACTGACGGAACATCAATCGAAATAGACTACAAAGATGTATCCAGCGATAATAACTACATTGTAAGAGATAGAACTTACATCATTCTGACCGATGATATAAAAGGCTCTATTTTAAAAACCTCTGAGCTTAATTTATTAAGTGAAAAAGATATGGTTGTTATTAATAATAATCCCATTGAAGCCTTAATGCCAGAAGGGACTGATTTAAGTTTATTCGATTTAAGCAAATATGATCAAAGGGTACAAGGTTTTGAGAGAATCAAAAAACAAACGGTTTTAGATATCATTTCAACGGGAATTGAATGGTATAAGAAAGACGATGAAGAATTCCCTTACATCCTATTAAGAGACGGCGCAGGAAATTCTGTCCCGCTGCCTATCGACGAAAAAATGATCGGAATTGAAGAGGAGATGAAAAACAGTCTTCAATCTAAAAACAAAGGTCCGAATCAAAAAGCATTCCCTGTTTCAATTTCTGAAAATCTCCATATTGAATCTTCTAACGAAAATTTAATAACAATCGGAATTGGGGCCAAACTAGTTAGAGATAATAAAAAGAACAGGAAGGTTTCCAATGAGTCCGGCGGCACTCTTGCCGCAATAATTAAGGAAATTGAACATACTGATTCAGCGAAAGAATTAATATTTGAAAAGATTAATAAGGAGGATGTTAAATTCCTCCTTAAGCAAGGCATTGACTTAAAACAGCATCAGATGGAGGGTCTTAATTGGTTATTGGAATCATTCTTTACCAAGGGTGGCGGAGTCATACTTGCAGATGATATGGGGCTAGGGAAAACACTTCAGATGATTTCCTTCATTTCAATGATTAAAAATATTACAAAAATCGCAAAATTGAAGTGCTTTGAAAGCGATGTTGAAACTAAAAAGCCCATTATGATTGTGGCTCCTCTAATACTTTTGGAAAATTGGAAGAATGAGTTCGTTAAATTTATTCATGAAGATTTTAGACCTGAAATAATGATATTGCACGGGAATGTATTAAAACACATAGAGTCAAATGGAGAAGGTCTTTCAGCTTCAGACTGGTATAACGGTTTTGATGTTGTTCTTACAAATTATTCAACTTTTTCAAAAAATCAAAGCCACCTTTTAAAAACAAAGTATTTAGTAAATATTTTCGACGAATCTCAAAATATAAAGAATCCAGACACGGCACAAACTCGTGCTGCGAGAGGACTTAATACCGATTTTTGTATCTGTGCAACAGGTACTCCAGTTGAAAACAGGCTTTTAGATGTTTGGTCCCAAGTTAGTTCATTGAATAGAAAACCAAAGAATCCACTTGGGACAATTGAAGAGTTTAAAAAAATTGAGCAATCATCCAACTGCGTAGAACAAACACGAGAAATGCTAAAGATGCTTTCAGAATTTCCAATCCTCCTGAGGCGAGATAAAGAGCTCCTGATTAAGCAAGGTGCTTTGAAAGAAAAAATTATTCATGAACCAGTAATCGCCCACATGAATGATTTTCAAATTCAACAGGAAAAGGCGATCGTAACAGCTTACAAGTCAAAGCCTTTACAAGTTCTTCAGAACCTACAAAAACTTTATCAGCATCCAGCTTTAATCAATAATTCTTTTGATGAAATGAGTACTGACTGGTTAATTTCTTCTTCTCCAAAACTTGAAAAGACTATCGAGCTTCTTGAGACAATCAAGGCAAGAGGAGAGAAAGTGCTTGTTTTTACTTTGTGGGTAGGAATGCAGGCAATTTTACAGAAGGTTTTATCTGAAAAGTTTAATCTAGATGTGTCTGTTATTAATGGAGAAACAAATTCAAAAAAAACACAGAATTCGAATGCGCATACAATAATTGAAAAATTTTCAAATGTGATTGGTTTCAATATCTTAATCTTAAGCCCACTAGCGGCTGGAGCGGGATTGAATATTACCGCCGCAAATAATGTGATTCATTACGGGCGTTGGTGGAATCCTGCAAAAGAAGACCAAGGAACCGATAGGGCGTATAGAATAGGCCAAAATAAAAAAGTTAACGTCTATTACCCAGTGTTAATCAATCCTAATGGAGATAGTTTTGATCTGAAACTTCATCAAGTTGTTTCGGATAAACGGTCACTAGCAAAAGATGTTTTACACCCAGTATCGGATTTAGACATCGAAATAGAGAAGGTTGCAAATGGATAATTTACTCAATCCCCTTTCTGAAAACCCAGAGTATTCTATCGGATTCATCGTTTCCTTGTTTATATTTGTTTTTTCAACACTTTCATATAATTACAATTCAACTAGGAAATTAATAAAAAACTTCAAGGATAACTTTAGAGGTAGTCCTAAAAAAAATATCATTCACAAATATTTTGAAGAATGTTGTGAGAAAAACTATACCACCTCAAAAGAAATTGTTTTTATTGAAGATCCAGTTGTTTATGTTTGTAAGAAAATCCAGTCTGAGTTTAAGCACAAAAAATCATACCGCTTTGGGGGTTATTTTACAGGGATTTCGCTCATTTTTACTTTTTTAATGATTGGCCAAGCTGTTTATAAAATTGGAAATGGGTTGCCAGACATAGGTGGAGCCCCAGCCACGGAAACAACGGCGAAAGACGCTACGACTTCAACGGATTCAAAAAATCCTCATCAAAGAGCCAATGACAATAGTGCAAATTCCTCTCCAGGTAGTAGCCAAATTAATATTAAAGAAAAGGATAATAAAACAAAAGATGCAATGGTTTCACTGGGAAAAGCAATTGCAGATTTAAGGACAAAATTCTGGGTTTCGGTACTTGGAATTTTCTTCTCAATAATCTTTCAATTACTTGCATCTTATTATGCGGCACTGCTTTTTAGATTCACTTTCCGAGAGCTGGCATTCCTTAGGGACGTTGGGAAACTTCATTCATACATGGATCTAGACTGCCAGTTACAACAGTTCGATGTTCTAAATAAAATTCCAGGACAACTACAATCGAGTTCAGATTTAACCTTACAAGAAATGAGAGCGATAAAAGGTGAACTATCAAATCTTCAAGAGATAGATGTAAAAGTTGGGGATCTTACAGAAAATGTTACACAACAATTAAAAAATGTAATTGATCATTCAGTTGGTCTAAGACTGACCGCCCTCCTGGATGCTCAAAGAGAAGCAACCGATAGAATCGCTTCAAGTATAAGCAAGGCACTTGCGGAATCTATCGGTAAAGAACTAGAGACGTCATTTGCTAAACTAGCAGAGATTCTTCCAAACGTTGTAATGGGTGGAGCGGCACAATCATCTCAGAAAGTAGCACAAACATTTGATAAAATTTCGGACACTTTGCCTGGATTGATTGAGAATTTAAACAATGTTGTAGTAGGACTACAGTCATCGCAACGAGAAAGCTTTGACTCCAGTCGAAAAATCAATGAACAACTTCTACTCACTATACAACAATCAATAGAAAGGTTTAACTCCGCAACCCTAAACAATGTTACAGATCAATCTGAACTTGTTTCAAGGCTGAATCGATCAATTGAACTTCTTACAGAGAAATCAAAGGAAGGGGTGAAAGAAAATCAAGAAGTGTTTGTTAATGGAGGGAAGATATTTCATGCAGGTGTAATAGGTGCTGGGAATGCTCTGCAATCAACTGTTAATAGCCTAAAGACTTCGCTCACAGAAATCGATTCACTATCCGCAAATTTAAAAAACACAAATGTCGCAATTATTAATCAGGTGAATCAAACAGTCTATAGCTTGAATGAAACACTAAATCAAAGTAAAACCCTGAATGAACAATTTAAAAACTCTATTTCAGCTCTTGCAAATATTTCGAAGACACTCACGGCTGCTCCTGAAAATACACGTAATATTATTATTGAAACAAAAGCCTTTACAGATAAGTTTGAGACATCCGCTCTCAATCTTCAGACATCATATGCAGAAGGAATAGAGCAACTGACGAGAGTTTTTGCGGCGAAAATAAAACAAGTGCAAGAGGAGACTAAAAATATAGAAAAAGCGTATTCTGGAGCCGGCCAGGGCTTAGCTGAAGCATTAGGTCCATTGGAAGATCTTTCAGACAATATCGAGAATCTCAATAAAACTCTTAAAGAAACACGTTTGAAATAGGAAATTTAATGTCAAAGGACGAATCTGATTTTTCACATTCACTAGCGGACTTAATGACAAGCTTAGCTATCGTGTTTTTGATTCTTGCTGTAGCAATGGTGATTTATGCAAAATTAACTGAAAATCGACGTGCGGCCCTTTATACAGCTCTTGTTGGAGAGCACGATAAGGCAATGACTTTAAAAAAAGAAATCCTAGATCAAATAATAAAGACCTTTGATTTAAAGGCATTAGCAAACAATTCGCTTTCAACTGATAATGAATGTATGTCAATTGATGGTGATAGCTCACCATACAAAATAACAATAAGGTTCAAATCTACGGATGAGAGATCAACAGAAAAAAAACAAGCTGATTGTAAAAGCAAAGGCTTTTTTTACAAGTCTGACGACTATCAGTCAATAAAAGAACCAAGGAATGCGGCTACAATTTCTAAAATAGTCACTATGTTTGAATCTTTATGTGAGGATAAGGATAAAAATAATATCGATCATGTACAGATACTGGGTCACACAGATAAAAATACTTCAAGTCTTGATAGAAAAAATTGTGATCCATATTCATCCGAAACTTCGCAAGAAAAATCCTTGCAATGTGAAAACATTTTTTTATCTGCACAGCGTGCACGGGATGTTTTTATGAGAGTAGGCGTTGAAATACTCAAAAAAAACAATGACTCCTTACTCTCTTGTTTTAAAAGCACAACAGAAGTATCAGGAAGGGGGCCGTTTAACCCGGTTAGCAAGGTTGATTCAGAAAATCGGCGAGTCGAAATTGTAATTAACTTTAAGCAACCAAGGATCACTCCTTGAAAACTCTTGATATTGACCCATTCCTTTCAAGACTCGAGGAGTTTGTTGATACGTTGATCAAAGAAGTGAAAAACGTTAATTCTAGTCTGCACGCATTGTCTGAAAAAAATCTATACCCCATTGATGAGACCTTAAGATTTAAACAAATAACTAACCAAGAAGTCTTGTCACACTTATCAACTGATGGCTTCAAAAGTAAGAAGATTGAACGAATCTTTTGGACAAGATTTTTTCAATTTGACTGTAACTTTCCAGAAATTCGTAGTTTAAATCCTAAACTAAGTAATTCAAGAGTAACTAATATCATCCTTAGATCAATTAATTTTGAAACTGTAAAAAATCAAAAGGACCATTTGGTCTTATTGGATGAATTGATTGTAGCCCCTGAATACATAGGCAAGTGGGTAAATCTCATATCAAATGACAAAATGAAACAAATCGCTTTGTCAACGGGAGAGGACATTTTAAACGGGAAAAGATCGGACATTATTAGAAAAAGTAAAAATGTTGCCGCTTATATACTTGGACTGTATTTTTTTTTCAAGGTTCCATGTTCTGAATTAGAAAAAAATCTTCCCTTTTTAAGATCTCATGAACTTTTCCCGTTTCTTGATCCTATTGGTGCGAATGTTCAAAATGTTGTGAATGTCGTGAACTACGTTTTTATTGCTTCTCTTCTAAAGTCTTATCGCGATCAAGACTGGAAAGATCAGGCATATATACCAAAGCACTTACTCGAAATAATGCGACTTAAATCATTCGGTGATCCAAGGGTTTATCCCTTAAATATAAATTGGGCAAACATCAAAGATATTGAACCAGATGGTTTTTTCAATTGGCAAAAATCTTTTAATGAGGAAGATATCGTTTTCTTTTTTAAAGAACTTAATAAAGTTCATGAGGAGAGAAAAGAATTTTGGCTTCAATACAAATCAAGCCCGGACAAAGTGATTCTATTGCTTGACGAACCTACTCATAAGCAGCTTTTGCAGAAGTTTAACTCAAATGAGAAGGCGCTTGAAATTATAAAACGATCTTATAAATATAGCTCAAGGGCATCTAAAGACCAGTTATTGATCATATTTTTCTTTCCAGGTCTTGTCATCGTTGAGGGAAGCGCCTCAGGGTTTGGGTGTCAATTTTTTAATTACGATGTTTTCAAAAAGAAATTTTTCACATCGTTTTTCATTGAAAGAAAAGACAATATTATTGACGAGGATTCTTTCGAACCATTTCGCGGTTTAAGAAGTGGACGAGAACTTATGAAGCCTCATACTTCAGACTGGCAATCAATTTTCCAAAATGAGTTAGCAAGTAGAAATATTAAAAAAGACAAGATACTGAAACGCAACATGCTAGAAATATCAATTGATCCTTCAGATAAGACAATTGGCAGAAGTGACTTGATTAAATATCTCATAAGTAATGGCCTAGAGATAATCGATATGAGGCCGAAAGGAGGTAAATTATGGGTTATAGATGCTCCTGCATTTAAATTTGCTTACAGTGTGTTAAAAAATGCGGGTCACGTTTTTGAATTTGTCGAGGGTGGAGGGAGGGCCTCTGGTAATAGGTCGGCATGGTACTTAAAAAGTTAAAGATACTTTTTATTTCAACTTCGAAATAAATTGAATATTTTTAACTTTACCTTGTTGAAAAAATACAACATGAATAACAAAAAATATGTGAAAAATCTTATTTGCCGTATAAGTTTTAAATGTTTCTAAAATAAAATGCGAAGGATATGATGATAGAAAAATTTGAAGATGTTGATAATCTGAGTGATGGTGACTTTGAAATATTCGTAAAAGATCTTCTAGGAAAGCACAAATGGAAAGATTTACGTCGAACAATGGTTGGGATAGACGCACGTCATGGAGATGGAGGATTTGATATAGAAGGCACCTTGTCAGGGAAAAAGTGGCTATTTGAAGTTAAGCAAAGAGGTGGTGGTTATAAAGTAGGTAAAGATGCGCTAGAGCAAATAGTTTTTGCAGGGAAGGAGCGAAATGTAAAAAACTTAGCCCTTATTACAAACCAATTTTTTACAACAGTTGTAATCGAAAAAGCTTCACTCCTCGATGTAGAGCTTTTCGATAGGAATAAATTAAAAACTCTATTTGAGACAAAATCATCTGAGGAAGGAATTAAAAAACCAAGAAAATATCAGAAAGAAATTATCGATGAAATTGATTCACGAGTTCAAAAAGGTGAAAATAAATTTTTAATTCAAATGGCGACTGGGCTTGGGAAGACAATTACAGTAATCAATGTAGTAAAAATCTTAATTGAAAAAATCTCTAAACCTAATCCAAGAATACTTTTTCTAGCTCATCAAAAAGAGATTTTGAAGCAGTCAAGGTATGCGTTTAAAGAGAATTTAGGTTTAAGCAAATACAGCTATGCTGTTTGTTATGATGGTGCCCAAATTGGTGATCATAACTTCATTTTTGCAACATTTGAAACCACACGATTGCAAAAGATCGAAATGGATAAGCTATTATTTGATATAATTGTCATAGACGAGTGTCATCACACTCCAGCAAAAACATTTTCTGAAGTCACCAGAATGTTTTCACCAAAATATTTAATTGGCCTCAGTGCGACCCCTGATCGAATGGATAAATTATCTACCTCTATCTATTTTGGTGGAGAAGATCAGATGATTGGGAAATTAGACTTAGCCTGGGCACTAGCACATGGATATCTTGCAAAGCCAAAATACCGTCTACTAACTGATGATATTGATGATAAAAAACTATCTGAAATTAAAATGGGGTTAGCCTTAAGTGATATTGATAAAAAAGTATTCATTCAAAAGAAGGATGAAGAGGTTATAAGGATTGTTGAAGAAAATATAGAAAAAGTGGGATTGAAAAATCCAAAAGGTGTTGTTTTTTGCAAGAGTATTCAACACATGAAAAACCTAATTCAATATTTTCCACCAGGTACAGCTACAATGATTCACTCAAATATGGATCAATCTATTGTTGCAGAAAACATATCCTCATTCAGGGGAGGACATTATAAGTACATTCTAGTCCGTGATATTTTTAATGAAGGTGTGGATATACCAGAAATCAATTTAATCATTTTTTTGAGAAAAACTTCCTCAAAAACCATATGGCTACAGCAACTTGGTAGAGGTCTGAGAAAAACAGAAAATAAAAAGTTTGTAGATGTTTTTGATTTTGTAGGTTCTGTAGCAAGAATCTTAGAAATAAATGAACTGAATAACGAAATACGCCGTAAAGTGATTACGGCAAAAAATAATCACAAGGACATTGATCGTGAAGATAATAACGAAGCAGAGGAATTATTGGAATTGGATGATAATGGCATAATATATGATGATCATTTAGATGTTAATTTTACGAAGACCTCAGTTGAAATACAAAAACTTCTTGAAAAGATGAGTCTTGAAACAAAGACTAAAGAAGATTGCCTTAGAGATTTGAATGAGATTAGTGAAGATTTAGGTAGGTTGCCCACCTACGAGGAATTGATAGATGGGTTAGTGTATTCGACAGAGGTTGCAATTTTAACTCTCTTTGATAACTATCTTGATTTTTTGAGAAAGAAATTCAGTGAAGATGAACTTTTAGAAATAAAAGCAATGATAAGAAATGTTATTTCTGAATTTGCAATTGAGAATTATAAGCATTCAGGGATCAGGTTATCAGCGGAGTCAGTCACGTCTAACATGACTGGCGTCCCCCAAAAAAATCTTCCCCTTTGTTCGCTACGTTTTACTGAAGAGATTTTGGACTCTATTAAATTTATCGAAAATTTAAAAGATGATATAATTTCTGCAGATAGTGAATTCCCTGAAAAAATAGAACACCATGCCAATGGAAATCTTGACAGAAAGAGCCAAATCCTTCGTCGATACAGAGAAGAAGGACATGCTTTTAATGTCGACAATCTTACCTCTAAAGAATTCAATGAAATACTTGATGAGTTCCTTTCAGTAGAAGAATTTAAAAAGGAATTAGAAAAAGCATGAAACAAGTTCCTCGCTTAATAACTGAATTAGCATTCAAAAATAAAACACTTCTTGTTTTGCAAAGAGCAGACATAAAATATCTACAGGATTTATGCTCAAAAAGTCGAGATGAGCTTCTAGAATTAGAATCTTGCGTTGAATTTACTGTTGATGATATTGAATCCGTTTTGCATCAGTACGGTCTTCGCCTAGGAATAAAAAGGAGTGAATTCTCAGATTTTACAGATATTACCAAAGAGCTAATCACTGAAATTAAAAAAGTTCCTCGAGAGATATTTGAAAAAAAACTTAAAGGTTTTCGACTTAAAACTCGCTTAAGGAACTCGATTAATGAACTTGGTATTAAAACGATTGGTGAGTTAGCTCAAATTTCAGAAGAAAAACTTCTAGAACAGAAAAATGTCGGTAAAGATACACTGATTGAAATTCGAGCTATCTTGTCAAAGTTTGGTCTGGTGATTGGTTCTGAACTGGAAATTGCTGATCAATCATCTGATGACCTTATTTTTAAGTATAATCAATTTGCTAGTATGCATGATGAGTATAGCTTTTCTGATTTGAGGCCATTTGACATTGAGTTTTTGCCTTTTTTTGACTCAGAAATGGATGAGATTTTTAGTAAATTTTATTCCGTCAGCTTCTTTGAAAAATTTCTATTTAATAATTTATTAAAATTCGGCGAAGAAATCGGAGACGATAGACGACGCTTGGTTTTTAAGTGTAGGATCTTGCCTGAATCTTTAAAGCGTCCTTCTCATAAGGAGATTGGTCAAATGTTCAACCCCGTTGTAACCAGGGCAAGAATTGAACAAATTGAAAAAAAGGTTTTTGAACAAGCTTCTTATTATTTTATTCCTTGCAGGGAGTATTTTATTGGTTGTTTGAAATTTTATATTACAAAACAAATAGATTTTTTTAGTCAGTTCAAAAGATTTAACAGGCTTTTTATGCCTGATCAATTCCTGGTGCTCTTATCTAAAATTATTGATCTAGAAGACTTTGGGGTTTTATTGGATGAATTTAAGATAAATGAAATGAAATGGACTAAGACAAAATTGAATAATCTCATCCATCATCTTTGTGTTACGATTTCTCAAAAAATGGGCTTTATTCATTTAGATCATTTAAAAAATAAAATAATTGAGATAGAGGACCTTAGATCACTTCAAATGGATTTATTAATTAATCAATTATTTGTTCACAAATTATTGATTACCCATCCTTCTGGGCCACAGCATGTGGTACTTCAACCCGTAAAAAAAGAATTTGGTGTGACCAATGTTGCAATTGATTATCCCGGCGGGTTAAAGACGGAGGAAATTTTAATGATCATGGCAAAAAGATTTCAATCTCTTTCAGATGCTTCAACCACGAGAGCGGCACATGATTTTATAGATAATGAAAATTTATTTTTATCAGGTAAATCAACTTATTCCCATATTATGTATCTAGGCTTAAGTTTTGATGAATTCCAAATGATTGAGGATCTTATTTATAAATATCTTCAGGGAAAAGAAATTGTATCGTTAATGGACATAAAGCAAAATATCCATCAACTTTCAAAATTTGATTATTATCAAGTGAGGTATGTTGCCCGTGAATCCACGAAATGGAAATTCGATGGCAAATCTAATAAAGATTGTCTTTCATTTGATTCAGAGGCAGTTAAGCGTAGCTTTAATTTAGAGCATAAAGTACTTGACTATATTAATGCAAGAGACACTTTTGTAACGAAGGATGAATTAGTAAAAAATGTTTTTAAAAGTGGTTGTCATGGGCATGCGGGACTGATTCTTAACTGGCTTAAGGATAAAGGTGAGATTATCCAGCCAAGCTCAGAGATTTATACAACATATGAAAAAGTTTCCAAAATGATTAATGATCTAGGCTCAATCGAGAAAGTTATCGAGGAAATTATTTTTGAAAGTGATAAGATTGTTTCTTGGGGGTACATTAAGGAAAATGTCGAGGCAAGGCTCTGTTTGAATTATTCAAAATCCTTTTATTATTCCCTCGCTAATCGAATGTCAGTAAAAAATAAAAATTTCATGAGCCATAGAAATTACTTCTCACGAGATATGATCCCATCTGATTTTAGTTTGCGAAAAATTATATCTTCAATTGGGCTTGAAAATACCGAATTTGAAAAAATAGCTTCAGAAACTAGAAAGTTCGTTTATTGCACAGATGAAGAAATCAAAAGTGCAGTTTCTAATCTTAAGGCTGGTTTTTGAATTTTTAATTTAAATAACAACTAAACATTGATGGCTATTAAACAGCCTTTAGTAGTATACTGGGTATTTGATTGTTTTTTTGTTGGATTGCACATTTCATCATTAAAAACACTACTTATATTCACTCTTTCTTTTTTTACGTTTTCGTCAAGAGTAAAACATAATTTTATGTGATATGTTTTAACGAATACTATTTATTTTGCTTTTTTTATCTTTCGAGCATCCATGAGACTAAAAATTAACATAGCATATGAAGGTATTTCTTGAGGAGGAGGTTTATCCTAAGGGGAAGATGGGGGGGGGAGGTGACGACGATCAACATACGCGATCGCTTCAAAGCCTGAGGTGTTGATGGGTGAAAACACAGCGATCTTCGTTGTTATAAGCTTGCTCCGACCTCGGTCACTTATTGTTCATAAGCTCCCTCAATCAGAAAATCTTCTGCCTATAATCTCTTGGTTTTGAGCCCTCAGAGGACTTATAGAATTCAATTTAGATCTTGCAAATAAAAACTCCAAACGAGCAATAATTCTTTATAAATGGGGGAATTATTTTGGACATTTTTTGTCTCTCTCAAACCTCTACTTATGCGTCGTGTCTACAGGGGGGGTAAATCTTTAGATTCCGAACTCGTTTCTATTAGCTAGAGCGCCCCAGGTTTCCTATAATTTCCATATTATTTTATGATGCAAATTTAGACATTGGTGAACCAGGATTCGGTACACCACAAGAGAGAATTTTTATGGAAGAAATTGTTCGTAAAGATAGTTTAAAAACATCACTCCCGCCCGGGGCACGAGTTGAGATACGTGATGAAGAGTGGATCGTGCGGCATTGTGAGTATGATACCCAAATAAAATCCTACGTCCTGAAAGTGGAAGGAGTCAGTGGCATTGTTCGAGGAATGAATGCAACTTATCTTAGCATCCTAGACAAGGTTAAAGAAGTTAATCCAATTGATGTCGAATTCGTAGTTGATGATTCTACCCAATATAATCGAAGTAAGCTTTTTACCGATCTCTGGTTAAGGAAGCATATACCTTCAGGTCCCGAGCTCGTTGTTGGTCATAAAGGCGTTTTTACGGAAGAAAACTTCCAATTAATTCCTACCTTCCATGCCCTAGATAGCAAAAAGCATTTCAGGCCGAGAATTCTTCTTGCCGACGCTGTAGGTATGGGTAAGACAATTCAAGTAGGCGTCCTGCTCTCTGAGCTTATATACAGGGGTAGAGGTCAGCGCATTCTTGTAGTGTGTTTAAAATCGATGATGCTTCAGCTTCAAAAGGAACTTTGGTCACGCTTTAATATTCCACTAGAAGCGTTAGATTCAGACAAGATTAAGAGAACTTACGCCAAGATCCCAAGCAACATGAACCCATTTAACTACTATGATCGAGCTATTGTCTCGATGGATACTTTAAAAAGTACGCAGATGATGAAATATATTGATTCATCTCACTGGGACGTCATCGTTATCGATGAGTGTCATAACGTGGCCAAGAGAGGCAAGACCTCTTCAGACCGTTCACGACTAGCGAGAAAGCTATCCAGCGCATCTGATGCTCTTATTCTAACAAGTGCAACCCCACATGATGGAACAAAAGAAAGTTACGCGAGCCTTCTTGAACTTTTGGATCCTGTCCTAGTGGTAGACCCTTCAAAAATAACAAAGCAGGATTTGGATAAGTCTCAAGTAGTATTTAGACGTTTTGGGAAAGATGTGGGCCTCGACAAGAAAATCCCAAAAAGAAACCCAATTTCTGTTTGGGCAGCCAATGATCCTATTCAAGATGCTGTCCTTACAAAACTTAAGAATCGTGTTTTTAGTTCATTTGATAAAAATAAATCAAAATCTAAAGATGTTTTCTTGAAAACAACCCTGGCGAAGCTCTCCTTTTCATCAACTGAAGCTGTCATGAGTACAATTCAAGAAAGACTTAAGAAGATTGAAGATGATAAGAATGCCATTAATGATAAAGAGTTTCTCCAAGATATCCTTGCTGATCTTAAGAAGCTACCTCTTTCCAAATCACCCAAGTATCAGTCCCTCTTAAAGATCCTTAAAGAAAAGAAAAAGGATAGAGTCGTTATCTTTACTGAGTATCGTAAAACTCAGGATGAACTCGTAAGTCTTCTATCTAAAGAATTTGACCTTAAAATATCTAACGATTACTTCGATGAGAAAGCTGAGATCGTATCTTTCCATGCGGGCGTTCCTGAAAATAAACAGACTGACATTATTGAAAGTTTTGCGTCTGAGAAATCAAAAATCAAAATCCTTATTACAACAGATATTGCCTCGGAAGGGGTAAACCTTCATTACTTTTGTAACAATCTTATTCATTTTGATGTCCCATGGTCTTTTATTACACTTGAACAAAGAAACGGAAGAATTCATCGATACGGGCAGGAAGAAATATCGAATATTTATTACCTGGTTTATGAGACGAAGAACAAAGCCATTGAGCGATTCAATGAGAAGTGGGTTGTTGAGAAACTCTTGGCCCGGGCGAATAATGTTCGCGATGACTTGGGTGACGAGTCGTTAGCACTTGGTGTCTTTGATCCTGAGAAAGAATCTGAATTAATCTCTACAGCAGTCCAGGATCAAGTTGACAAGGACGATGATGACATCTTTGCAAGCCTTATGGCCGACACTGATCCAATGTATGGATCAGTTTTACCTCAAGATGAAAATACTATCGTTCCTAAGTTACAGATCCCAAAAGTTCTCTCTACTGAAAAATTCCTCACCGCTGCCTGTAAAGAGCTTAAATTTGAAAGAACCGATGAAGCTGGAATTCACACCGTTCGTAATATTGACGACTCACTAAAATACGCAAAGTCTTCCCATAAAGAGCTTGTTAAAGAACTCAACATCGAAAAGTCAGACGAGCTGAAGTTCTCTGCCAAAAAAGAAGTCATCCAAGCTGCAATAGACTCCGCTAGGAAGAAAGCTGGTGAGTGGCCTGAAGCAGAGCTCCTTTGGGACAACAACCCATACGTTTCAGGACTCTACCGGATGATCGAGTCTCGCTTTGAGAAGAATGCGCTCCCTGTAATTGTTTGGAATGGAGAGAAATGCCATTTCAAAGATTATGGCTTTATCGTCTATGGAAGTATTTTTTCTAAAAAAGGACGTCCAATTAAGTCTCAGGTTTTCTTCTGTACTCTTGATAAAGATAAGGTCATTTTTGAAGATATTAAAATAGGTCTCGATAAGATTGGCTTTGGAGACAAGCAGTCTCCCAATAGCACTGATGAGAAACTAAAAATCAAGGTCCTAAAATCTCAAAAAGACTATAAAGAAAAGCTATCCCTCATCATTAAGCAAACTGATGAGAAGCTGATCAAAGAAGCTTGGCAAGAAAGCGTTGTCCTAGGGCCCTTACTTCAAGAAAAGAAGAAAAAGATTGAAGTCTGGTACGCTGATAAAAAGACCTATCTAGAAAATCATCTTAAGGCACCTCAACAAAAAGCCAAGCTTCTTCAAGAATTAGAATCGATCAAAAAAGTCCGGGATAAATATATCGACTACCTTAAAGCTTCTTTAGAAGTTGAGGATCAAAACCCTTATGTAAGAGTGGTAGGCATGTTTGTGAATAGTGAGGTTGTATAATGTTTAAGGGTATCCATAATGAAGCTGAGTTTTATACAAACTTCTATTTTGATAATAAGCTGTCTTCTGATCTTCAGTCCAAGGTCGCAACTTTTGCGGATTTCAAAGACAAGACGGATAAACTTAAAGGGCTTGAGTCTTACTATTGGTTATATCGTGATACAAAACCTTCGCAAGAAAGCCTTCTGGAATTTTACCAAAAGTTACTCACGGTGCTGGGGTACCAATTTGATCTAAAAGTGGTCGATACTCTTAAAGAGACCTCCTTTAATTCCGCCTCTCAGGTTTATGCCGATGAGCGAACGAACCTTTATGTCTTTCTCACAAATGAGATTGAGGAGGGGACTTTTGAGACTTCTCCGCTAGCTCTTAATATCCCTGAGAATCCTGAATCAAGAGAACTTTCAGAAGTCATCAGTGAGTTCTTTGATGAGCTAGAAATCCCTCCGAAGTGGATCCTTGTGGGATCACCGACGACTTTGTTCCTTCTAGAGAGGAACAAGTGGGCCTTTGGTAAGTACATTAAGTTTAATTGGGATGAGATTTTTCAGCAAAAGACAGATGAGCTTTACAGTTCAATCTTAGGGCTTATATCAAAAGAGTCTCTATGCCCTCAAAGCGGTCAGAGCATACACGCTGAGATGGACGATAACTCTCACAGACACGCTTTTGAAGTGACTACAGAACTTCGTGAGAGCGTTAGGGAGTCGATTGAGCTTCTCATCAACGAGATGATCTTTCAAAAGAAGGAAAAACATCAAGCCTATCTTTCCAAGGTCGACTCAAATCTTTACGCTAAAGAGCTATCTCACGACGCCTTATTTTATGCCTATCGTTTAATTTTCTTATTGTTTCTTGAGGCCCAAGCCGAGGACTCTGAACTATTGCCACTTAAGTCTGAGATCTATCGACATGGATATAGCCTTGAGAAGTTACTAGAACTGATCCATGACATACCAGATGAGAAGACAGCAGACTTTGAAGGTTCCTTTGTTTTCGAATCTCTTCAGCAGATTTTTAGTCTTATCTACAATGGCTTCGACTATAAGATTGAAAGAGATCTTTTAACAGATACGACGATCACGAATTCAGGCTTCCTACTTAAAGGCATTAAGAGCGATCTCTTTAGCCCAGAAGCCGTTAAGCACCTGAAGGATATTAAACTTAGAAATGGTGTTATGCTCACCGTTCTAAGGAAGCTTTCTCTATCGTCTACTGGAAAAGGGAAGAACAAGCGCCTTACGCGCGTAAGCTATTCGAACTTAGGAATCAATCAGCTAGGAGCTGTTTATGAAGGCCTTCTTTCATATTCAGGATTCTTTGCGCAAGAAGATCTCCATGCCCTCAAGCCTGCAAGCGTGAAACAGACAGATATCGATAATGGCAAAGAGTTGGATCAGATATACTTAGCGCCTAAATCTATTGTTGATGAGTATTCGAGTTCAAAAGTAAAGAAATATAAGCTTTCATCGGAGAACTTTGTTCTCGATGATAACGGTAATCCCAAGATCTATAAGAAAGGTAGTTTCGTATATCGTCTAGCAGGTCGTGATCGACAGAAGTTAGCAAGCTTTTACACCCCAGAATCCCTTACCAAATGCACCGTTAAATACTCGTTGAAGGTCTTGTTTGAAAATAAGAAGACACTGACTGATTTGTGGGATGTGAAAATTCTCGAGCCAGCCATGGGGTCTGGAGCATTTTTGAACGAATCCGTAAATCAATTGGCTGACAAGATTTTGGAGCTTGAAGTTCAGGAGAAGGTAAGGGCGCTGAAGACCCCAAAAGATAAGCAAAAGCGCCTTTGGGATATTAAGTATGAGCTAATTTCAAAGAACGTATATGGCGTTGACTTAAATCCTACTGCAATTGAACTTGCTCGATTTTCACTTTGGCTCAACTGCATTGGAGCAGGTAAAGAACCACCTCAATTTGATGGAAGGCTTAAAATTGGAAATAGTCTCATCGGTGCTAGATTTAAGAAAGGTTTTGATGGAGTTTATCCTTGGATTCAGATTGATGAATCAATGATGAACTATGGAAAACGTTTAAAAGACTACGAATCTAAAGGTTTCGAAAAAATACAACGATTCAGAGAGAGTTTTTTAAAATCTAAACTCGACTCGAATAATCAAAACCTCAGGACACTTCAAATCAAAGCTGAGAGAGAATTGGAGCTTCTACGTTTAGAAGTTAATTCGGAAAAGAAAAATGTCCATCTCGAAAAACTTAGATTGTGTGCAGATTTATGGTGTTCAACTTTTTTTTTAACTGCTGAAGACCTAGAACATTTCCCAAATAGCCACGATAGTTTATGCAAAACATATAGCTCGATTTTAGACGCAGAGTTGATTCATCCCGAGATTTTGAGCATTGTTTCTAAGAAAAAAACACGAGAGTGTTTTTTTCATTGGGAGCTTGAGTTTGTAAATGTAATCTCATCGGGTGGATTTGATCTCATTTTGGGAAATCCACCATGGGTAATTGTAGACTGGGTAGAATCTGCATATTTTTCAGATACAAATCCAATTCCTGCATTACTCGAGTTAGATGCAAAAGAAACGCGTTCTTTTATCAATGATCAGTCAGGAGAATTAAAAGAAAGTCTAGGATTAGAGTTTGTAAGTGTTGCTGGTTATTGTGCCTTACTTGAAGTTGATTTCTATAAAGATTTAAGAGGCCAATCAAAAAACACTTACAAAGCATTTGATGTTTTATCGTTTAGCTTATTAGAAAAAGAAGGTGTGTTAGGATTAATACAGCAAGATAGTATCTTGGAGGATAAGTATGGTGAGAGTCTTCGTAAAAAACTTTACCACAGATTTGTTTATCATTTTCAGTTTGTAAACCAGAAGAAATTATTTGCCGAAGTAGGGAATACAAGGCTTTTTAGTGTGAATATATTCAAAGGTTCGGCAACTATTCCTATTTCTTTTTTACATATAGGAAACTTGTTTTTACCTTCCACGATAGAAGATTGCCTAGTTCTTGAAAATCAGGAAACTGAAGTTCCAGGGTTAAAAACTGACGATGGCAATTGGCAGATCGCAGGTCATAGCAAGAGAGGTATCATAATTGACGAAAAGACACTAAATATTTTCTCTCAAATTGAATCCGAAGGAGAGGGATATACACCGAAACTGCTTAATATTCACAGTAAGGATTTATTGTCCTATTTGGAAAAATTAAGCAAATCAAATAAAACATTCGAGACATTTCCTACCTCTTCTTATTCGGTACTCGCTTCAAAATTCTGGGACGAAGTCGCTGCACAAGAAAAAGAACTAATTAAGAAAAAAAATGGTTTTGAGGACGATTCAAACTATATAGTGCTCTCTGGTCCAAACATAGGGCACTCAAATCCTTACTACCAGCAAACAAAGATGGAATATTCAAATCATCGTTCCTACGAAAAGATAGATTTAGAAACGGTAGAACCAGGCTATATACCAAGAACGATTTATAAGGTTGCCGACAAGAAAAAGATTTATCAGTCGGTGCCCGACTTCGGCGGGAAAAAGTTTACTGACTTTTACAGGATTTGCACACGAGGAATGCTCGATAAAAACAGTGAAAGATGTTTGTTCTCTTCTATCATTCATAAAGGTGTTTACCACATAGATGGACTTAAAAGTTTTGGAGTAACAAACATCGAGTTGGTTCCTATATATTCAGGTATACTAGGTAGTCTTGTCATAGATGGGTTAATAAGAATTCAGAACAAGACTAATTTTAATCCTTCCGATTTTTATATGATCCCGGTTGGTAATAACACTGAATACTTCCAATCAATAGGAAGAAGGTCTGTTTCTTTGAATGCGATGACAAAATTTTATGATCAACTTTGGCTAATGACTTCAGATTATGCGAATCCAATGGATCAATTGATTACAGGTGAGAAATTGAATGGTTTTGGAAAAAGTTTTGGTGAAGGTTCAATTCTGAGAACTGAAACGTTAAGAGATCAAGCTACCCTCGAAATTGATGTTTTAGTCGCGCTCTCATTTGGCATGACCTTAGATGAATTACTTCAAGTCTATAAAGTATTGTTTCCTGTGCTAGTACAGTATGATCACGAGAGAGGTTTAAATCGCAAATCTAAAATGGCAGAGGCTTACTCCTTTTTTAAAAAGAGAGGCTGGTAATGCAAGAAATCTTAGTCCCCAGTGCTCTTTCTGGTCATGTTAAAGAAAACGTAATTAGCTACCTGAAGACGACCTTCAATATTAAGAACGCCACTTTTACAAAAGCATTCGAATCCCATATTCGTTCCGATGCTGGATTATTCAGAGGGCCTTTTGTTGACATCAAGCTACCTTTTAAGTCCTCAACGGAACCACTGAATGAGGTGTTGGATTTAAGGCTACAATTCCCACCTTTCGAACATCAGGTTTTGGCCTTCAAAAGGATAACTTCAAAGAGTAAAGATCCACAGAATACTCTTGTTGTGACAGGTACAGGATCAGGTAAGACCGAATGTTTTTTGATCCCAGTGCTTGACCATTGTATCAGACAAAAAGCTAAGTCAGGGATCAAGGCTATAATCCTGTATCCAATGAATGCTCTTGCCTACGATCAGGCCGGGCGATTAGCAGAGCTTATTCATGGCTACAATGAACTTCGTGGCAAGGTTACTGCAGGTATATTTGTTGGTGAAGATGATTCTGAAGAAGCCCGAACGACTGTTAAGACGATGCACCCAAATAAGATCATAGATGATCATAAGTCTCTTAAGGAAAACCCGCCTGATATTCTCCTTACTAACTATAAGATGCTCGATAATCTCCTCATGAAACCTGAGAACGCAAGGCTTTGGGATGGGGCCACTGGTGATGATTCATCTCTTCAGTTTTTAATCCTAGACGAGATGCACACCTATGATGGTGCTCAAGGTGCGGATGTTGCTCTTCTTATAAGAAGACTTAAGGCAAAGCTTGGAGTTAAAAATATAACCAGTATCGGTACCTCTGCGACTCTTTCGAGCGATACCGACGGAACCAAGATCCTTCAGACTTTTGCTGAAAGGCTGTTTGGGGAGAAGTTTGAGATCGAAGCAATTATTCGAGAGTCTAGGAAAAGTGTCGATGAGGTCTTTGTTCACAAGATCACTGAAAACAAGATTCCTGATGTCTCTGATGATTTCTTTGATAAGTACCAAGACATCAATAAGTATGTACATGCTCAGTCAAAACTTTGGTTTGGTGAGGTGCTTGAATCAAAGGACCTGGCCCAGAAAGTTCTTACCCATGGGTTAATGAGGGCCATTTTTGATTGCCTTGAAGGGAAGCCCCTTCCTATTGATGATCTTCTCAATCGCCTGAATGAGCGTGGAATAGAAATTACTCTCGCTCAACTCAACAGCTTCCTTGCCCTTGTGACACATTCCACTCAAGAACTTGAAGTTAATGGCAAGAAAGTTCAGGTTCCACTGTTCTTCTCCAGAGTCCAATTATGGATTCGCGAGATGAGGCGCCTTCTTTCCAATGTAGACACCAAAGAACCTAAGTTTAAATGGTTTGATGAACTTAAAAAAGATAATAAGGGACACTTTATCCCACCTGTTTATTGCGAGGAATGTGGTGAGCTGGGGTTTGTAACTCTAGTCAAGAATGATGACTTCGTTTGGGACGTTCCAAAGATTTATGAGAAATACGCAGAGGCGAGTCAGCATATTCGCTATCTTTTCCCTTGGAAGGATAGAGAAATGGAGTTTGGAGATGTAGTTAATAAAAGTAAGCTAAAACTCTGCTCTGATTGTGGATTTTATGAATACGATTCTCCAGGTTTTATCATGCATGATAAATGCCCAACATGTAGTCATCACTGGAGCTATTTTGAAAACTGGCACAAGATCACGAAAGAAACCAAACGTGATAAGAGACAGTGTCCTTCTTGTGAAACTTCAAACAGCTTGAGGCTTCTAGGAAGTAGGGTCACAACACTTTCCAGTATTGTTAATAGTCAGATTTTCTTGAGTAATCTTAATCCACAGTATTCTAAGAGGCTACTTGTTTTCTCTGACTCTGTTCAAGATGCTTCACATCGAGCAGGTTACTTTAATGCCCGCACATATCGCTTTAATCTGAGGACAGCGATACAGAGTTTCTTACATTCAATTAAAGAAGATATTCAGATTGAGGAGATGGTAACCCCCTTCTGGAATTACTGGGTAGAAAAGCTAGGTGAGAAGAAAGTTGTCGCAACTTTTACTCCAAGTGATTTGAGATTAATGCCCGAATATGAACTATACATGTCTGGAAAAAGTACTGATTATAAAAACATTCTTATCGATCGAATCAAATGGGAGCTTTATTTAGAATATAGTCTTAAGTCTCAAGTAGGGCGTACTCTTGAAAAGACCACCTCGTCTGCCGCGTACATCGCTTTTGAAACAATAAAGCCTCACTTAATGGAAGTTTTTGATAATTTGAAGGAAAACCACATTCACCTTAGGGATTCAGGCCTCGCTGCCTTCGAGCACTATTTCATAGGCATAATGGAACGATCTTTAACTAGGGGTGCTGTCGGATTTGAATTTTTTAAAAAATATCGCGAGAAAGAATCGGCCTGGGAACTAGACAAGAAAACCTATCCATGGATCAGCCGTCTACCAAAGGGGTCCCTCAATGGTAGCGAAGTTGGTGCTCTTCCCAAGTTTATCTCTACTAATTCAGATGGGCCTATTTTTGACTTTGCTGGTGCCGTTGAGCAAGGGGATAGTTGGTTTAGTTTTTGGTTTAAAAAGAATTTTGGAAGAATTTCAGATAAGAGGGAGATTGTTCAAATTAATGAAGAAATTTTCAATCACCTTGTTCATAAAGGGATTTTAAATGTCATAAAGGCAAAAAATCATTTTAAGAACTATGGCTTTGAACCTAAGCATCTCTTCGTGACTCGTTCCATCGTCTCCCTTGTTTGTGATGAGTGCGCCCACAAGATCGTTGTCCCATCAAATGAAACAACTCACTATCTGGGTCTTGGATGTGTAATTACTCACTGTAAGGGTAATTATTCAGGAATAAATAAACAGCCACAAAAATATTATCAAGAAATCTATAGCTCTGGTGATGTTGAGAGAATTTTTGCTTCAGAACACACGGGACTTTTATCTAGAAAGCGCAGAGAAGAGATCGAGGTTGAGTTCAAAGAGAAGGATTCCTCTAAAAGACGTCCAGATGCCATCAACCTTCTTTCTTGTACTCCCACTTTAGAGATGGGTATCGACATTGGAGATCTTTCTGCAACTGTCGTAGGATCATTGCCTCCAACTGCTTCTAACTATCAACAGCAGATAGGACGAGCAGGACGTAAAACAGGTTCAGCACTTGTTGTAAGTATTGCACAAACAAGGCCTAGGGATCTTCTTTATTTCAGATTTCCAGAAGAACTCATTGCAGGGAACATTCAACCTCCTGGATGCTTTTTAGATGCGCCCGATATTTTAAAACGTCAGTTCTTTGCCTTTATTCTGGATCAAAACTATGGGCTGCTCTTTAAAGGTATCAATAAACCAAAAGTAAGCTGGTTATCAGAAGAAGTTCGAAAGCAAAACGACGATGGATTTATTAAGAGAATGCAATATCTTCTAAATTCAAATGGAAAACAATTGCTAAATAGTTTTCAGAAAGAATTTGAGAGCAAAGATGTGTCTGATGACACGTGGCGAGTTATTAGGGATGAGTTTATCTCAATTAGTAGCGGCGAGATTCCATTTTTAAATAAAATTAAATTAATTGTAGAAAAGTTTGACCACGATAAGAGTAATCTTGATCGTTTAAAATCGGAGTTACGTGAAAAATTAGCTGAAATCGAAAGAAAAGAGCTCAGTGGAGCAAGTTTTAGTGATGATGAAAAAGATGCATTTTATGAATTAAAAAAAGAATCAGCATCTCTCACAAACCAACTTGATCTCATTGGAGCGCGATCAGGATTTTTTGAATTCTTGACGCACCATGGTTTTTTGCCAAATTATGCCTTTCAGGAGGATAATGTTGAACTGGCGGCGATGATTTTTGATAAGTCAAAGGAAGGTAAAAGTGAAAAACCTTCTGTGCGTTTTAAAGAAACATTTGATCGTCCGGCCAAGATGGGACTAAGAGAGTTAGCTCCATTCAATACTTTCTACGGCGGGGGCTTTAAATTGGAAATTAACCAAATTGATGTCGGAAACAACACCCGAACCTTAATCGAAGATTGGAGGGCGTGCAGGTCCTGCGGATTTATGAGACGAGTAATAGAGGAAGAAAATTCCTCGGGGTGTCCAAAATGTGGTGATGCCATGTGGGCCGATAATGGGTCTAGAACTAAGATGCTTAAATTCCAGAAAGCTATTGCAATAGCTGAATCCTATAATGCTCAAATTTCAGATGATAGCGATGATCGCCAAAGACAATTCTTTAAAGTCAGATCATATTTCGACATTCCAAACACAGCAAGAAGAGAGGCTTGGGCCTATAATAAGTCTTCAGACTTTGTATTTGGGCTAGAGTTTCTAGATAATATTCTTCTTCGTGAAATTAATTTTGGCTCAGAGGAATTAGTAAAGGCTGAAAAAATTCCTGTTGCAGGTGAAGAGCTTCCTGCTGGTTTTCATATTTGCACTTCATGTGGAAGAGTTGCAAAGCCAGATGCAAAGAAGGGCTGGGATATAAAACATACGGCAAACTGCCGTTATGCTAAAGATACCATGTCTCCTGATAAAAAAACAAAATTGCCAGATGAGAAGCCTGTTCTTCTTTATCGGGAGTTAAAGTCTGAAGGTATTAGACTTCTTCTACCCGTCTCTGAGGCAGAAGCAGAAGTCAGAATTGCTTCAATAAAAGCCGCTGTCATGCTTGGGTTCATTAAGAAGTTTGGTGGAAGACCAATGCACCTTGAAATAGGGGAGCAGAGATTTGTTGAAAGCAATGAGGATGAATCATCTAAGAGATTTCTAGTCCTTTTCGATTCAGTTCCGGGTGGAACAGGATTTTTACGAGAGCTCTGGAGTAAAGACTCATTTTTTGACGTTATCTCGAAAGCATTAGGTGTTTTGAAAGCTTGTTCTTGCCAAAATTCTCCTGATCTTGATGGTTGCCCTCGCTGTATATTGGCAGGTGCCTCTCAATATGATTACCCAAGCATTTCTAGGAAAGAAGGCATTCGTTATCTTGAGGAAATTATCAAACATAAAGATGGCATGGAAGTGGTTCCAAACGGACTTGATTCGGTGGATGTATCCTCTTTCTTAGATAGTGAACTTGAATATAAATTTCTTAGTATTATGAAGAACATAAAAAGTACTCATACGACGAAATTGTTAGAAAAGCTTGAAATCAAGGTAGATGCAGTTAATCTTTTGCAAGATGGTGTCGAATTCTCTCTGGCAAAAGGGGAGAAGACCGTTTCCTATAAGATGACTTGGCAAAAGAGGCTCAATTCTGGTGAAAGGCAAACAATCGCTGATTTTTACTTCAAGCCCCTAAATAGTAATTCTCCATCAATTGCACTATATTTGGATGGTTTTAAATACCATGCAAGTCACAGCTCCGGTGATCGTCTTGAGCAAGATTTTGTAAAACGTGAAGCACTCGTTAATGGAGACGGAGTCGAAATACACAAGGTGTGGTGTTTATCATGGAAGGATATTGAGCTCTTTTTGAATGAATCAAATGATTACACAAAAAGTTACCTTGGCTTTACGGAAATGAGCGCTTCGCAATACTTGTCTCAAAATTCATTTGCGTTGTTCTTTGATTATCTTTTCCTCAATGTTGACCCAGAAAAGAATAAAATTCAAAATGAGATGCTGAAATGTATTCCATTTAAAAATCCAATCACGATAAATCAAAGAACCCTATCTAGCTTATTTGAGCTTTCAACCTCAAAAGGAATTTCTTCAAGAGCATCGAAAATCATAGATTCTTCAAAGGCCCTAAGTAATATATTAAGTTGGAGTTCTGAGGGTGAACATTTTTCAAGGCTTTTCTCAATAGATCGTGAGACTAAAAAGGTTTCTGGCTACTTGTGTTTTGAAAGTTTGTTGGTTGATCGAGAATCAAATGAAGATTTTATTCATACCTGGAATAGTCTTCTTAGAACTTTTAATCTGTATCAGGCAATATGCCAGGAAACATTATTTAGAGTTTGGGCGGAGAAAAAATAAATATAAACTAATTCAGTAACTTTTTCTAATTATGATTAAAATTAGTTCAGTTTTATTTTTAAATTTGGAATGATCACAAGTTGATTAAAAGAATATTGTGTCACTCTCCTCACCACCTCTGCGGCACCTTCTGAATAAGCTTCACGTCAAAATGTTGAGCTTTAAGTTTTTGGATGATCTCTTCATACACTGAATCAGAGAGTGTCGGCGTTTTCGCCATAATCCAAACATAGTCTCGGTTAGGAACTCCGATCACGGTATAGATGTAGTTTTGATCAAGGTCGAGGATCAGGTAAGGAAACTTTAAAGGCCAGAAGAACTGAATGCGCCACTCGTTTCCACTCTTATCAAACACAAAAGCTTTTTGGGTGTACTCTTTTTTCTCACCTTCAAAACTATTTTTATTAAAGGTAAAGTAGACGTCGATTCTGTTTTCTTTTTCATTCCACGTGTAGGTCTCAACAGCGTTGTGCGCACCTTTTTCAATGAAGGTTGGGATATTGGCAATGACGTACCACTTTCCCATGAAGCGGTTGATATCGACGGAAGGAACTTTTTTGAGTGGCGGAAGCTTTGATGAACACGACATAAGGATAAATGATACAAGAAAAAGGAGAGTTTGGGTTGTTTTCATTTTTTTAATTTTCCTAAAGCGGTGCGGTTAAATTCTTGAATGATTTTAATCTCATCGATTTTTATTGGTGCTATTTTATCTGATATTTCTTTAAACTCTCCCTTAAATTCTCTTAAGGATAAAAGAATAAG
>Ga0164293_10000199_pt1 | contig 43769 bp, 36 predicted proteins | sample GEODES118metaG_FD_111487 | JGI IMG/M metagenome (GOLD analysis project Ga0164293, IMG submission 111487) | Eutrophic lake water microbial communities from Lake Mendota, Wisconsin, USA - GEODES118 metaG | ecosystem: Environmental > Aquatic > Freshwater > Lake | place: USA: Lake Mendota...
ATCGAGATTCCCCGCCCGCAGACCCATGACCTGCTTGCATCGGTCATCGACGCGCTCGGCGCCACGCTGCTGCGCATCGAGATCCACGACATGCGGGAGGGCACCTTCTACGCACGACTGGTCCTTTCGCGCGATGGCGGCGAGATCGAGGTGGACTCGCGTCCCTCGGACGCGATCGCGCTGGGCGTCGCAAAGGGCGCGCCGATTCTCGTCGAGGAGGATGTGCTGGAACAGGCCTCCGCCGAGGCGGCCGCCGGTTCCGGACCGGTTCCCGAGATCGGACCCGAGCAGGAGCCCGATGAAGAGGATGACGAGACGTGAACATCGCGCGGGGCGGCGCACTCGTCGCCTTTGATCTTGGCGGTGTGCTCGTGCGGATCTGCCGATCGTGGCACGAGGGATGCGATGCCGCCGGTCTGGCCCGCGGTCAGGATCCCGGCGCGGCCGATCCCGAACGCGTGCGTGAACTTGTCTCGTTGCAGCAGCGTGGGGAACTGGATCACGCGGTGTTCTGCCGGGAGCTCGCTCGTTGCGTGGGGCCGACGCTCTCCGCCGCGCAAGCCGCGGCCGTCCACGATGCGTGGATCCTCGGCGAGTACGCCGACGTCACAGTCATGCTCAACCAGCTGAAGGAGGCGGGGATCCCCACGGCGTGCCTGTCCAACACGAATGCGGCGCATTGGCGGCAGATGGAGCCCATGCCTTTCTTCGCGCGGCTGGACCACCGCCACGCCTCGCACCTCTTGCGCCTGGAGAAGCCGGATCCGCGCATCTTCACCGCATTCGAGCGCGAGGTTGGCAGGCGAGGCGCCGAGATCGCCTACTTCGACGATCTTGCCGACAATTGCGCGGCGGCACGTGCCGCGGGCTGGCGGGTGTGCCAGGTCGACCCGCGGCGCGAGACCGTGCCACAGATCCAGGAGTCGTTGCGTGCCTGGGAGATCCTGGCATGAGCGCTCACGGCATGTCCGATCCGCTCCTTGGACGGCGCCTCGTCGCGTCGCCACGGGTGCAAGGCGTGATCAAGGAGCGGCCCGAGGACTTCCTGGTCGACGAGATGCCGCTCATCGAACCCAGCGGGCAGGGTGAGCACCTGCACATGGGCATCCAGAAGTCCGGTCTCACCCATGACGAGATGGTGCGCGTGCTGGCGCGCCACTGCGGCGTGCGCGAGTCGGCGATCGGACACGCCGGCATGAAGGATCGACAGGCCGTCACGCGTCAGACGGTGTCGGTGCATCTTCCGGGAATGCCCGATCCGCCGGTCCTCGAGCATCCATCCATGCAGGTGCTCTGGACGCGCCGTCATGACGGCAAGCTGCGCCCCGGTCAACTGCGAGGCAATCGCTTCTCGATCCGCGTGCGTCGGACGGATCCGCTCGCGGCACCTCGCGTGCTCCAGGCCATGCGACAGCTGGAGCGCATGGGAGCGCCGAACGCCTACGGCGTGCAGCGATTCGGGCATCGCCGCAACAGCCATGTGCTTGGCGCGCTGCTTTCCCAGGAGCGCTGGGAAGACCTGCTGCAGGAACTCGCGGGCGTGTCGGGGTCGCCCTTTCCCCAGTCGCAGCGCGAGGCCCGCGAGCGATTCGCGGCGGGTGACCACGCGGCCAGCGTGCCGCTCTGGGCGCGTGGCGACTTCGCGGAGCGGTCGGTGGCGCGCGCTCTCGCGGAGGGGCGTTCGCCCCGTTCCGCCGTGATGTCGGTGCGTGGCCCAACCCGATCGTTCTGGTTGAACGCGGTGCAGAGCGCGGTCTTCAACGCGGTGCTGTCGGCGCGCATGGAACGAGGGCTCTTCAACCGCTTCATCCCTGGCGACGTGGCGAACCTGCATCCGGGGCGCTCCCTCTTCCGCGTGACAGGGGCGATGCTGGCGCAGCCGGCGGAGGCGCAGACGCTCGCTGCACGCATCGACGCCTTCGAGTGCTCGCCCACCGGGCCAATGATCGGCGCCACCGGGATGCCGAGCGAGGAGGAGGCGGCGGAGCTGGAGCGCACGGTCGCGGCCGGGACGGGGATCGACGTCGCACGGTTCATCGCCTCTCCGGCAGCGCCGGAAGGCGAACGGCGAAGCCTGCGCATGCGGGTCTCCAGCGCGGAGGTGGAGTCAGGCGTGGACCAGCACGGTGCCTTCGTGCGGTTGGCCTTCGACCTGCCTCGTGGCGGCTACGCCACGGAAGTCCTCGCGGAGATCTTCGAGACGCCCGAGGCTTCCGAAGCCTGAAGGATCAGTTGCTGCGACGGCGGCGGCCGGCGGCCACGCCACCCAGCGCGAGCAGCGCGAACGCGCCGGGCGCGGGGACGACGGTGGCAGGCGGCGGTGGCGGCACGCTGCGGGATCCGGTCTCCTCGAAACCCTTCGTTTCCGAATTGAAGTCGGCCGATGCCGGCAGCTCCGGATACGACGGGGTGGTTCGACCATCACCCTCACCCATGAACACCGGTCCCACGATGCGCGTGGCCGCATCGTCCGCGGAATCCAGCGCCGCGTTGTCCGAGCCAAGCTGGCCAAGCGCGGCCTGCGCCAGCACGGGGGCGACATCGGCATAGTTCGCGTAGGCGCCGAATTCCACTTCGCCACTGGCAAGCACCTTCACGGGCGCGGTCGAGCCCGCAGGCACATCGATCTGGTAGCCGACCACGGACTTGCCGGGGCCGACACCAAGGTCACCCGACAGGTCCAGGCCCACCGCGCCGATCGACTGGGAGTCCACGTCGCCGGTGAAGCCGATGGTCATCGGCAGACGGCCCTGCGTGAACGCGTCGGCCGGAATCTCTCGCGCCTTGCCGAAGGTCAGCGAGGCAGGCACATCGGGGCTGCCATCCAGGATCGGCGTGACCTGCATCGAGCCCTGCGTGCCGCCAAGGACCACCAGCTCGGGCATGGTGTCGTCGGCGAATGCGTCGTCATCGCGCTCCTGCATGGCCAGGAAGACCTGCACACGGAGCGCCTTCGCCCCACCGCCACGCACCATGCGGCCCAGGTCGAAGCTGCTGAACGCGTCGAGCGCGGACATGCCGACCGGACGCTGGATGTCGGGCGTCAGCGCCAGCGGAGCTGCGTCGCCGGAATCGATGGGGGCGCTTTCCTGGCCTGCGGCATCGACTTCCGTCACGCGCACATGGATCGGGGCGCGCTGGCGACCGTCATCCAGGCGCAGCGTGCGATCGCCGATCGTCAGCGAGCGCATCTTCACGTTCTCGTGGACCGCGGTGGCCGCGGATGGAGTGGCTCCGGACTCGACCTTGAACTGTCCGGCCGTGAACGGCACCGTCTTGGCGAGCGCCATCGAGGCGAACAGCCACGGCAGCGACGTACCAACGACCGAGCAACCGTTCGCGCCAAAGGCGCGACCCTTTTCCCTCGACATGTGCATGGCAGGTCCTTTCCTATCTCCCTATGTCCAAGTTGGAGCCGAAGCGGCTCCCCACCCCAAATAATGGGTGGACCTCCGCACTGTGAGATTCGACCGGCACACCGCCAGCGGTTCCCACGCAGAGACCGGAAGGATGACGAATTATCAAATATTCTCGGACTTTGCAGCCTTGGTGCCACGGCGCTGCCTGAAGAAGGCCCTCAGGAGGCCAACCGCTTCAGGCTCCAAGAGCCCGCCGGCACAGGGAAGCCGATGGTTCAGCCGCTGGTCCCGGGGAATGTCGTAGAGCGTTCCCACGGCGCCCGCCTTCGGATCGAACGCGGCGAACACCAGTCCGCCCAGGCGCGCGTTCACGAGTGCGCCGGCGCACATGGGGCAAGGTTCCAGCGTGACGGCCATCCTGCAATCGTGAAGGCGCCAACGCCCCAACTTCTGTCCCGCCCGTCGCAGCGCGACCAGCTCCGCGTGGCCAGCGGGATCGCGGGTCGCCTCCCGGTCGTTGGCGGCTTCGGCCACGATCTCGCCTTCGCGATAGATCACGGCGCCCACCGGCACCTCGCCCGCGGCGGCCGCGGAGCGTGCCAGATCCAGCGCGCGTCGCATCATCGCCACGTCGCCCGATGCCAGCCACGCGTGCTGCATGCGCAAGCGATCAAGCCACGCGCGATCGCGTCGCAGCACGCCGCGAAGGAATCCGCTCACGTGCCGCCCCGTGCCGCGCGGACGATGCGCGAGAACACCTCGCCTCGCGCCACCACGGAAGGTGGTGCCGCACGCAGCAGCAGGATGCCGAGCTCGTACAGCCCATAGATCGGCACGGCCAGCAGGGCCAGCGAGAACGGGTCGCCACTCGGCGTCACGATCGCGGACACCAGCACCGACAGGAAGATCGCGTATCGCCGGAACTGCCCGAGCGCCTGTGGCGTGAGCACGCCGAGCCATCCAAGCAGCAGCACGATCAGCGGGGTCTGGAACGCGATCGCCGTGCCCAGCGCGAAATCCAGCGTGAAGTCCAGGTACTCGCTCAGCCGGAACTGCTGCGCAAGTCGACTTCCCTGCACCAGTGGCACGCTGAGCACCTGCACCATCCCTTCGCCATCAGGCACCGCCACCGCGAGCCGATGATCGGGCGTGAGCCACGCCTGTCCCGGTGCGGGATGCGCGGGGGCCTCGTGAAGCGTCGGCAGCGTGGGCACGGCGGATCCTGCGGCGACCTGCGCGGTCGGCGCCGCCTCCATGCGCTGCGGCGGCTCGCTTCCGAAGCTCACCAGCACCTCCAGCATCATCGGCATCAGCAGGAAGTGCAGCAGCGCGAGCCCCGACACCGTGAGCGCCGCCGACATCGGCAGCAGCAGCCGCACGAAGCGCCGCTCGTGGGCGTACAGGCCGGGCTCCACGAACTTCCACACCTGCAGCAGGATCCAAGGCGCACCGAGCACCAGCGCCGTCACGAGCGCGATCTTCAGATCGGTGCCGAGCGTCTCGATCGGGCTCAGCACCTGCAGCTGCGTGGGCAGGTTGTGCGCCTCCAGCGCGTGGACAGAGGGCCGGCACAGGAAGTTCCGGATCGGCTCCGCCCACGCGAAGGCCATCACGGCCACCGGCAGCGGCAGCGCGACCGCCCAGATCATGCGTCGGCGCAGCTCGTCCAGGTGATCGCCCAGCGTCATCACGGCGCCTTCGCTGCGTTCGCCCTGGTGGCCCGTGTCCATGGGGTCGATGCTAGCCCGTCATCCCGCGGATCACGCCACCGGCAGTCCGAAGAAGCGGCAGGCGTTCGCGTCCAGCCTCGACAGGAACGCGTTCTCGTCCGCGCCGCGGATCGCGGCCAGATGTCTCGCCACCAGCATGACGTGCGCAGGCCGATTGGGCTTCGCGGTTCGCATGGGCTCGGGCGACAGGAAGGGCGCGTCGGTCTCCGCCATGATGCGGTCCTCGGGCACGCGTCGCGCGGCTTCCTGCACCTCGGGCGCATTGCGGTAGGTCACGATGCCGGTGAAGCTGATCCACGCGCCGAAATCCAGCACGCGCTGCGCCTCGTCGGGCGTGCCGCTGAAGCAGTGGAACACGAATCGGTCTCGCGGAAGGCCGCTCGCCTCGAGGATCGGCAGCAGGTCGTCGAACGCCTTGCGGCAATGGATGATGATCGGCTTGCGCAGGCCCTCGGCGCTCCACCGGCCGATGCGGTCCAGCTGACCCTCGAGCGCCGACAGCTGCGTGGCGCGCACGGGTGTCGCGTAGTGGTTGTCGAGGCCGAGTTCGCCCCACGCCACGCACCGCGGATCCTGCGCGCATGCGCGCAGCGCGCCCCAGTCGATCGGTTCGTCGCTGTGCAGCGGATGCACGCCCGCGCTGCACCACACCTCGGCGTGACGCGTGGCGATCGCCAGGCCGCGCACGCTGTCCGCCGTGGTGGTGCCCACCGTGATGCACGCGCGCACGCCGGCCTCGCGCATGCGCGCGATCTCGGCGTCGATGGCGCCGTCGTACTGGGAGAACGTGAGGTGGCAGTGCGTGTCGATCATCGTCGGACCTCGCCACATTGAAGCAGACCCAGCCGCAGGAGGGGAGGCCCCACGATCTCGTGGAGCGCCACGATCGACAGCAGCAGCGCGTGCAGCAGGTCCGCCCACGGCTGGCCCGCGAACGCGTTGCGCGCCTCGGCTGCCAGCGCGATGCTCACGCCGGCCTGCGGCACCATGCTGGTCCAAAGCCAGGTGCGCATGGGTGGTCGCACGCCCGCCCACGCGCATCCGGCCCGCATGCCGCACCAGATGCCCGCAAGGCGGAGCGCCGAGATGCCCAGCGCCCATGGCCACAGCGCCGCCAGGCTGGACAGGCCGATGCGCGCACCCGCCACCGCGAAGAACAGGGCGTAGGTCGCCGGCAGCAGGTCGTCGATCGAGTTGAACAGACGCCGCGAGCGGTTGGGTGCCGCGTTGGCGAGCGCGAAGCCCGCGGTGATTCCGGCCAGCAACGGCGCGATCGACAGCATGCGTCCCGCCAGCGCGATCGAGAAGCCGACCACCACCACCAGCAGGTCCAGTCGCCCGCGCGTGCGCAGCGTGACTGCGGCGAGCACCGCCGCAAAGACCGCCCCGACCAGCAGCGACCCGGCCAGATGCCAGCCCACGCCCAGCGCAGCTGCGCCGCCGCCTCCCGCGCCCGACGTCGACCACGCCGCCAGCAGTGCGCTCACGAGGATCACGAGCGAGAGGTCCTTCACCACCGTGATCGAGAGCGCCAGATGCGCGAACGCTCCCGAGGCGCGCGTCTCGCGAAGCATCGCCGTGACGATCGCGGGACTTTTGGCCACGGTCATGGCGGCGAGCACGGCCACCAGGTACCAGCGCTCGCCGGTGCCACGCTCGGAGAGCAGCGGAATCGTGCCGGACAGCGCCGCCACACCACCGCCAACCAGCAACAGCACCCCCGACATCTCGGCCGCCACAAGACGCGCCAGCATGCCGCCGGAACGTCGGAGGAACTCGATGCGGATCTCGCCACCCGCCACGAGACCGATCAGGCTCACCGCGAGCGCGTCGACGAACTGGAGGTAGTCGAGCTCCGCCTGCGGCACGAGCGCCGGAAATGGCGGGGCAAGTGCCGCATGAAGGTTCGGCCCGGTCAGGATCCCGAACAGCAGCGCGCCGCTCACGCGCGGCAGTCCGGCCAGCGCCACGATCTCGCCGAGCACGAACGATCCCACCAGCAGCAGGCCCAGCGACAGGGCCGCGGTGCCGACGCCCGGCACCGGCAACCGAGGCAGGTCACCCAGCACCCCGGGCAGCATGGATCCGCTGTCCGCGTCGCCGCCCCAGGCCCGCAGCGAGCCCACGGCCGCGAGCAGCAGCACCATGCTGGCGACAAGTCCGAGTGCACGCCTCACGTTCGTGCCCTCCAGAGCAGCGGAAGCACGCCGCTGCCGAGGCCGCAGAGGACCAGCGCAAGCAGGCAGCCGCGCTCCGCGACCGTGTCGTGCGCAAGCAGCGCGGCCACCGCCAGCGCCACCGCGATGGGCGCCTGTCGCACCGGCGCGGGCCGAAGTCGCCGTGCGCCCGGCTGATCCCAGGCATCGCCCAGCGCGATGCGTGCGACGATGGGCTTGGCGACGATCCGCACGAAGAGCAGCCCGCCCGCGATGATCCAGGGCCACCAGCCCGGCGTTCGCCCAAGGATGATCCCACTCAGCAGGAAGAACACGGCCGCGACCGCGGGTTCGCTCTCCGCGACGAGTCGCTCCATGCGTCGCATCGAACCGCCGCGAAGGTTCGTGATCGCCATGCCCAGCAGGAATGCGCCGGGCAGGGTGCTTGCGCCAGCGAGCGCGGCGGCGCCCGCGACCAAGGCCAGCGTTCCAAGAAGCGCGAGCGTGAGGCGCCCCTGGTTGCCGGTCTCCGTTCCAAGCGTGGCGCGAAGCGCGACGGTCGCTGCCGCGGCGATCGCGAGCGTGGTGATGAGCGACGCGGAGCCGCCCGGCTTGAGCGTGACGAGGTCGGACGCGACGATCGCGATGGCGCTCCCCAGTCCGGCGCCGCCCTGGATCAGCGCCGGGACGCCGGACGCGCGTGCATCCAGACCGTGCAGCGAACGCAGCTCGCCGGACCAGCCGATCGATGCGGCGCCGATCATCGCCAGCAGAGGCCACATCACGCGGAGGTCGACCTGCGGCGCCGCGGTCCGAAGGGCCCACCAGGACACGGTCGCCGCACCAACGAAGCTCACGACCGCGTCCAGCGTGATCCAGCGAAGCAGCGGCGTGGGCACCGCCGCCAGAAGCGTGCCCTTCATCTGCATGCCCACAAGCAGCCCGATCCACGCGAGACACATCTGGCCGAGTGGTTCCAACTCCGCGACCGACTCGCGGCGAAGCAGGCCAGCACCCAGCGGCCCCAGCGCGACGCCGCAGGCCAGCGCGATCCATCCGCCACCCAGCAGGGCGCTCGCGAGCGGCCAACGCGCAAGCCGTGCGGCGGGTCGCGTGAGCGACAGAAACGCGAGCAGCAGCGCCGTGCCTCCGACCGCGAGTGCCGCGATGGCCTCCGGCAGGCCGCGCAGGGTGGTGGCCGAAGCCAGCGTGTTCACGGCTCCAGACCCAGGACCTGTCGCGCCGGCAGCGTGACCCCGATCGGCCTGCGCTCGCGTGGCAACTGGTCCAGGTAGCGCATGAGCGCGGCGATGCGCTCGGTGGTGGCGATCGACAGGATCACGCGACTTCCGGTGGCCTGCGGCAGCAGGGCAGCCAGGCCCGCGAAGATCGGCATCTCGGATCGGATGATCGCGCCGATGCCGCGGCTCTCGAGCACCGTCGCTCCCGTGATGCCTGCGTCGAGCAGCGCCGTCACCACCGGATCGAAGCTCTCCTCGGTGCGCGCGATCAGGAGCAGCAACTGCAGCTCGCTCGATCCGGGCTCATGCATGGCTCGCGTCCTCCTGCAGGAGGGCTGCAAGCAGGGCGGCGTCATCGGGCGCCGCCCGCAAGCGACGGCGCGCAGACTCGTCGACCGAGATTCGGCTGAGTCGCGCGAGCAGGCGGACATGCTCCCAGGGGCGTGCCGCGTCACCGGCGATCGCGAAGATCAGATCGCTCGCGGGCTGGTTTGGATCCAGCCGCGCTCCGGACGGCAGGCAGATCAGTCCTACGCAGGTGCGGTGGATTCCGGCGATCACCGCGTGCGGAAAGGCCACGCCCTCAGGTGTTGCAACCCCGCCCCGACGAAGCCTTTCCGCGAATGCCTGCTCCAGGGTTGGAGCGGCCAAGCCCGTTGGACCTGCCATAACTTCCGATAACAATCGAATCAGAACCGGTGCCTCCGTTGAACTTTCGATCCGCCGGACAATCTCTGGAAGGAGGACCTGTTGGAGCATGCGGGGATCAAAGTTAGCGGAGGGGTCTTGGGAACGGCTAGATCAAGAAACGTTCCTCCACGTATCTTGTGATTCAAGTTCCTGTGGCACGACCCCCGAAATTTCCCTACCATCTTGGTTCGACTTTGTGAAAAATGGCACAAAGTCGCCTCGCCTCCTTCCTGAGGACCCCCCAGGCCGTGAGCCGCTTCCTCTTCCCTCGCTGGACCAACGCCATCCTGCCATTCGTGCTGGTTGTCGGTGCCGTGGCCCCGCTCTACGCCGTCATGTTCGTCGCCTACGGGTTCAGTCCCAAGACCCTGGAGGCTGGCTACATGCCCCATCAGCCCGTGCCTTACAGCCACGCGACGCACGCGGGCAAGCTTGGCATGGACTGCCGCTACTGCCACAACACGGTCGAGCAGGCCGGCTTCGCGGCGGTGCCCGCCACGCAGACCTGCATGAACTGTCACACGCAGATCCACAAGGACAGCCCCAAGCTGGAGAAGGTCCGAACGAGCTACGAGACCGGCATGCCGATCGAGTGGGTGAAGGTCCACAAGCTTGGTGACTACGCCTACTTCAACCATGCCGCGCACGTGAACCGTGGCGTCGGCTGCGTGGAGTGCCACGGCCGCGTGGATCAGATGGAAGAGGTCTACCGCGTGGCGCCGCTCAGCATGGGCTGGTGTCTCGAGTGCCATCGCCAGCCGGTCGATCGCCTTCGCCCCGCGGCGCAGGTGACGAATCTGGCGTGGGACCAGAAGAAGGAGCTGACGCGTGAACAGCGCGAGCAGCTGCAGAAGACGTTCAACATTCATCCAAGCGAGAACTGCTCCACATGCCATCGCTGAACGGAAACGACCGGACGATCCCGCTTCCCGTGACGCAGGCCGAGACCACGGGCGGTTGCGGCTGCAGCGGCAGCGAACCTAAGCGCACCGTCGACGCGCGCAAGGGCGTGTCGTGGTGGCGTTCGCTTGGGGAGCGCGAGCAGGACGCGCAGGCCCTCGCCTTCGCGCATCGCGAGTTCCCCGTGGCCGCGGACACGCTCGAGGGAGATGACCGCCGCACCTTCATCAAGATCATGGGCGCGGGTTTCGCGCTGGCGGGCCTTGGCCTGGCCGGCTGCCGACGCTGGCCCGAGAGCCAGATCGTCCCGAACGCGAGCCAGCCCGCCAACCGCACGCCTGGCGTGCCGGTGACCTACGCGACCGCGTGCGAGATCCGCGGCGTGGGCTACGGCCTGATCGCGACCAGCTACGACGGTCGCCCGATCAAGCTCGACGGCAATCCGGATCATCCGTTCTGGGGCGGCGCGAGCACCCCGTGGATGCAGGCGCGCGTGCTCGAGCTCTACGACCCCGAGCGCAGCCGGCAGGTGTTCAAGTCGGGCAAGCCTTCGGGCATGGCCGAGTTCGAGGCATTCCTCGCGGAGCGCGCGAAGGCGCTCGGCGCGAAGCAGGGCGAGGGTCTGTCGATCCTGATGCCTGCCACCTCGAGTCCGTCGATGCGCGACATGCTGGCGCGCGTGAAGCAGGCATTCCCGAAGGCGACCGTGACGGCGTGGGAGGCACTCGCCGGCACCGCGTCGCTGCAGGGAACGGCGGTGGCATTCGGCGCGCCCATGCGCGTGCTGCCACAGGTGGACAAGGCGCAGGTCATCGTCGCGCTCGATTGGGACATGCTGGGCACCGAGCCCGCCGCGCTTCGTCATACCCGCGACTGGGCGGCCAACCGCCGACTTGCCGCGCAGGATCCGTCGAAGCAGACCCAGAACCGCCTGTACGTGTTCGAGCCGCACCTCACCGTGACCGGCATGTCCGCCGACAACCGCGTGGCGGTGCGTCGTGGCGACATGCCCGTCCTCGCGGCGATGCTCGCCAAGGCGCTTGGCGTCGCAGGTGACGCCGCGCTCGTGGCAGCGATCGATCGTCTGGCGAGCACGGCTGCGGCCAAGGGCCTGCTCGATGCGCACAGTCAGGAGATCTTCGACCAGATGGTCAAGGATCTGAAGGCGGCCAAGGGCTCCGCGTTCGTGCGCTCTGGCACGGGACAGTCCAGCCAGATGCACGCGCTGGTCGCCGCGATCAATCACGCCCTCGGCGCGCACGGCGCCACGCTGATGATGTCCGCCGCGGACGAGCCGGGCCTTGGCATCGAGGAACTGGCCAAGGCGATGGCCGCCGGCAAGGTCGACACGCTGCTCGTGCTCGGCGCGAATCCGTGCTACGACGCGCCGGCGGACCTTGATTTCGCGAAGGCGATGGCGAAGGTGCCGAATGTCGCGCGTCTGGCCTATCACCGCGACGAGACCAGCATGGATGCCGCGTGCACGTTCCATGTGCCGCAGGCGCACTTCCTGGAATGCTGGGGCGACGTGTCCTCGCCCGATGGCACCAGGTCGATCCAGCAGCCGCTGATCCAGCCGCTGATCGATCCCTCGCAGGGTGGCCTGAGCGCGATCGAGGTGCTCGCGCGACTGCTTGGAGGCAGTGAACCGAAGGACGGCTACACGATCGTGCGTCGCACGGCCATGGCGTCGAGCGGCCTGTCGGGCTCGGCCTTCGAGGCGATGTGGCGTGGCGCGCTCGACAAGGGCGTGGCGATGACCGGAACCCCGCAGTCGCCCTCGACCTCGCTGCGTGCGGGTGAAGTCGCGAAGGCCGTGTCCGCGCTCGCGGACGCGCAACCCGCGGCGCGCGACGCCGGCGTCGAGCTCTGCTTCATCCCCGACAGTCGCGTGCTCGACGGACGTTTCGCGAACATCGGATGGATGCAGGAACTCCCGGACCCCGTGACCAAGATCACGTGGGACAACGCGCTGCTCGTCTCGCCGGCCACGGCGAGCCGGCTTGGCGTGAAGCAGGGCAGCGTCGTGAAGGTGACCTCGGGTGATCGCAGCATGCAGGCCGCGATCTTCCCCGTGCCCGGCATGGCCGACGACAGCGCCGCGATCGCCCTGGGCGGCGGACGCGGCGAGAGCGCCGGCAGCCTTGCCAAGGACGCGGGTTTCAACGCGTATCCCATGCGCACGACCGCCACCATGGCAATGGTGCGTGGCGCGAGCGTGCAGCCAACCGGAGACACCTACGAGTTCGCGCACACGCAGGATCACGGCAGCATCGACGCCGCGCTGATCCCGAGCGTGCCGCACCAGGGAATCCAGGATCGCCTGCCCTCGCTCGTGCGCGGCACCTCGCTGGAGAACTACAAGCACCATCCGGACTTCGCCGCGCACGCGGCGCATGTGCCGCACCGCCTCAGCCTGTGGCAGGAGGGCAACCTCGACGGCGCGCAGTTCCGCTGGGCGATGAGCGTGGACCTCACGACCTGCACCGGCTGTCAGGCGTGCGTGACCGCGTGCCAGGCCGAGAACAACATCCCGATCGTGGGCAAGGACCAGGTGAAGCGCGGCCGCGAGATGTTCTGGATCCGCGTGGACCGCTACTTCCGCGGTGCCGACCCGAAGAAGCCCGACGGCTTCTCGGTGCAGCCGGTCGCCTGCATGCAGTGCGAGAACGCGCCCTGTGAGCAGGTGTGTCCGGTCGCGGCCACCGTGCACGATGCGGACGGCCTGAACAACATGGTCTACAACCGCTGCATCGGCACGCGCTACTGCAGCAACAACTGCCCCTACAAGGTGCGGCGCTTCAACTTCTTCGACTACCAGCGTCGCGACCCGATCCGCGAGCAGACCACCCCGCTGCAGGTGCAGCCGGACTATTTCGTGGAGACCGGTCCCGACGAGTGGCTGCGCATGCAGTTCAACCCCGAGGTGACGGTGCGCATGCGTGGCGTGATGGAGAAGTGCACGTTCTGCGTGCAGCGCATCGCGCAGGCGAAGATCAAGTACAAGAACGAGTGGGTGAAGGCCGGCGGCACCGCCAGCGGCAAGCCCAACTTCTCGATTCCCGACGGCGCGATCCAGACCGCCTGCCAGCAGGCATGTCCCGCGGGCGCGATCGTGTTCGGCGACCTGAACGACCCGAACAGCCAGGTGGCCAAGCTGCACGCCAGCAAGGTCTCGTACGGCATGCTCGAGGAACTCAACGTGAAGCCGCGCCTGAAGTACCTGGCGCGCGTCAGCAATCCGGGCGTCGATCACGGCGCCCACGACCATGGGCATGACCACGGCCACGACCATGGCCACGGCAGTGACGCTGGCCACGGCGGCCACGCGTCGAACGCCCGCAAGAACGGAGCGCAGGCATGAGCGCGATCCCAGGCAACTCCCGCACGGGCCGTCTGCCCGGCTTCGAGGAAACCGACAACACCGGCGACGTGCCCGGCCAGCGCGCGCCGCTGGTGCTGCACATGGACAAGTTCCACCAGGTCACGCGCCAGGTGTGCCAGGTCGCGGAGAGCAACCGTCCCCCATTCGTGTGGTACGCCGCGTTCGTCGTCAGTCTGGCGCTGGTGGGCCTGCTCGGCGTCTGCGTGAACTACCTGATCTTCACGGGTGTCGGCGTGTGGGGCCTCAACAACCCCGTCATGTGGGCCTTCGACATCACGAACTTCGTGTTCTGGGTCGGCATCGGCCACGCGGGCACGCTGATCAGCGCGATCCTCTTCCTGTTCCGCCAGAAGTGGCGCACGGGCATCAACCGTTTCGCCGAGGCCATGACGATCTTCGCGGTCATCTGCGCCGGCCTCTTCCCTGGCATCCACGTGGGTCGCGTGTGGCTGGCCTACTGGCTCTTCCCGATCCCGAACCAGATGGAGATGTGGCCGCAGTTCCGCAGCCCGCTGCTGTGGGACGTGTTCGCGGTGAGCACCTACTTCACGGTGTCGCTGCTGTTCTGGTACGTGGGCCTGATCCCCGACCTGGCCACGCTGCGCGACCGCGCGAAGGGCACGATCCAGCAGTTCGCCTACGGCCTGTTCTCGCTGGGGTGGCGGGGCAGCAACCGCCACTGGCACCGCTACGAGCGCGCCTACCTGCTGCTCGCGGCGCTCAGCACCCCGCTCGTGCTGAGCGTGCACAGCGTGGTGAGCTTCGACTTCGCCGTGAGCCAGCTGCCCGGCTGGCACACCACGATCTTCCCGCCGTACTTCGTGGCGGGCGCCATCTTCAGCGGCTTCGCCATGGTGGTCACGCTCGCCGTGCCCGCCCGGCAGATGTTCGGCCTGAAGGACATGATCACGCTGCGCCACCTGGACAACATGAACAAGATCATCCTGGTGACGGGATGCATGGTGGGCTACGCGTACGGGATGGAGTTCTTCATCGCGTGGTACTCGGGCGCGCTCTACGAGAAGTTCGCCTTCGTGAACCGCGCGTTCGGCCAGTACTGGTGGGCCTACTGGATCATGGTCAGTTGCAACGTGATCACGCCGCAGCTGTTCTGGTTCAAGCGCATCCGCACCAGCATCCCGCTCATGTTCGCGCTGAGCCTGGTCGTGAACATCGGCATGTGGTTCGAGCGCTTCGTGATCATCGTCACGAGCCTGGCGAACGACTTCCTGCCGACCAGCTGGGACTTCTTCACGCCGACCTGGGTCGACATGGGCACCATGCTTGGCGCCTTCGGCCTGTTCGGCACGCTGTTCCTGCTGTTCTGCCGCTACCTGCCCATGATCGCGGTGGCCGAGGTGAAGGCCACCATGCCGCAGGCCGACCCGCACTGGGAAGGCTGGCACTCGCACGGCGCGGGCCACGCCCACGCCGCGCACGCCAGCCCCGAGGCGCCGCACGCTCCTGACGCACCCTGATTGAAGAACCGGAATCCCAAGAGATGACGACCTTCGCTCCATCCAGTTCGCCGGCCAGCGCCCAGTCCGCGCCGCGCCCGAAGATCCACGGCGTCCTCGCCGAGTTCCATGATCCGGCCTCGCTGCTCCACGCCGCCGAGAAGGTGCGTGAGGCGGGCTATCGCTGGTGGGACTGCCACACGCCGTTTCCGGTGCACGGCCTCGACAAGGCCATGGGCATCCAGCGCACGATCCTGCCGCTGCTGGTGTTCGGTGCGGGTCTGACCGGCACCACGGTGGGCTTCATCCTTCAGGCGTTCACCAACGCCACCAGCATCTCGGTCTGGGCGCTGGTGTGGGTGACCGGGTATCCGTTCCTCATCAGCGGCAAGCCGCTCATCAGCCTGCCGGCGTTCATCCCGGTCATGTTCGAGCTCACGATCCTCCTCGCGGCGACCAGCTGCGTCGGCCTGATGCTCCTTCTGAACGGCCTGCCGTGGCTCTCGCATCCGCTGCTGGCCAACAAGCGCTTCCTGCGCGCCACCGATGACCGCTTCTTCATCGTGATCCAGTCGCGCGACCCGCGCTTCTTCCGCAGCCGCACGGAGGATTTCCTGAAGGGCCTGGGCGCGAAGGCCGTCGAGGCGGTGGAGGCCTGACATGCCGCGAATCTTCATCTACGTCGGTCTGATCGCGCTGCTCTGCCTGCTGATTCCGCCGGCGGTGATCGCGCGCGTGCGCGCCACGCCGAACCCGAACCTGCCCGTGCACATCATCCAGGACATGGACTTCCAGTCGAAGTTCAAGACGCAGGCGGTGAACCCGCTCTTCGCCGACCGCCGCACGATGCGGCCGCCGGTGCAGAACGCCGTCGCGCGCGGCGAGACCTACGTGGACGGCTTCCTCTACGAGGGGGTGAACAGCGGCGGTTGGGCCAGCACGCTGCCGCCGCAGGTGCCGCTCACGCTGGCCACGCTGAAGCGCGGCCAGGAGCGCTACAACATCTACTGCTCGGTGTGCCACGGCGAGACCGGAAACGGCGACGGCCTGGTGAACCAGAAGGCGATGGAACTGGTCGCCAACACGAACGGGCCGGTGAACGGGACCGTGTGGGTGGCCGCGAAGAACCTGGTGCATGACGAGACGGTCACGGTGCAGCCCGTGGGCCAGCTCTTCAGCACCATCACCCACGGCATCCGCAACATGGCGGGCTACGGCAGCCAGATTCCGGTCGAGGATCGCTGGGCCATCGCCGCGTACGTGAAGACCCTGCAGCGAAGTCAGAACGCGCGTCCCTCGGACGTGCCGGCCGGCACCACGCTGGCGGAGGCGAAGTGACATGGCGCACGCCCTGAACGCCAACTCGATTCCCGCATCCGCCATCTCGGGCGAGCGCCTTGCGCCGCGTTCGCGCGCGCTGACCATCGCCGGCGTCGTGCTGCTGGTGGTCGGCTTCGCGATGGTGCGCACGAACCCGGGCTTCGCCGCCAAGGCGTGGCTGCAGGCATGGCTCTTCGCCGTGTCGCTCTCGCTGGGAGCGCTGTTCTTCGTGATCATCCAGCACCTCACGCGCGCGGGCTGGAGCGTGGTGGTTCGCCGCGTCGCCGAGGGCATCGCCGCGAACCTGGCATGGCTGTGGCTCGGCTTCCTGCCGATCGCATGGCTGTGGTTCGACGGCCATCTGGACACGCTCTTTCCGTGGGCGAACCTGGATCACCTTCGCGAGACCGCGCCGGACGAGGCAGCGCTGGTGGCCAAGAAGGCGGCATTCCTGAACCCCGGCTTCTTCATGATCCGTGCGGCGGCGTACCTGCTGGTCTGGGCGCTTCTCGCGCGCTTCTTCGTGTCGAACTCGGTGGCGCAGGACAGCGACCGCAGCGTGGCGCGCTCGGAGAAGATGGGGAAGTGGGCGGGACCCGCGGCCATCCTCTTCGGCCTCACCACGACCTTCGCCGCCTTCGACTGGATCATGAGCCTGAATCCCGCGTGGTTCAGCACCATGTTCGGCGTGTACTTCTTCGCGGCCTGCTGCGCCGGCGGCTTCTCGGCGATCACGCTGGTGTGCCTGCGTGCGCAGGGTCACGGCCTGATGAAGGACCTCATCACGCCGGAGCACTATCAGGACCTCGGCAAGATGCTGTTCGGCTTCGGCATCGTGTTCTGGGCGTACATCGCCTTCAGCCAGTACATGCTGATCTGGTACGGCAACGTGCCCGAGGAGACCACGTGGTTCATGGCACGGCAGATCGGCCAGTGGCGCATCGTCAGCGCCGCGCTGCTGTTCGGCCACTTCGTCATCCCGTTCCTCTTCCTGATCAGCCGCTGGACGAAGCGATGGCGTGGCACGCTGACGTTCGGCGTGGTCTGGATGCTGGTCTTCCACTGGGTGGACCTGGCCTACCTGATCCAGCCGGTGATTCCGCACGACCTCGGCAAGTACGACACCTACGACGCGCTGCTGGCGGCCTACGCCAACGAGGCGGCTCCGGTCCTGAACCCCGGCCTGCTCGCGCTGTCCGTGGGCATGCTGTTCCTGCTGGTGGGCCGCACGCTCGCGCGTCTGGTGCGCACGGGCCTGCTGTGCAAGGGCGATCCGCGCCTGGCCGAGAGCCTGCGCTTCGAGAACTTCTGATCGGAGAACGACATGAGCGCCAACACTTCCGCCATTCCGACGCAGCTGGATGATCCCGAGCCCGGGAGCACGTGGTTCTTCTCGCTCGCGGGCATCGTGATCCTGGTTGCGCTGGTCGTGGCGGCCAGCGTGATGTACTTCCACGCCGAGACGCGCGAGACCGACGCCAAGGTGATCGATCCCGCGTACGCCAGGCTTGAGGCCGTGCGCGCGACGTGGCGCGAGCAGCTTGGCAGCTACCAGCGCTATCCGTGGACCGAGGCGGACGGCAAGGTGAACCAGAAGATCCGCATCCCGGTCGAGCGCGCCATGGAGATCGTGGCGAAGGAAGGCTTGCCGGCGGCAGGCGCGCCTGCATCCGTCGCCGCGCCCGCGCCAGCACAGGGAGCGTCCGCCAAGTGAGCCCTCGTCCGCGTCCATCCTGCCAGCGGCATCTCGCGGCCTTCGCCGCGCTGGTGATGGCATGTGGCGCGATGGCGCAGCGCGCGCTCGATGGTGTCGGGTTCGCACCCAGCGCCGAGACCACCGCGGCCCCGAAGGAACTCGAGGGACTCGAGGTCACCGATGGCCGCGGACGCTCGCTTCCCATGGAGGCGACCCTGCGTGACGAGACGGGCGGCACCATCACCATGGGCCAGCTGTTCGCCGACGGCCGGCCGCGCCTGCTGCAGCTGGGCTACATGCGCTGTCCGATGCTGTGCAGTCTGGCGCTGAATGGTCTGGTGCGTGGCCTGCAGGGGCTCGACTGGACCGTGGGCGACCAGTTCGACGTGGTCTTCATCAGCATCAATCCTGCCGAGAACGCCGAGCTCGCGGCCGCCAAGCGCAAGGGCTACGCGACCGAGTACGGTCGCAGCGGCGGCGAGAAGGGCTGGCGATTCCTCACCGGTGACGCGGCGACCGTTCGCTCGATCGCCGACGCCGTCGGCTTCCCGTACCGTCTGATGCCCGATGGCGAGTACGCGCATCCGGCGGCGGTCTTCGCGATGACCGGCACGGGTGTGCTCAGCCAGTACCTTCCGGGCGTCGCGCCATCCGCCGCCGATCTGCGTCTGGCACTCACGGGCGCAGGCGAGGGCCGGCTCGGCTCGACCTTCGATCGCTTCGTGTTCTGGTGCCACCAGTTCGACCCCGCCAAGGGCGGCTATGTGCTGTGGGCCTTCCGGATCATGCAACTTGGTGGCCTGGTCACCGTGATCGGCCTTGGAACCACCCTTTTCATCCTCTATCGCCGCGAGATCCGCGCGCGCCGGCTCGCGCCGCCGGCCGCGGCATCTGCGGATCACGGGGTGGCCCGGACGGCCTGACCCCCCAAGAATCAGCCCTCGAGACCTGAACCATGATCGCCGCCCTCCACACGCTCGCCGCTGCGCTCGCCGCTGACACCGCCCCGCAGGGCACCGCATGGCTGCCACCGGCCGCCAGCAATCTTGCGGACAGCGTGGACCCGATGTTCTACGCGATCAACTGGATCTGCTACGTCTTCTTCTTCGGCATCGTCGCGGCGCTCGTGTACTTCGTGGTCAAGTACCGCGTGCGCAAGGGCCAGGCGTTCCGCAGCGACGGTCCGCTTCACAACCTGCCGCTCGAGACGAGCTGGGCCGTCGTGCCGCTGCTCATCGTGATCGTGATCTTCTACATCGGGTTCCGAGACTTCCTGAACATCAGCACGCCGCCGAAGAACGCCTACGTGGTGCAGGTCACCGCGCAGAAGTGGGCGTGGAGCTTCAAGTACCCCAACGGCGCCACCAGCGACGACCTGTACGTGCCGGCCGGCCGACCGGTGCAGCTGACCATGCGCGCCAGCGACGTGCTGCACAGCTGCTACATCCCCGACTTCCGCGTGAAGAAGGACCTCGTGCCGGGGCGCTACAGCTATCTCTGGTTCCAGGCCGACGACGTGTCGGGCCAGAATCCGCACAACCTGTTCTGCACCGAGTACTGCGGCACCGGCCACAGCAACATGAACCGCAAGGTGCATGTGCTGGCGCAGGAGGACTTCGACGCGTGGCTGGTGGAGCAGAGCCAGTGGCTCGACAAGATCCCCGAGGAGGAACTGTTCTTCCGCGCCGGTCCGAAGATCTACGCGCGCTGCCAGCAGTGCCACTCGCTCGACGGCACCAAGGGCATCGGTCCGAGCTGGAAGGGCATCTGGGCCCGCGTGCACGGTGGCGAGGGCGCCGACGGCAAGTTCGGCGACGGCTCGACCTACGCCAGCCTCATCGGGCCGGGCAAGAAGTACGCCACGCCCGAGGACTACCTGCGCAACAGCATCCTGAATCCCGGCAGCGAGCTGGTCGGCGGCTATGGGAACGCCATGCCGAGCTTCAAGGGTCAGCTGAATGACAAGGCCATCGATGCCGTGATCGGCATGATGCAGCATCTGGACGACTTCGATCCCAAGACCGGCAAGTACCTCAAGGAGGCGCCCGCCGCCCCCAAGGTCAGCATGAAGTGAGCGAAGAGAGGAACACGCCATGACCACCATCGACGCATCCCGCCCGATCGACCTGGCCAGCCGGCCGGACAACTACCTCACGCACACGCGCGGCTTCCTGAGCTGGGCGCTGACGCTCGACCACAAGCGCATCGGCCTGATGTACATGGTCGCCGTGCTCGTCAGTTTCTTCGTGGGCGGCGTCTTCGCGCTGCTGGTGCGCACCGAGCTGCTGACGCCCGGCCAGACGATTCCAGGCGTGACGGCCGACGTCTACAACCAGTTCTTCACGCTGCACGGCGCGATCATGGTGTTCCTGGTGATCATCCCCAGCATCCCGGCGGCGCTCGGCAACTTCGTGCTGCCGATCATGCTCGGCGCGAAGGACGTGGCCTTCCCGAAGCTCAACCTCGGCAGCTTCTACCTGTGGCTTGTGGGCGCCGCGTTCACGCTGGTCAGCCTGGCGATGGGCGGCTTCGACACCGGCTGGACCTTCTACACCCCGTACAGCACGACCACCACGACCGGCGGCGTGATCCCGGTGCTGTTCGGCGTGTTCATCCTCGGCTTCAGCAGCATCTTCACCGGCATGAACTTCGTGGTGACGGTGCACAAGCTGCGACCGCCGGGCATGACCTGGTTCCGCATGCCGCTGTTCCTGTGGGCGATCTACGCCACGGCGATCATCCAGGTGCTGGCCACCCCCGTGCTGGCGATCACCCTCATGCTGGTGGTGGTGGAGCGCACGATCAACATCGGCATCTTCGACCCCTCGATGGGCGGCGATCCCGTGCTCTTCCAGCACTTCTTCTGGTTCTACAGCCACCCGGCGGTGTACATCATGATCCTGCCGGCGATGGGCATCATCAGCGAGCTCATCAGCGTGCACGCGCACCGCCACATCTTCGGCTACAAGTTCATCGCGCTCAGCTCGATCGCGATCGCGATCTTCAGCTTCCTGGTGTGGGGCCACCACATGTTCACCAGCGGCCAGAGCCCGCTCATGAACACGCTGTTCAGCCTGATCAGCTTCAGCGTGGCGATCCCCAGCGCGGTGAAGGTGTTCAACTGGCTCACCACGCTGTACAAGGGCAACATCTCGCTCACCACGCCCATGTGGTACGCCCTCAGCTTTCTGGTGCTCTTCACCATCGGTGGCCTGACCGGCATCCACCTGGCCACCCTGAACACCGACGTGCACCTGCACGACACCTACTTCGTGGTGGCGCACTTCCACTACGTGATGATGGGCTCGGCGCTGATCGGCATGATCGGCGGCCTGCACCACTGGTGGCCCAAGATGACGGGCAAGATGTACAGCGAGAAGCTGGGCACCGCGGCCTGCATCATCATCTTCATCGGCTTCAACGTGACGTTCTTCACCCAGTTCTATCTGGGCGCCAAGGGCATGCCGCGCCGCTACTACGACTACCTGCCGGAGTACCAGACGTATCACGTGATCAGCACGATCGGCTCGTACATCATGGCCAGCGGCTTCTTCCTGACGGCCTACTGCCTGCTCAGCAGCCTGTTCGGCGGACGCAAGGCCGCCGCCAATCCGTGGGGCGGCGGAAGCCTGGAGTGGCAGTGCTCGAGCCCGCCACCGCACGACAACTTCGCGGTCCAGCCCAGCGTGGGCGATTGCTACGACTTCCGTTCGCTGCGCTGGGACGAGGCCACCCAGGGCTACGTGATCGATCCGGCGCTGGCGGCAGAGGCCGCGCGCAACCCGCTGCACTGAACGCACGCCTGAACGCATCGAGGACCCACCCGTGAGCACCCTTCACACCAGCCACGCATCCGCGCACGACGCCCACGGGCATGACGCGCACGGGCACGGCGACCACGCCAAGTACCCGTTCCTGCAGCACCACTTCGAGTCGCCTGCGCACCAGTTCGACAGCGCGAAACTGGGCATGTGGCTGTTCCTCGCGACCGAAGTGCTGTTTTTCGGCGGCCTCTTCGTGGCGTACGCGGTGCTGCGCAGCCGCTTCCCCGAGGTCTTCAGTTACGCGAGCCACTACCTGGACACGCTGATGGGTGGCGTGAACACCTGCGTGCTGATCCTCAGCAGCCTCACCATGGCGCTGGCGGTGCGTTTCGCGCAGACCAATCGGAGGAAGGCCATGGTGTGGTGCCTGGTGCTCACCTTCATGGGCGCCGTGGGCTTCATGGTGATCAAGTACTTCGAGTACACCCACAAGATCCACGAGCACCTGGTGTGGGGCAAGACGTTCTACGTCCCGCCGCAGGACGCGGCGGGGGCCGAAGAGGCCAAGGTCATCAGCACTGCGCCGGCGCCTGCGCCGGTCGCGCTGACCGTGGCGAATCCCGCGACGCCGGCGGTGGCGCCGATCGCGGCGACGCCCCCGGTCGAGGCGAGCGCCATCAAGGCCGCCGCCGCGGCGCCGGGTGGGTTGGCGAGCGTTCGCCAGCAGGCGAAGGCCGAGGGCCTGCCTGTCGCGGCCAACGATCCGGCATTCGCGCACCCGTCGATGCACCTGGCCGATCCGACGATGCCGGCCAACACGCACCTGTTCTTCGCGATCTACTACTGCATGACCGGCCTGCACGGCATCCACGTGCTCGCCGGCATGGTGATGCTGGCGTGGCTGATCTGGCGCGGCGCGCGCGGCGACTTCAGCAGCGACTACTTCACGCCGGTCGACGTCGGTGGTCTCTACTGGCACATCGTCGATCTGGTCTGGATCTTCCTCTTCCCGCTCTTCTACCTGATCCACTGATCGGAACGCGAGGACTCCCATGGCACACGGCAACGCACACGATTCCAAGCACGAGCCGCACCCGCTCGTCGGCCACCTGGTCCCGATGTGGATCCTCTTCGCCGTCGGCGGGGCGCTGCTGGTGCTGACCGCCATCACGGTGGCGGTGCGCTACATCGACGTCGGCGAGTTCAACATGGTCATCGCGCTCGGCGTGGCCGTGATCAAGGCCACGCTCGTGGCGCTCTTCTTCATGCACCTGAAGTGGGATCGGCCGTTCAACCTGCTGACCTTCGTGGGCAGCATGGCCTTCGTGATCCTCATGATGGTCTTCTGCATGATGGACACGGCGCAGTATCGCCCCACGCAGTTCGTGGGCAATCCGCCCGAGGTCGAGGCGACGCTGCAGGCCAACGCCCCAGGCGCGCCCGTGGCCCGCTTCACGCCGTACAGCCCGTGAGCCGGAGCCCGATGCCGTGGCGGTGAAGACCGCCACCGTCGTGGATCCGTTCGACGCCCCCCGCGCGCGCCACGCGGCGGGGGTCTTCGGCATGTGGCTCTTCCTGGTCACGCTGGGCGTCCTGTTCGTGGCCACGATCCTGGGATATCTGGTGGTTCGGCTGAATCCGGATCCTGCGGAACCGTTCATGCCGCTGGACGCGCCACCGCTGCCACGCCTGCTGCTGCTCTCGACTGGCGTGCTGATGGCCAGCAGCGCCGCGATGCATGGGACGGTGCGCGCGATCCGGCGAGGGTCGCAGGATCGCGCGGCGCGCCTCGCGGGTCTCACGCTGGCGCTTGCGCTCGGTTTCCTGGCGCTGCAGGCGTGGGCGTGGCTTGATCTGTGGCGCGCCGAGCTTCGCATCGAGGACAGTCTCTATGCCTGGACCTTCTACGTGCTCACGGGATTGCACGCCGCGCACGTGATCGGCGGTCTGGTCCCGCTGGTCGTGGTGTGGTGGCGCGCGCGCTCCGGACGCTACAGCCCGGAGCATCCCGAAGGCGCCGTGTATTGCGCCATGTACTGGCACTTCCTCGACGCGGTGTGGCTGGTGCTCTACGCCACGCTCTGGCTCGGCTCGTTCAACGCCGCGGCGTGAACGCCATCCGGGCGAAGTGCAGGCAGGGGGTCACCAGCAGGGGAGAGCCGTCGCGTGTGCGGAACAGCACGGACGCGGGTTTCGCCTGCGCATCCACCTCGATCGTCGCGTCGCCAAGCTCGAACGGCGGCATGCCCTGGGCGGCATCCGCCAGGAGGATCTCCCTCCAGGCTTCGCCGCGACGCAACACGATCACCGGGGTCTTGGCGGCCATGTCGCCGGGTTCACGCCAGCGCGCGACGGGGAAGTCGAGGCGCGGACTCAGCAGATAGCGGCTGTAGCTGAACTGCTTGATGCGCCGCTCGTCGTCGGCGCCAGGCAGCACCACGTCGGTCTCGGGATGCGTGGCCAGCCAGTGCTTCCAGGTGCAGAGTTGCACATCCGGAAGTTGTCGCAGCGTGGCGCCGCGTCCGGCCTCGGGTCCCGCGATCGCGCACAGGCCCATCTGGCTCCAGAGGCTCGGCGTCTCGCTTCGGTCGTAGAGCACCAGGTTCGAGTCGAGCAGCAGGCCGCTCACGCCGAACAGGCGTTCGCCGCCGTCCACGCGGCGATCGAAGGCCACCGCCGCGTCGCACAGGGGACTGAAGGTGACCGCGATCGGCATGCCGCCAAGGGTGTCGTTGCAGACCTCGTGCACATTCATCACGCGCACGGGATAGGCGCGCGCCTTGCCGTCCACGACCACGCCGATCACGCGATCATCGCTCACGACCAGCTTGGTGCGATGCGTCTCGTTCCAGCCCTGCATCTCGAAGCCCGCCATGGTGCGTGGCGCGTCGAGCGGCGCAAGGAAATCGCGCGGATTCCCGCTCGCCACGAGCGCGCCGCCCTCCAGGCGCTGGTTCGAGAGGTCAAACCCGTAGCTCTCCACCGTGCGGCCATCACCCTTGGGCCGATGTCCCGTCACCACGCCCGAGAGCGCCCAGGCCAGCAGCGCGGCGGACACCCCGACAGCGGCCAGGATCACCCATCCACCCTCGCGAAGTCGCAGTCGGCGCGGTCCCGTCGCAGGCACGTCGGGAGGCCGGCTCATCGGGCTTCCTGCAGCACGGTCCGTCCGCCACGCACGCCGGCCATGCCCGAGGTCGGACCGCGATCCAGCGCAAGCGCCAGCAGCACCACGGGCAGGTACACCAGGCTCGTCAGGAAGAGGTTGCGCGCGGTGGGACGATCGAGTCGGCGCAGATGCGCCACCGCGAACCACGTCATCGCGAGACCGGCCGCCGCGCACACCACCGCGCTTGCAAGACCGGCGAGCCCGAGCAGCGTGGCCATCAGACCAATCGGGACGAGCAGCATCGAACCCAGCACGCTGGTCTGCGCCGCGATCGACTCGCCGCCTGGCACCGAGGGCAGCATGCGGAATCCGCCACGCGCGTAGTCCTCGCGATGCAACCACGCCAGCGCGAAGAAGTGGGGCAGTTGCCACGTGAACAGCAGCACCGCGAGCACCCACGCGCCACGCTGCAGTCCGTCGCTCGCGGCGGCCCAGCCGATCATCGGAGGAATGGCGCCCACTACCGCACCGACCACGGTGTTCAGCGTGGAAACGCGCTTCAGGGGCGTGTACACCCCGGCGTACAGCACGATCGTGAGCGCGGAGAGTCCGCAGGCCAGGAGGTTTGCGCGCATCGCCAGCATGAAGCAGCCGGCGTAGCCAAGCGCGAAGCCCACCACCACGGCCCAGGTCACGCTCATCCGACCCGCCGCGACGGGCCGGTTGGCGGTTCGATGCATGCGTGCGTCATGACGAACCTCGATCGCCTGATTCAACGCCGCCGCCGCGGCCGCAGACAGGAACGTGCCGCCCAGGGTCCAGAGCAGTCGAGGCCAGTCGACCGAGCCGGGCACCGCCACCAGGAATCCCACCAGCGTCGTGGCGAGCACCATGAGGCTCAGGCGAGCCTTCACCAGCGCGGTCCAGTCGTCGGTTCGCCGGGTGGGCCTCTGCGTGGAGATGTCTGCGGGGGCGTTCATGCGACGGGCAGGCAGGGGAGGTCTACCATAGGAACCCATGATCGAAACCGCCGTCGTGCCCGCCGCCTCGATGACCCCTGGGGTCGCGCTGCTCGCGGGGATCACCTTCGTCGCCGGTGCGCTCGGCGTCTTTGCGGTGCTCGCTGGCCGGGTGCGGCCCTACACGCTTGCGCTGGGATTTGCGGGTGCCGCGGTGCAGTGGGGGCTCGCCTACATCGCCATGCTGGGGGTGGGGCTCTGGATCGGCGAGGGCCTGTTCGCGCTCACGCTGCTGGCCCCGGTCGGGGTGGGATTCGTCGCCGTGCGTCATGCGCGCGGCCAGTCGGGGCCGGTCGCGGCGGGTCTGGTCTGCGGCGTGGTCAACCTGCTCATCGTTGGAAGCGTGGTTGGAGGCAAGGACGCCCGTGCGATGGTCGTGGAGACCCTGGCATGGAGCGCTGCCTTGCTGATCGGCAGCGGCGCGCTGGCCGGCATCGGTGGCGCACTTGCGCGACGCACGCCGGAGGCGCCGGGCCGCCTGCCTCCGCCCCTTTCGCTGTTCGCGCTGGTGAACACGGGGACCATCTTCCTGCTGCTCGTCACGGGCGGCCTGGTCACCGGACTCGAGGCCGGACTTGCCGTGCCGGACTGGCCGAATTCATTCGGCCACAACATGCTGCTCTATCCGGTCAGCCAGATGAAGGGTGGCGTCTACTACGAGCACGCGCATCGCCTCTTCGGCATGCTGGTTGGGTTGACCACCTTCACGCTGGCAGCGCTCTGCTGGCGGCATGAATCACGCGCGTGGGTCCGATGGCTCGCGACCCTGGTGCTGCTGGCGGTGTGCGTGCAGGGCCTGATGGGAGGCCTGCGCGTCACCGGCACGCCCACGCTCGCGCAGGATCCGTCGCTGCTGCAGCCCAGCATCGCGCTCGCGATCGCGCACGGCGTGTTCGGGCAGCTCGTCTTTGCCACGGTGGCCGTGCTGGCCGCCTGCATGAGCGCGCGTTGGATCGCGCCCACGCCTGCGGTGTCCACCGACGCGGGCGCCTCCGTGCGGACCCTTGCCGCGATCGCGCCCGTGATCCTGCTGATGCAGCTCTTCCTCGGTGCGGCCTACCGCCATCTGCAGGTCTCGCCCACGGAGGTTGACGCGCGGATCGTCCACCCTGTCTGGGCCATGCATGGGCATCTGGGTTTCGCCATCGTGGCGCTGATCGTGGTGCTGCTCGCGGCAAGCCGCCTCTCCGGTGCGGCGCGCATGCGCGCGGACCTGCTTCCGCTCGGTCGTTGCGGAACATCGATGGCGATCGTGGTCGCGGTGCAGGTGCTGCTCGGCTTCATCGCGTGGGGTGCGGTGATGATGCGCAAGGGCCCCGCGATTCCGGGTTGGGAGGTGCTCTCGACCAGCGCGCATCAGGCCACGGGCGCGCTGCTGCTGATGGTCACCCTGCAGGGCGCGGTGTGGAGCCGTCGGCTGCTGGCGCCCGAACCGGCCGTCACTGGGACTGCCGCGAGGGCTTGATCGCCTCCTCCAGCGCCAGCAGCGCGTAGGCGGTCACGAGGTCCGGCTCGCCCTCCATCCAGCGGTCCTGGTCGTTGATCCAGCTTCCATCCGGTCGCTGCGCCGCGACCAGCGCCTCGACCAGTTCCTTGCGCCACTCGTGCGGCGTGCCGCCGGTGTCCTGCATGATGTCGCGTCCGGATGCGGCGAGGGCTCGCGCCAAAGCAAGCCGGTAGTAGAAGAGGCCCTGCTTTCCAAGGCCGGGATTCTCCTGCATGCTCCAGTGCGCGCGCGCCCAGTCGAGCGCCGCAAGCACGCGTGGATCATCGCGCCGCAGGCCCGCGAAGAGCATGCTCTTGTAGCCCGCGTAGGTCATGCTTCCGTAGCTCCGGAGCGCACGCGTGCCCTCCGGCATCTTCTCTCCGAACCGTCCCTCGCCCGCGGCTTCGCTGGCGAAACTCTCGCCGCCATTGGCCACCGTGTACACGAAGCCTCCATCCGCGCTGCCCGTGTTGGCCCATGGGGCGGCGCCCTCGGAGCGAACGTTCTGGCAGCGCGCCACGAAGGCCAGCGCGCGCTGCACGGCAGGATCCTCGGCCTTCGCTCCGGATTCATGCAGCGCTTCCAGCATCATCTGCGTGTTGCTCAGATCGGGCCGGCCGCGGCTTCCGTAGCCCACGCCGCCGAACCAGTCCTGTTCCGGCCCAAGACCCTCGCCCTGATCCCATTGCGCACGACGCAGCCACGCGATCACCTCGCGCAGCCGTTCCGCGTGCGTGACGGAATCCAGCGACGCCAACCCAAGCGCGGTGCAACTGGCGACATAGGTTGCCAGGCCTCCGGACGCGTCTGGCTCGAAGCCGTCGGCGCTCCAGCAGGCCTTCACCAACCACGCCACACCGCGCGCAACGGCGGGATCATTGCCCTCCAGCAGTCCGGCCTGCGCGAAGGCGCGGATGACCAGCCCCGTCACCGCGCTGGAGGCCGCCTTCGAGATCTTCGGCGCCTCGGAACCCTGCGCCGGCGTTCCCTCCATCCATCCGCCCGAGGCGGACTGCGAGCCACGCAGATACGCGAGTCCGCGCCGGATCGATGCTCGTGCCGCGTCGAAGGTCGCTGGTGCGATCGGGACATCGCCGCTGTTCTCGGCGATTCGGCGCATGATGGGCGGGGGAGGTGTGAGACGATCCGGCACCCCGGGCGGTGCGAGGCGCGTCATCCTGGAGGCATCCACGCGTGAATCCAGCGGCACGGTGGGGGCGTCGCGAAGCGCGCGATCCACGTCGGTGGGCGGTGTCAGGAGCACGAGTGCCATCGTCCAGGCCTTCAGCAACACGGTTGACATGGCGTGATGGTAGATGGGCGAGCCACCGGTCTTGTGCTATCCCTTGCATCGATGCGCCTCGTGCCGCACATCCTGTTCTGCACCGCCATCGTCGCGTCCGCGATCGCGGAAGGAACCTCGCCGCAGGGGGCACCCACGCCTCCATCGCAGGGGGAACCCACGCCTCCATCGCCACGTCCCGAAGCCGTCACGAAGGAGACTTCTTCGGGGCCGCAGAGCCAGACCTTCAGCGAACCCGATGCGGTCGGCATCTGGCCGTGGAGCAGCTCCGACCTCACGGGAAACTGGGGCGGGCTTCGTGACAAGTTGAGTGACTCGGGCGTGACCTTCAACGGCACCGCGACCGTGGATCTGGCGACCGTGATGGGCGACACACCCAGGCGGGGCTTCGTGATGCCCTACCTGGTCGACGTGAACCTCTCGCTCGATACGGGTCGCATGGGGCTCTGGCAAGGCGGCGAGGCCTTCATTGATTTCCAGCAGGCGGGCTCCACCAATCTTGCCACCGACTATGTGCCGGACTTCTGGGGGTGGGACGCGGTGTACCCGTTTGCGCAGGACTTCACCGAACTGGGGCAGTACTGGTACCAGCAGTCGTTCGCCGATGGCGCGCTCCGTCTGAAACTCGGCAAGATCGACGCGAACGTGGACTTCGCCGTGAGCTATCCGAACCTGCAGTTCGTGAACACCGCCGCGTACATGCCGTCGGTGCTGTCGCAGGACCTTCCGACCTATCCCAATCAGGCGGGAGGATTCGAGATTCTCCTGAAGCCGACCGAATGGATCGACGGCAGGTTCGGGATGTTCGACGGCTCCACGAACTGGTACGACCCCTCCACCGGCCAGTCCGGCCCCGCCTCGGGAAGGCGTGGCGTGGGCGGATTCTTCTGGGACAACCCCGGCAGCTACTTCCTGATTGGCGAGGTGGACTTCCGGTGGAGCGACGCGAAGAACCCGGGCCACGCGAACATCGGGTGGTTCGACCAGACCGGGCAGTCGGCGGAGCCGAACACCTCGATGGTTCCATCGCCTGCGGGGCAGGCGGATGTTGCCGGACCGTGGGGGCTCTACACCTCTTGCTCGCAGACCGTGTTCCAGCCCGAGGGCGCGACGCAAGGACAGGGGCTCTCCCTCTTCGGCCAGTTCGGCTGGAGCCCGCCCACACAGAACCCATCGCAGTGGTCGTTGATGGGCGGCGCGGACTGGCAGGGCATCCTTGAAGCGCGTCCGAACGACACCGCGGGCCTGCTCGTCGCCTACGCGCACATGAGCAACCTGCCGTATCTCGGTGTGTCACCTGGTGAGGGCGAATGGGTGGCGGAGGCCTTCTACAACATCCAGGTCACGCCGTGGCTTGGCATCCAGCCCGACCTGCAGTGGGTCCGTCAGCCCAGCGACCAGCCCGAGTACGACATCGGTGGGGCGTGGATCCTGACGTTCCGCGTCTCGGTCTCGTTCTGAGTCGCGTCACTCGACCTTGCCGAACACGAGCAGCTGCGCTTCGGCGGGCACCTTGCGCGACTCCGTCGGGTCGCCGCTCCCCGGCGCGCCACCCGGCTTGCGCACGAAGACCACGTTCCCGAGCGCGTCCACGGCGGTCAGGCGCACGGGTGTCAGGAACACGCCGTGCACGTCAGGGCCCGGCTCGATGCGAAGCGTGACCATCGTCAACGTGCCGTCGGAGCGCTGTGAAACGACCGACGCCTTGAAACGCGGATCCAGCGCCTCGGCCTTGCCGATGCGGTTCTGGCCGAGCTTCTTCACCTCCAGCTCGAACGTGGCGCCCGCAGCTGGCGCCATCACCCCCGCATTGGAACGGAACTCCGCGATGTCGAGTCCAGGACTGATGCGGGTGCAGGCGTGGCGCACGCGCGCGTCGACCAGCCGCGCGTCGGGACGGTCGGTCTCCACGATCAGGTAGGCGGGCACGCGATCGCACGGCTCCCCGGGAAGTTCATACATCACCTGCCAGCTCGCGCGCGGCGCGTCGCCCTGACCGTCCACGAGTCGGGGCGCCTCGTTCTGGACACTTCGGATCCGGAATGGCTTGCCATCCACGCTGGAGATCACCGCCACCCCCTTGAGCGCGGCGGGATTCGCGGCCGCGTCGATGAACGGCTGAAGGACGCCCTTGTCGTCGGCAACCTGCACGCGCACCGGATACGAGACCTCCGCCTTCAGCCCCAGCGAGATCGGTCTCGCCTCGCCCTCGACCATCACCTTCACGTTCGCCGTCTTGGTGCCGGTGCTGCTCACCTTCATGCTCACGGGCACCGCCAGCGTGCCCTTGGGCGGGATCTCCTTACCGACGATGTCGATCGTGGTGCACTGGCAACTGGGCACCGCCTGCAGCACCTTGCGGGGCTTGTCGGAGAGATTCACCAGCTTGAAGTCGCCCTGCAGGAGCGTGTGCGGCTGCACGATTCCGAAGTCCAGCCCCACGGGGTCCGCGAGCACCTGCACGCCCGGAGGAGGGGCCGGGGCTGGCACGGGCTTCGGCGGTTCCGCCCTCACGGTCAGCGTGGTGACCAGGACCAGCAGGACGGTGAGACAGCGCGAATGCACCATGCGGGAATGCTACGGCGACAGCGTGCGCGGGTGCGTTGGGGGGCGGCGGTAGAGTGCCTTCCATGCGAGCCGTCGAGATCTCCCGTCAAGGAAGCCCCGTTGCGGCAAACGTTCGGTTCACGAGCGATCGTGAGCTGCCGGAACCGCGTGCCGGCGAGGCGCGCGTTCGCACCGAGGCATCGGCGTTGAATCATCTTGATCTTTGGGTGGGGCGCGGCCTTCCCGGCCTCAACACGAAGTTCCCGACCGTGACTGGCTCGGACGGCGCGGGACGGGTTGAGTCGGTGGGACCAGGTGTGGATCCTGCCTGGGTGGGCCGCCGGGTCTTGCTGAACGCCGCGATCGTTCGATCGGGCGCCGGGCATCCGGATCACGTCGATGCCGGCGAGGACATCCACATGATCGGCGAGCACTCGCCGGGCACGATGGCCGAGTTCTTCGTGGCGCCGGCCACCAACCTGCTCGACATCGGCGATGCCGATCCGGTTCAGGCGACGGCATTCGGCCTGACGCACCTGACGGCCTATCGCATGCTCGTGACGCGGGCCCGGGTACGTCCCGGGCAGTCCGTCCTGATCACCGGCATCGGCGGAGGCGTGGCGCTTGCGGCGCTTGGCCTTTCGCGGCATTTCGGCTGTCGAACGATCGTGACCAGCCGCCATGCGGACAAGCTGCAGCGTGCCCGCGAACTTGGCGCCGACCACGCGATCCTGGATGACGGCAGCGACTGGTCGAAGGCCGTGCGCGCCGCCACCGGCCGTCGGGGCGTGGACATCGTGATCGACTCGATCGGCCGTTCCGTGCTTCCCGCGTGCGTGCGCGGCATGGCGCGGGGTGGGTGCTTCGTCACGTGTGGCTGCACCAGCGGCTTCGAGGGCACCCTGGACCTGGCGCGGGTGTTCTGGAACCAGCTCAGCATCCTGGGCAGCACGATGGGCTCGATGCAGGAGTTCCGGGAGGTCGTGCAGTTGTTCCGATCGGGCGCGGTCAGGCCGATCATCGACTCGACCCTTCGTCCCGAGCAGGGGACCGACGCCTACGCCAGGCTCGAGTCGGGCCAGCAGTTCGGCAAGGTCGTCGTGGATTGGCGCTGAGCCGAGAAGTCGAGAAATGTCCTGATGGGGCTTGAAAGCGGTGGGGGCGTTCGGGCACACTGCCGTCATGTCCACCGCCACGCTGCCAGAAACCGCCCCGGTCGCGCCGCAGACGCGCGCGCTTCCGCCCTTCGCCGTGGTGCTTCACAACGACGACCACAACGAGATGGGATTCGTGGTGCAGACGGTGGCCATGCTGGCGCGCGTTCCAATGGAGCAGGCATTCGAGCACACGCTCGAGGCGCACGAGGATGGGCAGGCGGTTGTTCTGCGCACCCATCGTGAGCACGCGGAACTGGTCTGCGAGCAATTCCAGTCCAAGGGCCTGACGGCCACCGTGGAGCGGATTCGCGGTTGATTTGCTCCGTGCGTGTGCCGAAGCACGCGAATGATCCGATAACTAAATCTTGACTTTGGGACCCTGCCAAGGTTCGTAAAACCCCGGGGGAACTGCGGGAATCCTTTTTGCCGCGTGTGAAGGAAGGGTTATGTTGGGCCGACACCATCCACACATGGTGTTGTCCATTCGTATGCGTTGCATGCCCCGGAAGCGTCTCCGAGGCGGAGAAAGACTGGACGACCGCGTACCCGTAGGAGAAATGACTTATGAAGCGTGAGAACCTCTTCGCAAGCCTGGCGGCCTTCGCGTCGCTGACTGGCTTTGCGTCACTCTGTTACGCGCAGGTGTGCGACACCGACAGCGCGGGCAACCTGCCGGCTGACACCGCGTGGCAATACAACGTCGACTCCGACTATGACGGCATCGACGACCCCGACGAGAACGGTGGTTGCAACCTTGGCGAACCTGCCTTCGCCGAACTCGGAACCCTGGCGCCCGGCGCCTACCGCGCGAAGGGCCTGACCGGCAACTACGCCGGCTCGGACGGCGGCAACCGCCGCGACCTCGACTGGTGGCGCTTTACCGTCACCCAGCCCTGCTACATCAAGGTCTCGGTCAGCATGTCGAAGGACGGCGTGCCGTTCTCGGCGCTGAGCGATCCTGCGACCCAGTCCGTGGTCTTCGTGGCCACCGGCCCGTCGACGGCCGACAACGCCGTGTACTGCGGTGACGAGGGCGCGCTCTTCATCTACGGCCAGGGTCTGACGACCGACTGCCCGCAGGTCGTGGAGACCACGCTCCCCAACGGCACCACCAGCACGCGTGTGCCGGTTCCGGCTGGTCAGCACATGATCGTCGTGACCACGCCGTTCGATGACGTGGCCTACCCGGGCCCGATCGATTACGCGTTCGATCTGGAGATCGTCAACCTTGACAACGCCTCGTGCGGCACCAGCAGCAACAGCTGCGTGGAAGCCAACACGACCCCCGGTTGCAATGATGCGCTGTGCTGCGACACGGTGTGCCAGTTCAACCCGGACTGCTGCAACGTGGCGTGGGATGCGACCTGCATCGACGTCGGCGTTCAGGAGTGCGGTCTGTTCGTGTACGAGTGCGCCACGAACGCCAGCGTGCCGAACGACTGCGCGGGTCAGGCCGAGTTCATCGATGCGAGCGTGCTGCCGATCACCTTCGGCTTCGACGCCGCGCAGGCGACGAACGACGGTCCGAACAACGTGAACGCGCTCTGCTCGAGCAACACCACCAAGGACGTGTGGTACGTGGTCGGCCCGCTGCCGTACGACGGCGAGCTCCGCGCGAGCATGTGCGAGCTCGGCAACACCGGCGACGCGGTTCTCAGCATGTACGCGCTGGGCACCGATCCCGACACCGGCACACCGATCTCGGCGCTTGCCGACGGCAGCACCCTGCCGAACCTCTACATCGGTTGCCGCGACGACGTGTGTGACGACGATGATGACGGTCAGCTCGACTTCGGTGGTCCCGCCGGCATCAACATGCTCGGCGTTGCCTCGGGCGAGTACTACCTGATCCGCATCGGCTCCTTCCTGGACGCCGGTCAGGATCCGAACGACCCGACCATCGCTGGTCTCACCGGCAGCGTGAACGTCAGCTTCCGTGCCGCGCTGTACGGCAACGGTCGGCAGTCGGCACTCGCGAAGTCGGACGGAACCAACGTGAACCTCGGCTGGATCTCGGGCTATTCGACCGCGAGCCTGCCGAAGCGCTGGATCTTCGTGCCCTTCTTCACCACCGAGACCGCCTCGATCAACGGCTTCGATTTCACCGCCTTCGGCAGTGACACCGGCGTCGCGGATCTGGTCCAGTGGAAGGTCATCGCGCGCAACAGCGCCGATGCGAACCAGGGTCTGTTCGGTCAGCCGTTCGGCAACGGCGAGTTTGACGCCTCGCAGGTCCTCTTCGAGGGCTCGGAGCCGTTCGACATCGAGGCCTTCGCGGACATCGGTGACCAGTACGGCCAGCGCTACTTCGTCGACATCAGCACGCCGTTCGAGCTCGCGGCAGGTGACTACTACTTCACCTGCTACGGCGACAACACGGCTGGTTCGACGGACGGCGTGTACTTCGCCTGGTTGAGCTACGGCATCGAAGCGATCCCGGACATGTACCTGGCTTCGCTCACCGGTGCTGGTGATGCGGATCAGAACGGCGACGGCGTCGCTGACCCGCGCATCGTCGGCGATGCGTTCGGCTGGCGTGGCGTGGGTGCTGGTCCCAGCATCCGTGCATACCAGGTGTACGATGCCGACGGCACGACTGAGACCTACAAGCCTCAGGCGGCCGACAACCAGGGCCTGACCTACCAGCCCGCGTTCACCATCAAGGGTGACCTCGCTGCCGCCTGCTTCGGCGACATCGACGGAAGCGGTGAGGTCGACAACGGCGACGTCGCGTTCGCCCTGCTCGACTACGGTCCGTGCCCGGGTTGCTCGACGGACCTGGACGGCACCGGTGAGGTCGACTTCGGTGACGTCGCCCTCATCCTCCTCAGCACCGGTCCGTGCTTCTGATGCACGGCTGATCTGAGAAGGCACATCACTACGGGTACACGACCCCCCGGCCTTGCGCCGGGGGGTCTTCCTTTTTGCGGATCAGGGGCCGGTCTTCGCGCGGAAACGGGTCTTTGGAGTTGGAATACCGTCGCTGGCGGGTCACATTGCAGGCACGGTGCGGTGTGCCCGCTCCGTTGCCCACGCTCTTCTCTCGGGAGTCCTTCACGCCATGCGCCCCACGATCCGAATCGTGACCTTCCTGTCGATCACCTCGGTTGCCGCATCCGCCGCGATGGCGCAGGTGTGCGATCTCGATTCGCCTGCATCGCCTGCCAGTCTGGTCGACAGCGGCTTCAACCAGACGTTGCTGAAGGACGGCAACGGTGGCTGGTACACCTCGGCCGACCCCACGACGGGCCTGTATCCGTTCCTTGAGGCCGGCACGTACGCGCCCGGTAGCAGCTTTCGCGTGACCGGTCAGGTCGGCAACTACGCCGGGACCAGCGGGACGAACTTCCGCGATCTTGACTTCATCCGATTCACGGCAACGGGGCCGTGCTATGCCGTGATCAACCTGTCGATGGGTCGAGACCTTGGAGGTTTCGTGCTCCCGTTCGGGCCCGGCGAGCAGACCGAACTCTCGGTGTACACGGGCGACGTGCAGTCGCAGACGCAGGCGGTGGAACTGTCCAACACCGCCGACGTGGACGGCTGCCCGCACGGCACCACCTACGTGTATCCAAACGGGCGGACGCAGGTTCGTGTGCCCGTGGCCGCGGGCGCCGACGTGCTGGTGATCGCGACCACGCCGAAGGACGCCGCGGTCTATGCGGGACCGATCCTGTACGGACTCGACGTCACGCTGCAGGCGCTGGACAACGCGTCGTGCGGCACCGCGACGAACGACTGCGTGACCGCCAGCGCCACGCCGGGCTGCAGCGATGCGTCGTGCTGCGACCTGGTCTGCACCTTCGAGCCCGACTGCTGCAACGTGGCGTGGGACAGCGACTGCATCCAGACCGGCGCGTCGGAGTGCGGCAACTTCGTCTACGTCTGCGATGCCGGCGGTCCCGCGAACGACTGCGCGACGTCGCCGGAGATCCTGGACGTCGCGGCGATGCCGGTGGTGCGCGCCTTCGACACCACGAACGCCGGCACGGACGGACCGAACAACCTCCTGGAGCTGTGCAGCGCGTTGACGGCCCGGGACATCTGGTACCAGATCGGCCCCATGCCTGCGGATGCCGACGTGACCATCAGCATGTGCGGCGTCGGAAATCTCGGCGATTCGGTGATCTCGACGTACAACCTGGGCGCGGTGACGGGTCTGGTGGATGGCCAGACGCTGCCGACCCTGTACCGTGGCTGTCGGGACGACTACTGCGACGATGACGGGGACGGCACCACCGACGCCGGTGGGCCCTCGGCGTACACCATGGTCAACGTCCTGAAGGACAACACCTACCTGATCCGCATCGGCACCTACCTGGAGCCGGGTGCGGATCCGGACTCGGCCCCCGCGCTGCAGGGGCAGGTGTCCTTCAACGTGCGCACGACCCTGTGGAACAGCGGTCGGCAGCGTCAGGTGATCCGCAACGCGGACAACACCTCCACGAACCTCACCGTGCAAACGGGCTACCGCTCCACGACCGACGCCGACTACATGGTGGCGACGCCGTTCACGATCTCGGAGGACGCGCAGGTCGAGGGTCTGGAGTTCTGCGCGAGCACCAACGTTCCGTCGGGCGCGAGCGCGATCGCCGATCGCGTGCAGTGGGTGATCTTCGCGCGTGACGCCAGCACCACCGCGTGGATGGGCACCTGGAATTCCGCCGTCAACACCGTGGTCGCCGAGGGCGAGTTCGTGTTCGACAGCACCGCGTACTCGAACATCAGTTCCGATGCGGGCCGCCGCTATTTCCTGGATTTCCCGACCCCGTTCCTGCTGACGGCAGGCTCGTACTTCATGGGCTTGAAGGGCACCGTCGCGGGTTCGACCACGGGCGCACTCAACTTCTACGTGTACGGCCAGGACGGCATCGAGCACTTCAATCCCGCGAACAACCGGCCCTGCTGGTGGAACGCCAAGAACTACGCCACGGCTCCCGGCACGTGGGTGCTCACGACGGCGGGTTCCACGGCGACGTATCGCGTGCAGACAGGGGATCGTGCCGGTGTGCTTTACCACGCACCCATCAAGCTCAAGGGAACGCCGGTGAGCGCGATGCCGTGCTTCGGCGACCTCGATTCCAGCATGGAGGTGGACAACGGCGACGTGGCGTTCGCCCTGCTGGACTACGGACCATGTCCCGGTTGCGTGGCCGACCTCGATGGCACCGGTGAGGTCGACTTCGGCGACGTGGCGCTGATCCTGCTGAGCACCGGACCCTGCCAGTAGGTTTCGCGGCCCCGGAGCTTCTGACAAGCCCCCCAAGCCCCCTGCAGGCATCGCCTGCGGGGGTTTTCCTTTCTCTGCAGCCGACATCTGCAACCAAGGCAGGGTTTGGGCGAAACAAGTAGCCTCTGCAATCAGGCGGGTCCTATGTTATTGGACCTTCGAAGGGAACCCATGCGCACCTACCTCATCATCGCCGTTGTGCTCTGCCTGGTCGCAGGGGCCGCGGCTTTCATGATGCGCTCCGACGGGTCGAGCGCCACCGAAGTCCGCATGACCGAGGTGAAGAACGGGGTGCTGGTCGAGAGCGTGTCGGCCCCGGGCGTGGTGGAGCCCAAGAGCAAGGTGGACGTGAGCGCCGAGGTGAGCGCCCGCATCATGGAACTGCCCGCCCGCGAGGGGGCCCGCGTGAAGAAGGGTGACGTGCTTGTGCGCATGGATGGCCGCGACCTGCAGGCCGCGCTCGCGGGCGCCGAGGCGCGGCGAGATGGCGACCGCTTCCGTCTGGAGGCGGAGCGAAGCCGCATTCAGGGCGCACGGCAGAATCAGGAGAACGTTCGCGCGATCCTTGCGCGCTTGCAGGCGCTTCATGACACGGGCGACGTGAGCCGCCAGCAGCTGGACGACGCGATCGCGCGCGCGCGCGACGTGGAGAGCCAGGTGCAGGCCGCGGAGAAGACGATCGCGCAGTTGGAGAGGTCGCTCGCGGCCAGCGAGGCGACGATCGAGCAGTCGCGCGAGGCGGTGCGGCGAACGGTGATCGTGAGCCCCATCGACGGCCTGGTGACCTACCTGAAGGCCGAGGTGGGCGAGCTTGCGGTCGTGGGAATCATGAACAGTCCAGGCACGCTGATCATGACCGTGGCCGATCTGGGCGCGATGCACCTGAACGCGAAGGTGGCGGAGACCGACATCGCGCGCGTGGCCGTGGGTCAGGACGCCAAGATCTACGTGAACGCCTACAAGGATGATCCCTTCGACGGCAAGGTGAGCGAGATCGCGCTGCAGCGCACGGTGGAGAAGGACGGCACCGGAAGCTTCAAGGTGCTCGTGAATCTGGACCTGAAGGGCCGGCAGATCTTCAGCGGACTCACCGGCAACGTGGACATCGACATCGCCCGGCAGGAGGGCCTGATGGTGCCCAGCCAGGCCGTGGTGGAGCGTCCGGTGAACGACCTGCCCGAATCGGTGAAGTCGAGTCCGCTGGTGCAGAAGAACCGACGGGTCACGACCGTGGTCTTCCGCGTGATCGATGGCAAGGCCGTCGTGACGCCCGTGGTGACGGGCGCGAGCAACCTGACCGACACGCTCATCAAGGAAGGCCTGACGGCGGGCGACACCATCATCACCGGGCCGTACCGTTCGCTCGAGAAGATCAAGGACGGCGAGGCCGTCGAGAAGGAGGATCCCTCGAAGGACGCGAGCCGATGGGCGGCGGCCGAGGGAGCCCGCGGTCAGAGCGGTGGCGGGCCGCCCATGGGAGGCGGGCGCAGGGGCATGCGCTGAGTCCGGCATGACCCAGCAGCCGATCATCGAGGTTCGGGGGGTGAAGAAGGTCTACCAGGTGGGCGTGGAGATCGTGCACGCCCTGCGCGGCGTGGACCTGACCGTCCATGCCGGCGAGATGGTGGCCATCATGGGAAGTTCGGGCAGTGGCAAGAGCACGCTGATGAACACGCTCGGTTGCCTGGATCGCCCGACGGCGGGCACGTACCACCTGAGCGGGCGCGAGGTGAGCGGGCTGGATGCGGCGGAACTGTCGCAGGTCCGCAACGAGCAGATCGGCTTCGTGTTCCAGAGCTTCGAGCTGCTGCCTCGGCTGACGGCGCTGGAGAACGTGGAATTGCCGCTGCTGTACGCGCGTGGCAAGGGATGGGGCTGGGCGCGCGAGCGACGCAAGCTGGCCGAGGAGGCACTGCAGCGGGTGGGCCTGGGCCAGCGCATGGATCACCGGCCCAACCAGCTGAGCGGCGGCCAGAAGCAGCGCGTGGCGATCGCGCGCGCGCTGATCGCGAAGCCTCGCATCCTGATGGCGGACGAGCCCACCGGCAACCTGGACACCGCCACGACCGAGGAGATCCTGAAGCTCTTCGAGCAGATCCACCAGGATGGACAGACGGTGCTGATGGTGACGCACGAGAACGACGTGGCCGCGCACTGCCGGCGCGTGGTGCGGCTGCGAGACGGACTGGTGCTGAGCGACCTGCCGGCCGAGCAGGATCCCGCCGTCGGTCCGCTGGTGCCCGAGATCAGGAGCGCGGCCTGAGATGCTGAACCCGCTCTTCTACTACGAGAACGTGGTGCTGGCCCTGCGGCAGATCTGGGCCAACAAGCTCCGCAGCATCCTGACGGCGCTCGGCATCATCGTGGGCGTCGCGAGCACCACCGCCGTGATCGCGGCGCTGACGGGCCTCAAGACGAAGGTGCTGGCGGAGTTCGAGACCTTCGGAGCCGCGCGCCTGTACGTGTGGCCAAGCCGCCCGGAGGGCGTGCCACGGAACCTCTTTCCGTGGGAGAAGATCCGCCTGAAGGCACCCGAGGCGTTCGCGCTTCGCGATCAGTGCACCTCGCTGAAGGGACTGACGCCGATCAGCGAGACCAGCCTGAGCGTGCAGAGCGAGGCGGAGACGCTGGAGGGCGTGAGCGTGAGCGGCATCTGGCCCGCGTGGCACGCCACCGAGAACCGTCAGGTGATCATGGGGCGGCCCTTCAGCCAGCTCGACATCGACAACGCGCGGCAGGTCTGCCTCGTGAACGACCTGGCGGTGCGCGACCTGCAGCTTCCGGCGGATCCGGTGGGCACCCACCTGATCATCGGTGGACGGCGATTCCTGATCGTGGGCGTGGTGGAGACGATCACCGAGCGCATGACCGGCTTCAACACGATCAGCGCGGAACTCTTCATTCCGCATCCGCTGATGGAGAAGTTCATGGACCGTGACTTCTTCATGCGCTTCGTGGCGCTGGCGAACTCGCCCGCCGAGGCCGACGACGCGCGCGCCGAGATCACGCGGGTGCTGCGCAAGGTGCGGGGCCTGACACCCGGCGATCCAGACACCTTCCGCGTGCAGGCCATCGACCAGTTCATCGACCAGTTCAAGAGCATCGCGAGCGGCATCACCGCGGTGGCGGGTGGCATCGTCGGCATCAGTCTTCTGGTGGGCGGCATCGGCATCATGAACATCATGCTGGTGAGCGTGAGCGAACGCACGCGCGAGATCGGCCTTCGGAAGGCGGTGGGCGCCACGCCGACCGCGATCCTGCTGCAGTTCCTGCTCGAGGCGGTCACCCTGTGCCTGGTGGGCGGCCTGGTGGGCGTGATGATCGGCCAGGCCTTCGCCTTCGCGGTGAGCCAGATCCCCGGCGCCAAGCTGGAGAACGCCAGCGTGCCCGCGTGGGCGGTGGCGCTCGCGTTCGTGTTCAGCGCGGGTGTCGGCGTGGTCTTCGGGATGTTCCCGGCCATCAAGGCGTCGAGACTCGATCCGATCGAGGCGCTGCGCCATGAGTGAGCGTGGTGCAAGCCTGGCCCTGAGGATCGTGGTCTCGCTGGCGCTGGCCGGCGCGGTGGGCTGCCAGAACGAGCTCTTCAGCGACTCGATGACGCCGCACACGGCGTCGCCCGGGCGCCTGCGCGAGGTCGGGACGTTCGACCCGGTGAAGGAAAGCGCGGTGCCGGCCCGATCCCTCGCGGAGGCGTCGAAGGATCTGGCTGCGGACCGCCTGCCTGGCCAGAAGGCGCCGCCGATGCGCGAGATGACGCTCGCCGACTGCCGCGCACTGGCACTGGAACGGAATCTCGATCTGCGCGTGCAGCTCTTCAGCCCCTCGATCGCCGAGGCGGCGGTGGGCGTGGAGATGGCGAAGTTCGAGACCAGCATCTTCGCCAGGTACAACCGCAACGACCAGAACGTGGTCACGAACGCGCTCACCGGCGACGGTCTGGCTCAGGACACCGCGACCCTCGGCCTGACCGCGCCACTGGCGACGGGTGGCACGCTGAACCTCTCCGGTCAGTCGATCATCGCGAATCAGGATCTGGTCGGCAGCGTGCTTCCGGGCACACAGGACAACCAGGGGGGCCTGGAGTTCTCGATCTCCCAGCCGCTGCTGCGTGGCGCCGGCATCGAGGCGAACACGGCAAGCATCCGCGTGGCGAAGTTGACCAGCCAGATCGCGGATGCCCGCACGAAGCTCGAGGCGATCCGGGTGCTGGCCAATGTGGATCGTGCGTACTGGAACCTGTACTCGGCGACGCGCGAGCTGGAGGTGCGCCAGCAGCAGTACGAGCTTGCGGTGGTGCAGCTGGAACTTGCGCGGCGACTCGTGAAGGCGGGCCAGACCGCGGAGGTGGAGATCATCCGCGCCGAGAGCGGCGTGGGCAGCCGTCTCGAGGCGATCATCGTGGCCGACAATGCCGTCCGACTTCGGCAGCGCGACCTGAAGCGCATCATGAACGATCCGGAACTGCCGCTCGATGGCACCACCTATGTCGCCACGAAGACGCTGCCGAGCCCGGTGTCGCTGCAGTTCGATCCCGAGACGATGAGCACCAAGGCGATCGAGAACCGCATGGAGATGCTGGAGCTTGAATTGCAGCTCTCGATCGACGCCAACAACATCGATCTGGCCCGCAATCAGGCCTTGCCGCTCTTCACGGTCGACTATGTGTACGACTACTTCGGGTACGGAACCAGCATGTCGCAGGCGTGGTCATCGCTGGGTGATGCCGATCAGTACAACCTGACCGCGAATGCCCGCATCCCGCTCGGAAACGAGGCTGCCAAGAACCGCGTGCAGAGCGCGATCCTGACGCGGCTGCAGCGCCTGGCCACGCGCGACCAGCGTCGGCTGTCGATCCGACAGGAAGTGCTGAACGCGATGGACAACCTCGAGAATGCGTGGCGGCGCATCCTGGCCGCACGGTTGGAGACGGCGCTGGCCGGACGCACGTACGAGGCCGAGAAGCGGCAATTCGACGTGGGTCTGCGAACCAGCATCGACGTGCTCGACGCAGCCGCACGGCTGGGCGACGCGCAGAGCCGAGAGGTGCGCGCGCTGGCCACCTGGCAGATCTCGCTGGTGGACCTTGCGTTCGCGACTGGCACGCAGCTTGGGCAGGCGCGAATCGACTGGAGCGAGGTGCTGCCGATACCCAGCGCGCGCGAGGCGGTGCAGGGCATGGGCGCATGGGGCTTCAACGAGAGCGGCGTGGAGGGCAATCAGCCGGATCCTGCTGAAGTGAAGCCGCTTTCGGAAGAGGAGCTGAAGGCGCTCGAGATGCCCGTCACGGCGCAGGGCGTGCTGCCCTCGCAGGGCCTGGGCACCAAGCCATCGGAGCGTCAGTTGGGGCCGCAGCGCGCGCCGCCGGCGCCGGACCTTGGCGTGAAGCCGGCGCCGCCGCCGAAGATCAACCAGCCCAAGCTGCCCTCGGCCCTGCCTGCGGGAGCTGGTTCGACGGGCGCGCCAGCCCCCGCGCCGGTCGCGCCGCCGCCACCGCTGCCTCCGCCTAGCGGGGGCTGAAGCGCCAGTCGGGCCGATCCGCCTGGTCGGCCCAGCGACGCATGTCGCGCAGTTCCTCGATCGCGACCAGTTCCACGCCTCCGTTGGCGGTCGCGACCGCTGCCTGCCCATCCCATCGAGCGCTCACGTTGCCGCAGCTGCTTGCGAGTGACGGGTCATATCGTGCCTGCCACTGGGGACCGAGCCACTGCGGGCTCTCGAGCCGGAAGTAGCCCTCTCGGACCTGGCCGGTCGCGCACGCATCCTGATTGGTGCGCGCGCTCGCGAACACGGTGAGTCGTTCCGGATGACGGATGCCGGAGAGTCGCGAGACATGCAGCCCGTGGAACGGGTTCGGACGGCCGCCGATTTCGGAAGGCATGAAGCCGTAGCGTTCCTGATCACCGCCGACCCACATGCCGTTCATGCCGAATCCGGGATACAGGCTGCCGAAGTAGAGCGCCTTCATCGGATCGCCGGCGCTGCACTCGTTCACCTGCCATGTCTCGTTGCCGGGCTGCAGCGGGCGCGCGTCGTGATCAAGGTAGGGCGCAAGCCGCCAGGGCCAGCGTGCGACGACCGAGCGCTCGTTGCCGTACACGGTGGACGGAATGGCGCGACCATCCTCGTAGAACGCGGGCAGGGGCTCGAGAGGCGGCATTCCGTAGAAACAGGGAATCAGCCAGCCCTTCTGCGAGGCCGCGTACTGCGTCCAGCCCATCAC